>Ga0268265_10000262_pt1 | contig 59873 bp, 62 predicted proteins | sample KBSSwiS52_FD_190355 | JGI IMG/M metagenome (GOLD analysis project Ga0268265, IMG submission 190355) | Switchgrass rhizosphere microbial communities from Kellogg Biological Station, Michigan, USA - KBS Switchgrass S5-2 (SPAdes) (version 2) | ecosystem: Host-associated > Plants > Roots >... | reverse complement strand
CGCCGCGACTTCGTGGCCAACGTCTCGCACGAGCTCAAGACCCCGCTGACGGCGATCCGCGGCTATGCCGAGACCCTGCGCGACGGCGCGCTCGAGGATCTGCCCACCGCGCAGCGCTTCATGGAGCGCATCCTGACGGCCTGCCAGCGCCTCCAGGCGCTGCTCGACGACCTTCTGACGCTCTCCCGCCTGGAGAGCGTGGTGTCCTCTCCCGGCGAGCGCGAGCCCGTGGACCTCCCGGCGGTGATCTACCGCGCCGCGGACATGCTCGCCGCCGCCGCCCGCGAGCGGCAGGTGCGCATCGACCTGGACGTCGCCCCCGAAATCCCGCCCTTCCCCGGCGACCCGGACGGCATCGAAAGGCTCGTGGTCAACCTCCTGGACAACGCCATCAAGTACAACCGTTCGCCGGGGAGCGTGAGCGTCCGCCTCGCGCGCGTCGACGGCCATGCCCTCCTGGAGGTGAGCGACACGGGCATCGGCATCCCCCAGGACGCCCTCCCCCGCCTCTTCGAGCGCTTCTATCGCGTGGACAAGGGGCGCTCGCGCGACGAAGGGGGCACCGGCCTGGGGCTCGCCATCGTCAAGCACGTGGCCCAGGCCCACGGCGGCCAGGTCGAGGTCGAGAGCCGCATCGGCAAGGGGAGCACGTTCCGGGTGAAGCTGCCGCTGGGGTGACGCCAACTTGTCACACGGAGAAAGGTTTGCCTGACCCGCGGGAGCGGGTAAGATCTGAGCTTATGGAACGACATCTCGACCAGGAGCTGGACCGCGCGCGGCAGATGCTGCTCAGGATGGGCGGCATGGTCGAGGGCATGGTCGCCCGGGCCACGCAGTCCCTCCTGGAGCGCAGATCGGACCTGAGCGCCGAGGTCATCCAGGAGGACACCGACGTCGACCACCTGGAGATCGAGATCGACGAGATCTGCCACAGCATCCTGGTGCGGCGGCAGCCCACGGCGGTGGACCTGCGCTTCCTCGTCGCCGTGATGAAGATCAACAGCGACCTCGAGCGGATCGGCGACTCGGCCGTGAACATCGCCCAGTCGGTGGAGCAGCTCAACGAGCAGCCGCCGCTCAAGCCCTACATCGACCTGCCGCACCTGTCGCAGCTCGTGCAGGCCATGGTGCGCAAGAGCCTCGACGCCTTCGTCAACCGCGACGCGGCCCTGGCGAGCGAGGTCTGCCGCTCCGACGACGCGGTGGACGGCCTCTACAAGCAGATCTTCCGCGAGCTGCTGACCTTCATGATCGAGGATCCCAAGACCGTCAGCCGGGCCCTCCATCTGCTCCTCGTCTCGCGCAACCTGGAGCGCATCGCGGACCATGCCACGAACATCGCCGAGGACGTGATCTATTACGTCGAGGGCCGCGACATCCGCCACTCCATGGGCCAGGCGGCCGCCCAGGCCTGATGCCCAAAGTCCTCTTCCTCTGCACCGGGAACTCGGCGCGCAGCATCCTGGCGGAATACCTTCTGCGCAGCCTGGATCCTCGTTTCGAGACCTGGAGCGCCGGCTCCCATCCCAGGGGCGAGGTCCATCCACTGGCGATCCGGGTCCTGCGGGAGGTCTACGGGATCGACGCGGGAGACGCGCGCAGCAAGTCGTGGGAAGAGCTCCGGGACGTGGGCTTCGACCATGTGATCACGGTCTGCGACAACGCCCGCCAGAGCTGCCCGATCTGGCCCGGCAAGGCGGTCATGACCCATTGGGATCTGGAAGACCCGGCGGCCGTGGAGGGGACGGAGGAGGAGAAGCTCCGGGCCTTCGAAGAGACGGCCCGCCTCCTCTACGATCGTCTCGAAGCCTTCCGCAAGACGGTCTAGCTCACGAGCAACCGGGCCGCGATGCCGGCGAGGCTTCCCACCAGCGTGCCCGCGGCCACGTCGAGCGGGTAGTGCGCCCCGAGATAGACCCGGGACATGGCGATGCCGGAGGCGAGGGTCAGCGTCAGCGCTCCGAGCCCGCTCCCCTCCCCGGCCAGGGCCACGGCAATGCCGAAGGCCGCGGCGGTGTGCCCCGAAGGGAAGGAGAAGGCGTCCGGGTTCTCGACCAGGGCCGCGAAGCCGCCGAGACAACTGGGACGCGCGCGGCAGCAGACCCGTTTGAGCACCTGCGAGGCGAGGACCGCGATCACGGCCCCGAGCCCGACGAGGGCGGCATAGCGCGGACCGTCGCCTCCCGAGAGGCCGAGGGCGAGCCCCACCACCACCCAGGTCGAGGTGTCCCCCAGGTGGGTCAGGGTCTTCATGAGGCGGGTCATGAACGCCGACTCCCAGCGCCGCACGCCGAGGAGCAGGCGCTGGTCTACGGACACGACTCGTTTCCAGAGAGTTTCCATCGGATGCAGGATCGCGCACCGGCGTGGCAGGGGCGTGGCGGCTCCGTCACAGGAGCGTAAAAAAGGCGGGGAGCCGGCGGTTGCGGCTCCCCTGCAATCCAGAGGTGTGCGGCTCAGAAGTTGTAGACGGTGAACACGCCGATCTCCGAGTACGTGCCCTTCTTGGCCGCGTTCGTCGAGCCGATGGTGCCGTTGCTCGTGCCCAGCGTGCCGCCCTCGACCTCGGCGCCCTTGTAGACCAGCGAGGCCGCGAAGGCCTTGTTGAGCGTCCATTGCAGGCCGGCGTTGTAGTAGGTGAACTGGAGGTTCGGCTTCAAGTCCTTGCTGGGATCGGCCTGGTCGTAGCGGCCGAAGACGGCCCACTTCGGGTCGATGTTGAACAGGCCCCAAGCCGAGAAGCCGTCGGACTTGTCGGTGGCGACGGTGGTGACGTTGCTCCAGTTCCTGGCCTGGAAGTACTCGCCGCCGATCCGGAAGCGGTCGGTGTTGTAGGCGATCAGGGCGTCGGCGCGGGTCGCCGTGTGCTTGGCCGGGGCCGCGTCGGTCTCCTGGCCGCGCTTGCCGCTGTAGCCGCCGACCGCGAGGTTGAGCCCCTTGACCGGCGTGAAGGAGACCCGCCCCTCGAAGTCCACGCTCTTGCTGCGCGTCGGATTGCTGAAGCCACGGCCGTTGCCCACCGTGAAGTAGTAGCCGAAGAGGGGCTTGGCGCCGGTGAAGTGGAAGCCCCACTCGGCCGAGGAGCCGAAGCTCAGGTGGTCGGTGATCGTCGTATCGATGTAGCGCAGGCCGTACAGGCCCTCGACGTAGGGGATCCAGGGCGTGTCGGCCGAGCCGAGCCGGAAGATCGCCATGGAGCTGATCTGGGCCTGGACATAGGCTTTCTTCACGAACACGTCGTACCGGCGGGCGCCCTGGTCGCCGATGTCGGACTGGAACTGCGCGGACCACACCTTGTCGAAGTTGTGGGTGAAGGTGAAGTAGGTGCGCTTGACGTCGATCCCCACGCCGCTGTCGTTGCTCTCGACGCCCGTGGCCTCGTCCTCGTTCGACTTGCTGCTCACGTCGGCATAGACGCGGATGCCGAACTTGTTGTTGGGGAACTCCGCGGGCGGGGCCGCCTTGGGAGTCGGCCGCTCGTAGGCCGGCAGGTTGTGCTTGAAGAGATAGAGATCGACGGCCGTCTCGTTCTCGGCGACGATCGTCTCGCCGTTCGGACCGGCCCCGAGGAGCGTGACGGCCTGCCCCATGTCCCCCGACTCCGACCACGACTTGTAGCGCTCCGGGGTGTTGAACAGATAGATCCGGCCGTCCTTCTCGACCTCTTTGAAATACAGGCCCGTCACCTGCGCCGAGGCCATCGAGGCGACCACCAGCGCCAACAGCACCAGTAGACCAGCCGCGAATCGAGTTGATCTGGGCATTCCTTGGCTCTCCTTTTTCCTTGCCGATATCAGTTCAGGGGAAATGGCTCGCAACGAATTCGAGGCAAGGATAAGGAGCCGGCCCGAGCGTCCCTGCGACGGGACTGTGACAGGCGTGCGACAGGAGCGGACTAGGCGATGCTGAGGAATTCCGGCGGAGCCAGGAGGCCACGGCGCCTGAGCGGTTCAGGACCTTCCCGCTCGCAGAGAGAGCGCAGGCGCGGCATGCTCAATGCCGCGCGAACCAAGTAAAGCTTTTCCGGCGCCGGCGGGACGCTCGCCGTCCAAACAGGCGGCGACTGCCCCAACCGCGCCGACAGAACCTCCGCCACTCCGGCAGCTACCGCCAACCCGGTGGCATCCAGGCCCGCCGGAGGTGGCACCTCGGCCCACACGAAGCCGGAGCGCTGGGCATCCGCAAGCCACTGTCTCACTGCCAGGGCTTCGAAGTTCAGGAGAGCGCGGACGAGGTCTTCAAGATGCATGGATGGATTCCCAGAGGTCCTCAAAGGCGAAGCGTGCCTTGAGCTCGCGGCCTGGAACGAGGAACGGCTCGATCGCACTCCACACTTCCTCGCGCGCGCCCGGAACCTCGGGCAGAAGCAGGCGCGCGTCGCTGATGTCCACGTCGTCTCGCCAGGCGCTCAACTTCATCGCAAGGAGCTGTTGCGGCCCCAATGCCCGAACCCGGAGAGCGGTCCTGTCCAGCAGCACTGCTCCAGGAAGAAGGCCCTTGAGGTATCCCTTTGCGCCGTCGTTCAGCCAGTCCTCTGGAAGCTCCAGGCTGGCGGCCACCCGGCGCGCCGCATCCCGGAGAGCGGCGGAGCCCGCCGAGCCGAGCGAGCAATAGTCCACATCTCTCGTGGAGTCGCGCGCGTTGTACAGCAGCACGAGAGCCGCGCCGCCAGCGAGTACGATCTCTTGCCGAGTCGATCCCGCCGCCTCGAGCTCGCGTGCCAGCGCCTCGAGGGCTTCCAGAATCAAGGCATGGGAGAGCAGCTTCATCGAGCGTATCTTACGCTCTCCGCCAAAGGCCTTTGTCACCTCGCTGTCACACAGCGGTAGGCCGGCTGCCAAACCCCTCTGCGATCCTCTCTTCGACGGCCGCCCCCGGCCACGGACCTGATGTCTACCTGAACCCCGTAAAGGAGAGAACCAAATGAGGCACAACCTGAAGGCGGCTCCCCTGGCCCTCGCGCTGGCGCTGGCGGCGAGCTCCCTGTCCGCGCAGGCGGTCAAGGTCGATGCTGGGATCCCGAGCTACAGCAAGACGAGCGGCGTATCCGGCAACATGAGCTCGGTCGGCTCCGACACGCTCAACAACCTGATGACGCTGTGGGCCGAGAGCTTCCGCAAGCAGTACCCGAACATCCGCATCCAGATCGAGGGCAAGGGCTCCTCCACGGCGCCCCCGTCCCTGATCCAGGGCACCGCGCAGCTCGGCCCCATGAGCCGCCTGATGAAGGCCGACGAGATCGACGGCTTCGAGAAGAAGTACGGCTACAAGCCCACGCCGATCCGCGTCGCCGTCGACGCCCTGGCGGTCTACGTGAACAAGGACAATCCGCTCCAGCAGCTCACCCTCCAGGAGGTCGACGCGATCTTCTCCAAGGGCCGGGCCTGCGGCGGCAAGGCGATCGCCACCTGGGGCCAGACCGGCCTCAAGGACGGCAACTGGGCAAGCAAGCCGATCAGCCTCTATGGCCGCAACTCCGCCTCCGGCACCTACGGCTTCTTCAAGGAGCACGCGCTCTGCAAGGGCGACTACAAGGATACGGTCAAGGAGCAGCCCGGCTCCGCCTCCGTGGTCCAGGGCGTGACCGAGGACAAGTTCGGCGTCGGCTACTCCGGCATCGGCTACCGCACCTCCGGCGTCCGGCCGCTCAAGCTCGCCGCCAAGAAGGGCGGCCAGTATTTCGGCACCGACGCGGCCGACGTCTACGCGGGCAAATACCCGCTGTCGCGCTACCTCTACATCTACGTCAACAAGGCTCCGAACAAGCCGCTCGATCCGCTGGTCCGCGAGCTCCTGAAGTTCATGCTCTCCAAGGAGGGCCAGGAGATCGTGGTCAAGGACGGCTACCTGCCCATCCCGGCCAAGGTGGCGCAGGAAGAGACCGCCAAGATAAAGTGAGCCCGGTGCCTCCCCAGACCGCTCGCAAGAGGCTGATCGCCGATCGCGCCGCCCGCTGGGTCGTCTCAGCGGGCGGTCTTGCGATCATCGTCAGCATCCTGGGCATTCTCGTCTTCATCCTGGCCGAGGTCTGGCCCCTCATGGCCAAGGCTCGCGTGCGCGCCGTCCGCGAGATCCCCCTGCCCGGTCCGCCGGCCGGAGCGCTGGTCTCGGACGAGCACCGCACCCATGTCGCCGCCCTAGCCGCCGACGGCCACGTCCGCATCGTCCGCCTGCGCGACGGAAAGCCGGTCGCCGACCTGGACCTGGGGACCGGACCGCTGACCGGCATGAAGCTCCCCGCGGGCCGTCCCGTGCTCACCGGCGCCACCCGCGACGGCCGCGTCGTGCTGGCACCGGTTTCCTTCGAAGTCACCTTCGAGGGCCAGTCCCAGGTCGTCACCCCCGCGGTCAAGGATCCGATCCTGCTGGAGCTCGACCCGCAGGCCCGCCCGCTCGGCGCCTTCGCCGCCCAAGTGGATGAGGAAGGGAGCGCCACCGCCGCGGCGCAGCTCGCCGACGGATCGCTCGCCGTGGTGCGCCGCTCCAGCCAGGAGAACCCGATGACCGGCGAGGTCACCGAGTCGGTGCAGCGCTTCGAGGCGCACGTCCCGGGCCGGCTCACCTCGCTCGTGCTCGACGCCGCCCAGACCGCTCTCTACGGCGGCACTGCCCGCGGCGAGATCCTCTGGTGGCCGCTCGCCGAAGGGCAGCCCGGCCCGGTCCGCGCCGCCTCCGCAGGCCCCTCCGCGATCACCGCCCTCGACCTGCTGATCGGCGGGCGCTCCCTGGTCGTCGGCCAGGAGAACGGCGCCCTGAGCATCTGGCTCCAGATCCGCGAGCACGAGGACGAGGAGGTCTTCCGCCTGACCCGGGTGCGCGACTTCCCCCGCCTGAAACAAGCCGTCCGCCAGATCGCGCCGTCCGAGCGCGGCAAGGGGTTCCTGGCCCTGGGGGATGACGGCAGGCTGGGCCTCTACTACTCCACCTCGCACCGCACGCTGTGGACGGGCGACGCCCCGGTCCGGCAAGGCACCGGCCTGTTCTATACCCCCAAGACCGACGGCGTCTATCTCGCGGGCGAGGGCAGGCTGGCCGAGCTCGACGTCTTCAATCCGCACCCCGAGGTGACTTGGAGCACCCTGTTCGGCAAGGTCTGGTACGAGGGCTACGCCGAGCCCGCCTGGGTCTGGCAGTCGAGCAGCGGCAGCGACGACTTCGAGCCCAAGCTCTCGCTCACTCCGCTCCTGGTGGGCACGCTCAAGGGGACGTTCTACTCGCTGCTCCTCGCGATCCCGTTCGGCGTGCTGGGGGCGATGTACACGTCGCAGTTCATGCACCCGTCGTACAAGCGGGTGCTCAAGCCCATGGTGGAGATCATGGCGTCGCTCCCCAGCGTGGTCCTGGGCTTCCTCGCCGGGCTCTGGCTCGCGCCGCGGATCGAGAAGGCGATGCCGGCCCTGGCGCTGATGCCCGTGATCCTCCCGATCCTGATCCTGATCGCCGGCTTTCTCTGGAACCGGGTGATTCCACGCGCAGTCCGCGGCCGCTTCCGCGCCGGCACCGAGGCGGTCCTGTTCGTCTTCGTGCTCGCCTTCGGCATGTGGCTCTGCTTCCGGCTCTCCGGTCCGTTCGAAAACCTTGCTTTCGGCGGCAGCTTCCAGACCTGGCTCGGCGAGGCCACCGGCCTGGCCTACGACCAGCGCAACGCCGTCGTGGTGGGCCTCGCCATGGGCTTCGCGGTGATCCCGATCATCTTCGCCATCGCCGAGGACGCGTTCTCGAACGTGCCGCCCAACCTCGTGGCCGGCTCGCTCGCGCTCGGCGCGGACCGCTGGCAGACGGTGACGCGCGTGGTCCTGCCCACGGCCTCGCCCGGCATCTTCTCGGCCGTGATGATCGGCTTCGGACGCGCCGTGGGCGAGACCATGATCGTGCTCATGGCCACGGGCAACACGCCGATCCTGGACTGGAACCCGTTCAACGGCTTCCGCACGCTGTCGGCCAACATCGCCGTCGAGATCCCGGAGGCGCCGCACGGCAGCACGCTCTACCGGACGCTCTTCCTGGCCGGCCTGCTGCTCTTCGTCGTCACCTTCCTGATCAACACGATCGCGGAGCTGGTCCGCCAGCGGCTGCGCGAGCGGTATTCGCAGCTATGAGCGCAGCTATGAGCGCAGCTATGAAACGCGCGCAACGCTCCGACCTCTTCGGGCAGGCGATGACCTGGCTCTGCGGCGGCGCGCTCGCCTTCAACCTCCTGCTGGTGATCGGCATCATGGGCCTGCTCGCCTGGTACGGCCTCGGCTACTTCTGGCAGAAGGACCTCGTCCAGCTCCGGATGAAGGACGGCACCCGCGTCCTCGGCGAGGTCTGGGAGATCGAGCAGGTGGTCGAATCGCCCGGGCAGCCGGCGCTCGACCGCATGCGCCTGAAGATCGCCAATCGCGACGTGGGCGGGCTCGACTTCGCCTGGATCAACGCCGTGGACGTGGCCTCCCGCTCCCTCCCCGCCGACGCGGTCCTCCTGGAGCGCCTGGAGTGGGGGAACTTCCACGGCACCATGGAGGAGCTGCGCGACGGCGACAAGGTCCTCGCGCGCGGTCCCGGGCCGGTCTGGAAGGCGCTCCACGAGCTGCACGCGAAGAAGGCGAAGCAGCGCGAGCAGGTCGAGGACCTGGAAAAGGGAGAGATCGGCGACGTCAACTATGCGATCGAGAAGCTCCGGCTGGACCGCCGCGCCCTCGATTTCGAGGAGCTGCCGGCGGCCGAGAAGGCGCGCCGGGGCGCCGCGCTCGACCGCGAGCTCGCCGAGCGCGAAGCCGCGTACCAGCAGCTCGCCGACCGCCTGTTCCAGCTGCGCGAGAAGCTGGACCAGGGCACGCTCGTCATGCGTTCCGTGGACGGCCAGACCAAGGAGATGCCGGTCGCCATGGTGGTCCGCGCGATCCGCCCGAACGCCATGAACGCCTTCGAAAAGACCGGGCTCTATCTCTCCCGGGGCTGGGAGTTCATCGCGGCCGATCCGCGCGAGTCGAACACCGAGGGCGGCATCTTCCCCGCGATCTTCGGCACGGTCATGATGGTCTTCATCATGTCCTTCGCGGTGGCGCCGCTCGGCGTGCTCGCCGCGCTCTACCTGCGCGAGTATGCCCGGCAGGGGCTGCTGGTGCGGATGGTGCGGATCGCGGTCAACAACCTGGCCGGCGTGCCCTCGATCGTATTCGGAATGTTCGGCCTCGGGTTCTTCGTCTACCTGATCGGCGGCTCGATCGACCGGCTGTTCTATCCCGAGTCGCTGCCCACGCCGACGTTCGGCACGGGCGGCATCCTGTGGGCGAGCCTGACGCTGGCGCTCCTGACCGTGCCGGTGGTGATCGTGGCCGCCGAAGAGGGGCTCGCGGCGGTGCCGCGCATCGTGCGCGAAGGCTCGCTCGCCCTGGGCGCCACCAAGTTCGAAACGATCTGGCGCGTGGTGATCCCGGCCGCGGCCCCGGGCATCCTCACCGGTATGATCCTGGCGATGGCGCGCGCCGCCGGCGAGGTCGCACCGCTGATGATCGTGGGCATGGTGAAGCTGGCGCCGTCGCTGCCCATCGACGGCCGGGCGCCGTTCGTCCACTTCGAGAGGAAGTTCATGCACCTCGGCTTCCACATCTTCGACGTCGGCTTCCAGAGCCCCAACGTCGAAGCCACGACGCCGCTGGTGTTCGCCACCGCGCTGCTCCTGATCGTGGTGGTGACCGTCATGAACATCGTCGCGATCCTGCTCCGCAATCACCTCCGACGGAAATACGCGGGTAGCGCGGTTTGATCGAAACCCTGGAGACCCGGATGACTCAGACGACCGACCCGGCGCTCGACCCCGGGATCAAGGACCCGATCCTGGAAGTCGAATCGCTGTCGCTCTGGTATGGCGAGAAGCAGGCGCTGCGCGAGATCTCGCTCAAGATCCCGGAGAAGAAGATCACGGCTTTCATCGGTCCTTCGGGCTGCGGCAAGTCGACCCTGCTGCGCTGTATCAACCGCCTGAACGACCTGATCGACAACGTCCGCATCGACGGCGACATCAAGTTCCAGGGCGGCAGCATCTTCGACCCGCGGATCGAGATCAATGCGCTGCGCAAGCGGATCGGCATGGTGTTCCAGAAGTCGAACCCGTTCCCGAAGTCGATCTACGAGAACGTGGCCTACGGGCCGCGCCTCCAGGGAATCAACCGCAAGCGCGACCTCGACGACATCGTGGAAAAGAGCCTGCGCGGCGCCGCGCTCTGGGACGAGGTCAAGGACCGCCTGGACGACAGCGCCCTCGGCATGTCCGGCGGCCAGCAGCAGCGCCTGTGCATCGCCCGCGCGATCGCGGTCGAGCCCGAGGTGATCCTCCTCGACGAGCCCTGCTCCGCCCTCGACCCGATCGCCACGGCGCGCATCGAGGAGCTGATGCAGGACCTCAAGACCCAGTACACGCAGGTCATCGTCACCCACAACATGCAGCAGGCCTCCCGCGTCTCCGACTACACCGCCTTCCTCTACCTCGGCGAGCTCATCGAGTACGGCGCCACCGAGAAGATCTTCATCAACCCGATGAAGAAGCAGACCGAGGACTACATCACGGGCCGGTTCGGGTGAACAACCAGGGCTCCGTGGACTCGGTCTTACCTCCCTGGTAAGATGGTGCACATGAAGGCTGCAACCCGTGTGACCAGCAAAGGTCAGGTCGTCATACCCAAGCCCGTGCGCGAGAAGCTACGCTGGGCATCAGGTACCGAGCTGGCGGTCGAGATCATGGGCGATGGCGCCGTGCGCTTGGCATTGCTCGACGCCGGGAATCCCATCGATCTCCTCTATGGCTGTCTGAAGGAGCTGCCGCGGGATCCCCTCGCCGATCTCGAAGCCGACCATCAGGCCGAAATCGAAGCCGATGAGCGCTGGCAACGCCACGGTCGTTGATTCGTGGGCGATCCTGGCGTTCCTGCGGGCAGAGGAACCCGGTGCGGCAGCGATGCGCCGCTACCTCCGCCGCGCGCAAAGCGGCAACCTTCGCCTGCTGCTGAACGTGGTCAACCTCGGGGAGGTCTTCTATCGGCTCCTCCAACTCACCGATGAGAGGCAGGCCGAGGAACGTCTCGCCCAGGTGAAGGCACTTCCGATCGACATCGTGCCGGCTCGCGAGTCCCTGGTTCTCGAGGCAGCTCGAGTCAAAGCGGCGCACCCTCTCTCCTACGCCGACGCCTTCGCCGTTGCCACCGGCAGGCTGGAGAAGGCGCCCGTCCTCACCGGCGACCCGGAGATCCTTGCCCTTCCCGTCACGGTGGTCCGCGTTCGCAGGCTCGAACGACATACGTGAGCGCCCCACAAGCAGACCGAGGACACATCACGGGTCGGTTCGGGTAGCATCGGGCCGCAATGCGGCTCCAGCGCGCGGAGTGGGCGACCGCTCTCCTGATCACCCTGTTCGCCGTGGGGCTCCACGGGCTGCGGCTCCTCCATGCCGGGCCGCTGTGGCGGGACGAGGCCGCTGCGTTCCACCTGGCGACCTCGCCTACCCTGGCCGAGGTCGTCGCCAAGCACGAGTCCTTTCCGCCGCCGTTCTTCTTCCTCGTCCGCGCCTGGGCGGCGGTGCTCGGCGGCTCCGACCTTTCCTTGCGCTTCTTCGGCCTGCTGGCCGGCCTCGGCCTCCTTGCCCTGTTCTGGTGGAGTGTCCGGACGGCGGCCGGGACCGTGCCGCTCCTGGCCCTCGCCCTGGTGGCGGTCAATCCGTCGGTCCTCCTCTTCGGGGATTCCGTGCGCGGCTACGGTCTCGGGACCGCGGCGATCGTCGCCGCCTTCGGCGCGTTCGCCCGGCTGGCGGCCAGGCCCGACCGCCGCTCGATCGCTCTGGCGGCGGCGACCGCCCTGCTCGCCGTCCAGCTCCTTTTCTTCAACGCGGCCCTGCTGCTCGCCCTGGGCCTGGCGGCGATCGGCGTCGGAGTCCTCCGCCAGCGCCCGCGCGTGGTCCTGGCCGTGGTGGGGATCGGCGCGGCAGCGGCGCTGTCGCTCGTGCTCTGGATCCAGCCGGTGCTTGCCACACGATCCTGGAGCGGGCTGCTGGAAGTCCCGCTGGGACCACGGGAGATCTTCGGCGAGATGGCGCGGACGGCGAGCGCGCCGGTCGAGGCGCTGAAGTGGGTCTGGCTGCTGCTCCTGGCGCTGGCTCTCCTCCCTTTCAGCGGCGGCGAGGATGCTGACGAGGAGCGGAAGGACGTGCGCCTGTTTGCCCTGCTCGCCCTGCCGGGGCTGTTCCTGGCGCAATGGGGCTTTCTGGAGGCCCTCGGGTATCCGCCCCGGCCCTGGTACTACCTGTCCGTCCTGGCGGTGGCCGCGGTCGCTCTCGACGTGCGGCTCGCCGGATCGCCCCTGGGGCGGGTTTCGCGCCTGGGGGCGGCCGTGCTGGCGGTGCTCGCCCTGGCCCTGCCCGTGACCGCCCTCGCCCGGGTGCGCATGACCAACGTGGACCTGGTGGAGGCGCGGATCGCCGCCGAAGCCGCGCCCGGGGACCTCGTGGTCGTGGCGCCCTGGTACATGGGCATCAGCTACCTGCGATACGCCCGCGGCTCGACACCCTGGATGACCCTGCCGGACCTGCCGGACCATCGCATCCATCGTTTCGACCTGCTGAAAAGCCGCATGGCGGAGCCCGACCCGATCGCCGGCGTGCTCGCCGCGGTCGAGCGGGCGCTGCGCTCGGGCCACCGGGTCTGGGTGGCCGGAAACGTCGAGATCCCGCCCCCGGAAGCAGCGCTGTCCGCCCTGGACGCGCAGGACTGGCAGCAGCGGTTCGGGGCCTTCCTCCGTGAACATGCCCAGCAAGGAGAGCGGGTGCCGATCCCCTGGAACGGAACGGTGAGCGGCTACGAGCGCCTGGAGCTTCTCGCGTTCCACGGCTGGCGGATGCCCACACGAATCCCATGAGCGGCGGGGGCCTCCAGCCCTGTTCCGCCCGCAGGATCTCGGTCTCGGCCCAGGGCATGAGCACGGAGGCAGCGAACTGCGCCTACTTGCGCCTCTTCCAGGTATCCGGATGCCGCCTTTCGTGGTAGACGGCCATGATGATCACCTGATCGCCTCTCAGGTCGAAATAGACGTGATACGGGAACGTCTGCAGCAAGGCCCGCCGCACCGTCTTCCGACGGACGACCGGGAACTGAGCCGGGCTCTCCACGATGCGTTCAAGGACTCGTCCGAGCTCGCCAGTGAACTGGATGCCCAGCCCTGGTCGTTGCTCCTCATACCAGAGGGCAGCTTCCACAGAATCGATCCGCGCCTTGGGACGAACGACGAGCCGCCGCCTCATCGGCTTTCGGCGCGCTCACGGATCTTCAGCAGGATCTCTTCTCGAACCTCTTCCCAGGAGCTGCCGGCTTCGGGATCGGATTCATACTCGGCCAAGCGCTCGTCGAGGAGCTGAAGGTGCCACTCCGGGATGGGAACGTCCTCGGGCTGGGCAAAGATGCGGTCCCACAACGACTGGACATAGTCGAGCTTCTCCTGGACCGAAAGGTCGTCGAAGCCCGGAGGAGGAATGGGTAGCGCGGCCCGTGCCATGGCGTCATTATAACCTCGCGGCTGGCCGACGCCCGGCTGAGCCGGATCACATCCGCGCCCGCAGGAAGACCCTCCAGGAGACCGGCCGGTCTCCTGAAGGGGATGGGGTCAGGACCCCGAGCGCGGGAGTCAGCTCCGCTCGTAGAAGGGCGGCGGAGCGATCCCCAGCGCGCGGAGGTACACGTAGCCCTGACCTCGGTGGTGAATCTCGTTGTCGATGACGTACAGGATCAGGTTGTGCAGCACATCGGTGTACTGGCCGAAGGCCGTCAGCGTCTCCTGGAACCGCTGCGGCGGGATCTGCGGCCAGAGCGCGTCGAGCTGCTCCGTGCTCTCGTCCAAGAGGCGCAGCACTTCCTGCTTCGGCCGCGGGTCGCGGCTCGTCGGGGCGCTCCAATCGCCGGAGACCACGCCGCGCAGCATCGGCACGCCCATCGTGAGGATCTCCATCGCGAGCTCTCCGAACGGCCGCATGCCGCCGATCGAGAAGGTGAACAGCTTGTCTTCAGGAAATGCGTCGATGACGCGCCGGGTCAGCCGGCGGTGTCCCTGCCAGTGGGCCAGCAGGGCATCAGGAGTAATAAAGGGCGTCGCTGCTGTAGACATGGAAATCCTCCTTAAGGTGAAACGATCCTCCGGCCCCGTATCGTATCGCGTCGCCGATCCCCATCGGTGCGGCTGATCACATCCGCGCCCGCAGGAAGACCATCCAGGAGACCGGCCGGTCGCCGTACTCGTGCTCCAGCTCGTCGGGAATCAGAGCCAGGCTGCCGAGCGCCCCGATGCCCCCTTTCCAGGCCTCCTTGAGGAGCGCATCCCAGGTGTAGCCGAGGCTGAGCTTTCCCACGTCGAAGACCTCGCCGTGGCCGTGGCTCTCCTCGCCATGGCCCGACAGCTCGTCGTTCTCCTGCTTCTCCAGCCGGCCGAAGAGGGTGTGCCTCTCCGCGAAGAGCAGGGCGGATTCCAGGAGCCAGGTGTCCGTGGTCTCCCCGGGGTCCTTGGCGTTCCTCCCCCAGGCGAAGGTGGTCTGCCAGTTGCCGTCCTCCCGGGGACGGTTGTAGAGGACGGAGGCGGTGGTGCGGTCCAGGTCCACCTCGGGCTCGAGCTGCTCAGGGCTCCGAAGGAAGCCGCGGCTCACCTGGAGCGACCAGTCCGGCGCGGGCTGCCAGGAGAGGCGGGCGGACCAGGAGTCCATCTCCGCGTCCTCGATGTCGGTGCGGTGCTCGTCCGGCTCGCGGCCGGTGAAGGACGAAGCCTCCAGCTTGAAGCCGCCCCGCACCCAGCCGAGCGTCGCCACGCCGAAGGCGATGTGGGTCGAGTCGAGCCAGTGATGCCCCAGGGGCGCCTCGGGGTTCTCCATGCCCGAGAAGCGATGGAGAAAGGCCGGCGGACCCAGGGCCGGCTCGCCCGGCAATCCGAGATAGAGGAAGGCCGAGCTGTCCTTCCCCAGGTCCACGCTGTAGCTGCCGGCGAGCTCCATGAAGAGGTCGTGCGGATGCTGGCGGTCGACGAGCGGCGTGCGGCCGTCCGCGGTCTCGCCGGTCTGGAGGAGCAGCGGATAGCCCTCGTCCCCGATCGTCCAGGGCTCGGCCGAGACCATGGCCCGGAGCCCCAGGCGCCCGCGTCCCAGCTCGCGGACGGCCATGCCCATGAGCATGCTCTCGCCGAACAGCTTGTCATCGCCCCGCGGGCCGTCCTGCTCGTCGTAGACCAGGTTGGCGAAGCCGTGCGCCATCAGGTGCCAGTCGCCGCGCATCGCATGGAGCCCGGTGTGGGGCGCCGACTCGGGCTGCCAGGCCGTGCCGGAAGCCTCGCGGCTCATGGGATAGGGTCCGAACATCCCCGGCATCGGCATCTCGTGCCCGGCGTGCTCCATGCCGGGCTGCTCCGGCATCGCGTGAGCCCCATGCTCCTCCTGCTGCGGAGCCGCTTCCTGCTCTTCCGGGGGCGGCGGTGGAGCTGGATGTTGGTGCTGATGCTGAGCAGTCAGAGGCGCGCCGCAAAGCAGCGCAGCCATGGCGATCGAAGTCCACGTTCCCATCTCTTTCTCCTCGTCGTACATCTGCTGACACGTCGTCCCGAGGCGGCGGTGCCGCCGGCGGAACCGGAGAGGACGAGGGCTAGGTCAAGGGAACGTGGTCGATGGAAGGAGCGAACAGGCGGAGGGAGCGCTGGGCCGGAGGGAGGACCAGCCGCTCGAACGGCAGGCCCAGGGGACTCGAAGCTGCGTTGGCGAGGATGCCGATTGCCGTGTGGCATGCCATCTCGCACCGGCTGCGATGCCGGCAGCAATCCGAGTCGGCCGGGCCGTCATCTTCAGCGGCGGCGCTATCGCCTCGGACCTCCGTTCCCTCTCCATGGCAGGAACCTTTCGGCTCGGCGGGCGCCGTCTCCCTGGCATCCCGGCTCGCGGCATGGCAGGGATGAGGACCCAGGAACAGACCGAAGCCGAGGAAGGTGAGCAGCAGGAGGGCGACGAGACGGATCTTCATGCTCACGGGTCACTCTAGCACAGCGCTCGGGAGGTCCGGATGGCGATGGTACGATGCGCAGCCGACATGACCACTGCTGCCTACTCAGCCACTGAGATTCTTGACCAGCTCGATCGTTGCGCGGAAGCGTTCACCTTCCCGATCCTGGACAATGCCTACGTGTACCCCGCGGACACCCGCATGACCCTGTTCCGGGACGCGGAGCGCTGGGCGATCGTGATCGAGGTGCTGGGGTTCAACTCGCACATGGGCGGGACGGGCGGCATCGACGATGCTCTCTACTGCTTCGGGAACTGCCTGCGGCAGCCGCCGGGGATCAGCCCCGGGGACACCCTGCGGCCGGTTAGCGACGGCGACTCCGGCCCGCTGTTCGAGGACGATGGGATTGTCATCCACCGCTGCGCGACGGACCTGCGCATCCGCGGCTCCCTGGTCGCCCTGCCGCGGGATGCGAAGCACTACCTGATGCGGCACATCCTGCTGGAGGTGCCGCCCCACATCCAGGGCTTCGAGCTGCTCCGCGGCCTGCTGCCGGAGCACCGCGACCTCCTCCTGGCCACGGACGAGGAGCTCCGCACCCGCATTCCCGCGGACCTGCCGCAGATCCTCCGGCTGGACGAGTGGACCCATCCCGACATCTCCGAAGGGGACTCGCCGGCCGAAAGCCCGACCTTTCAGACGCTTGCCAAGGTGCTGGAGACCGGGGACGCGGCCCTCTACCGCCCGCGCCGCCAGCCCAACACCCACTGGAGCCGCTGGCCCGAGGGGGGCGTGCTGTAGGGGCGGCCCTTGTGGCCGCCCTCTATCCAGGGCACCCACAAGGGGCGCCCCTACACACAGGCTAGAAGGCCGGCACCGGCTCGCCCCGCTTCTCCTCCCGCAGCTTCACCAGCGCCGACACCGCCAGGTAGAGCGCGAGCAGGATCAGCAGCAGGGCGGCCACGCCGTTGAGCAGCTCGACGTCGAAGCCTTTCGTGGCGGCCAGGTTCGACCAGACCAGCTTGCCCAGGGCCCAGAGGGTGATCGTCAGCACGAAGATCATCGGCAACAGGGTGAACGCGATGCGGCGGCGGGCCTGGTGGAGCCAGACCGTCACCGAGAGCAGCGTCAGCGCCGCCAGGAGCTGGTTCGAGGCCCCGAAGAGCGTCCAGAACTTCTGCCACATGCCCTCGCCCGCGAAGGTCAGGAGGAGCATCGGCGCCGCCACCGTCAGCACCGTGCCCAGGACGGCGCCCGCCACTCCCTTCATCCCGAGAAGCTCCTGGAGAAGATACCGGCCCAGGCGGGTCGAGACATCCAGCGTGTCGAAGACGAACGTCGAGAAGGCCATGGCCCCGAAGGTGATGGCGAAGGGCAGGTTCTCCCGGCCGATCAGGAGAGCCAGGAAGTTGCCGATGCCGTTGCCGTAGACGGTGCCGGGCCCGAGACCCTTGGCCTCGTCCGGCAGCAGGATCATGATCGTCACCAGCGCGATCAGCGCCACGAAGCCCTCGGCCAGCATGGCCCCGTATCCCACCGGTTGGAGATGCGACTCCCGGTCCACCTGCTTCGAGGTCGTGCCCGAGCAGACCAGCCCGTGGAAGCCCGAGCAGGCGCCGCAGGCGATGGTCACGAAGAGGAACGGGAAGAGCGTCCCGGTCATGCCGCCCACGTCCCAGCTCTTGAACGCCGGCTGCCGCACCTCGTAGCCGCCGAAGAAGATGCCGATCATCCCCAGGGCCAGCGCCGTGTAGAGGATGAACCCGCCGAGGTAGCCGCGCGGCTGGAGCAGCAGCCAGATCGGCAGCAGCGACGCCATCGCGCAGTAGACCAGGATCGCGATCGACCACGAGCCCACGCCGAGCTGGAAGACGTCCGCGAGGTGGGTGCCCGCCCAGGCCGCGGCGAAGCTCGCCGGCACGAAGATCGCCGTCACCAGCCAGAGCGGCGGGTTCCAGAGCTTCTGGACCACGCCGAGCACCAGCGACAGCAGCAGGTAGAGGACGCTCGCGGCGGCCACCGCGCCGCCGGGATGGAAGTCGAACGTCCCGGCCGCCGCGGCCAGCTCCTCGGTGCCGACCACGAAGGTGCGGGCCGTGATGTCCGTGAAGGCCACGATCACGTAGACCAGGGCGATCCAGATGAAGGCCATCATGGCGAGGCCGGCCTTGCGCCCCAGGTGCTCGCCCGTGATCTCGGCGATCGAGGTGGCGCCGTGCCGGACCGAGGCGGTCAGGCTGGAGAAGTCGTGGACCGCCCCGATCAGCACCACCCCGAGCCCGATCCAGAGCAGGCAGGGCAGCCAGCCGAAGGTCTGGCAGGCGATGATCGGGCCCGCGATCGGACCCGCCGCCGCGATCGCGGAAAAGTGCTGGGCGAAGAGGTAGAACGGACGCGTGGGCACGAAGTCGACCCCGTCGTTCATCCGGTGCGCCGGGGTCACCCGGCTGTCGTCGATGACGAACTGGCGCGCCACCCAGCCGCCGTACAGGCGGTAGGCGGCGACCAGCAGCACCAGGAAGACGAGGGCGAGCAGCGCCAGGCTCATTCCGGCGCGCTTCTCTCTACGAGCGTTCCGACCACCCCGGCCACGATCCCGGCCACGATCAGCACCAGGCCGAACAGGGCGCGGCCATGGTCCTCGGCTCCGGCCGTCGAGGCCTCCGCGATCAGCCTTCCGAGGCCGGCGTTGTGCGGGATCGTGAAGAGGCCGATGCCCGCCAGCAGGAAGCCGAACGCCGCGAGCTTCTGACCCCATCCGGCCGCCGGCCGCCCCACCTCCTTGCCCACGGTGCTGTGGTTGTAGCCGTAGGCGAAGTAGACCGCCATGCCGCAGAAGAGCCAGCCGATGAACCGCCACCACGAGGCCGGCGGCAGGTAGATCATCAGGAACAGGCACGAGGCCACGCCGAGCAGCGGCAGGATCCACGGTCCGAACGGCACCTTGAACGGCCGCGGCCGGTTCGGGTCGGTGTAGCGCAGGATCGGGATGCCGATGCACACCAGCACGAAGGCGAAGAGGGTGCCGATGTTGGTCAGGTCGACCATCTCGTCGATGCTCGCGACGCCCGCGAAGCCGCCGACCAGGACGCCGGTGACGATCGTGGTCACGTGCGGGGTGCGGAAGCGCGGATGGACGCGGGCGAAGGTCTGGGGAAGCAGGCCGTCGCGGGCCATCGAGAAGAAGATGCGCGGCTGGCCGAGCTGGAAGACGAGGAGCACCGCGGTGTGGGCGATGACCGAGCCGAACGCGACGATGCCGGTGGCCCAGTTCTGGTTGGGCGCGACGTGGTCGAGGGCCATGGTGAGCGGCTCGGCCTGCTCGGTCGCCAGGCGCTGGACCAGCTCCCGGTAGGGCAGGATGCCGGTGAAGACCGCCGCCACCACGACGTAGAACACGGTGCAGATGACCAGGGAGGCGATGATGCCGATCGGCAGGTTGCGCCCCGGGTTGCGCGTCTCCTCGGCCACGGTCGAGACCGCGTCGAAGCCGATGTAGGCGAAGAAGACGACCGCCGCGCCCGCGAACGTCCCGCCCCAGCCGTTCGGCTGGAAGGGGCGCCAGTTGGCCGACATCTCCCCGGGGGAGACATAGTGCAGCGCGATCACGATGAAGAACAGGAGGACGAGGATCTTGACCAGCACCATGCCGGCGTTGAAGCGCGCCGACTCGCGGATGCCGAGGACCAGCACGATCGTGATCAGGCAGACGATCGCCGCGGCCAGCACGTTGAAGACGATCGGAATCCCGAACAGGTGCGGCGCGCTCTCCAGGAGCCCCGGGATCTTGGCCGCGGTGCGGTAGTCGATGGCCAGCCATTGCGGGAAGTGGATTCCCACACTGTCCAATAAAGTCCGGAAGTAGTTGGCCCAGCTGATGGCCACGGCCACGTTGCCCACCGCGTACTCGATGATCAGGTCCCAGCCGATGATCCAGGCGATCAGCTCGCCGAGCGTGGCATAGGAGTAGGTGTAGGCCGAGCCGGAGATCGGCACCACCGCCGCGAACTCGGCGTAGCAGAGCGCGGTGAAGGCGCAGACGACCGCCGTGATGCAGAAGGAGAGCATGAGGGAGGGCCCGGCGCCGAGGCGGGAGGCGTCCCCGGCCGCGGCGGTGCCGACGGTGGCGAAGATGCCGGCGCCGATGATGGCGCCGATCCCCAGCAGGGTCACCTGGAGGGCGCCGAGGTCCCGGCGGAGCGATTCGCCCTTCTCGGCCGCCGCCATGATGTCGTCCAGCTTCTTGGTCCGGAAGATGCCTCGCAGCAAGGGGTGGCCTCCGTCTCTATGGGTATAAGGTCAGGACGGGCGGGAGTCTGACACGGGAGGGAGCCGAGGCGCAATCTTCGCCGGAGGCGGGCTTGCGTTTTGCGTTTGGCGGGTTTTCCTCTACGATTCCCCGCCTGCTCATGGCGAGACGACGCCTGCCCCTCCACACCCGGATCCTGATCGGCGGCCTGTTCGGAGCCGTGGCGGGGATCGCCGCGCACCTGCTCTTCGCCACGGAGACCGGGCTCGACCCCGGGCTCGAGCGGTTCGTCAGCCTGGTCTCCGGCCCCATCGGGCAGATCTTCCTGCGCCTGCTCTTCATGCTGGTCGTGCCGCTGATCTTCTCCGCCCTCGTGCTGGGGGTGGTGGAGATGGGCGACCCCCGCCGGCTGGGGCGCGTGGGCCTCAAGACGCTCCTCTACACCGTCGTCGTCTCCGCCATCGCCGTGCTGATCGGCGTCACGCTGGTCAACGTGCTGCAGCCCGGGGCCGGCATCTCGCCGGAGCTCAAGGCCCGCCTCACCGCGGGCGCGGCCGAGCGGGCGTCGTCCCTGGCCACCGCCACGGCGCCCAAGACCGGGGTGGACCTGCTGATCCAGATCGTCCCCAACAACCCGGTCAAGTCGGCGGCCGAGGGCGACATGCTCGGGGTGATGTTCTTCTCCCTGCTGTTCGGGATCGCGCTCGCCATCGTCCGCACCGAGGCGACCGCCCGGCTCCAGGAGACGATCCAGGGCCTCTACGACGTCACCATGTGGCTGATCGGGTGGGTCATCTCGCTCGCGCCGATCGGGGTGGCGGCGCTGCTCTTCTCCCTGACGGCGCAGCTCGGCTACGAGATCCTGCAGCAGCTCGCGCTCTACGTCGGCGTGGTGGTGCTCGCCCTGGCCATCCACCAGTTCGTGGTCTACTCGCTCGCCGTCCGGCTGCTGGGCGGCATGAGCCCGATCTTCTTCTTCCGCGGCATCGAGGCGGCGATGATCACCGCCTTCTCGACCGCGTCGAGCAACGCCACCCTCCCGACCGCCCTCAAGGTGGCCGAGGAGAACCTCAAGCTCCCGCCCTCGGTGAGCCGCTTCGTGCTGACGATCGGCTCGACCATGAACCAGAACGGGACGGCGCTCTTCGAGGGGGTGACGGTGCTGTTCCTGGCGCAGTTCTATGGCGTGCCCCTGTCGATCGGGGAGCAGATCACGGTGGTGCTGATCTGCATCCTCGGCGGCATCGGCACGGCCGGCGTCCCCGCCGGGTCGATCCCGGTGGTGGCGCTCATCCTCGGCCTGGTCGGGGTTCCGGTGGAGGGGATCGGTCTCATCCTCGGGGTGGACCGGTTCCTGGACATGTGCCGGACCACGTTGAACGTGACGGGAGACCTGGCCGCCGCTGTCGTCGTGTCGCGGGGAGAGGGGACGGCGCTGCCGGATTCCCCGGCTCCGATCACCGCGATCTGAGATAGAGAGCAGGGGAAGCATCCGGTTTGTACCGGCGTCTCCGGCACGGTTCCTGCTTCCCCCGCAGGGGTTGGGAACCCGCCCCGGGGACTCGCTTCGCGGGAGAATTCGCGTTCGCTGCCGGGAACCAAATCGGAGGTGCTCCCATCTAATGTGGCGGAGAGGTGAATCGATGAAAAGACCCATTCCCGTTCTTCTCGTCCTTCTGCTGTTGACCCCGCTCCTGGGCGGCTGCCACAAGGTGCGGGCGCGCGTCGAGATGAAGAAGGGCAACGAGATGTACCTGAACGAGCAGTACCGGCCGGCGCTGGCCCAGTACCAGAAGGGCCTGGAGCTGGACCCGACCGCGACGTTCGCCTGGCGGTCGGTGGGGCTGAGCGCCCTCGCCCTCTACAAGCCGGGGGACAACAGCAAGGCCAACCGCGAGCTGGGCGACCTGGCCGTCAAAGCCTTCGAGAGCTACCTCGAGGACTACCCGGACGATGAGAAGATCCGCGACTACCTGATCTCCACCTACGTCAACTCGAAGAAGTACGACCAGGCGCTGGCCTATCTGGAGAAGCAGGCCCAGGCGGACCCGGGCAACGCCAACATCCAGGGGTCCCGCATCCGCCTGCTGATCGAGGCGGGCCGGGTCGCCGAGGCCAGGCAGCTTGCCAACCAGCTGCCCCCCAACGAGGCCAAGGCCGAGGCCCTCTACACTCTCAGCGTGAACGAGTGGGACGCCGCCTTCCACGGCAGGAACACGACGATGCCGGTGGTGGAGCAGGAGAAGCGCATCGACGAGGCCCTGGCGGGCATGCAGGAGGCGCTCAGGATCAAGCCCGATTACTTCGAGGCCATGGTCTATTACAACCTCCTGTTCCGCGAGAAAGCCAAGCTGCAGACCGACGAAGTCAAGAAGCAAGAGTACTTTGCCAAGGCGGGCGAGTGGCAGGAGAAGGCGAAGGCCCTGCGCAAGAAGCAGCAGGAAGAAGAGAAAAAGAAGGCCCAAGAGGCCAAGACGACTGAAAGCTAGGTGGAACCATGTTCGAAGACTCTCTGCTCGAGCTGGACGCGAAGAGGAAGAAGAAGAGCGGTCTCGTCCGCTTCATCGTCCTGCCGCTCGCCATCCTGATCCACCTGGCGGCGGGAGGCGCGTTCCTGTTCGCCAACTACTGGCAGGTGGACCCGGTGCCGGAGCCGCCGATCAACGTCATCTTCTTCAGCGCCGCGGCGCCGCCGCCTCCTCCTCCGCCGCCGCCTCCGCCGCCGCCGCCGGCCGCCAAGGTGACGCCGAAGGTGGACATCCCGAAGGAGATCCCGGTCGTGCGTCCGACCGAGCCGGTGCAGCCGGTCGACGTGCCTGAGGACATTCCGAAGCCGGGCGTGGCCGAGGACGTCGGCGTCGAGGGCGGGGTGGAGGGCGGCGTCGAGGGCGGCGTTGCCGGCGGTGTGGTCGGCGGCGTCGTGGGCGGTGTCGTGGGCGGTGTTCCCGGCGGCGTCGTGGGCGGGGTGGAGGGCGGCGTCGTCAACGACGAGCCGCTGCGGGTCGGCGGCGCGGTGACGCGGCCCGAGAAGGTCTCGGGCTCTCCGCCGGTCTATACCGAGCTGGCGCGCAAGGCCCGGGTCACGGGCGTGGTGATCGTGGAGGCGATCATCGACGAGCGTGGCAACGTGGTGAACGCGCGCGTCCTCAAGGGGCTGCCCATGGGCCTGGACAAGGCCGCGCTGGACGCCGTCGAGAGGTGGAAGTTCAGGCCGGCCACCCTGCAGAACAGGCCGGTCAAGGTCTATTACACGCTAACCGTCAATTTCACCATGCAGTAGGCGCCGTGGCGCTGGCAAAGGAGAGGAACGTATGGATTTCAGCCCCGTAGGACTCTGGCAAGCGATGACGCCGATCGCGCAGGGCGTGGTCGTCGCGCTGCTCCTCCTGTCTATCTGGTCGCTCTACATCTCGGTCGAACGCCTTCTGGTCTTCCGCCGGGCCCACAAGCAATCGCTGGCGTTCGCCAAGCTCGCCACCGAGCACCTCAAGCACGACCGGCCGCAGGCGGTGATCGACGCCGCCAACAAGTACCCCGGCAGCCACCTGGCCCGCGTGGTCAGCGCCGGCCTCCAGTCCTTCCAGTTCGAGCACGGCAGCAGCCCGCTCAGCGACCTGGAGGTCGTCGAGGCCGCCAGCCGGGCGGTCGAGCGCTCCACCCTGCTCACCGTCTCCGAGTTCAAGAAGGGCGTCGGCAGCCTGGCGACGATCGCCACCACCGCTCCCTTCATCGGCCTGTTCGGCACCGTGATCGGCATCATCAACGCGTTCCGCGGCATGGCGCTCACCGGCTCGGGCGGCATCGGCGCCGTCTCCGCCGGTATCTCCGAGGCGCTCGTCACCACCGCGCTCGGCCTGTTCGTGGCCATCCCGGCCGCGTGGATGTTCAACTACTTCACCAACAAGCTCGAGCGTCTCCAGGTCGAGATGTCGAACTCGTCCTCCGAGCTACTCGACTTCTTCATGAAGAAGCAGAAGAGGCAAAATGTTACTTAAACTCGGGCGCAAGCACACGATGGAGGCTCCGGAGGTCCGGAGCGACATCAACGTCACGCCGCTGGTGGACGTCTGCCTCGTGCTGCTGATCATCTTCATGGTGGTCACACCGCTGCTCCAGAAGGGGGTGGACGTGACCCTGCCGGCGACGGCGGATCCCGAGAAGATGGCCGAGAACGAGAAGCAGCTCGAGGTGTCCGTCAAGTCCGACGGCAGCGTCTTCATCGGCCAGAACTGGATCACGGAGGAGAACCTCGCATCCCAGCTGGAGGAGATCCACTCCAACAACCCGGACCGCCAGGTCGTGGTCAAGGCGGACAAGCGGCTGAAGTACAAAGAGGTCCGCAGGGTCATGCGGCTCCTCAACGAGGCCGGCTTCACCCGGGTCGGCCTGATCACCGAAAAGGAAAGCGCGGGGGCCTGACGCCCCGCCGCCGGAGGAAACGCACATGGCGATGAACGTCGGAGGAAGCGGGGGCCCCAAGAGCGACATCAACATCACGCCGCTCGTGGACGTGGTGCTGGTGCTGCTGATCATCTTCATGGTGATCACGCCCATCGTGCAGATGGGCTACGCGGTGCAGGTCCCGCCCAAGGTGGAGACCTCCGTGCCCGTGCCCCAGGATTCCAACCAGGTGATCGTCCGCCTCGACGCGGACGGCCGGCCCTGGATCAACAAGCAGATGCTGACGATGAGCGACTTCCCGGGCAAGCTCCGCGAGGCGCTCACCGGGCGCTCGTCCAAGGTGATCTTCTTCGCCGCGGACGGCGAGCTCGAGTACGACCGGGTCGCCCAGTTCATGGACCTCTGCCGCGACAACGGTGCCCAGAACCTCGGCATCGTGTTCGAGGACATGAGGACCCCTGCCGCCGCTTCGGCTCTGGGCGGCGGAGCCTCGGGTACCGACCAGTAGGCGAACCGCTTTCGCGGAACTGTAGGGGCGGCCCTTGTGGCCGCCCTTTTGTTTGATCAGCGGAAGTTGTTGCGGATGCGGCCGAGCAGCATGTTGAGCGGGTTGCCCCGGGAGAGGAACGCGAGCACCGGCTCCTGCCGGATGCCCAGCTCGCGGTAGAGCGCCAGCAGCTCCACGTTCTGGGGATCGACCTTGAGGCCGCCGCGGACCGCGCGCACCGCCGCGGGCCGGTCCCTGGCCAGCAGGCAGGTGCGCGCCAGGTTCAGGTAGTTGTCCGACTCGTAGAACTCCACCTTGATCGAGTGCTCGCAGAGCTTCAGCCCCTCCTCCACCCTCCCCTGGCAGCGGGCGATCCCGTATCCCAGGTAGGAGTAGAAGAGGCCGGGCATGGCCGAGCCGGGCTCCCCCGACTCCGCCAGTTCGCCCAGGTACATGAGGCCCTCGTTCCAGTTCCCCTCCCGGCACAGGGCGAGAGCCCGGCTCAGCGTCTGGGAGATCTCTCGGCGGACCGCCTTCATATTATGGAATCTACATAAGAAGATGTGCTGAGGCAAGCCCCCCGGCCCGGCGGGGCGTGCTACACTCGCCCCTTGCCTTCGAAGGAAGCAGCATGAGCGATCCTCATCTTGTCGGGCAGGATGTCGAAGAGCTGATCCGGCTCGCCGGACGGTTCCAGGAGCGCGGGCAGCACGAACAGGCATCGGACCTGCTGCTGCTGGCCCTGCGCCTCGATCCCAGAAACCTCAGCGTGAAGCTGGCCCTGGCCGAGGCCCGCACCCGGCAGCGGGAGCCCGGATCTCCCGGATCGCGCAGCGTGCGCGACCGGCTCCGCGAAGGCTTCCGGCGCAACGCCATCGACGCCGCCCACTTCGTGGGGCTGGCCCACCTCTACTCCGAAAAGGGCGAGACCGCCCGCGCCGTCGAGTGCCTGGAGGTCGCCAAGGCCAAGGGGCTGGCGAACCCGTCCAGCCACAAGCTCCACGGGCGCCTGCTGTTCCGGCGCAAGGACTTCGACGGCGCCGTGGACGAATTCTCCCAGGCCCTGCGCTTCAACCCGTTCGACCGCGAGACCGCCGAGAGCCTGGGCCGGGCCGAGTACGAGCGCAAGCAGTACGAAGCCGCTCTCCGGGCCACGGTGCAGGCCTTCCTGCTCTTGAACGAGGGGGACGAGGAGGGGGTGCGGCGGCTGCGCCGGCGGATCCAGACGCTGAAGCAGATCCTCGGCTGGGGCAACCGCGAGCTCTCCCAGGTGTTCAAGGAGCGCCAGGAGCAGATCCATACCGCCTTCGACCGCCTGGAGTGGCACCGCGACCGCTTCATGGAGGAGGCCGGCCTGCAGGCCGCGGCCTTCCCGAGCGCGGCCGCGCCGGCGCAGCCGCGCGGCGGCCAGCTCGAGCTCGCCGCGCGGCTGCGGCGGATGAAGACCTGGGCCCACTTCTCCGACGAGCAGATCTTCCGGCTCACCCAGGTCGCCGAGGAGGAGATGCACGACGCCGGCAGCCTGATCTTCGCCCATCGCGGTCCCGGGCGCGACTTCTTCGTCCTCGAGGAGGGGGAGGTCGCGGTCCAGCGCACGACGACCTACGGCACGTTCGTGCTCGGCGCCATCGAGCCGGGCAACGTCTTCGGCGAGGGGAGCTTCGTGAGCGGCCACGAGCGCAGCTCGGACGTGGTCGCGGCCCGCCCCAGCCATCTCCTGCGGCTCGATGCCGGAGCCCTCGACGCGCTGATCGAGATCCACCCGGAGATGGGCGTGCAGCTCTACTGGAGCCTCTGGCACAGCCTGGCGCGCAAGCTGCGCTCCACGAACGAGCAGCTCAAGACGTTCTTCTCGACCGACGCCGCGCCGGAGAGCTTCCTGCGGCTGCGCAAGCAGGCCTCGGGCAAGGGCGCGTCCGTGAAGATCCTGGAGGACGACAAGATCCGCCTCTTCCGCGAGCAGGGGATCTCGCGCAAGGAGCTGATCACCCTCGCCGCCTTCTCGCGGGAGAAGCGCTTCGCCGCCGGAGCCTCGCTCTTCCAGGAGGGGGACGAGGGCTCGGAGATGTACGTGATCCTCGAAGGGCGGGTGATCATCAGCAAGTTCATCCCCGGAGCCGGGGAGGAGGCGCTGGCGATCCTGGAGCGCGGTGACTTCTTCGGCGAGATGTCGCTGATCGACGGCGAGCCGCGCTCGGCCGACGCCCGCGCCTACGGCGGCCAGCTCACCGTGCTCGCCCTGGACCAGGACACCGTGCGCGAGGTCCTGGCCATGGACCCCCACGCCGCCCTGGAGTTCCTCCAGCTCCTCTGCCGCCTGATCGCCAACCGCCTGCGCGAGATCGACGAGAAGGTCATCGGCTGGAAGATCATGTCGGGGGAGAGGAACGAGATGGCGTCGGCCTGAAAGGACCTCAAGGACACCAAGGACCTCAAGGACGAAAAGCCTTGTCCTTGGTGTCCTTGAGGTCCTTGGTGTCCTTGGTGTCCTTCACTCGTAGCGCAGCGCCGACGAGGGATCCACCCGCGCCGCCCGCCACGCCGGCAGAAAACAGGCCAGCAGCGTCACCCCCAGGGTGAAGCCCACGATCGCCAGCACATCCTCGAGCTCCACCCGGAAGGGCACCGAGCGGATGAAGTAGATCGCCGCCACCTCGGAATCGAAGCGGATCAGCTCGAAGCGGGTGAGCACCCAGGACGTCCCCCAGCCGATCGCCACTCCCAACAGCGTGCCGAGCGCTCCCAGGAAGCCCGCGTAGAGGAGGAAGATCAGCCGCAGGCTCCCGGGCCGGAGGCCGAGCGCGCCCAGGAGGCCGATGTCGCGCATCCGCTCGCGCACCAGGACCACCAGGGTCGAGGACACGTTGAAGGTCGAGACCAGGACGATCAGCCCCAGCACCAGGAAGAGCGCGATCTGCTGCAGCTTGAGAGCCGTGAACAGCTCGCGGTTGAGCTGCCGCCAGTCGGTGACCACGAAGTCCGGCTCGAGCAGCTTGCTCGCCGCCTCGGCGATGCGCGGCGCATCGTTCGGCTCCGTGACCGTGAACTCCAGGAGGTCCACCGAGGCCTGCCCGCCCATCAGCTGCTCGACCCGGGCGCGGTCCAGGAGCACCCAGCTCCGGTCGAACTCGGCGAAGCCGGTCGAGAACGTGTCGTTCACCTTGAGGCTCTGGTAGCGGAACCGGGGCCGGCCGTCCTGAAAGCCGAGCGCCACCAGCCGGAGCACGTCGCCCGGACGCGCCTTCAGCCGCTCGGCCAGATCCTCCCCGAGCACGGCGCCGGGGATGCCATCCACGGTGGCGATCTGGCCGGCGTTCGCGGTGAGCTGCCCGCCCCCCGCATCTACCCCGCGCAGGATGACCTCGATCCCCTGCGGGCTCGCGCCGCTCGACAGCGCGCCCTGGCCGTAGGCGACCCGGCCGATCTTCTCGACCCCGGGGATCGCCTCCAGCTTCCCCTGCCGGGCGGCGTCGAGCTCGACCTCGGACCCCACCGGGTAGGCGATCACCGCGGCGTTGCCGCGCACGAGCTTGCCCTGCAGATCCTCCCGGTACCCCGTCATCAGGGCCATTGCGATGACCATGGCCGTGACCCCCAGGGCGGTCGCGAGGAGCGCCGCCCGCGCCGTGCCGTCCAGCAACCGGCTGCGGTGGCCGCGCAGGAAGCGCCATGCCACCACCCAGGAGAGCGGGCCCTTGAGGAGACGGGACTCCATCCCCCTAGACTACTTCCTGCAGACCTTTTCCAGGAACTTGTCGAACACGCCCGCGGCGTCGTGGGGTCCCGGCGCGGCCTCGGGGTGGTACTGGACGGAGAAGACCGGCTTGCCGGTGACCGCGAAGCCCTCGACCGTGCCGTCGTTCAGGTTCAGCTCGGTCACCTCGCAGGAGGCCGGCAGGGAGCCGGGCTCCACCGCGAAGCCATGGTTCTGGCTGGTGATCGCCACCTTGCCCGTGACCAGGTCGCGCACCGGCTGGTTGCCGCCGTGATGCCCGAACTTGAGCTTGAAGGTGCGGCCGCCCATGGCGAGCCCCAGGAGCTGGTGCCCCAGGCAGATCCCCAGCACCGGCCGCGACGCCTCCACCAGCTCCCGGACCGAATCGATGATCGAGGTCAGGGGCTCGGGATCGCCGGGGCCGTTGGACAGCACGATCCCGTCCACCGGCAGGGCGAGGACCTCGGCGGCCGGAGTGCGCGCCGGCAGCACGGTCAGGCGCGCTCCCCGCCCGGCGAGCGAGCGCAGGATGTTGGCCTTGATGCCGAAGTCGTAGACCGCCAGGTGGCACCGCTCCTCCCCCACCGCCGCCATCTCGTACTTCCCGGCGCAGGTCACCTCGTCCACGAGGGCGCGGCCGGTCATGGTGGGGAAATCGGCGAGCTCGGCGCGCAGGGCGTCGACGTCCGAGCGTTCGGTGGTGAGCACGCCGCGCAGCGCTCCCCGCTCGCGCAGCCGGCGCACCACGGCCCGGGTGTCGATCCCCTGGAGGGCCGGCACGCCGAAGCGCCGCAGATAGGAGACCAGGCCCTCCCCGCCCTGGCCGGAGGGCTTCACCGTGAACCGGCGGGCGATGAACCCCTCCACCCAGGGATGGCCCGACTCGGCGAAGTCCGGACCGGTGCCGTAGTTGCCGATGTGCGGCTGGGTCATGACCACGATCTGGCCGCGGTACGACGGGTCGGTGAGGACCTCCTGGTAGCCGGTCATGGAGGTGTTGAACACGACCTCGCCGAAACGGGTGCCGGGGGAGACGGACTCCCCCTCGAAGACGCTGCCGTCTTCGAGGACCAGGAGGGCGGTGGAGGTCGAGGGGGTCTTCAAGGCTCGTTTGCCGCTCGGGCGGGCGACAGGGTATCATGCCGGCAGCGATATCCAGAGAGGTAGAAATCCATGCGCCGTACGATTCCGGTCCTCGCGACCGTCCTCGCCCTTCTTCTGGTGGCGCCGTTGGCCGCCTACACCATCTACTTCAAGGACGGGCGCACCCTGAACGTCAAGGGCAAGCCCCGGATCGCCAACGGCCGCGCCCTGGTCACGCTGCTCAACGGCACCGCGGCCTCGCTCGATCCGGCCCAGATCGACGACAGGAAGACCGAGGAGATGAACAAGCGCGATCTCGGCGCCGCCGTGATCCTCGACCAGGGCACCAGCCGGGTCCAGCCGGGCGCCACGCCGACGCCGGAGCCGCAGAGGCACCTCTCCGACATCGCCGCCCGCGAGGTCGGCCCGCGCGACCAGCCGGTCACCCGCCGCCCGGAGGCCGCAGCGGCGGGACGGGCCGCGGCCCTGCCCTCCTCCCGCAGCCCCTACGGCGACGCCGCGATCGCCTCCGAGCTGTCCCAGTTCTTCCTGGGCCAGAAGGCCGAGGGCGTCGAGATCTTCCAGGGCAGCCAGGGGCGCCCGCTCGCCCAGGTCACCACGAGCTCCGAGAGCTCGGTCTTCCGCGCCCTGATCACCGGCGCCAACGCCCTGCTGCAGGTGCGCGGACACCATCCCCAGAAGGTGAACGGCCTCGAGCTGGTGATGGTCACCCCGGCCGGCGAGCGGGCGGGCCAGTTCACGCTGATGCCCGACATGGCCGAGGACCTCGTGGCCAAGCGGGTGGGCCTGGTGTCGTTCTTCCTGAACAATGTCCAGTTCTGAACGTCCCGGTTTGGTTTGCAGAGCGCACTCTAGAAACAACTTCAAGGCCCCCCGGTGGTAACGGAGCCGGGGGGATCTGCGCCCTTTTCCGAGGGGCGATGCCCGTGTCGAGGGAGACGCGCAATGACCAAGTTGACCAAGATCGCCCTGGGCGCGGTGGGGTTCGCCCTGGGGCTCGGAGTCCTGCACGCCTGGCTCAACCTCGGCTTCGACCCCGCCAGGACCCTGGGTCTGAGGAAGAAGGAGGAGGACACCCGGTTCCGGGTCGGCTTCCTCCCGGTGACCTGACACCTCACCTGCCCCGTCACCGACTGGATCAACAAGAACCAGTCGGGTGCGGGGTTCTACGAACCCGTGAGGTTCAACGGCTGGCCCGAGCTCAAGGAGTCCTTCATCTCCGGCAACATGCCGGCGACGTTCATGCTTGCGCCCATGGCCATGGCGCTGCGCGAGCAGGGCGTGCCGATCAAGATCGTCTATCTGGGGCACCGCGACGGCTCCGCGCTCATGGTGCGCAAGGAGTCGGACATCCGCAACATGATCGGCCTGCGCGGCAAGCGGGTGGCGGTGCCCAACCGCTTCTCCAACCAGTTCCTGATGATCAACAAGGCGCTGCGCGACAACGGCATGACGGCCAAGGACATCACCCTGCTGGAGATGCCGCCTCCCGACATGCCGGCCGCGCTCTATGCCGGTGCCGTGGACGCCATCATCTCGGGCGAGCCGTTCATGGGCCAGACCGAGCTCGACGGCTACGGCCGCGTGCTCTACCAGGCCAGGGAGCTGTGGCCCAACTTCATCTCCTGCGTGCTGGTGGTCAACGAGTCCTTCATCCGCGAGCATCCGGACAAGGTCCAGGAGATGGTCACTGGCATCGCGCGCAGCGGACTGTGGCTCGACCAGGGCATGGACCATCGCATGAAGGCGGCCAAGGCCGTGGCAGAGAACTATTACAATCAGGACCCCCGGCTGCTCCGCTTCGTCCTCAGCAAGCCGCCGGACCGGGTGACCTACACCAAGCTGCGGCTGGCGCGGGAGGATTTCAAGCAGATCGAGGCTCTCGCCCTGGAGGCCGGCATCCTCAAGAACCCGCTCCCGTACGAGTCGTACACCGACGCCCGTTTCTCGGAGAACACCACCGGCGTGGGTCCCTATCCCTGGGAGGCGAACTGACATGAAGTCCCGATTGGAGCCCGTTCTTCTGCCCCTGGCCGTGGCCGTTCTTTTCGTGCTCGGCTGGCACTTCGCCGTCAAGTGGACCGGGAGCGACATCTTCCCCACGCCCGAGATGGTGGTCACCGGCACCGTGGAGCTGGCGCGCAAGGGCGTGCTGCTCAAGTACGTGGTGGCGTCGCTCTTCCGGGTGAGCACCGGCTACCTGCTGGCGGTGTTCCTCGGCATCCCGCTGGGGCTGCTCATGGGCTGGTTCGGCCGCGCCCGGCTGGCGTTCAACCCGGCGATCCAGGTGCTGCGGCCGATCTCGCCCATCGCCTGGATCCCGATCGCGATCCTCTGGTTCGGGGTGAGCGATCTCGCGCCGATCTTCCTGATCTTCCTGGCCAGCCTCTTCCCCATCACCACCGCGGCCATGGCGGCGGTGCAGAACATCCAGCTCGTCTACATCCGCGCCGCCCGCAACTTCGGCATCACGGGCCTGGCGCTGTTCAAGAAGGTGGTGCTCCCGGCGGCGCTGCCGCAGATCCTCACCGGCCTGCGGCTCGCCCTGGGCGTGGCCTGGCTTGTCGTGGTGGCCGCGGAGATGATTGCGGTCAACTCGGGGCTCGGCTACCTGATCATCGACGCCCGCAACGCCGGCAAGCGCTACGATCTGGTCGTGGCCGGCATGGTCCTGATCGGCCTGATCGGGCTCGCCCTGGACTTCCTGGTGCGGCGCATGGAAAATCTCGACCAGGTCCGCTGGGGCTTGAGCCGCAACTGATGGAGAGCGTTGGCATGGTCGCATCCGTTCCCAGGCCTGAAGTCGCCCGCATCGTGAGCACCCGGCCCAAGATCTCGATCCGGGCGGTCTGGATGACCTTCCCCGCGAAGGATCGCAGCGCCCAGGACGTCCACGTCCTGGAGGACATCAACCTGGACGTGCGCGAGGGGGAGTTCATCTGCCTCGTCGGCCCGTCCGGCTGCGGCAAGTCCACGCTCCTCAACATCGCCGGCGGGTTCCTCACCGCCACCGAGGGCGAGATGCGGGTGGACGACCGGCCGGTGTCCGGACCGGACCCGAAACGGATCTTCATCTTCCAGGAGAACGGCGTGTTCCCCTGGATGACGGTCGAGGAGAATGTCGCCTTCGGGGTGAAGCGCTCCAACGAGCGCGAGCGGCAGGAGCTGACCCGGCACTACATCGAGATGGTGGGGCTCACCGGCTTCGACCGCGCCTATCCGCAGGAGCTCTCCGGCGGCATGAAGCAGCGGGTGGAGATCGCCCGCGCTCTCGCCGCCGAGCCCGACGTGCTCTTCATGGACGAGCCCTTCGGCGCCCTCGACTACCTCACCCGCCTGCGCCTGCGCCACGAGCTGACCCAGATCTGGCAGCGGGAGCGCCGCACCGTGCTCTTCGTGACCCACGACGTGGAGGAAGCCGTCCAGCTCGCCGACCGCGTCGTGGTCATGGGCAAACGCCCCTCCCGCATCCGCGCCATCCTCCCCGTGCCCGCGGCCCGTCCCCGCGACCTGGACGATCCCGGCTGCCGGGAGCTCCGCGACGAGATCTTCGGCATCATGGGCCTCGACCACCACGGGCAACGGATCGCCGGCGCCGCGGCCGGCTGACCCGCGCCTGTCCCGAATCGGCATCGAGAGCGCACCTGGCTCATGAATATCGCATGACGACTTTAACCTGGAGGAGACGATGAGCAAGCTGACCAGGGTCGCGATCGGCTCGGTGGTCTTCTGGCTGGGGCTCACCTTTCTGCACGCCTGGCTGAACCTGGGGCTCGAGCCCGCGAGCCTCTTGGGCGGGAAGAAGAAAGGGGTGGCAGAGGAGGCCCGCTTCCGCGTGGGCTTCCTGCCGGTGACCTGACACCTCACCTGCCCCGTCACGGACTGGATCAACAAGAACCAGGCCGGGGAGGGGTTCTACGAACCCGTGAGGTTCAACGGCTTCCCCGAGATCAAGGAGTCCCTGCTCGCCGGGCACCTGCCGGCGACGTTCATGCTGGCCCCGATGGCCATGGCGCTGCGCCAGCAGGGCGTGCCGCTCAAGATCGTCTACCTCGGCCACCGCGACGGCACGGCCCTGATGGTGCACAAGGACTCGGGCATCCTCACCGTGGGGGATCTGCGCGGCAAGCGGGTGGCGATCCCCAACCGCTTCTCGAACCAGCACATGCTGCTGCGCAAGGCGCTCAAGGCGCAGGGCATGAGCATCGACGACGTCGAGCTCCTGGAGATGCCGCCGCCGGACATGCCGGCCGCGCTCTACTCGAAGGCCGTCGACGCCATCAGCTCGGGCGAGCCGTTCATGGCGCAGACCGAGATGGACGGCTACGGCCGCGTGCTCTACCAGGCCAAGGACATCTGGCCCGACTTCATCTCCTGCGTGCTGGTGGTCTCGCAGAAGACCATCGACGAGAACCCGGAGTGGGTGCAGCGGCTCGTCACGGGCATCGCCCGCAGCGGCCTCTGGATGGAGGGCGGGATGGATCACCGGATGGCGGCAGCCGAAGCCGTGGCGAAGAACTACTACAACCAGGACCCGCGGCTGCTCCGCTTCGTGCTCAGCAAGCCGCCGGACCGGGTGAAGTACTCGAACCTCCGCCTGGCCCGCCAGGACTTCCAGGAGATCCACGACCTCGCCCTGGAGGCCGGGATCCTGGACGGGCCCATGAAATTCGAGGACTACGCGGACCCCCGCTTCTCGGACAAGACGGGAGGGGAGAGCGCCTACGGCTGGCAGCCGGCCGGGGGGACGGGCCGCTAGGAAGGTACCTCCCCCCCAAGGTCATCTGTGGCGATCTCCAGGTACTTCTCCACGTCGATGCCGACGCGCTTCGAGAACCGCTGGCGGTAGCTCTCGACCTCTCCCACCGCCTCGTCGAGAAAGATCCGCTCCACGCGGAACAGCGGCACGAACACGGTCGAGAGGCCCAGGGTCTGGTCCCCGGGCCGCGCCGCCTGCGCCATCCAGTCATCGAAGCTGTTGAGGTTGATCCCCCGGAACGTGATCCCCACGACCGCCAGGTCCTGCAGCACCCCGAAGAACTTCTCCGTCGGGTTGATCAGGTGGACGATGACGATCGAGCCGGGCCGGATCAAGCCGGATGACCCTCCTCCGAAAGCTCCACCAGCACCCCTCCCGCGCTCTTCGGGTGCACGAACTGGACCCAGCAGCCGCCGGCGCCGAGGGTAGGCGCCGGCCGCATCCTCTCGAAGCCCGAGCCGCGCAGGTGCTCGTCGTCGGTCCGCACGTCGTCGCTCTTCAGGCACAGGTGGTGGATGCCCGGGCCACGCTTCTCCAGGAACTTCCCGACGTGCGAATCCGCGGACAGCGGCTCCAGCAGCTCGATCCACGACTCGCCGCAGCGGATCATCGCCACCTTCACGCCCTCCTGCGGCACGTCCTCGATGCGCTCCACGGTCAACCCGAGCGCCTCGTAGAACCTGCGCCCCTCCTCGATCGACCGGACCGCGATCCCGATGTGGTCGATGCGCTCGATCACGGCGCCTCCTCCGAATGCAGCACGCCCGAGAACAGCCGGTCGGCCACGCGGTAGGGATCGGTGCGCTGCTCGAAGCCGCGCTCGACCTCGCGCTCGACCCCGAGCACGCGGTCGGCGGCGGCCACGATCCGCTCCTTGAGGATGGTTTCGACCCGCAGGCGCAGATGGGCTCGGCGCCGCCGGTCGAGCTCGCCGCTCGCGGACAGATGCTCGCGGTGGCGCTCGACCGCGGCGAGCACTTCGCCGATCCCCTCCTCGCGGGCGGCCACGGTCTTGAGGATCGGCGGCAGCCATCTGCCGGGGTCGCCGTGCTCGCCCAGGGAGAGCATCATCTCCAGGTCGCGGGCCGCGCGCTCTACCCCCTCGCGGTCGGCCTTGTTGATGACGAAGACGTCGGCGATCTCCAGGATCCCCGCCTTGATGGCCTGGATGTCATCCCCCAGGCCGGGGACGGTGACCAGGACCACCGTGTCCACCGTGCGCACCACGTCCACCTCGTCCTGGCCGACGCCCACGGTCTCGAGGAGCACCCAGTCGAAGCCGGCGGCGTCCAGGATGTCGACCGCGTCGCGCGAGGCGCGGGCGAGGCCGCCCATGGCGCCGCGAGTGGCCATCGAGCGGATGAACACGCCCGGATCGGTGTAGAGCGACTGCATGCGGATGCGGTCGCCGAGCAGGGCGCCGCCCGTGTACGGGCTGGTGGGATCGACCGCGAGGATGCCGACGGATTGTCCTCCCTCGGGGCCCCGCTTGCGGAGGTGGCGGGCCATGCGGTCGACCAGGGTGCTCTTGCCCGCGCCCGGAGGCCCGGTGATGCCCACGATCCGGGCCCTTCCCGTATGGGGATAGACGCGGCGGACCAGCTCCCGCTGCCCCTCGCCGCCGTCCTCCACGATCGAGATCGCCCGCGCCACGGCCCGCGGCTGCCGCTGGAGCAGCCGCGGCACGAGGTCGTCCAGGTCGATTGACCTCACCCTACCGGCCCTTCAGCAACAGCCGTGCGATCACCAGCCGCTGGATCTCGCTGGTCCCCTCGCCGATGGTGCAGATCTTGGCGTCGCGGAAGTACTTCTCCGCACGGTAGTCCTTGATGAAGCCGTAGCCGCCGTGGATCTGGACGCCGCGCTCCGAGCAGAACACGGCGGCCTCGCCGGCATAGAGCTTGGCCTCGGAGGCGAGGCGCGACACCGGTCGGCCGCGGTCCATGGCCTCGGCCGCGGCGAACGTCAGAATTTCGGCCGCAGCGATGCGGGTGGACATCTCGGCCAGCGCGAACTGGATCGCCTGGAAGGTCGCGATCGGCTTGCCGAACTGCTCGCGCTCCTTGGAATAGCGCACCGAGGCCTCGAACGCGCCGATGGCCGTGCCCAGCCCCAGGGCCGCGATCGAGATGCGGCCGCCGTCCAGGATCTGGAGCGCCTGTTTGAAGCCCTGCCCCACGTCGCCGAGCAGGCGGTCCTCGGACACGAAGCAGTTCTCCATCACCACCTCGGCCGTGTCCGAGGCGCGGATGCCGAGCTTGTTCTCCTTCTTGCCGGGGCGGAAGCCCTCCATGCCCTTGTCCAGCACGAAGGCCGAGATGTTGTGGGCTCGCGGCCCCTGGGCGTCGGTCACCGCGAACACCACGCAGACGTCGCCGACGCTGCCGTGGGTGGTGAACGTCTTCGAGCCGTTCAGGACCCAGCCGCCCTCGACCCGCTCGGCGCGGGCGCGGGTGCCGGCGGCGTCGGACCCGGCGCCGGGCTCGGTCAGGCTCCAGGCGCCGATCTTCTCCCCCTTGGCCAGGGGAGTGAGCCAGCGGCGCCGCTGCTCCTCGTTGCCGAACTTGTAGATGTGGTTGCTGCACAGCGAGTTGTGCGCCGCGACGCTGATGCCCACCGAGGGGTCCACCTTGGACAGCTCGGTGACGACGATCACGTACTCGACGTAGCCGAGCCCGGCGCCGCCGTACTCCTCGGGGAAGAGAATGCCGAGGAAGCCGAGCTCGCCCGCCTTGGCCATGACCTCGCGGGGGAACTTCTGGCTCTCGTCGAATTCGTCGACGATCGGATCGACCTCGCGGCGGGCGAACTCCCGCGCGGTCTCCTGGATGGCGCGCTGCTCTTCGGTCAGGGAAAAGTCCACGTCTCTCCTCCTCGGAGTGGGCCCGGCATGGGCTCCGAATGAGATACCCCGCCGGCCCGGGGATGCTATCGCGGCGGGAGCGGGTCCGCAAACGCGGCCGGGAAGCACCATTGCCTGTAGGATGTTCTGTGCCATGCGCCTTCCGGAGTCCGGATGAAATGATCGTCCACTGCCGTCCACTGTAGAGATAGGAGATCCTGCGCCCATGACCCCTGACATCCTGCTCATCCGCAAGATGATGGCCCGGCAGAACCTGACTCGCGCCGAGAGCGCCGAGCTCCTCGAGGCGATCCTGAGGACCGACGACGAAGGGTGGAAGCTCCTCGCCTACTCGGTCGCATCCCAGACCAAGGGGGAGACCGTCGAAGAGATCCTGGGCATGTTCGACGCCATGCGCCGGCTCACCGGCGAGTACGATCTCGACCTCGCCGGCCGGCGGCCCATGGACATCTCCACCTCCGGCGGCAGCGGCGTCAAGAAGATCAACGTCTCGACCCTCTCGGCCCTGGTGGCCGGGGACCCGATCGTGCCGGTCATCAAGCACTCGTTCTGGAGGGTGTCCGGCATCACCGGCAGCGCCGACGCCCTGGAAGCCGTGGGCATCCACCCGCAGACCGTCACGCTGCCGCAGATCCAGAAAGCCGTGGAGACGGTGGGCGTCGTCTACTACTCGCCGCTCTTCGTCAGCGGGGAGCTGCGCAACATCGTGAACTTCGGGCGGATCCTGGGCGAAAAGGGCGTGGGCCTGAGCACGCCGTTCCACCTGCTGGCGCCGGTCTTCACGCCGATCCCCCTGACCTACCGCATGTTCGGCCTCAACAATCCGACCCAGTTCGAGATCCTGACCGAGATCTTCCGCGGCCTCGGCTACCGCAACGCGCTGCTGGTGCGGGGCTTCGAGGGGCTGGACGAGGCCTCGATCTCCTCGCCGAGCCGGGTAAGAGGGTTTCGAGGGGAAGAGGACTTCGACTTCGTTCTCCTTCCCGAGGAGGCGGGATTGCAGCGAGCCAGCCAGGAAGAGGTGACGCCGGTGGACGCGGAATCGAACTACCGCGACTTCCTGCGTATCGCGCACGGCCAGGAGACCGGCCCGAAGCGCGACCTCATCGCGCTCAACGCCGGGCTCGCCCTGTGGATCTCCGAGCGGGCGCCGTCGGTCGCCGAAGGAGTGCAGATGGCGCTGGAGCGGCTGGCGAGCGGGATGGCCGCCGAGCGGCTGACGGAGCTGGTCGGGCAGCACGGCTCGCCGGACGTCCTCCGGCAGGCACGGGAGAGGTACCTGGATTCCTGACGAATGGACATCCGGCGAGAGATCCTGCGCAACGTGATCCTCTGCCAGGCACTGGGGCCTCTGGGCAAGAAGCCCGGTGTCACCAGTCTCCTCGGGGATTCCTCGCCGGCCACGAAGCTGGAGTACTTCATCATCTCGGCTGCGAACAGCTCCTGGGCGTTCTACGACCTGGTGGACCGGATCCTGCGCGAAGGCAAACAGCCGGACTGCATCTTCGACACCGCCTACGAGGCGCAGGCCGCGAGCGTCCGCAGCCGGCACGGCAGCAAGGTCAACTACGGCCAGATCCTGCTGCTGGTGCCGCTGGTGGCCGCGCAGGCCCTGACCTGGCTCGAGATGGAAAGCATCGACGACGTCGGGGCGGTCCTCGAGCGCAGCGGCCAGGTCCTGCGCCAGACCACGAGCAAGGACGTCGAGCACCTGGAGAGGTTCATCCGGCTGGGGCACGAGCTCTCGCGGCAGCACTGGGAACGGATGGGGGTTCCCAAGCCGCCGCGCGAGCGCTACTTCCAGAAGACCTACGACAATGTCTGGGAATCCTTTGCCGACTACCGGCACATCCACTCCGTGCGGGAGATCTACGAAGGCTACCCGCACAGCGAGCGGGTCTACCGCTTCCTCCTGCACAACCTCGAAGACGGCGTGCTGCCGGCAAGCGACATGATCTACAGCCTGCTGGTGCCGGAAATCGGCCGCCGCGACGCCGCGGCCGACATGATCGCCTGCGGCCTCTACCTGGCCCTCTCCGCCCACCCGGAAACCGCCCTGTTTACTTGACCTTGTAGGTCAGGACGACCGCTTCCCAAACCCGCTCCATCCCCGTCAGCTCCAGGTTGACCGGCATCCCCGGCCCTTCGAACAGGTTGACCGACCCGCCGTCGAGGATCACCGGCAGCACCAGCAGGTGGATCTCCCTCAGAAGCCCCTGGTCGAGCAGGGCGCGGCTGAGGATGCCGCCCCCCTCGCACAACACGGACCGGATCCCCTTCGCCTCCAGCCCCTCCAGGAAGAGACGGAGATCCGTCTGCGACTCCTCCCCCGGAGGCCCGCAGGGCACAGCCTCGACCCCCCGCTCCTCCAGGAACCGGAGGTAATCGGGAGGGGTCGAACCGGCGACGCCGATGAGCGTCCGGACCGAGCCGTCGAAGAAGCGGAAGCTCCGGGGAATGCGGCCGGTGCGGTCCAGGGTGGCACGCACCACCGGGTGCTCGGGAGAGCCATGGGACGCCATGGTCGGATCGTTCGTCAGGACCGTGTTCGTGCCGATGAGGACGGCATCGTGCCGGCGCCGGATCTCGGCCTTGACCGCCCAGAATTCGGGTGGCAGCGGCGGCATGTGATCGAGGAGATCGTAGCTGCTCCGGCCCCGGCCCATGGTGACGAGGCCGTTGATGGAGATGGCGCTCAGGAGATCGACGCGCAGGGTTTGCATCGTGCGAAATGGGCCCGGGCCTCGGCGAGATCGGCGGGCGTGTCGATCTCGAAGACCTTGGGGAGGCACTCGCGGAAGGCGAAGGTCTCGCCGGCCGCGCGCGCCGACCGGAAGGGGTAGATGGGCTCGGGGTCCCCCTCCCGGAAAGAGAAGAGGCGGGGCGACTGGACCGCGAGGGTGGGGAGGCTGAGCGCCCACTCGCCTTCGCGGGTGACGGCGAGCTCGAGCTCGGGCTCGAAGCGGACCTTGGCCTTGAAGCGGTCCGTCCGGCAGAAGAGGAAGGACGCGAAGTCCTCCGGGCGATGATGTTCGACCAGTTCGCGCAGCGGCCCGGTCTCGGTAAACACCATGTCGCCGGCGACCCAGACGAACGGCTCGTCGACGCTCCCGAAGACCTCGCGGGTCTGGTAGAGGGTGGTGATCAGACCTACGGGCCGCTCCTCGACGAGCACCTCGGCCGGGACATGGCGGAAATCGGCGGCGAATTCGGGCCGGGTGACGATCATGGGATCGAGCCGGAGCTCGCGGCCGAAGGCGAGGAGGCGGTCGAGGATGGTCTCGCCGCCGAGGTCCGCCAGGATCTTGGGCCTGGAGCCCAGGGCCTCGCGCAAGCGCGTCCCCTGCCCCGCCGCGAGGATGACCATTTTCATGCGCCGCGTCCTCTCCATCGGTTCGGCCCGTATCCTAGCAAAACTGGCATTTTCAGGAAAGCTGTGCAAGCGCACAAAAAGAAGGGGGGCCGGAGCCCGAACGGGATGAGCTCCTCGCTGGTGAACCCGAACGCGCCCCGGAGCATGGCGGCCGCCCGGAGGCGGAGGGTCTCGCCCTTCAGCTCCAGCTCCTGCCGCCGGCGGACGAGCTCGGTGAGCACCTTGCGGGCGTTCTCCTGGTCGGCCTCCAACTGCCGGCCCTCGACCACCACACCGGTGATCTCCTCGTGAATCGGACGCAGGAACTCCATCGTCGCCAGCTTCGGCTCCAGGTTGTTGCCCATCAACTGCAAGCTGTTCATACGGATACTGACGGTCCGTTCTTTTGGCGCCTTCGCGTCAGATGTGCTACCATTCCGAAAACACGCAAGCATGACGGAGGGCAACCTTTTGCGCGACGACGACACGGCGGTCCATCACGCGGCCGAGCTGGCGAAGAGGGTGCGGGCGGAGGGACGGGGGCGGTGAGGGGGAGCCGACGGGCCATGCCAGCGCGCGCAGAAGGCCTGCGCGACTTCCTCGCCCGGCAGGAGAAGGAGCACCTGGTCGATCTTCTCTTCGACCATGCCCTGCTGGACGACCGCCTACTCCAGAAGCTGGCACTGGAGCAGGCGAAGAGGGGAGGCCGGCAGCCCGACCTTGCCGCGATGCGCCGCAACCTCGAAGCCGCCTTCAATACGGAGGACGTCTATTCCTATCGCGCAGTCGGCGGCTTCGCCGACGAGCTCGATGAAGCCGTCGACGCCCTGGAAGACTGGCTCAAGGAGGGGATGGCCGAGGAGGTCATCGATTTGGCGGAGCACGCCATCGGCCTGGGGGAGGAGGCCCTGGGGCAGGTGGACGACTCCGACGGTGAAGTGTACGGGGTGTTGGAGCGCCTCCGGGAGCTTCACCTCAAGGCCTGCAGAAAGGCGAAGCCCGACCCCGAGGCCCTGGCGCGCCGGCTCTTCGAATGGGAGCTGCGGACGGACTGGGATTCCTTCTATGGCGCCGTGGACGCCTACGCCGACGTCCTTGGAAAGCGGGGGCTTGCGGTCTATCGCGAGCTGGCCGAGGCCGAATGGGAGAAGGTTCCGGCCCGGATAGCGGGCGACTCCTCCTCGAGCTCCGGCCGGGGTTGGAGCGCCGGTCAGATCCTGGAGCGTCTGGCCCGGTCCGCCGGTGACATCGAGGCCCTGGTGGCGATCAAGTCACGCGACCTCTCGCGGCCCTGGTCCTATCTCCAGATCGCCGAGATCTACAAGGAAGCCGGGAAGAGAGACCTGGCCGTCGAGTGGGCGGAGAAGGGCATCCGGGACTTTCCAAAGCAGACCGACTCCCGTCTGCGGACCTTCCTTGCCAACGAGTACGCGGCGCGCCGGCGCCATGGGGAAGCGCTCGATCTCCTCTGGGCGAATTTCGCAGATGCGCCCGGGCTCGCGGCCTACCAGGAGCTCAAGAAGCTCGCAGAGAAGGCCAAGGCGTGGCCCGATTGGCGGGAGAAGGCCCTCGCCCTCCTCCGAGAGCGCGCCGGCAAGGCGAAGTCCGCGCCATCGGCCCGATGGCCGGCGTTCGACTTTGGCAGAGGTGCGGCTTCGCAGTTGGTCGAGATCCTGCTCTGGGAGAAGAAGGTCGAGGATGCCTGGGCCTCGGCCCGGCAGCACGGCTGCTCGGAAGATCTCTGGCTGAGGCTGGCCAACGCCCGGGAGCCTTTGCACCCGGAGGATTCCCTCGCCGTCTATCAACGTCAGGCCGAGTCGGTCCTCCAGCACACGAGCCAGCGCGGATACGAGATTGCGGTGGCTCGCCTGAAGCAGGTCCGGGACGTGATGACGCGCCTGGGGAAAACCCGCGAGCTCGCCGCCTATCTGGCCGCAGTGCGTCTTGCTCACAAGCGGAAGCGGAATTTTTTGAAGCTGCTGGATGGTGCGAAGCTAGGGTGAGGGGCGGCTCCAAGTCGCCTCCTCGAGCTCCCGAGGGCGGCGGAGGGGCGGACGTTCACCGCGCAGCTCGCGGTGGGGGTGGCTCCTTCAGGGCCTTCTTCTTCGTGCTAGGAATCTTGGTCAGCTCGATGACGAGCTTCAGTGCCTCATTGACAGACTGCTCATCGGGAAAAACCGCCGCGACGTCCGGCTCGAGGAGGACGAGGTTGGTCCCTTTGCGGAACCGCTCCGCGTACCTGCCCTGTTCCGCACCGCGGAGCAACTGCCGCAGGTCGTACTCCGGCCGAAGATCGTCATCGACGGCGTCTTGAGATTTCTTCTTCATAGGAGCCCGATCACCTCCTGTCGAGTGAGGACCAGGACCTGGCGCCGCTTGTCCGGGGGCTTAAGGTGAACAGCCAGATCTCGCCGCGGTTCACTCTTGCGACCACGAGCCCTGGTCCTCCCAACCCTGGTACTCCTCCCCCAGCCCCGGGCTGCCAGAGTAGGCCTTCCGATATTGATCAGCGATCTCTTCCCGCCGCCGGCGCGCCAGGTACTCGGCCGCAGCGCGGCGGAGCACGGCCGATCGCCCCTCCGCCTTGACCTCCTCGCTCGCATCCAGCTTGGCCAGGAGATCTTCGTCAAGGACAACCTGGATAGCTTTCATGTGGATAGTTTATGTGGAGTCCTACTCATGAGCACGTCCGGTGGAGAGATGCCCTCTGCCGAGGCCAAGCCAAGGAGCACGACCGCCGAACAATCACTTGGCACCTGCTTGGAGGCGCGCAAGGGCCACAGGTGCCATTCCCCTTTATACATTCGCCCGGCACGTGTTCGGCTCTGACCGTTCGGGCCTTCGTGCCGACCGTTCCCGCCCCGTACGAACCCTACGGTTTCTCCCCTTTCGGGAGAGTGCCCCGATCGAGTGAGGCGACGACATCGGCCTACTATGCCCTCTGCTGACTTCTGCCTGCTGCTCGCCAGGGACGATCCTCGCGAGCCCGGCAGATCTCTCGGGGTAAGCTCAACCGCCTTCCTCGCACACCCGTCGGATATACAGCCCCGGTCCTTGATGGATAAGGACTTCGTGGTAAACAGCCCACTCGTCCGGCCGGACCTGCCTCCTATCCGGTTCCTGTTCGTCGGGTCGCGATTTTGCTCCGCGCTTCCTTCGGACGCCGCCTCGCGGTGACGCCCTTGCGCTTCGCTAGCACTTCGCCTCCATCAGGCTGTGCAGGGGACTTGCACCCCCGAGCTGTTGAACATGCCCGACATACCATTCTGCCGGCCCGTTGGGCCGGGTGGCGGCCACCAGCGCCGGAAGGGATTTTCCCACAGACTCTGAGGGTGATCGGCGCCACCATGACCGTGGACAGTAACCCGATCACCTCCTGTCGGGCCGGTTCACTCTTCCGGCCACGAGCCCTGATCCTCCCAACCCTCGTACTCCTCGCCGAAGCCCGGACTGCCGGAGTAGGCCTTCCGATACTGATCGGAGATCGCTTTACGGCGCCTGCGCGCCAGGTACTGGGCCGCCGCGCGGTGGAGACGGCCGAGCGCCCCTCAGCCTTGACCTCCTCACTGACATCCAGCCGAGCTAGGAGATCTTCATCAAGCAGGGAATCTCACTAGGCAAGGCTGTTTTCAGCCTGCTAGAAGCGAGACTCATACGAAATGTGCCTCCTACCTGAAGCTTGGTTTGAGAACTAGCACTGCAAAGCCACCGCCATAATAGCTTGTTAACCCGAAGCGAGTGACGCTCTCGATCACGAAGGGCGTGTCATGCCCAGCACTCCGCAATCGATCCTGGAATGTCTCAATTGACTCCTTTAGCTCTGCCGTCTCTGATTGATCATTCATCCAAAAGCGAAACTCCATATCGGCTAATTCAGGATACCCATCCGCCAGCGCTGACGAAATAACGTGCCTGTACCAGCGATCAAGTACAAGTCGGCGCTGTTCGTGGCCTGTGTACTCCGTTAGGAATTCGTCGCTCAAAACGTAAACACCATCTCGGCGAAGAAGATCTCTGCAAATCCGCAAAAACGTGAGACGGTATAAATCATCCTGTTCGCTCTCGCTTCTCTGCCGTTTTTCCGGAATGTGATGATGAAGTCCTTGAGAAATTATCAAATCATATTTGACCACGGAGACTGCAGCGAACTCCTCAAGCTCCATCTGATAGTGCTGGCCGCGCTGTGATAAACCACGCGTGTCTCGGAGATGTAACCAGTACTCAGAAAGCTTTCTATCAGGCTCCACTGAGTCAATCGTATCAATACCGGCTAGGATTAGTTTCTCCGTGAGAGCGCCCGTACCACTACCTATTTCCAATACCCTATAATTCTCTTTTCTGCTCGTCAAGAATTGACAAGCAAGGGCAACAGCCGCGGCGTCAGAGTCGGGGATGAACAGATGTTTTCTCATAAAGCGGTGAAACATTTCCGGAGATGAAACTAAATCGTAAACACCATGCTTGATCCAAGGACCGACTCCAAATGCCTTAACCTCAGATTCGTATTCCACCATATTATTAGCTAAACTTGCCATACCATTTACTGGGGACAATCTCACTCCGTGTTCCTCTAACTCTTTAGAAAATCTCTCTACGACTTGCCTAGCGTACACACCAAACTGCTGCTCGCTGCTCTCCAAAGCACTTGACGCTGCCGGGATTTCAAAGTCAACCAGATAGGAGCTACCTGGGCCATGACGCAACTTAAGGAGATTTATCTTATCCTCGGCCGAATCCATAAAGCGCAATGTAACGTGGTCCGAAGCGTCTCTCAATTCCCGATCCAGAAACACCTGTGCCCGAACCTGTTTCCTGAGATTCAACGGTCCCAGCGAAAAAAATGCCTGTGCGGATATTGTAGAGTAGATACAAGAAACACGCAACTCCTTTACCTCGGGAGCAACCCCATCTGCGACCATGCGCTTAATAGTTGTAAGCGCCAGACCGCGCGCTACAAGAGAATATCTACTGGCAGAGCCATAGATCTCAGGAACTGTCTCCTCCACTGAGAGTCCCCCAGCGATCTCCTGCGTGTTCCTCGCAAAATCCTTTACGACGATCGCCGGCGTGCAACTAACGATGTGGACGTACGCGTAGTCATCGACACCCCGCCGAAGAGAGGCCAAAACACTCTCCTCTATTGCCCTGACATCAAACTCCTCCTTAAGGAGAGCCAAGATTTCTATACAGCCACCCGGCCCACAGCGATAGGCATCACCCTCGACCAAAATAAATTCGTGGACAAACGGCTCCAACGCCCTCTGAACTTGTCGACCAGTCCCCTCTCTACTGACGATATGAACGCTGATTCTATAAAGTCGGTGCGCTTGGCAGAACTCTGTCGGGGAAAGAATTCCAACTAGGTCGGTGTGCATCCTACCACCACGATCGGCCCATTGATACATTCGTAATGAACACGAAGGCAGAGCCTCATTAACGCGAATGCTATCAATAAGCGCACAGATCTCCGGAGGTAGGGGAACTCGCAAAACCTCTCTTTCTCCGTTCTCAATAATGAACCCTAATAAATCCTGAAGTGGTCGGAAGTCTCCCTCCGACAAATAGCGCGAAAGTGGGGTAATTCCCGGTGGCTCGAGATCCGCAATGATCCTCGCGGCCGCCTCGACCAGATCACTTCTGTTAGCTGCATTCCCATCCAAAAACTCGGACGCTAGATTACGCAAGGACGGCCGCAAGTTATAGACTGTCTGCCGCGCCACTTCATCGTCCTTCTGCGCAGCGTCCACAATCCCAATGTAAGTTAAACGGTCCAGCAGAACTGGCCTCGCCAGAACCGCCATGTCATCTGAGAATCCAAGCCACTCCTTTCCATCCGATGTCCTCAATCTAGTCCAAAGGGCTCTGATGCTGGAAGAAGGAACAGGGCACTCGAGCAGGTTAATAACCGACGCATATAGAGCCACTTGCCTGTGTACCTCCCAATGCTCTAACTCCACCTCCTTGGTATACTCCAACGCACATTCCTTGATGGCTTCTTCAAACAAAAAACTTGATAGGCCCGGTTGATCAACCAGTTCGCGAGCAGTCCTAAGCAACGAATCGGGATCCCTAGTGAAGCGCACCAGTCGCGAAAGTAACTCCAAGTTATGACAGCTTATTCCATGTTTCCACAACACTCTTGAGCGCAGGCGGTCTACCTCCCCTTCAAGCATCCCGTTCACCAGATCACTTGAAATAAGAAGATCCTCTTGCCTCTTCTGATTGGGCACATCATTTATCCATGATGCAATTGGCTCAACATCGAGCATTGCGCTCGTAGAATCAACGGTGACAAGTAATGGTACGTTGTTGGATCGCAAAAACAGCGACAGGATGTCAAGACAGTGGCGGTGCACAACCAGCGAACTCTCATCTTCGCCTACCGGCTCCATCAGTCTCTCTGCATTGCAAATTATTGCTACCGCACGTCTCCTGGCAGAACGAAATGAATGGCGGACAAAAAACAGCTGCAGATCTGAGAGGCGTAACAATTGCTGCCCCTGCTTTCCCGTCTTCGTCCAGTGTTCAACATTTGAAATGAATTTCGCCCTTAAATCACTCCTTGTTAGCGACGCACAGTCGAAGTAAAAGACAGACTCACGTTCACGCCTGAATACACGGTAAAGTTCTCTGGCTACCTCTGTTGCGCCAAATCCAGGTGGAGCCAAAATGAGTACACTTGAACTCTGCCCTGGATCAGAGTCAATCATATGATCTCGCAGAATTCTCGCCTGACGCTTTAGCCACTCACGGCACTCCCCACAAAATCTGGCTTCCTCATACTGGATCACACCGGCCCAGTGGTTCGCAGGGAGAACACCTCTGAACGACACAATTCCTAATGCAGCGAGCAGACGTTCCACATAACGGAAGGGTGCAAATAACCAGCGACCGAGGCGATAGCGCTCAATATTTCTGGCGAGTTCTCTGAATCTTTCATGAAACAGAACACCTAAGGCCGTGGCTATAAACACTAGCACGACATGCTCAACAACAGTAAACAATTCTTCCATACAACACGGCTCCTCAAGTAGTGAGTGGCTCGAAGTGAATCAACTCAGCCCCCATGGCTGATAAAAATATCAAGTTGTGCTCAGCCGCTACAATGGCGCATTCACTTAACCCTGAAAGAGCGGCAATTAAGCTGTCAATAGCACCTTGAGCCAGACCTGCTGTCGGCTCGTCTAAAAGAAGTAGACCTGGATTAGTAATCAGCCTCATCGCAATCGCAACGATTCGCTGCTCTCCAACACTCAAGCACTCGCCTCTCTTTCTCAGCCAAGTACCAGGTAAGGATAAACTCTCTCGGACGCGAGCGATCTCCTGCTCACGCCTTCCTCTGGTTTCAAGTTGATCCGCAGCGACTAACAGATTCTCATATACAGTCAGATTGGGAAAGATTGCACGCTCTTGAGATAACATAGAGATGCCTCGCGGAGTACCTAAGGCAGTTTTAAAGCCGCGGGAGAAAATCAAATCTCCGCTTCGCCAGGGTAGAAGACCCGCAATCGCCCTCAGAGCAGTTGACTTTCCACTCCCGTTCGGTCCAACAAAACCTACAACGTCCCCAACGCTCACTGACAAGCATAGGGGACCAAAAACCGCACGAGAATGGTATCCACCTCGTAGGTCCCTAGCAGTAACCAAAGCCGGTGCCGCCTCTCGCTCAAGTCGGTGAACGGTAACGTGATTAGAACCCCGGCCTTGCGTTACAGGAGACGGAAGCTGCAGCCCCCCCCACCCTCGGACCACCTCCTTAAGGATCTGACCACGGTCCATAATCAAACACCTGTTACATATGCGGGTTACAAACTCCAAATTGTGCTCTGATAGGAGTATAGTTAGCCCCTCTCTGTTAAACTTAACCAATTCGGCTTCGAGTTCCGCCATGGCACTTGAATGGAGGCCCGCAGTAGGCTCGTCCAAGAGAGCGAGTATTGGCGCGCCTGCCTTCAGCCGGATAAGCTCCAATCTCCTTTTTTGCCCAGTCGAAAGTTCGTCAACTCCGAGGCCTAGGCTATCCGGTAGCACTTCGGCCAGCCACCCCCTCGCGGTTTGTATCTCATTGACGAGTAATTGTAGTGACCTTCTCGAAAAGATTGTGCTGACGGAACGTCCTATGCCCGGCCGGAAACCAATTGTTACATTCTCCTCGAGCGTTAATGGAGAGACTACGCTACTCACTTGTCTTAGGTATGAACTATTTCCCGGAGATTTGAAGATGAGATGAGGCCGCCCCGCGTCAACTTCCTTTCCGGCTATTCTAATGCTACCACTGTCAGGCGCCAAAAGGCCAGCCGCCATCCTTAGCAAGGTTGACTTTCCTGCGCCATTCGCACCAATCAAACCGACGATCTCGCCCGACCTCACACACATCGATACATCCGAGACAGCCGCAACTCCACCAAAACTTTTGGAAACCCCGCTTATTGCGAGGATCGTGTTATTCATCATCTATTTGGAATAAGTCCCGACGGGCGCAGGTGCATGAGTACGACTAGTAGCAGACCATAAATTATCTGCCTAATGGGCGCATCCAACCTCGTGGCTATCGGAAAGAATGTCAGGATACTCGGTACAACAGCTAGGACAAATGCACCCAGAACGACCCCATAGCGACTCCCGAGGCCTCCGAGCGTCAGCATGGTGAAAATCAACACCGATTCATCAACCCCAAAAAACGCAGGGTGTATGTAGCCTAGCTGGGGAGCAACAATGCACCCAGCAAGAGTTGCTAGAACCGCACTTACCGCCATGCATTGAAATCTTAGCGACCTCGAAGAGTTTCCCAAGACAGTGCTAAGGGATTCATCCACAGAAAATGTGATCAGCGCCAGCCCGAAATGCGACCTCTCGATTCGACCGCAAATCCAAAAAGCAACCAACATCAAGATACCAGCCGAGACGACGAACACGTATTCTACCCCGCCCATGTTCAGAGGCTTCAGGCGTAAACCAACGTTGCCCCCAGACCAATTGCTATTCGCGATAAACTCTTGGGCTATTTCGGAGAATGCAAACGTAGACATCAAAAAGTAATCCTCTTTCAGATGATCCCCCAGAAGAGATATTAGCCCACCGAGCGCTGCAGAGATGCTGATGCCAACAAACACTCCCAAAACATACATCCTGGCGGGAGAACGGGATGGCATCATCATGGGCAACAGCGCCACAGAATAAGCACCGATGCCATAAAATGTGGCTTGACAGAGGCAGAGTAATCTACCATAACCGGCAGAAATGTTGAGCGAGAGCGCAAGGGTAACATAAGTTAAAGCGAAAAAAATGAGTGTTTGCCAGTACATACAGAGTTACCTTCCAACGCGCGATCTCAGAAGAAGAAACATCACAAGCGCGAGCAGCACATACGTATTTTGGTACTGGGAACCAAAATAGCCGGTGGCAAGCGACTCGAAAACCCCCAGCAAAAGACCAGCAGCGAAGGCACCAAACACACTTCCGACTCCCCCTATTATGGCAGCGGTGAAAGCTTTAAGGCCAAGGAACACTCCCATCTGTGGCGTGAGTTCGGTTATTAGGGCCGCTAGAGCACCGGCAGCACCTGCATAGGCTCCCCCAAGGAGAAACGTGTTCCGGTGGATTGCATGCTTACTAATCCCGAGAGATTCGGCGGCACTTCTATTACTAGCTACGGCACGTATTCTTCGTCCGATTTGCGTTTTCTGCACCAGCCACCACAAAACAATAGTAAGCGTGGCACCGACCACGAGCACGTAGATCTGCCCGCATGCGAAGCGAAGGTGAAACAGTGTCGCATAACAGGTCTCCCCTCGCGGTCGGATGGTGACAAAGCTATCTCCAAACAGTATAGCCAAACTACTTCTAATAATTACCGAAATTCCAACACTTGTCGCAAGAAGCAAGACTGTTCGACCTTGGCTTAAGGGCCGGTAAGCAAACCTCTCTACAACGCAAGAGATGGCTGCTGATACAGTGATCCCGGCGAGGATGAGCACAGGCGGAGAGAAGCCGAGCCTCCATACTACGTACGCAGCATAAGCACCAACCGCAAAAATCTCTCCATGAGCAAAATTAATGAAGCGAAGGACACCGAAGATCAAGGAGTAGCCGGTAGCTACAAAGGCATACAGGGCGCCGAGACAAAGACCCGATAAAACGAGGCTCAGAAAGAAACTAACTTCTTCCCGTATAATCATTGATTCATCTTCTCAGCTGATTCACCTCTATATACGAAGCATTCATAACGAGGATCCACTATGTCACCGTACTGATCAAAACTCACGCTTCCCGTAATTGCCGGGAAATTGCGAATTTTAGTTAGAGCCGCGCGAATATCGCTTGGTTTGTCTGTACTGCTCTCGCAGGCTGCTTGGGTAGCAATCCGCACAGCGTCAAAGGGCTTTACAGAATTGATGTCAGGTTCCTCGCCATATCGAGCCAGGAATTTCCTTTCAAACGCATCGAGTATAGGACCGGAACCCTCAGCGGCGAGACAGAAGCGAACACCGTCCAAAGTCCCAGCAGCAGCCGTCTTCACTTCATCTGTCGATAGGCTGTCACTCCCGAGGACAGTTACGTCATAGCCCAGTTCAGCCATCTGCTTTAAAACCAGCCCTGCCTCCTGAGGGTGCGCAACTAAGAACAGGACCTCGGGCTCCTCGCGCCGAATTCTTAGAAGAATAGGTTTGAAGTCGATTTGCCCTAATTTAGCCTTCTCCGACGCGACCACTTTGACGCTTGATTCTCTCGCCGCAGCCAAGATAGCATCTCTAAGTCCTTGCCCCCAATCACTATCAGCATAAACGATAGCGACCTTCTTGGGGCGAAGGTGGCTTAATGACCAGCGGATAAGAAAGGTACCAGCATAGCTATCCGAGGGTTGTATCCTGAAGTAGTAATCCCCACCTTCAGTTGTTAGAGCTGGCGCCGAGGAAAGGCTATCAATTACCGGTACGCGCACACGATTAAAATAGTTTGCAGTTGCGAGAGCCATCGAGCTTCCCGTGATCGAAACAATGGCAGAAACATGATCGTGCTCGACAAGCTTTGTCGCAGCGCCGAGCGCACGCCTAGCTTCTAGGCGCGAATCCTCGACATGGGCAGAAATATTTATTGGACATGGCGGAGATTGATTTATTTCGGCTACCGCCAATTCAATCCCCTTCAGCTGCGCTTGGCCGAACGAAGCAGCAGGGCCTGTAAGATCGAGGATGGCACCAAGTCGAAGATTCCTTGGCTTATTCGGGTTGGGTTCAGTTCTCTCTGACCTACCGCAGGCACAAAGTGTCAGGAGCGCAATGAGACCGGCTGCAAATTTGTTCGCTTGCGACATGAGATCTCCTCGCTAGGGTGGCAAGTCAATCCGCACACTTCGCATTGTCCGGGAATCATAGCACGCATCGGTATTTTTGAGGCGTCCAGGGGCGTAAGCTCGGCAGTAGGCCTTGGGACTCTACAGGAGCGAAGAAAGTGCTGGAGAAAGTGCCCGTCTGGAGGAGGCCAGACGTTCCAAGGAAAGTAGGGAGTAGGCTCGGCGCAGGCGCGGCCGGAGACTAACTCTTGGGCTTGGCGAGGCGGTTTCTCCTGGAAGATCCGGGGGGGAGGTGCCAGACGTTCCGAGAGAAATAGGGCCTGGGCTCGGCGGCAGACATGGCCGGAGACAGTACTCGGGGCTTGGCAAGGCGGTTTGCGCTGGAGGGTGACCTGCTCGTCGCTCTGGAATCAGGCCTCTGGCTCCTCTGCGGCCTTCAGGATGCCAACTGTGCCAGCCAGAGCGCAGCTCTCCCCCCTCCCGTCTCGATCAAGAGCTCGAAGCTCGGGCTCGCCCATACCACCGTACGTTCTCTTTTAGACAGCATGAAAACGAAATCAACCTATTGACAGACGGATTTGGCATCGCTATCCTGTCATTCGTTGGCAGTCGCGCTGGTTGTTACAGCGGGATCGCAGAGACGGTGAATCCACCTCCGGCGCCGATGACGGTACGGAGGTTTCTCCCCGGAAGGGGAAAGGAGAAGCAGCATGGCTATCGAACGCCGTTACATGAACCGGATCAACGGGTGGTCGCAGGTCTCCGCGGGAGTGAACGCCAACCCGGCTGAGACCAAGCATCTGCAGCCGGGCACGGTCAGGCTCGAGGGACTGCACACGCGGGCCACCGACCTGAGCAAGCAGCAGGCCGCTCTCACCACAGCCAAGCAGGAGGTCACCAAGGAGCTCCGGCAGGTCCTGCGCGAGGGCGACGCCCTGGCCGACTTCATCCGCACCGGTGCCCGCGCCCACTTCGGCAAGGAGAGCGAGAAGATGCTCGAGTTCGGGATGCAGCCGTTCCGCGGCCTCAAGACCGAGACCAAGGAGCGCAAGCCGAGAGCCCGGAAGAACGCGGCTCCCGAGACCTCCGCTCCCGCGACTGAGACCTCCGCTCCTGACACCGTCAAGTAGTCCGTCCCTGGAGGGGGTGTGCTGTCACGCACCCCCTCCCTTTTCCCACCTTCATCCTCTCCGTGGCGGTCGACAGCCTCCCGGTCTCCGGGCAGTGGCGCAACGTCTTCCTCTCGCGCGGCATTGCGCACGCCCGGGATCTCGTCGCACGCGTCCACAGGGACGATGTCCACGCTGTCCACGGCGTTGCGCCCGGATGACTCCTGTGAGAACGCGCTCACCTCGGCGTTGCGCGCACCCGTGCTGGTGTTGCACGTTTCTTCCGTGGTGTTGTAGACACTTCTCGTGGCATGGCTCGCATCCGCGGCCACGCTGCGCGCGTTCCGGGGGACGCCGTCCGCGTTTCGCTGGACGCTGACCCCGATCAGGCCCTCGTTGCATGCACCCTTCGTGGCGTAGCTCCCTGCTCTCGAAGCATCGTCTGCAGCTCTCGCGGCGCCGCGTGGAGAGAGCGGCTCGTCGTAGGCATCCCGGGGCCTGTTGCGCACCTCTCTTGCGGCCTGGCACAGGGCCAGCGCCTGGGTGTCCGTGCCCGGCCTGACGTTGTCTGCACCCACGGTCCCTCCGGCCGCATCCCGGGTGGCCGTGCGCAGGCTCCGCACGGGCTGTGCGCGCCCCCACGGCGCTTTGTACGTTCGCATCGTAGCCGTGTGCGCGGACGAAGGTAGGTTGCCCGCGCGCAACGAGGCTCGCGATGGAGACAACGAGGCTGGAGATCAGAACATCGAGGCTCGACCCGCGCATCGCGGCAACGGCCGGCGGGACGCCGGCGCTCCCAGGGAAGGAGACGGGACATGAGGAGGGCTTAATGGCTCAGAACGCGAACCGCAGCTCCGCCCGCACCGAGTCGCCGTCGAGCGGGGGCGAGCCTGAACGGCGAGCAACAGGCCGGTCGGCTCTCCCCTCACGGCGTTCCAATCCTCGGCGGGTAACACGGGATCGACAATGTCCCCTACGACCCTTACCGTCCCGAAAAGGGCATGCTGAGGATAGCGGCCCTCTGCTGGAACGGGCGGCAGCAGACGGCTACAGCCCGTCCCCGCTTGAGGATTGTCACCGTCTCACCGGTCCGCTCGACTTCATCGAGGATGGCCAAACATTTTGCCTTGAACTCGCTAGCCCGAATCGATCGCATGTGACCACATCCCCTTTCTCGACGATTCCCCGTTGCGCGCCTTCCGTCTTTGGGTTATCTTGATCCCCGACCCACAACGGGAACGAGCCGCCGGCATGGATGGACGTGCCGGATCAGGAGGGGTCTACCTTGGGCAAGGCCAGCAGACGGAAGCGCGAACGAAGGTTGGGGCTGCAGATCTCCGAGCCACCCTCTCCCCTCACACCATTGCCCGGCGGGAAGAAGATCTCCGCCTGCCTGATCGAGATGGTCCGGCCTCTTCTCCCTCCCGAGGCCGGAATCGCGGAGTGGCGGATAGGCATCGCCGTGGCAGCCCTGGGATGGAACCTGGCCATCCTGCCGGAGGCGGAGAGAGTCCGGGAGATCGAGCGGATGGTTCAGGACCCGGAGGCCAACGAATTGGGCATCCCCTTTCTCCTGGACCTGCTCCTGTTGCTCATCGCGCAAAAGCTCCGGCTCTATCCCGACGATGCGCGCCTGGTGCTCTCGTATGACATTCGAAAGGCCGGCAGCGGTCGACTCCACATCACAGCGATGGCAGGCCTGCCGGCGTGAAAGCCCTAGAACACGAACCGCAGCTCCGCCCGCACCGAGTCGCCGTCGAGCGGAGGCGAGCCTGAACGGCGAGCGGCCGGCCGGTCGGCCTCGAGATCGAGCGCCTCGACGGCCGCGCGCCAGTGCTCGCCCATGGGAAGCATCAACGCGAGAGTCCAGGCCCGGCCTTCCTCACGGTTGTCGTCGAGCGCGGTGGAGTCGCGGTCTTCCACCCGGAAGTCGTCGTAACGCACTGTGGCGCGCAGGGCTCCCCATTCCCGGGTGAGCAGCAGGTAGAACGTGTCGAACGAGATGTCCACGGCTGCATCCGATCGCTGGCCGGAAGGCGCGAAGCCCATCCGGGAGGTGCCGGTCCCCCACTCGCCGAGGAGACGGAGACCGGCGGGCAGGGCGGTCTCCACGGAGAGCCAGCGGAAGTCCGTCTCCCAGGCGTATTCCTCGCCGTGGATGTCGCGGTCTCCTCGGTTGAGGAACGCGGTCGCCTGGATCACGGCGCGGTTGTCCGGAGCGCTCCAGCGGGCTCGGCCGGCGTAGCCGGGCCTTCCGTCGAGGTCGGAGCCGAAGGCCCGCGTGCCTTCATGGGTCTGCTTCGGGAACTGCTCGTCGAAGCCTTTGAACGGCGGCAGCGGCACGAAGCGGCCCGTGGGCGTGGGCCGGTCGTGGAAGGAGAAGCCGCGCCAAGCGAGGAGCGTTCCCGAGGTGTCGTTGCCGCCGAAGACGGTGCCGGCGAGTTGGAGCCGGTGGTCGTTGGTGAAGGTGTGCGTATAGGCGAGGTCGAGGCCGATCGGGCGGATCTCCTCGGCGATCCAACTGTTCATGGCCGACAGGGTGAGCGTGTAGGGCGAGGTCCAGAGCGAGCCGACGTTCTCGCGCGAGGCGGGCAGGAAGAACTGGCCGGCGCGCAGGGTCCACAGATGCCACTCCCCTTCGAAGCGCCGCTCCGCGAAGGCTTCGAGGAGGCCGGAGCCCGAGGAGCTGTCGCGGCTGGCGGCATCCTGCCGGGCCACGCCGTGGAGGAAAAGGCCCCAGCCGGCTGCCAGCTCCCAATCGAGCGCGAGCCGGGCTTCGCCGAGGAAGGCATTGGAGTTGTCCTCGCCGGAACGACCGCCATCGACGAGCTTGCCGAAGCCGCCGTCCAGAAACGTGGGCGCGGCGTCGATCGAGCCGGCCGACAGTCGTACGAACCCGATCAGGCGCGGCGGCTCGATTCCGGACGCTGGCACGGCAGATGCCGCCGCGAGGAGCAGCAGGGCGGGAAGCCCTCGAAGGGTTGTCATGGCGTGCATGATACGGCTGCGGCAAGGCACCCGGTTTGCTCCGCCTGTCCAGCTCGGCAATCCTGGCGCCCTTTGAGCCCTGGAGGGAAAGCGGTACTCTCCCACTGATGACGAAACCCCAGTCCCGGAAAGCCATGGCCCGCACCACATTCCTCACGCTCGACCCGAAGGGGCGCACGACGCTCCCCGAAGAGGTTCGTGCGGCATTGGGGGTCGAGCCCGGCGACCTGATCCTGCTGGAGCGGACGGATCGAGGAACCTTCGAGCTGGTGCCTGCGGCGCTGGTACCCAAAGATCAGCTCTGGTTTCATCACCCGGAGATGCAGGCGCGAGTGGCGCAGGCGGAAAGGGACTTCGCCGAGGGCCGCTCAACCCGGCCTGCGATAAAGCGGCCATCGCCCTGATCAAACGAGAGTCCTCTCCAGGGCTTCACATCAAGCCGATCCACCCTGACAAGCACTACTCCGAAGCCCGGATCAATAGCGGAGACCGGATCGTCTTCCGCATCGGGGAGGACACGATCTTCTTCATCGACGTGGTCAAGCGCGACGACATCCGTCCGCGGCTCGGGTGGCTCCTCGCCAGGTACGTGCGATCATGAGGGTCTCTCCTTGAAAAGGACCTCAAGGACGACAAGGACCTCAGGGACAACAAGGACGGGCTGCTATGTCGTTGTTGTCCTTGAGGTCCTTGGTGTCCCTGGCGTCCTTTTCAGGAAACGACCGCCACCCTGTCGTCAGCCCTGGCCGGGGCATCGGCCAGCCGCTCGATCACTTCCAGGAGCTGCTCCCGCACCGCCTCGCGCGAGTAGTCCGAGGCCAGGCGGCGGCGGCCGTTCTCGGCCAGACGCTGGCGGGCGATGGGATCTTCGAGCAGCTCCTCGATCGCGTGCACCCACTCGATCGGATGCGTGCCCACGACGCGGAAATCCTCTCCCTGGCGGCCCGAGGTGCCGGCCACGGCCCAGGGGGTCGCCACCACGGGCACGCCCACGGCCCAGGCCTCCAGCACCTTGATCGGCACGCCCGAGCCGCAGCGCATGGGGGCGAGCGAGAGCGTGGCCTGGGAGATGATCGAGCGCATGTCGCCGGGGGATTCGATGAGCCTGGCCCCGGCGCGCCGGATCGCGCGGCGGATCGACGCCGCCGGCCGCTCCCCCGCCACGACCACCCGGATGTCCGGCCGCACCCGCCGGAGCGCGGGCCAGATCTCGCGCAGCCACCAGGTGACCGCATCCACGTTGACGAAGTAGCCGAGATTGCCGGTCATGACCAGGACCGGCCCCTTGTCCCCCTCGCGCCAGAGCTTCTCCCGCTCCTCCGGCGGCTCGACCCGGCGCTCGCGCACGGACAGGCGGACCACCGAGACCCGCGCCGCCAGCTCCGGCGGGAGCCGGTTGATCAACGCCTGGCGGTCGCGCTCGCAGACCACGAGCACGCCGGCCGCCCGCTCGGCGAGCTTGCGCTCCCCCCCGGAGAGCAGCCGCGCCTCCAGCTTGAGCAGCGGGCGCAGCCAGAACCGGTCCACCTCGGCGCGCAGGGAGAAGTTGAGAGAGAGGCTGTCGATCAGGTCCACGAGGAGCGGCGTCCTGCCGAAATCTTCCAGGTGGACGGCCAGGCGGACGAGCTGCAGGATGCCCAGATCCATCTTCGGCGCCAGCTCGCGCAGCTTGCGGCCCAGGTCCGGCTGGTAGAAGAGACCGCTCTGGAGCGGCAGGTTCTTCGCCACCACCCGGCCCATGCCGACGAGGGAGCTCGCGCCGCGGGTCGGGCGGTAGAGCTCGACCCGGTAGTGGGCGGTGTCCGCCGGGGTGGGAGGCGGGAGCTGTCCCGGTCCGGGCTCCGGGGTGAGCAGCGTCACCTCATGGTCGGATGCGAGGAAGTCGAGCATCTGTACCGCGCGCATCTGGTCGCCCCTGCGGGGCGGCCAGGGATAGCGCGAAGTGACCAGGAGGATCTTCACACCAGCTTCAGGATATGGCCGAGCTTGTCGCGCTTGGTCTTGAGATAGGCGCGGCTGGTGTCCGTCGGCGGGATCTCCAGGGGCACGCGCTCGACGATCTCCAGGCCATAGCCGTTGAGAGCGATGTACTTGTGCGGGTTGTTCGTCATCAACCGCATCTTGCGCACGCCCAGGTCGCGCAGGATCTGGGCGCCGACGCCGTACTCGCGGTGGTCGGGCCGGAAGCCGAGGCGCTCGTTGGCCTCGACCGTGTCGTGCCCCTGGTCCTGCAGCTCGTAGGCGCGCAGCTTGTTCATGAGGCCGATGCCGCGCCCTTCCTGGAGGAGGTAGAGGAGCACGCCGCTGCCCTCCTCGGCGATCCGCTCCAGCGCCCGCTCGAGCTGCACGCCGCAGTCGCAGCGCGCCGAGCCGAAGACGTCGCCGGTCAGGCACTGGCTGTGGACGCGCACCAGGGTCGGCTCCTCGGCCTCGATGTTTCCCATGACCAGCGCCACGTTCTCGTCGCCGGTCACGTCGGAGCGGTAGGCGTGGATCCGGAAGTCGCCGAAGGCCGTGGGCAACCGCGGCGAGGCCACCTTGCGCACCAGGGTCTCGTGCTGGAGGCGGTAGCGGATCAGGTCGGCGACCGTGATCATGAGTAGGCCGTGCTCCTGCGCGAACTTCGTGAGGTCGGGCACGCGGGCCATGGTGCCGTCGTCGTTCATGATCTCGCAGATGACGCCGGCCGGCTTCAAGCCCGCCAGGGCGGCGAGATCGACCGAGGCCTCGGTCTGCCCGGCGCGCTTGAGCACGCCGCCGCGCCGGGCACGGAGCGGGAACACGTGCCCGGGCCGCAGCAGGTCCTCGGGCCGGGTGGCCGGATCGATGGCGGTCAGGACCGTGGCGGCGCGGTCGGCGGCCGAGATGCCGGTCGTGATCTTGCCGCGCGCCTCGATCGAGATGGTGAACGCGGTGCCGAAGGGCGAGGTGTTGTCCTCGACCATGAGCGGCAGGTCGAGCTGCCGGCAGCGCTCCTCGGTCATGGCGAGGCAGATGAGACCGCGGCCGAACCGGGCCATGAAGTTGATGGCCACCGGCGTGACCTTCTCGGCGGAGATCGCCAGGTCGCCCTCGTTCTCGCGGTCCTCATCGTCGACGATGATGACCATGCGGCCCTGGCGGAACTGCTCGATGGCCTCCTCGATGGGAGCGAAGGGAGTCGTCGTGTGCATGGCGGATGTAGACCTTCTCGCGGAGACCGGATAGCAGTCAAGAGATAGAGAAAGGACGGGAACCTGAGCTCCCGGAGGAGTTTAGCCGTTCCCCTCGGGAGGGTCAACCGGACCGAGAACCTTGCAGATTGAAAATCAGACTTTCAATTGACACGGGTCCCTGAGTCTGGTAAGCCATGGCCCCATGTATGCCCGCACGCTCGAGCCCCGGCTCCGCACCCTGGTCGCGACGTTCCCGGCGGTGTTCCTCACCGGTCCACGGCAGTCCGGCAAAACGACCCTGGCGCGCGTCACGTTCCCCGATTTCCACTACCTCTCCCTGGAAGACCTGCAGAACCGGCAGGAGGCGGCGGAGGACCCGCGCGGGTTCCTTCGGCGGCTGGAGGGG
>Ga0268265_10000261_pt1 | contig 59961 bp, 107 predicted proteins | sample KBSSwiS52_FD_190355 | JGI IMG/M metagenome (GOLD analysis project Ga0268265, IMG submission 190355) | Switchgrass rhizosphere microbial communities from Kellogg Biological Station, Michigan, USA - KBS Switchgrass S5-2 (SPAdes) (version 2) | ecosystem: Host-associated > Plants > Roots >... | reverse complement strand
CTCGTCCGCATCGCGGACCCGCACAGCGCGCCGCCTGATCTCAACAGGCACCTAGAATTTCGCAGGCTACTGTCCTGAGTGACTACCGGCCAATTGCTGCCGGACGAGCCCGCTTTTGTCGAACGCATTTGGCATGTTTGACACCGGGCAAAAAAGGCGCGTCAATGCGCGTCGCTCGATTCTGATTCGCAGAAAAGAGAACGGGCCCCCGGAGTTCGACCGAGGGCCCGCTAATGGTTCCGATCGCGTGTGACGGCGCATCGGGTGTGACTCGTACAGTCGGAGGCTGCCGAGTGCCCAAGCACTTAGCACCAATTGAATAAAACAGCAACTCTCGCGCGCAGCGATGCGCGTGGGCGAGATTTCGCGTGCCAACGCGTGGGGCTTTTCCGCGCGGCGTCGGGTGTAGGCGAACCTGCGGAAACGCAGCGGAACCAGGGCGGGGACGGAAAAAAACCTGCTCGCGGCAACTCAGTCCCAAGTCTGTCCCATTGACCAGACTGAGAGCCGTTCTCCCCTGCCCTGTCCATGGTCTTTGACTGTGGGGGGTAAGGGGGGTGCGGCATCCTCGAACCGCAGTCGAACCCTTGACCTGACCTAAGAGAAGAAAGGTAGAGGAGATTAGAAAATGTGGACAGGAAAATATCTGATCAACAAACGAAAGAGGAAACATAAAGCTCATCTATGGGATGGTGAGGATACGGTCTGTCGAATGTGGTCTACAGGAGGACTTTTGCGAAGAACACATTCCGTCAGCGATGACAATGATGGTCGAGCGATCTGCTTCATGTGCGAGCAGAATCTCAAGCCGAAAGCGATCACGGAGATCGTCAATTGTCGTTCTGAAACACAGCACATGAAATTCGATCCTGCTGGTCGATGGCTGCGGCAGGCGATCGAACGAGATGTTCGCGAGATCGCCAACGACAAATTTTTCAACACAAATGAATCGGTAAACGCTGAGGTCGATCGCCGTCTCGACGGCATCGAGCATACGAAACGAGTCATGCAGGAGATGCGCGCGAGATACCCACGCTGAGACTTAACCATGGAGACTGACAATGTTGGCGAAAACATTACGAGACGATCAATCGGAGGCGATTGCGGAACTGCGTGAAGCGGTTGGTAATGGCGAGCGTCGTATCTGTCTGCAAAGCCCGACGGGCTGGGGAAAGACGGTGCTCGCGGCGGACGTGATCAAACGGGCGTTGACGAAAAACAAGCGTTCGATGATCACGGTGCCGCTGATCGGGCTGATCGATCAGACCATCGCTCGACTTATCGAGCACGGCGTTCCCGAGGAGTTGATCGGGGTCATTCAATCCAACAATCGGATGACGGATTACAGCAAGCCGGTGCAGATCGCGAGCGTCGCGACGCTGCAACAGCGCGAGATTCCGAGCATGGACCTCGTGCTGATCGACGAAGTGCATTGCTGGTGGCAATTCATGGGAACGTGGGTTGCCGGTGAGCGCGACAGACGAGTGCCGATCATCGGCATGTCGGCTACGCCGTGGCGTTGTGGGCTTGGCGCGTATTTCACCAAGCTCGTCGTGGGCAACAGCATCGGCAATATGATCAAGCAGGGTACGCTTGTGCCGATCAAAGTCTTTGCCGGTACGATCAACCCCGATCTTTCCCGGGTGCGAAAGCGCGCTGGTGCTGATGGTGATTACGTCGAGGAAGACCTCATTCAAGTGATGGGCGACAAGAAGCTCGTCGCTGACATCGTGCAGACATGGATCGAGAAGGCAGAGGGTCGTCCGACCATCTGTTTCGCCGTCGATCGCGCGCACGCCGAGCGCTTGTCGCAGGAATTCAATGCCAACGGGGTGCCCGCAGCGTTCGTGGATTGCAAGACGCCATCGTTGATGCGCAAGGAGACGCGCGAGAAGATGCTGTCCGGCGAGATCAAGGTCGTGGCGAACGTGGATGTGCTTGGGTTGGGCTGCGATTGGCCGGAAGTGTCGTGCATTTCATATTGTCGGCCGACACGTTCTGAAATGCGATGGGTGCAGAACGTTGGTCGCGGTCTGCGCACGGCACCCGGCAAGACGAATCTGATCGTGCTCGATCACAGCGAGACGACGACGCGTTTGGGCCTCGTGACGCAAATCCATCACGACGAACTCGACAACGGCCGACCGCGGATCAACGCTGAGGTGCCGATAGAACTCCCGAAGACGTGCCCGAAATGCAAATACATCAAGCCGCCGCGGCTCGCGTTGTGCCCGAACTGCGGGCACAAGACCGAACATCATGGGCGGCCGGTCTACGTGATGCCAGGCACATTGCAGGAGGTGGACCCCGACGAGATTAAGGAGGCGGCGATCGCGCGCAAGCTCGGCAAGGAACCGAGGGATAAGGCGCGCGTCTACGCGCAATTGCTTTGGCACAGTCGGAAATACGGCAAGAAGGATGGCTATGCCGCGCATCGATACCGCGAAATCTATGGCGTATGGCCGCAACGACATTCGATGGACTGGCGGCCGTATTTCGACGCCCCGAGCATGGACCTCGCCGCGTGGATGAAGAGTCGCAACATTCGAAAGGCGAAGGCGCGCGCCGACGGCTTCGGCTACGGCTACATGAACGGCAAAGGCGGTGACAATCCGATCGAGAGCGAGATCGATGACACGAAGATCAAACCGCAATTCATTCCTGGCACGCTGTTGACCGAGGAAGACGTGGAGGAATTTCAATGACCGGGAAGGAGATTTGCGAGATATGCGGCAAGCCGAATGCCAACGTCGCTTGTCTTCTCGGCAACATGACGGTGGTCACCTATCGTCACAGCGAATGCGACAAGAATTATCGCGAGATGTCAGCGCATGAGCATCGGCAACAATGGAGCATCGATCAATGGCTGAAATCAGGAAATTAGAACGTGTTCTGCAATTCAGAACGTTGCCGAGAATCGCTCCCGTCGGGGATGGTTTCGCGTGTTTGGAATGCCCGAAATGCGGCTACAACGGCAATCTGCATCACGCGGCGGTCACGACGTACAACAGATCGGAGGATGCAAAACGCACGCTCGAAACCAATGTCGATATTGGTGGCATAGCGTCGCACGCGATCGTCCCCAGCGAGGCATCATCTAATCCATCATCTCGACGTCACGGAGTGGCAATCGAATTATGGTGCGAATGTTGCCTCGGCGAATATGAATTGTGTCTGTCGCAACATAAGGGGAACACGTTCCTCGAATGGCGCAAATCGCGTCGATCTTTTCGACCGCAGCAGCAGTTATGATCGATCTGCGCAGCATACAGGCAGCCTTGGGAGGAAAGATCAGCGGCGGACAAGTCGTCTGCCCTGGTCCGGGGCATGGGCGGGCGGATCGTTCTCTCGCGGTGCGTCCGACGATCGACGGGCTAAAGATTTATTCTCACGCTAACGACGATTGGCGTGCGTGTCGCGATTACGTCTATGGGCGACTTGGGCTTGATCCGAAGCAAACAACGCAACGGCAGAAACCCAAACAGCCGAACGTCAAACGAACATCGGATCGTGACTTGCTTGCTTTCGAGATATGGGAACAGGCGACCGATCCGCGCGACACGTTGGCCGAACGCTATCTCAATTCGCGTGGCATCGAATTGACGGCGGACGTCGCGTTGGGGGCGTTGCGGTATCATCCGCGTTGCGCGTGGGAAGGGGGCGTCGTGCCAGCGCTGGTGGCGGCATTTCGTTCGATAAAGGATAACGAATTGACCGGCATTCATCGTATCCGATTGGATCGCGCCGCTCTCTGGCCGAAGACGGAACGCAAGATGCTGGGCACAGTGGGTGGATCAGCGGTGAAGCTCGATCCGAAACCGGTGCATCGCGTGCTCACGATCGGGGAGGGCATCGAAACGTGTCTTGCGGCGCGGTCGACATATCATCCGGTGTGGGCGCTTGGCAGTGTGGGCGCGATCGCGCATTTCCCCAAAATATCGAATGTCAATTATCTGCGCGTGTTGGCAGAGCGCGGCGCGGCGAGTGAAAGAGCGTTGCGACAATTGAGACAGCGCGTGTCGAGAGTTGAAGCCGTGTGGTCGAGCATCGGTTCTGACTTCAATGACGAACTAATGCAAATATTTGACACGGAGGCGGCGCGATAATTATATCTCGTCAAGACGGTGCTCACCGGCAGGTGGGGTCGAGCGTTTGCTCCGAGAAGGATCACCCGGCTCCCCCCGTCAGTCTCCGCCGCCGTCAGTGATATGGGTGAAGAATCCAACTCCGCATCCGTATCGGCCTGTCGAAGTGGGTGAGAGCGGCAGGCCCCAATTCTGCTAGGGTATGCGCCTGATTCGCGAGGGAGCGAATGGCGCGCAAGCCCAAGAAGCAGCCCAAACCCAAGATCGCCAAGCCGCCCGTCGAGCCGCCCGCGCAGAAATTGCGCGAATGGCCCGCCGACAAGATCGAGCGGCGCAAGCTCGCGGACATCATCCCGTATCCCAACAACGCGCGCACGCACAGCGAGGAGCAGGTGGCGCAGATCGCCGCCAGCATGCAGGCGTACGGCGTCACCGCGCCGGTTCTGGTCGACGAGGAGGGGGTGCTGATCTACGGCCACGGCCGTCTGCGCGGGGCGCAACTGCTCGGCCTGGCCGAGCTCCCGGTGGCGGTGGCGCGCGGCTGGAGCGAAGACGAGAAGCGCGCCTATCGGCTGTCGGACAACCAGCTCGCGCTCAATGCTGGGTGGGACATTCCGTTGCTGAAGCTGGAATTGGGGGAATTGAAGCTGGCGGGCTTCGACATGCCGTTGCTGGGGTTCGGCGACAAGACGCTGATCACGCTGCTCGATCTCGAAGACACCGGCGAGACGGCCAAGCCGCAATTGGAGGGTCTGCGCTACGCCGTGATCGTGCGATGTGACAGCGAGACGCATCAGATCGGCATCATCGAGCAATTGCAGGCGCAGGGCCTCAACGTCGAGGCATTGATCTCATGATCCCGATCAAGGTCAGGGTCGAGAGCAAGTTGCAGCGCACGCCACGCGTCATGCAATTGGAGGGCATGTTCGATGTGCCGCCGCGCGACGTGCTGCGCCACGAATGGAACGGCGAGTTGCCGATCGACGAGCGCGAATGGAACGTCGGGCTGATCGTGGGGCCCTCGGGCGCGGGCAAATCGACGATCGCGCGGCAATTGTTCGGCGCGCCGGTCGAGGACACCTGGGGCAAGGGCGCGGTGGTGGACGATTTCGCCAAGACGCTGAGCATTCAGGACGTCACCGATGCGTGCTCCGCGGTCGGGTTCAACACCATCCCGTCATGGATGAAGCCGTATCATGTGCTGTCGACCGGCGAACAATTCCGGGTGCGCATTGCGCGCGCGTTGCTCGAGCGCAAGGACCTGATCGTGATGGACGAGTTCACGTCCGTGGTCGATCGTCAGGTCGCCAAGATCGGCTCGCATGCGGTGCAGAAGTTCATCCGCAAGCACAAGCGGCAGTTCATCGCGGTGACGTGCCATTATGACGTGATCGAATGGTTGCAGCCGGATTGGATATTCGAGCCAGCCACGATGACGTTTCAATGGAGGTCGGTTCAACGACGACCTCCCCTCGGCGTCGAGATCGCGCGAGTCGATCACCGCGCGTGGCGACTGTTCGCTCCGTTTCACTATCTGACCGCCGATCTGCACAAGGCGGCGGCGTGTTTCGTGCTGTTCGTGGAGGGGGTGCCCGCGTCATTCGGTGGGGTTCTGCATCGCCCGCACAGCAAGGTCGACGACATCAAGGGATTGTCGCGGTTGGTGACGTTGCCGGACTATCAAGGGCTCGGGCTGGCGATGGTGCTCGCCGACAAGCTGGGCGAGACGTACAAGGCGGCGGGCTATCGGTTTCACACCTACCCGGCGCACCCGGCGCTGGTGCGCGCGTTCGACAAATCGCCGTGCTGGGTGATGAAGAAGAAGCCCGGGGTGTTCTCGCCGTCGCTGGGCGAGACGTCGAGCCTCGTCAACACCCCGTCGCGGCGATCGGAGCGCGCAGCCAAGTATCGCGCCAACGCGATGGCGTCGCATCAGCCGGGCGAGAACGCGCTCGAACAGAAGAAATGGATGATGGGATCGCGCCCCTGCGCGGTGTTCGAATATTGCGGCGAGGCCAAGATGCTGCGGCAGGCGGCGCGCGAGCTGATCGCGGGGATGCATGAAGCCGACATGGCATCGAGTGGCTGACGCGCGGCGCGAGACGCATTACGCCGACAACAACGGGTATCGGCTGCACGTCGAACAGACGGTGCGATCGCATCGCGCGCACGGGCTGGTGGGGCAGGAATTCCAAGCCAGCATCGGCGGTATCCGCGTGGGGGACTTTGCGACGCTGGCATTGGCGCAGGCGGTTCTGCTGCGGCTGACGAATTGGCCAAAAAAAAGCGGCGAGCCCCGATGACAGGGCTCGCCGCGTTGGGCAGGGTCAGTTCGTGATCTTATAGCGAGTCTCGCCGCCGTCGCGAATCATGACGCAACGCAGGCCCATCTTGTTGGACTTGCGCACCACGTCGCGCACGAACCGGCGCACGATGTAGCCGGTCCATTTCAGTTCCTTCTGCATCTCGTTCGACGTGGCCCCAAGCTGGCGACGCATCATCTGCACCGCCCGCTTGCCGTCGTCTTCCTTGTAGAACGGCTTCGCCGTGCCCTTTCTGGGCGCGCTGGCGCGTTTTTCGGCCTTGGGCGCTGTCTGAGAGCCCTTCGCCTCCTTGGACGCATCCTTGGCCTTCCCTGTGGCTTGGGCGGGCTTTGCCGCCGTTGCCGCCTCGTTCTCGGCGATGGTCTTGGCCTTGATCGCCTCCGCCTGCCCGGATTTGCGCAGACGCGCCATGCCCGGGGATCGATCAGCCGGAACCTTGGTGATCGGCACGGTCTTGACGGCTTGCTCGGCGATCGCGCGCAGCGCCGCCTTGCCGGTGAGCGGCATGGCGGCGCTGGCACCGTCCTTCTGCGCCAGCAGTTTCTCGACGCGAACGCGGGACTTCTCCTTCTTCGCCTCTTTCTGCTTCTCGCGCAGCTCGCCCTGCTTCACGTTCGGGGTCGCCGCCGCCGCCAGAATGGCGTCGACCTTGCTCTTCTGCTCGGGCGCGAGCGGAACCCGGTTCTCGACCTTGAGAAATTCCGGGACGTCATCGACGTCGGGCTTGCGCGCGGCGGATGCGGCTTGTTGCGCGACCGGTCGCGGCGGGATCGGGAGCTTGCTCTTGCGGGCTTCCTTGCCCGCATAGGGCGTCTTCTTTCCCTTCTTTGCCGCGACGATCTTGAGCTTGGCAACGGCACCGTCGATGTTGGTCGTGGTCATGTTCAGTCTCCATTGTGTTCGAACGTCTGTGACGTTCGCGGCGGGATCGCCGTGCATACCGCAGCGGTGTGCTGCGGTATGGGCTGCGATGTCGCTATTCAGATGGTTGGACGGGGATGGCATGGGCGCAAGCTTTTTTTTCTTTTCTCAAATGCCAATCCTCGGTGGCACGGATCGCCAGCACGCGATCGCGATGCAGGCGAAACTCCCCGAGCGGCGATAGCAGGAACGAGCCGCGCGAGACGCATATCCACCAGCACAGATCGATCAATTCGGTCTTGTTGAGACTCTCCAGTTCGTGCAGGTGTTCCAACGGTACGAGCACGGGCGGCAGGATCGGGCGCGTGCTCACGACTGCTCTCTTTTTTGCTCGGCGCGCGCGTTGCGGAACGCGATGTTCGTAAAATAAGCGAAGTCCTGCTCGGTCATGCTGGTGAATTGCGATGTCAGAGTCGCCACGAACGACAGGCTTTCGACCGCGATGATTTGCAACGCGACCGCATGCGGCAACCCCGCGATCGCGCACAGTTCGATGATGTCCTCGGCCGCCTTGCCTACGCGCTCGCGATACAAGCGGCGAAAGTCTTTTTCCATCTGGTTGATCATTGTCAGTCTCCCTTGATCCCGAGCATCGCCTTCGCTTGCGCGATGGCGTCGGCGTTGCGCGCGTCGGCTTCGTCTTGCTGACGGTGAAACGCGGCGTTGATCCATTCGCCGTTGAAGCGGGCATCACAGCCCTCGCCAGCGCGAATGAGCAACATGACCGCGTCGCGTGTCGGCCCCGACGTCATCAGTGCCGCACCGCAGGTGTATCCGTTGGTGTCGACGCGCATCAACGCGGGGCAGACCCCGAATTCGCCGCCGAACAAATGCTTGCCGACGATGCATCGCGTCGCCATGCAGCACAGCCCGCACCCGTTGCAGGGAGAGCCGTGCTTGGGTTTCCGCGCTAACGCCTCGCGCGGAACCATTGCGGTTGGTTTCATGTTCAGTCTCCATGTCGGCAAGATTGCCGTTCATGCTCGCCACGACGAACATGGGCTGCAATCAAAGAAGAGGGGGCGCGTGGTTGCGCCCCCTCCCCCGAATCTGGGCCGTATCAGCTTACGCGCGGCGCTTGGCTTCGTCGCGCGCCCTTTCGGTCTGCTGGATCATCTGCGACATGGCATGCGCAATGGCGTTGAAGCTGTCGCCGAGGTAATGCGCGGCGGTAGCGACGAACGCGATCTGCGCCTGACAGATCGCCAATTGACCGGCGGTGAGTTCGGTCACGCGGTTGATCGCTTCTTGCCCGAGCTGATCGGCCATCTGACGCTCTTCGCGCCGTCGATCGATCGAACTGTTTACATTGGCATTGGGGTTGGGATCAGCCATTTTTTTAGCCTCCACGTTGTCGGCAGGATTGCCGGTCATGCGCCGTCTTGCGGCGGCGCATGGGCTGCAATCTAGTCGGTCGTGATCTCGATGATGACCAAAGCCTTCTTCACGTCGCCGTTGAAGACCTTGGCTTGCGCCTGATCGATCGCCAATGACAAGGCTTCATTCTCGACCTCGAGTTCGCGCGCTTGCGTAACCGTGATGGTGGCGATCTCGGCGTCGTCGAGTTCTTGCTTGGTCGCCATGATCAGTCTTCTTCTGTAGTCGTGCACCACCCGAGGATGGCGCATGAGCTGCAATCCAGGCGACGTTGCGCAAGTTGCGCTTCACGAGATCGATGCTGGCGTGAAACGTTCTGCCGTCATCGCTGGTGACAACCAGGCATTTGCGCGAACGCGTCTCGCGCATGCCGACGAGCGTGTATCCGCGCCCGTTGGCGACGAATTTAGCGCCCAACCAGTTCAACGGCATGCCGAATATATCCGCGTTGAGCTTGAACCGCTCGGCCTCCGGCGTCGTCTTCGCGCCGTTCGCGTCCTTGAGATTGGCATCGGCGGCATCGATCCTGAACCGCACGGTGCCGTCAAGTTCGCTGACGCTCGCGCTCAGACGACTCACGTTGAAGCCGTGTTTGGCGAGCGTGGCTTTCAGATCGGCGTTGATAGCGGGCGCGATCTTGCGATATTCGATCATCTTCATTTTCAGTCTCCATTTCCGGCGAGATTGCCGATCATGCGCCATCCGAAGATGCCGCATGGGCTGCAATCTAAGTCCGCGCCCGCCGCGTCGAAAACCCCTTTTCCACGCTGGCGTCTCCCTGATTAGAGTGAGACGGGCGGACGCGGATCACAGATCGAGCACGCGGCGCTTGGCGGCGTTGAGCTGCACCGGCTTGGCCTCGAAATCGAGATGAGCCAAACGCGCCTTGCTCAACATCACGATCGTCGACGGCTCGAAATACGCGCGCTGCGGCACAGCGGCAAGACGTTCCAGAATCCTGCCGAGATGCTTGCAGCGGCGGTGTCGTTTCCAGGCCCAGCAACCGCAACCCCACGTTCCATCGGAGCGCCGCTGCGCGACCACATAGACCGCGTCCTTGGTGTCCGATCGCACGGTGAAGCGGTTCACCCATTGATCGTTGTCGGGCATGAGTTCGCTGCCAATCTGCGCAGCGATCTCAGCCACCTGGTTTCGCATTTCTGCTTTGGTCATTGTCAGTCTCCATATCGGCGGTGATCGCCGTTCATGCGGCGCAACGCGCGCCGCATGGGCTGCAATCATTTCTTTTGCTGCACCAATGCAAGCATCCGCGCCGGTATCACGCGGGTGGCGTTGCAGATCGAACAGCAACGGCCATTGGCTACGGGCGCGGCGTTGTGCCCGTCTTTCCATCCGTGACCATCGTGAATCGAATCGCCGCAGATGACGCATTTGAGCGTCTGCACTTGCTTCTTTCTGGTCATGTCAGTCTCCCTTCATCACTTTATTCCATGATCGATGATGTAATCGAGCAGATCATCGATCGTGCGAATGGGCTTGGGCGGTGGCGGGATTTGATCTCGCCACCGCGTAATGCAGAACCCGATCTTGCAGCGCGGGTCATCGCAAGGCGCGTCTTCCGCCGGACATTTGAGCTTTCGCATGGCTCAATGTCCGTGGTGCCAAGTCTTGCCGCCATCGTGGCTGTGGAAGCCCGAATTGACGACCGTTCGATCGACGGAACGTCCGGCGAGCATTTCTGCTTGTTCGATCTTCGCGAGAGCGAGTGCAGAACCGCTCACCTGCAACATCCGATAAGCGCAGGCGTCGGTGACGCCGTCGCGTTCCTCGTCGGTCAACCCGTCGAAGGCGATCGCCCCGTTTGGGCCGATCTTGACCTTGACGCGCCCGTTGACGAGACGGCTGTCGAGTTTCGCGACAACCTTTTTGACCTCGTCGATGCGCTGACGGATCGTCTGGCGTGGTTTCAGTCTTGTTTCGCAAGCCATATCAGTCTCCCTAGTTCGGCAGGATCGCCGTTCATGCCCCGGCTTGCGCCGGGACATGGGCTGCGATCAGGCGGCAGCACGTTTCGCCTTGGTGGGCTTGACGGGCTTGACCGGATCGAGATCGATGGCGCGTCGGTTGGCGGCTTGCGCCACGACGGCCTTCTCCTCGTCGAGATCGATGAACGCCAAACGGCTTTCGGCCAACGAACGCAACGTGCGCTGGTCGATCTCTTGTGCCGCTTGTTCACCGGCTTGAACGATGCGACGGGCACAAGAACGCGCGGCGTCGATCGCCATCTGGATGCGGGCCTGCGCCTCGGGCTGCAACATTTGCCCGAGCGAACGGGCGCGGTTGCAGGCATCGCGAACCACTTTCACGTCGACGTTCTGCACGCCGGCGGTCATGGCTTCGATCAGCTCGCGGACTTCGGCGTTGATCGCGCGCACCGCCTCGACATCATCGGCGGCAATGCGCCCCGTGATGACGTGAACGGTCAGCCGCGTCAGCTTCGCGGACGAATTGAAATCGTCTGCGATCTTGCGAGCCGCCTTGATGGCCTCGTCCAGATCGCCCGCCTGCGACTCGGGGCAAAGCAGCCCGAACGCGGACGTTGCGCAGACGCGCCGGATGGCGACGCCCGCCGCCGATCGCGCCCGGATTGCTGCCTCGTGTTCCTCGGGGTCGGTGATGGTGCGCTCGGTTTCCCAACGCGCCTTCAATGCACCGTCGGCGGTGCGCTGCTCGCGCTCAAGCGTCTGCTTGGCGTAGGAAACGTTGCCGGTCACCGAGGTCTTGAGCGAGACGAGCAGCCCAGGACGAAGGGTGGATGTTTGAATGGTCATCATTGTCAGTCTCCATGGTGTTACGACTCGGGTTGAGTCGTCGGCGAGGATCGCCGTGCATGCCCGCCGCGACGTGCGACGGGCATGGGCTGCGATCAGATGTCGAGAACGCGACGGACGCGCGGCTGCACGTCCCTCGTTGTGGTTTCGGCTGTCGCCGGACGTGCGCGCCCGACCGCCCATTTGCGTGATGCGTCGATCTTCTCCGATGCCGTCTTCGACAGCGGCACCACGGTTTTCGCGGCGACGCTGAGATCGCGGCAGTTCAATTCGCGTTCCTTGTCGGCGAACGCCGCGAACATTGCGTCGGGCACGATGGCGGCGATCTCACTGCCGGTGAACCCTTCGCAATTCTTGGCGACGCTTTCAAGATCGTAAGGCCCTGCGGCCTCGACCTTGCTCGCGTCGCGCCCGTATTGCTTGAGCGCGGCCTTGAGCACCGCAACGCGTTCCGTTGCGTTGGGCAGATCGACGAAAAAGACTTCATCGAAGCGGCCCTTGCGCAGCAGTTCGGGCGGCAGGGCGGAGACGTCGTTCGCGGTCGCAACCACGAACGCTTCGCCCTGGCGATCTTGCATCCACGTCAAGATCGCGCCCAACGCGTCAGATGACACGCCGCCATCTGCGCTGCCCGACGTCGCACCCTGCATCATCTTTTCGAGTTCATCGAACCAGACAACGCAGCGCCCGACGGAGGCGATCACCTGAAACACCTTGCGCAAATTCTGCTCGGACTCGCCGACGAATTTGCTTTTCAGTGCCCCAAGATCGACCCGCAGCAACGGGCAGACCCAAGCGGTGGCGATCGCCTTGGCGGTCAGCGTCTTGCCGCAGCCGGAGATGCCGACGAGCAGCACGCCTTTCGGCGCGGGCAAGCCGTATTCCCTGGCACGCGGGCTGTAAGCGATGGCGCGCGAGCCAACCCACGACTTCAGATTGTCGAGGCCGCCGACGGCGTCGAGCCCGCCTTTGATGGGCTCGATCCATTCGAGCACGCGCTCGCGCGCGATGACCCGCTTCTTCTCGCTTGCGACCAATGCCGGATCGATCTTTCGAAGCTGCACAAGCGAACGCGCATAACACGCGTTCGCCTCTTCGCCGGAAAGCCCGACCGCGGCGTCGATCGCCGCTTCTCGCTGACCATTGGGAGCCGCCGTCTCGCGCTGATCCTCGGGCATGACCTCGATGGCCATGTCGAGAATTTCCGCGATCTCGGCGCGATCAGGCAACGGCCATTCAATCACGGTCGCATGCCCCGCCAGTTCCGGCGGCACATTCGGGTCCGAGGTCAGAATGATCAGCGCCTGCGCGCTTTGCTTCGGCGTCTCGCCTCGCTTACGGGCAAGATTTGCCACTTGGCGCTGCACCGCCGGCTGTTTCAGCCAGACGTGCAGATCGCGCATGATCCACACGAAACGCCCCTCCTTGGTGGTGCGCTCGCTGATCGCGGCAAGCGTTGCAGACGGGTCGGGACCGCCGATCTCTTGCTGGCCGTTCCGTCCGTCCTGCACCTTCCCTGCAATGTCGGCGACGCCCTGGCCGACGTCCCACGTGTAGGGAACGTAACCAGCGGCGGCTGCCGCGCCGAACAAATAACGCTCGACGCGTTCCTCTTCGCGCGTGACCACCCACAGCAGCGGGTTGCGAGCGCGGAGAAGTGCTGCGACATCGTTTGCGATAGTCTCACTCTTAGTCATGTCAGTCTCCATGTGAAGCCCTTGTGCCTCGCGGGATGCGAGGGAGCGAAGGCGCTTCGGAAACGCGCCCCGCAGCGGAGGCGCGCCCGAAACGTCAGGCGACGTTTTCAGTCTGGATGGAACATCTTCCACAGCGCATGACGCGGCTCGATGCGCTCGATCTGATCGAGGTCGAACCATTCATGCCATCCCGTCTCGTACCAGCACACGCGAACGCGCGCCGAGTGCGCGATGCTCTCGACGCGGCCGATGTGCCGTCCACCCTCAGCGGTGACGAGATCGCCAACGCTGAGGCGCATCCAATCCCCCACGCACGTCATCGCACGATGCCGCAAACGATGGCGGCGATTACGGCGATCGACGACGTGAACAACGTCAGCGACACGAGGGCGGACAGCATGCCAATCCAGGTGTCTTCGAACGGAATCTTTTGCATTGTCAGTCTCCATTATCGGCAGGATTGCCGAACATGCGCCGCGAGATGCGACGCATGGGCTGCAATCTTTATCCCTCTTTGCCTTTGGACGTGCATCGAAGGCATGAGCACGGCTCGACCCATTTGAGATCGGCGCGAGCCTCGCGCGCGGTGTCGAAACCGCGAACGTGGCAAGCATTGTTATGATCTTCGTGGGGCTCGAACGCCCAGCCGTAACCAGTGGTCACGATGTAACCGTTGCCATATGGGCGCTCGTCATCCCAATGCAGAACCTTCTTGTGTTTGAAGGCCATCGGTCAGTCTCCATTGTCGGCAGGATTGCCGTTGATAGCCGCCCTCGACGGCTATCGGCTGCAATCTAGAACCATTTCTGCACCGGGTATTTCGTCTCCTGCAAGACTTGCAGGAAACGTTGAACCATTGCCGGTATCTTCATTCCGTTGGCGTAGCCATTCGCGGTGCGAAGTTTCACGCCGAGCACGGCGGCGGCCTCGGCTTGGGTCTTGATGCCAAGCTTGACCAGCGCCTTGCGGAAATCTTCCTCAGTCATTGGTGTCTCCTTTTCAAAATGCACCGTGACGCGCCCCGCCTGAGAGGCGCGCTTCGCTGCATTATGATCCGACGAAAACTTCCTCGACGTCTCGGCGTTTGGCCTCGACGCGAGCGGTTTTCTTCGCTTCCGAATACATTCCCCACACCCAAAACGCGTCTTCGATGCGACGCGACGGATGAAAGAAGAATGCCCAATTGCCGTAGCCACGCGGTGTGTGACCGTGAGCAAATCGGTATTCGTTGGTTCGGAATTCGATGGTCATGTCAGTCTCCTTCGTTGTCGGCGGAATGCCGTTCATGCCGTTGCTTGCGCAACGACATGGGCTGCATTTCAGTCTTCGTGGGCGAGATCGTTGCCGACAACCAATTCGACCTCGATGCGTTCGACGTCGAACGCCTCGGCGGTGACGCCGATCGGGTCGTCGTGGTTGCGTTCGCAAAGGGCGGACCAATAAGCGAACATGCCGTTGTTGATCTTGCACATCTGTCAGTCTCCATCGTCTTCGGCGGAATGCCGATCATGCGCCGATGCTCTCGGCGCATGCGCTGCATTCAGGAGGCACACCAACCGGCGAGAAGCCATTCGTCGGTGTTGCCGATGCGGGCAAGCATCGGCACGTCCCATTTCTTGTGGTTGTCGAGAATCCATTCCTCGGCGGCTTCGCGCGTTGCGAACGTCTGCAACACGCGTTGCACGCCGACCCCGGCGGTGCCGAGATGGCCGCTGTAGCCACCGTGGCCGTTCTCGTATTGCTCTTGTCGTTGAAACGTCATCGCCTTTTCCTTGGCTTGCGCGAAGGTATCGGCGCGAAACGTCATCGAACAATTGTGAGCACCCATCGTCAGTCTCCATCGTCTTCGGCAGGATTGCCGTTCGTGTCGTCTCTTGCGAGACGACACGGACTGCAATTCAACCCCATTTGCGAATGGTACGCATCGCGATCTTCGCGCCCGGCGCGGGACATGCGTCGAGAACGGCGCGCAACGCGAGACGCACGCCGGCGTCGCGCGATGCACACGCGACAACGGCGCCGCCGTTTTCTTCGACGACGTAATTGCCGCGCCCGCTGTCAACGGGCTCGTTTGCCTTGCGTGGACGAACGGTGAAGCCACGCGGCGTGGTGAGCTTGGTCATGTCAGTCTCCATCTGTTGTGCGGGTTGTTCCGCGCGGAGCCGATCGGCATACCGCCTATTGCAACGAGGCGCTGGAATTGAATCCGTCTACTTCCTCGTGATCGGCTCCGCGCGAAACAATTGCTGCCGAGACCGCCTTACCGGTTGCTCGGCAGCAACGTTTCGCTTTGTCCGCGCGTCGATCGGCATCGCGGAGACTTGGTGCAATGTTGTTCCGATCGAGTTGCGGTCGTCGGCTCGCGGCTGCATCGCGCGGAGACTTGGTGCGCGTGTTGTTCAGCAGGCGGCCGTATTGAACACGATGACGATCACGCCTCGGCGCTACAGCGGCCACGGTGGGCATTCGCGCGTAATACATGATCGACGAAAGTGTTTTTGCACGACCCCCGGTCGTGGCGCTGATAACGTCTTGCGAAGCGGCGTCGCATCACTGCGGGCGTTCGCGTCTCGACGTCGCGCGTGGGTTGAAGCGGCGCGGCGGCGGTGCAGATCGCGGTACAGCGGTCGCGAAGGACATTCGCGCGATCAGGTGCAGACGTTCGGTCTTTTGGATCGCAAGAGCGGCGCGCGAGACATGCGGGCATCTTGCGTCGGTCGTGACATTCAGCGGTGACGAGGGGTCGGCGGCCATTAGTACCGTGTCTTCGGTGGCATTCCCCGTTCGGCTCTGGCTCTCAACTCTCGTTGAGAGTGCGCAAATTTTGCGCATCCGTCAAGTACAGGAGGAAGTTGTAATTGACCCTTGCCGAGACGCACCGAATCGACACAACTGGCGTCTTCATCGCGTCATCGGCGGGATTTCTAGTGCTGGTTGTACCCAACCTGCCGCGCGTTATGCACCGGAGAACACAGCGGAATGGCGCATGCCTGGTACGTGGTGCAATCCAAACCGAACGCGGAACGCGAGGCGCTGCGGCGTCTGCGCAATCAATCGTTCGAATGCTATCTGCCGATGCTGACGGTGCGCCGTTATGTGCGCGGCCGCATGTGCGAACGGCTCGAACCGCTGTTTCGCGGCTATCTGTTCGTCAAGATGGCGATCGACGACATCGAGGATCACGCCTGGAAAGCGGTCGGCAGCACGCAAGGCGTTCTTACCGTTCTGCCGACATGCGAGCATCCGGAAGCGGTGCGCGATAGCGAGGTGGACGCGCTGATCGACGCCGAACGGCACGGTTATTTCCGGCTCGGCGCGGTGCTCCCGGGCGAACGGCTGAAGATGTTTCGCGGCTCGCTGGTCAACCAGGTGCTCGAATGCATCAAGGTGCAGGGCGAGCGCATATCTTGCCTATGGTCTTGTTTCGGAGCACAACGGGTGGTACACGTCCACCTTGCTGATGTTACGGTCCTTCGATAAAAACGAGTGCCCGCGCAGCGACTTTGTGCCGTGCGGAAGCCTTGTTTCGAGGTGTTGACCATGTCCGACATCACGCGCGAATCATCCCCCAACCGCCGTCCGAACATTGGCCCGGCTCCCGCCGTGCCCACCGTCGCCCAACTCGCTGACATCTTCGAGCAACTGGACGCGATCGACGCAAAGCGGAATGGGAAAACATCCCCAAACAATAAAGAATCTGTCTGATGGGCGGCCGCATCACCGGCACCCTCAACAAGGCGACGCTGTTGAAGCGGGACAACCTGATCTCGGTGCTCGAGGTCTGCCGCAAACTCAAGACCACGCCGCCCGAGATACTCGCCGAGGGCATGTTGCTGATCCGCCAGATCGCGTTGTCGCCGGTTGCCGGTGCCAAGAGCGTCGAAGAGCAGAACGCATTAATTGCGTCTTTGCCCGACAAGGTGCGCGATCGGCTGGTGAAATACGTCATGGCCTCGTGCGACATCGCCTCGACGCTAATGGAATACGGTTATCCCAAGCTCGCACGCGTCGAGCATACCGGCGCGGACGGTGGCGCGATCCAGCTCGAACAGGTGAACGTCATCGAGCGCGTGCTGATCGGCCCCACGATCGACGGGCAATCCTCGCGCACGCAATAATCGCGCAACGCATCATGCGCAAGCTGAGCATCGAAACGCCGCAAGTGTTCGGCCCGCTGCTCGGTCCCGCCCGCTACAAGGGCGCGCATGGCGGTCGCGGCTCGGGCAAAAGCCACTTCTTCGCCGAAAGTCTGGTGGCGGAATGCCTCAAGCGGCGCACCCGCGCGGTGTGCGTGCGCGAGATACAGCGATCGCTCGAACAATCGGTGAAGCGGCTGATCGAGGACAAGATCGCCAGCCTCAAGGTCGGCTCGCAATTCCGCATCCTGGACAGCCATATCGAGACGCCCTACGACGGCATCATCATCTTCCAGGGCATGCAGAACCACACCGCCGAGAGCATCAAATCGCTCGAAGGCTACCGCATCGCCTGGGTGGAAGAGGCGCAAGGGCTGTCGAAGCGCTCGCTGACGCTGCTGCGCCCGACCATTCGCGAGCCCGGCTCGGAGCTGTGGTTCTCATGGAACCCGCGGTCGCCGCGCGACGCCGTGGACGAGCTCCTGCGCAAGGAGAAGCCACCGGACGCGGCGGTGGTGCAGGCGAACTACGAGAGCAACCCCTGGTTCCCGCAAGAGCTGCGCGACGAGATGGAATACGATCGCCGCCGCGATCCGGAACGCTACAAGCACGTCTGGCTCGGCGAGTACCTCACCAACAGCGAGGCGCGGGTCTTCCACAATTGGAGGATCGAGGAGTTCGCTACGCCGCCGGATGCGCGGTTCTATTTCGGCGCAGATTGGGGCTTCAGCGTCGATCCCACTGTGCTGGTGCGGTGCTGGATCGATGGCCGCACGCTCTACGTCGACGCCGAGGCCTGGCAGGTCGGCTGCGAATTGGATCACACGCCCGCGCTGTTCGCCAAGGTGCCGGGTGCTCTGGCTTGGCCGATCATCGCCGACAGCGCCAATCCGCAAAGCATCTCCTACATGGTGCGGCACGGCTTTCCCAAGATGCGCGCGTCGGTCAAAGGCGTCGGCTCGATCGAGGAAGGCGTCGAATTTCTCAAGAGCTACGACATCGTGGTGCACCCGCGCTGCAAGCACGTGGCGGACGAATTGGCGACCTACAGCTACGAGATCGACAAGCTCACCGAGCAAGTCCTGCCCAAGCTCGCCGACGACAAGAACCACACCATCGACAGCCTGCGCTACGCCATCGAACCGTTGCGTCGCGCCGTGCCGCAGCTCAAGCTCGGAGGCTATTGATGGACGCACCCAAGTGCAAAATCTGCGCGCAGACGCATTGGGGCCTGTGCCCCGGCAACCAGCGTGCAAGAGTGTTCCCGAAAAAGCGCGGTCGCCCGTCGATCGGCGCTAAGCCCATGACCGCCGCTCAGCGCCGCCAACGTTCACACGCCAAGGGCGACGAGCGCAAGGCGTGACGATCGAGACGAACAGCGTCGCGCTCAACCTGATCCTCTGGGCTGCCATCGGCGTTCTCGTGCTCGCCCCGGTGATCGTTCTCCTAGCGATGTGGTGGCAAATTCCATGACCGTCGGCGACGTAGCTGAGAGCGGCAATCCGCGCACCGATCCGTCGACACGCTCGGCGGATTACGAGGCGATGGTGCCGTATTGGAACAAGGTCGACACCATTCTCGGCGGCACCGAGGCCATGCGCCTGGCCGGCGAGAAATATCTCCCGCGGTTTCAGGAAGAGCAGCCGAACTCGAAGGACAGTCGCGGCGGCAGCTACGATCCCTATACGTTGCGGCTGGCGAAGACCCCGTTCACCAACATCTACGAAGACATTCTGCGCAATCTCAGCGCCAAGCCGTTCGGGCGCGAGGTGAAGCTCAAGGACGCGCCAACGGAATACGAGACGCTGGAAGAGAACATCGACGGCATGGGGCGATCGCTGCATGTGTTCGCCAACGAATGGTTTCGCGACGCGCTCAACCACGCCATCTCCTGGGTGCTGGTGGACTACAGCAAGCCGACGCCGCGCGCCGACGGCTTCGCGCTGACGAAAGCCGACGAGGCCGCGCAAAACTTGCGTCCGTACTGGTGCTTCATCCCGGCCACCGCCGTCATCGCGGTGTATTCCGATTGGGAGAACCAGATCGAGATCATCACGCACGCGCGCGTGCTGGAGCCGCAGATCACGCTCGACGGCTACCTCGAAGTGCTGGTCGAGCGCGTGCGCGTCATGGACCGCGAGGTCATCGGGCGCGACATCGCTGGCAAGCCCAACAAGTGGGGCGTGCCGACCTACAAGCTGTGGGAATTGATCCGGCCGCCGCCGAATTCGACCTCGCCGCAAATCTGGCAGGTGGTCGACGAGGGCGTCTACACCATCGGCGTGATCCCGCTGGTGCCGTTCATCACCGGCGAGCGCAAGGTAGGCAGCTACATCATCGCGCCGCCGCTCAAGACCGTCGCCGATCTGCAAATTCAGGAATACAACGAGGAGAGCAATCTCCAGAACATTCTCGATCTCACCGGCTTCCCGATGTACGCCGGGATCGGCGTCGACAAGCCGGAAGACCCGCTCGTGGTTGGCCCGCGCTCGGTGGTGTGGATACCGCCGCCTGCCGCTGGCCCGCAAGGCGACTTCAAGGCGGTGGAGCCAGCGGGCATGTCGATCAAGATCGTGTTCGACAAGTTGCAGAACACCCGCACCGAGATGCGCGATCTCGGCATGCAGCCGCTGACGCAGAGCAATCTCACGGTGATCACCACCGGCCAGGTCGCCGTGAAAGCCAATTCGCAGGTCATGGCCTGGGCGATCCGCTTCGCCGACGCCCTCGAGCAATGCTGGCAACTCACCGCCGATTGGCTCGGCGACGCCACGTTCGAGCCGGAAGTGCTCGTCACCAAGGACTTCGTTGCTGGCATGAACGACGGCGTCGGCTTCACCGCCGACATGCAGTTGCGCACCAACAAGGACATCAGCGGCGAGGCCATCGTCGACGCCGCCATCCGATACGGCTATCTGCCCGAGGATTTCGACTACGCGGCCGATCAGGAGGTTGTCGCCAAGGAAGCCGAAGACGCGATGGCGAACACGATGGTGACGATCGACCCGGTCACCGGCAAGCCGCTGCAACAGCCGCTCGCCACCACACCGCCGCCACCGAAGAGCAACGGCAGCACTCAGTCAGCGCAGCCGCCACCGACGAAGCAATGATCTCGCCCGGCATCCACTACGATTGGTGGTGCCGCAAGCATGACGCGGACTTCATCATCGTTGCGCGCCAGAGCTCCGGTCACGGCGGGCCGATACGCGCCTGCCCGGAATGTGTCAGGATCGCTCGCGACCGTGTCGAGATCGAAACGAACCGCTGGATGAAAACCCATGGTCGCTTCGGTGGCTGGCAACCGTTCGAAGGCTGGCATTGACCCGCGCAATGTTTGCGGGCTGGCGCTGTTCGGGCTTATCGTGCTGATCGTGTGGACCGCGATCAAATTCCCGGAGCGATCATGACGACACCTGCATTCCAGATTCCCTCGCAGCAGATGAATTTCCCCAAGATCACGTTCGAGTTCACCTCGCCCGACAACGTGCGCGCCAAGTTCGAGAATTTCCCCGCCGAGATGAAGCTCACCGCCGTCAACATCCTCGCCAATGGCGCGGCCGTCTTCATCATCGAGCCGGTGCCGTCGCGCATCATCAAGCCGGTCATGCAAAGCTAGGCGATCATGAATATCATGGAAGTGATGTTCATCGTGTATCCCTTGTTCTGGATCGTGCTGATTTGTTGGCTCTTCATCGTTACTCGGATGCCAACAAACTGAAAAAGGAGCCAATCATGCGCACCAAGGGAAGCCACAACACCGCGCCGCGCGAGCCGAAGGCACCGAGCGTGCCGACCAAGCCGCCGAACCCGCTGCCGTCGCGCAAGTTCGCACTCAAGGCCAGCGCGTCAGCCACCTCCGATCTCACCGACGCGCTCGCGCGTCACATGCGCACGCCGCAGACACCCGGCGCAAACAGAAAGAGCTAAATCATGGGAACCAAGGTCAAGAAATTCGTCAACAAGCAGACCGGCAAGGGCCCCGGCAAGCCCGCGTCGCCCAAGCAGGGCAAGACCAAGGGCGTCGTCGGTGCCAAGGGCGTCGGCAAGCGAGCCTAAAGAAATGGCCACGCGCGCGGACGAATTGACGCGCGCCATCTGCGACGAGATCGAGCGCTGGAGTCAAGTCGATCTATACGCATATGGTGTCGACGATGGCGATGGCCGTGTTGACTTCATGGGATACAGCGTCAGCAAGGAAGGTCGAACCAGGCTCAATACCTTGATAGCCGAGTTCGGACCGACAATGCCGGTGCTGGAATTCAATAGGGCGCTATGCCCGACCACTAATGCGGGTTCGATAGCGATGTTCGGGAAGGCCATTGCAGACTATCTGCGGACACTCGATCCCAGCTATCTGCCGCCCGGCGTAAGTGCGCCCGATTCTACAGGCAAACAAGGAAATAGCCTCAAGGAGTGACCGAATGGCAATGGACATGAACTCGATGGGCGGCGGCTCCGGCAACGCCAAGATGGCGTGTCCGATGGGCCTCGACTCAGCGGCTGGCTGCCCGATCTGCGGCGGCGATCCCTCGAAATGCATCGGCCAGATGAAGCAGGGCACCAGCGGCATGGAGGCATCGATGCCGCCGTCCGACATGCGCAACAAGCCGCCTTACACCGGGTGAGCTGGCTCGCGATCATCGCAATCATCGCTGGTGCTTATCTAGCGATCGGCTGCTTGGTGGCCATCGCTCTCATGCAGACGCCCTACGCCGACAACGGCTTCGTAGTCATCATGGCGCTGTGGCCGCTGTTCGTGCTCGGCATGCTCGGCGTGCTTCACTAGGGAGACGTGCAATGGCAAAGGCCCGGTTGGGATCAGGGAAGCGCTTCGCTGCCCTCGAGCACAAGTTTCATGATCGCAAGGTGAAGGACCCCGGCGCGTTGGCGGCCTACATCGGGCGCAAGAAATACGGCAAGAAGCGGTTCCAGAAGCTCGCGGCCAAGGGGAAGTGATCTCCAACATCTCAGAGCTGGATCACGCCTACGGTCAACAGGACCCGGTCGAGTTCACCTTGATGCTGCAGCGCGTGCGCGGCGCGAAGTCGATCCTGGAGATCGGCTCGATGTTCGGTCAGACGTTGAAGATGATGGCCGCCGTCGCCGCGCCGGGTGCCAGGCTTCGCTGCATCGATCTCGCCCCGAACGTCGCCTATGACATCGACACCGCGCCATTCCTGCGCATCGTCATCGCCGACCTGTGCCGCGCGGGCTTCGACGCGGCGGTGCTGTTCGACAACAGCCGATCGGTCGACTCGATCCGCTGGGCCAAGAAGTCCGGCCCCTATGATTTCGTCTTCATCGACGGCGATCACACTTATGACGGCGTCAAGGCCGATTGGGAGAACTTCGGTCGGCTCGGTCGCGTGGTGGCGTTTCACGACATCACCATGCGCAAGAGCGTCGGCAAGCTGTGGCGCGAGATCAAGGCGGAGGCGGGCCATCGCGCCGTCGAGATGATGACCGGCAGGCGGCTCGGCATCGGGATCGTGACGCGATGAAATGCCCGCACGGAGACGGCTCGAACATGATCTGCGATTGCCCGCCGACGCGACCAACGGTCATCTGGCCGTTCTGGGTCGGCGCTGCGATCGGCGCGTTGATCTTCGCGTTGATCGTGATCTGAATGGGCCTCGGCCGCATCGGGCTCAGCGTCTACGTCTGGATGGCGCGGCACGGTTTGCTGCAGCCCGGCAGCGTGCTCGATCTCGGCTCGCAGGAATTGTTCGTCAAGAAATGCCCGGAGCTGGTCACTGAATTGTTCGGCAGCTTCGGCGTCACGGTGCCGTCCGACATGGTGTCAGCGGGCGATCTGATGCGCGCGCTCGGCTTCGAATACGAATCGATCGACATCGACGGCAAGTTCGGCGCGCACCGCTACGATCTCAACAAGCCGATCAACCTCGATGGCGTCTATGACTTCGTCACCAACCACGGCACCACTGAACACTGTTTCGATCAGGCCGAATGTTTCCGCACGATCCACCGAGCCTGTCGACCCGAAGGGCTCATGGTGCACTGCGTGCCATTCCGCGGCTACGATCGGCACTGCTTCTACCTATACAAGCCTGAATTATTTTACGACCTGGCCGAGGCCAATCGCTACGAGATGATCGGCATCTGGACGTCGCAGGATGTCAAGTTTCTCATTCACACCGAGGACCTCGACATTCTCAAGCCGCATGTGCGCGCCTCGATGGAGCCAGAGTTGCGCGCGGGCAATCTGATCGTGTCCTGCGTCATGCGCAAACGCAACGCCACCGAGTTCGTGCCGCCTATCCAGAAGGACTATCAGCTGTGAAAAAATATGTGCTGATCTTCGAGCGCGCGTTATCGGCGGTGCATTGCGTTGGGCCGTTCGACAGCGAGGAAAAGGCGCAGGTCTACGCCGAGACGCATCACAAGTTTCCGCAAATTTGGCGGCTGGCGGAATTGCGCGAGCCCATCAATTAGAACGTGGTCGCCTACAGCTTCAAGCGGCGCTTCATCGCGCCGATCCGCAACGCCAGCAAGACCCAGACCATTCGCAAGCCACGACCGCGCCACGCTCGCGCGGGCGAGGACTTGCAGCTCTATTACGGCATGCGCAGCCCGGTTTGCGCGTTGATCGCCAACGCGCGCTGTCTCGCGGTGCATAGAATTCGCATCTCGTTTGCTCGCATCGACGTGATCGCGATCGATGGCAAATGCATCGCCAACAAGAACGCATTCGCGCGCCGCGACGGCTTCGCCGATTGGCGAGAGATGCGCGAATATTTCCTCCGCATGCATGACGCGCGCGTGTTCGATGGCGTGCTCATTCGCTGGCGGCTCATTCGCAGGAATTCACGATGAACAGAAGCATCTGGATCGGTTGGGACCCGCGCGAGCGCGACGCCTTCGAGGTGGCGCGGCACTCGATGCTGCGCTACATGACGCAGCCGATCCCGGTGCACAAGCTGGTGCTCAACGACGTCGTCGAACGCGGGCTCTACACCAGGCCGACCCGGCACGCATCGCATGGCGAGCACCATCGGCTGATCGACGTGCTGTCGATCCGCGACGACTACGACGGCTCATGCAGCACCGAGCACGCGATCGCACGCTTCATGGTGCCGATCATGGCGAGCGGGTGGGCGCTGTTCACCGATGGCGACGTGCTGTTCCGCGGCGACGTCTGCGAAGTGTTCGAAGGGCTCGATCCGAGCAAGGCGGTCTATTGCGTGCATCATCGCCACGAGCCGCCCGAGATCGAGAAGATGGACGGCCAGATGCAGACGCGCTATCGCCGCAAGAATTGGTCGTCGTTCGTCATCTTCAACTGCGATCATCCGTCGGTTACGGCGCTCGCCAACGTCGTCAACGTGGTGCCCGGTCGTGATCTGCACGCGTTCCGCTGGCTCGAGGACGAGCAGATCGGCAAGCTCGATCGCAAATGGAACCATCTCGTCGGCTGGTCCGATCCGCAGATCAAGCCCGCGATGGTGCATTTCACCGAGGGGTTGCCCAACATGCCCGGCTACGAGGCGTGCGAATACGCTGTCGAATGGCGCAGCGAATTGTCTCGCATCAAGATGATGGCGGCATGACCATCCACACCCGCATCTGCGATCTCGTTCACGCGGTGTTCGATGCGACACCGGACGCCGAACTCGAACGTCAGATGATGGACGAGGGCGAGCCGAAGTCCGAGCGCGAGGATTGGGCCTTCCGCGAGATCACGAAGCTGCGCGAACGCGTCAGCCACGACGTCTATCATTCCAATTTCCCGAACCATTATCGATGACGTGGCCAGGCATCGAGAAATACGCTCGCGACGTCGCCACCGATAAGTCCTGGGCCGAGCGCATGCGCCGGTTCCGCACATTCGAACACAGCGTCTTCAACATTTTGAAAAACGCGCTGCTGTACGATCTCGACGCGGACGCATTCGAAGTGGTGAAGCGCCAGGTGACGGCAGCGTTGCAAGACGACACGCGCTGGGAGATGTTGCACTACACCGACGAGATCGACATCTTCGTGAGCGGACGTCAAAGCCGCGTCGGCTGGTGGTGGAAGCGCAGCACCCACAAATATATCAACGTGCAAGTGAGCTTCAGCCCTTATCAGATGTCCCTGAGTGCCTGGACCGACCCCAACGCGCCCGGCGGCGTCGTCTGCTTTCAATGACGTGGATCATCGTCATCCCGGCATGGGGTGACCGCGCTCTCGACTACTTCCAAACCACTTCGCTGCCGTCGGTGCAGGAGGCGCTGCGCTACGCCGGGATCAAGGACGCGCAGTTCATCGTCCACACCGACGACGAGCGCAGGGTGCGCAAGCTGGTTGGCAACCAAGTCACCGCGTTGCAAACGCCGACGTTCGTGTCGAAATATTACGCGCTCGGCGCGTGCCACCAGGCCGCAATCACCCGCGCCAATCCCGGCGACAAGATCGCGATCATCAACGCCGACCATTGCGTGTCAGTCGAATTGTTCGAAGCCTGCGAGCGAAGGTTCGCCGAGGGCAAGCAACTGATCATGGCGGCGGGCACGCGCACGCTGTCCGACAAGCGACCGCCGATCGGCGTCAGATCGCGCGATCTCCTCGCCTGGGCCTGGGCCAATCGGCATCCGGTCATCACTGATGCGATCTGGGGCACTGGTCACTCGCCGTCGCTGGCATGCATCCACTTCGTCGAGGGCGACGACGAGGTCGTGACGCGCGCCTTCCATCTGCACCCGGTGGCGTTCGTGCGTCATGCCGGGCTCAAGTTCACAGGCATCACCATCGACGACGGCATCGTCGACTCGTTCCCACGCGATCGAGTTCACGTCGTCACCGACGCCGACGAATTGGCGCTGGCCGAGTGCTCGCCCGCCGATTACTTCTTCGCCTCGCGCGAGTCGCAGATCAGCATCGTCGCGATCGCGCGCTGGGCGGGAAAGCTCAAAGGTCCGGGCCATCCGCGCGCCTCGGCCGCTCACCGCTGGCTGCTTACGCACCGCATCGTCATCAAGGGCACCGGCAAGGACCTCGGCGACAACGCCGTCTGCAACGCCGTGCTCGGCATACTTGATGGAGAATGAGCATGTTTCACGAGTTCATGCAGATGGGATCGCCGGCAGCGTTTGCCATCATGGCGATCTGCGCTGGCCCCGCGGTCATTCTGATCGTCGCGATCGTGAACCGCACCGTGCAACGTGGGCAGCAACTCGATCATAGCCTCAAACTGCAACAGGCCGCCGACATGGCAAAGCAGATCACCATGCAAAAACAAACGGCGCGCCGTGTCGACGACGGCTAACGAGGCCGACTACATCGCCGAGAATTACGGCCATTGCGCGATGGGCCCCTACTGCACCTGTCTCAAGAAGGGCTGGCGCGGACGGTTCTGTCCGCAATGGCGGCCGGTGGCGGCGCGAAGCTGGGACGAGTTGAGGGAAATTTATTGCTCGACCGCTATGCCTACAAGGTAAGGACCGCCGCCGAGCTTCGCGATCTGGTCGGGCCGCGACCGCGCAAGCGCAGCGTCATCATGTGCCACGGCGTGTTCGACATCGTGCATCCCGGCCACGTTCGCCATCTGCTCTACGCCAAGAGCAAGGCCAGCGTGCTGATCGCTTCGCTCACCGCTGATCGCCACATCACCAAGGGCGAACGCCGCCCGCATGTGCCGCAGGACTTGCGCGCGTTCAATCTCGCCGCGTTCGAAGCGGTCGACTTCGTGATGATCGACGAGCAAGCCGAGCCGATCGACGCGATCGCCACCATCCAGCCCGACTACTTCGCCAAGGGCTTCGAATACGCCGCCGCCGGATCGGCCAAGACCGACAAGGAGCTGGTTGCGCTGCAGACCTACGGCGGGGAAATCCTGTTCACGCCAGGCGACGTGGTCTACAGTTCGTCCAAGCTGATCACCATGTCCGCGCCGACGTTGCGGCTGACCAAGCTGCAAGCGACGCTGGAACGCTGGGAGATCAGCTTCGACAAGCTGCGCCAGACCGTCGATCGCATGAGGGGAAGGCTCGTTCATGTCGTCGGAGACACCATCGTCGACGGCTACGTCCACTGCGGGCTCGGCCAGGGCCAGCCCAAAACCCCAACCATCGGGGCCATGTTCCAGCGCGAATGCGAATTCGTGGGCGGTGCGGCCATCGTGGCTAAACATCTCGCCGCTGCCGGAGCGGACGTCACCTTCACTACCGTTCTCGGGGACGATCGTTGCCGCTCGGTGGTCATGGCCGATCTTCTTAACGCTGGCGTGAAATGCCTGCCCGTCATCGACAAGGCACGACCGACCACGCAGAAGAAGGCTTACGTCGTCGACGGCCATCGCATTCTCAAGGTCGACACGTTGGACAACAGCTCGATCACCGACGCGCAACTCGCGACCATGACGCATTGGCTGCGCGATACCCACACCGACGGCATCGTGTTCTCGGACTTCCGCCATGGAATATTTAACCAACGGACAATCCCTGCTTTTGTCGACGCGATACCGCGACGGTCATTCCGCGCAGCCGACAGTCAGGTGGCAACCCGCTGGGGGAACGTGCTACAGTTCGCCGACTTCGATCTCATCACCCCCAACGAACGCGAGGCGCGTCATGCCCTCAGCGACCAGGACTCAGGTATTCGTCCTCTTGCTAGCCGCCTCTACGATGCTGCTCGTTGTGGGGTGCTTATGCTTAAGCTGGGCGAGCGCGGAGTTCTTGGCTGCATGGGTGCCGATCATTCTGCCCTTGATAGCTTTGTGGTTGTTGATCCGCTTTGCGACGCCGTTGTTGATCCCGTCGGAGCTGGAGACGCGCTCCTCGCCTACGCGACCCTCGCCATGATGGCGGACGGCGGCGCGGTGCAGGCGACGATCCTCGGCTCGATGGCCGCGGCGGTGAAGGTCGGTCGAGACGGCAACGTGGCGGTCAGCGCCGACGACGTGCGCGCGATGATCGACGCGACCGAAGAGGCGATGCAATGAGATACCGCGTCCGCCCGAGCAATTTGTTCCGCGACACATGGATCGTGATCGAGTGCGGAACTAACGTGGTGATCGCCGACTTCGATTCCGTGTGGGTCGCGCGACGTGTCGCAACATTGTTAAACAGGAGCTAAGTCATGGCGAAGAAGAAGCCGCGCAAGCCGCGCAAGGGAACTAAGGGTTGCTGATGAAACGCGTAGCGGGCACGACAAATGCGATGATGCAATTCGATCATCGTTTTCTGTATATGAGCCAGTGGTTCATCGAGGACCCTCCGCATCACTGGAATTGTCGATGCGCGTTCGACGTGACATTATGAAACGCGTTCTCGTCACCGGCGGCGCAGGCTACGTCGGGCACCGGCTGGTGCCGCGACTGCTCGACGCCGGTTATGCGGTCGTCGTCTACGACGCGATGTATTTCCCGAACCGGCTCAAATGGCAGCCAAATCTGACGGTGGTCGAAGGCGACATTCGCGACACCAAACGCCTCGCCGAATGGTTCCCCGTCTGCCACGACGTCATCCATCTCGCCTGCATCTCCAACGATCCGAGCTTCGAGCTCGACGAAAGCCTCTCGCGCACGATCAATTTTGAATGTTTCGAGCCGATGGTGATCGCCGCCAAGCAAGCCGGGATCGAGCGGTTCATCTACGCCAGCACGTCATCGGTCTACGGCATCAGCGACTCGCCCAACGTCACCGAGGATCATCCGCTCGTCCCAATCACGCTGTACAACAAATACAAGGGCATGTGCGAACCGCTGTTGCTCAAGCATTGCGGTGACGGTTTCGTTGGCACGGTGCTGCGCCCGTCGACGATCTGCGGATATAGCGAGCGCCAGCGCCTCGATCTCGCGGTCAACATCCTCACCAATCTCGCTTACAGCACGGGCAAGATCATCGTTCACGGCGGTGCGCAGATGCGCCCGAACCTCCACATCGAGGACATGGTCGACTGCTACTTGTGCATGTTGAAAGCGCCGTATCTGGTGATCCAGCGCGAGACGTTCAACGTCGGGCAGCGCAACTACACCATCATGGAACTGGCGGTCATCGTCGCTGGCGTGGTGCAGGAAGAATTTCCGTTCCTCGGTTCGATCCAGATCGAGCGCACGACCACCGTCGACGCGCGTTCCTATCAGGTCAACAGCGACAAGATCAAACGCGTGCTCGACTTCGAGCCGAAGCGCACCGTCGAGGATGCCATTCGCGATCTGTGCGACGCGTTCAAGGCGGGGAAGCTCCCCGACAGCATGACCGACGATCGCTACGTGAACGTAGCTAGGATGCACAAGGTATGGGCGGACGTTTACAAGAATGCTTCGGGGTCGGCCTTCGATCCGACGAAAGGGCATCTCAGCGAGATCGACGTGATGCATCGATGATCGAGAGAGATCACGATCAGACCTTGACGACACCCTATCCAACGTATGACAGCGTGAGAGAACTTCGATCCAGAGTGCAAACGGCCGGAATGCGCTCTCACCTTGATGTTGAACTTGAAATCCTGTTGTCCGATCTGGACAAGATGTTGCTCGCCGTTTTGCAGAGGCTATGATGCTGGTCGGCTTCTCCGGCATGTCGCATTTGGGTCAGACGCTGCGCGAGGCCAGCCATCTGCGCGGCTTCAAGACCACCGTGACCGATCTGGAAGACTGCAATCTCGTGTTCGTGACGCAGGACGTCGAGGATCACGACGATCTCAAGCAGGTCGACTGGCACATGCGGCACTGTCTTGAATTGCCTGCCCACGTCACGGTCGTCGTCGTCAGCCAGGTGCCGCCGGGCTACACCAGCCGCTGGTGGAAGGAACTCGGCAGCAATTTTCGTCTGTTCTATCAGGTCGACACCATCATCATGAACGCGGCGCTGCGGCGCGCGACCTTTCCCGAACGCTTCGTCGTCGGCTGCGCCAACCCGTACAACGATCTGCCGTGGGCTTACATGGAATATCTGCTGACGTTCGGCTGCCCAATCGTGAAGATGACCTACGAGAGCGCCGAATTGACCAAGCTCGCGATCAACTATTATCTGTCGAAGCAGATCGAGGCGACGAACGAACTCGCGCGCGTTGCCGACCGCGTCGGCGCTTCGTGGCATGACATGATCGAGGGCATCAAGCTCGACAAGCGCATGGGCGGCTATCTCATTCCCGGTGACCCGCGAGGCGGTCATCTGGCGCGCGACGTGAAGACCATAGAAAAGATGCTGGGAGGGAACGAATGCATGACGCACTCATCATCGGTGGCGACGGCCAAATAGGCAAGGCGCTGATGGCTCACTTGGTGAGCAACGGGCGCGACGCGATCTGCACCACCCGCAAATGGCCGCCCGTCGAGGCGCTGCTGCGATTGAAGACCGTGCCGTATGATCTGCGCTGGCCCACGTATCTGCCCGAGGCCGAGGTGACGTTCTTCGTCACCGGCATCAATGGCTTCAAGCCGTGCGAGGCCGATCCGGTCGAGGCTCGCCGCATCAACGTCATCCTGCTGCTGCAGACGGCGACGCTGGTGAGCTATCTCGGCGGCAGGCTCGTCTATCTGTCATCGTCTGCCGCCGAGACGCATCCCGACACGATCTACGGTCAGTGCAAGCTCGAGGCCGAGAGCGGCTTTCAGCGCCTTGGCGCGGCGATCTACCGCTTTGGCCCCGTCGCGTTCCCCGGGCGCAATGTGTACGCGAATGACACCTACAGCCCGATGAACCTGCCGATGCTGTGCGGCATTCTCGCGAACCTGCTCGACAAGTGGGACCCGGGCCTGCACTGCCTCTACAACCGCGATTGGGTTGCCGAGCACGGCGAGGGCATCACGCCGCGCGGCGGCGAGATCGCTGGCGTGATATGAGTTTCGGTGGCGCACCCGCTGGCTTTGTTCCGAGGGTTGGTGGACAAAGCTCGCAAGACTTTTCGCGCGCCCCCGAACCGTGGTGGGAAACCGCGATCATGGGCGCGATGTTCCTGGCGCTGTTCGTCGGGCTTCCGCTGTTGATGTGGTTCGTGCGATGACGGAATGGTTCCTGGTTCTGACGCTGTGCGCCAACACGATCGTCATGAACCCGTCGAGTTGCAGGCCGGTGACGCTGCCCAAGCCATTCGGCACCGAGATCGCGTGCAAGACGGCGGGCAAGGACGCGATGGCGAACCAGCGGTTCGGCTATTTCATGTGCGTCGCGATAGGTGAGTGATGCGATACGTCATTCTTGGCGGCGGCGGATCGTTCGGGCTTCACACCGCCAAATATCTGCTCGATCAGCCAGGCACCGAACACGTCATGTCGATCGGGCGCGCACCACCGAAGCCACCGTGTTTCACCATGCGTGTCGGCGAAGGCAGCGAGCGTTACGCCTACACGCCGTTGCACATCACCTACGATATCGTGTCGGTGCTGAAATTATTCGACCTGATCAAGCCCGACGTGATCATCAATTTCGCTGCGCAGGGCGAGGGCGCGACGAGCTTCACCAGCTCATGGCAGTATTTTGAGACGAATTGCGTTGGGCTGTCGCGGCTGGTCGAGGCGCTGATCGGCAAGAAATGGCTGCAGCGTTTCATCCACATCAGCACGTCCGAGGGCTACGGCTCGACGGACAGACCAGCAACCGAGGACTTCCCCGCGACCCCCACGAGCCCGTATGCCGTGAGCAAGATCGCGTTCGATCAGTATTTGTCCTTGCTCGGCAACCGCGGCTTCCCCGCGACGATCGTGCGACCGTCGAACGCCTACGGCGAGGGGCAACAGCTTCACCGCTTCATCCCGAAGGCGTTCCTGTTCGGCATGACCGGACGCAAGGTGCCGCTGCACGGCGGCGGCAAGGCCGAGAAGAGCTACATCCACAGCGAGGATTTAGCGCGCGCGATCTATCTGTTGCGTGACAAGCCACTCGGCATCTACAACGTCGGGCCGACCGAGCCGATCGCGATGATCGAAGTGGCGAACATGATCGCGTATCGCGTTGCGATGCTCACGTCTGAATTGTTCGACGTGAGCGCGCCAGATCGCGCGCATCAAGACGCGCGCTATTGGATCGACTCGACCAAGATCAGAATGCTGGGCTGGCACGAGACGATCAATTGGGACGTGGGCCTCGATCGCGTCGGCAATTGGGTCTTCGACAACCTCGAAGAGCTTCAGAATCAACCCGTCGACTTCGTGATGCGGCCATGACCAAACTCGTGCGGTACGATCGTCGAATATTCTGGCGCTGGCTCAACGAACAACCGGACGGCGCGATCATCGGCATGAACGGCGACAGCAGCCAGTGCCCGTTGAAGAAGTGCTTCGGCCAAGGCCCGGACGAGCGCGGCTACAGAGTTCCGCAATGGGCCGACGAATATCTGCTCTACATCGACACTTGCACCTCTGAAAGCAGCATGCCGGTGACGAAAGAGGACGGGCTGCGCGCGTGGCACAAGACATTCGGGATGTGGCCATGACAGAACAGATAGCCGGGCGCTTGGCGATGCGGGTCGAGGGCGAGTTTTGGGTCGCCTACTACGCGCTGCCGGACACGATGGAAGGCGCGATCCCGCTCGGCTCGATCAGGATGGGCGCGGTCCAGGACAAGCGGCGCAAGCAAGCGTTCATGTCGATGATGTGGGAGCTGGTCGCGGACATCTTAGAGGAAAAGACCGGCAAGCGGCCGATCCAGCAAGAGATTAGGAAAGCCCCCGAGCACGAGCGAGCCAAGGAATAAATGATGAGCTTTATGGAGGATGGACTTATCTTGGCCGGAATGAAACCGATGGCGCAACTAGGCGATATGCACGCTGCTTCCTTCAAGACCGATCCGAAGCATCTCGGCTTCGTCCTGGCGCGCTATCATTTCGTGGCGCGCATGCTGCAAGGCATGGAAGATGTGCTCGAACTTGGCAGCGGCGATGGAACGGGAGCGCGCATTGTCGATCCTGTCGTGGGTACGCTTTGGGGTGTCGATCGCGAAATGCCTGATCGCATCAACGGCATCGGCGAATTTGTGCGCTGTGACTTCGTAAAAGAAGGCATCCCGAACGTTGGCATTGAATATTGGGACGCGATCTATGCGCTCGACGTGCTCGAACACATCGCGCCGATCGACGAGGATCGTCTTCTCCACAACATCACTGAAGTGCTCGGGCCTCATGGCGTCTGCATCATCGGCATGCCGTCGAAAGAGAGCCAGCCCTACGCGAGCGAATTATCGCGCAAGCATCACGTCAATTGCAAAACCGAAGATGGGCTGCGCACGACGATGCACAGACATTTCGTCAACGTCTTCATGTTCGGCATGAACGACGCCACGCTGCACACCGGCTTCGGACCGATGTGCCATTACCGTCTCGCGCTCTGCACCGGCAAGCGCGAATGAACGTCGAGATCGTCAAGCTGCACTCGGACTACGTGCTGTCGCAACTGCGCACCGTGATCCACTGGAATTTCTCCAGCAGCGTGAACTACAGCGAGATGGAAGCGGACGAGTATCACGCCAAGGTGGCGAGGGCGCAGGATGCCATCAACGAACGCGGGCTCGGAGCCATCCTGGCGTGGAATATACGCGACGAGATCGCCCGTTATTGTAGTTCTCAGCACGTCATGCTTCAGTCGGGCATCTACCTCCGTGCCGCCCGACCTGGTTTGGAGAACGATGTCGTCGGCTGGCACCGCGAGTCCTTCTATGGTGCCCCTGCCGGAAGCGTGAACCTGTGGATGCCGGTGATGAACGTCACGATCGACAACACGCTGCAATATTTCCCCGGTACCGACGCCATCCCGGACCGCGACATTCAGACCGAACAAGGCGCGCCGCAGATCGAGCGCGGCTCGCCGGGTCAGAAGATCGGGCTTCTGTACGCACCCAAACGCATCGTCGGCTGGCGACCGCCATTGGATACGATCTATCAAGCGGTGCCGGAACCGATGATCGTGCCCGACGGTTCGGTGGCGTTGTTCCCCGGCTCGCTCATTCACGGCGCGGCGGTGAACCGCACCGACAGGATCAGGTTCTCCGTCGACGTGCGGCTGCTGGCGCGCGAGAACGTGCAATGAGTTGCGTTCTGATCGTGCTCGTTGTCGCAATCGTGGTTTTCGCCATCGGCTGGTGGGCAGGTACGCATCTTCCATTGCTGTGGCATTATTTCAGGCAATGACATGAGCAATCACGAGACTGCCGTCGAGGTTACGTTGGACGACATCCTCATCGTGCTTAAGCAAATTCTGGACGTGCTCAACGACATGAAGCTGGCGCGCGACGAACAGATGGCCGAGCCGATCGACGCCAGACAGGACTAACCGTGGGCTTCGGGGATCAATTGATGGGCGCGGGGATGGCGCGCGGTGCCTACGCCCGCAAGGAGCTGATCGCGTTCGGCGACGAGACGCATCGCAATATCATCTGGGACCACAACAGCGAGGCGATCTACCGCAACAACCCGAACGTGGCCCGCCCTGGCGCTGAGAACGGCGGCCAGAACATGGTGCGCGAATTCACGCTGAAATGGATACCGTTCTACCGCAGCCATCGCATCTACAATCGCGAAGACAGCGCCAACGAGCGCTGGATTTGGAATATGGATTGGCGACCCATCCCCGGCGAGATGTTCTTCGACGATCACGAGAAAGCCGGAGCCGCCGCGATCGGCGGGGATTGGATCATCATCGAGCCGAACGTTCCGCCCAAGCGCAGCGCCGTCAACAAACTCTGGCCGCTCGATCGCTATCAATGGGTGGCGGATCATCTCGCGCGCGACGGTCATCAGATCGCGCAGTTCCAGCATCCCCACATGGTCGTCGGGCTGCGCAAGGTGAAGACGCTGGAGAGCAAGAACTTCCGGCGTGCTGCCGCGCTCGTCAAACGATGCAAGATGGTGATCACCGCCGAGGGCGGCCTGCACCACGCCGCCGCCGCAATGAACAAGCCTGCGGTGGTGCTGTTCGGCGGGTTCATCCCGATTTCCGTGACGGGTTATCCCACCCACGAGAACATCGCCGTCGGTGAGGCGTGCGGGAAGTACGTGCCGTGCGAGCATTGCACCGCCGCGATGGCGTCGATCACGCCCGAGCAAGTCTACGAAGCGGCAAAGCGGTTGCTGGCATGACGCTGATCTCGGACGAATATCGCGCCACGCTGCAACGCATGCACGTCGAGGGAAAGTTCGGCAAGTCCGGCGGCAAGTGGTGGATGCACGTCGCCAACATCATCGGCGGCAGCAAGGTGAGAACCTGGCTCGACTACGGCTGCGGCGGTGGCCACCTCGCCAAGAACATTCGCAAGATCAGCTTCCGCCAGCCGGTGACGATCCACGAATACGATCCCGGCGTGTACGCCAAGGCATTCCGGCCGAAGTTCTCGTCCTATGACCTCGTCACCTGCATCGATACGCTCGAACACGTCGAGCCGGACAATCTCGGGCACGTGCTCGAGGATTTGAACCGGCTGACCAAGGGCATTCTATTCACGGTGATCTCGGTGAGAGCGGCGGGCAAGCAATTGCCGGACGGTCGCAATGCCCACCTGATCGTCGAAGACGGCGTGTGGTGGCACAACAAGATGACGAACCGAGGCAAGTTCACAATCGTGCGCACCATGCCGTGCGCCAACGACGAGTGGGCCGCGATCTTGAAGGCCATCCCATGACGGAGAAGATCATCGCCCACCTCGATCAACCGCCCGGTCGCCGCGTCTGCCGTCTGCACGACGCCATGCTCGACGGGCTCACCGATCTCTTGATGCGCGCGCGTGGTGCCAGCGTTCTCGACGTGGGCTGCAATCGCGGCCTCGCTGCCTACGCCTTTGCCTGCAACGAGGCGCGCATCTGCCACGGTATCGATCTTGCGCCCGACGCGATCTTCGTCGCGCGCAGCCTGTTCGCCGATCTTGCCGAGTGCCGCTCGCAATTCGAGGTCGGCGATCTGACCAAGGGTGCTGAATGTCTTGCCCCGTTCGGCGATGCCGGTTGGGACATCGTGCTGATGATGGGCGTGTACCACAAGATCAAGCGCGCGCCCTCGAAGGAATACAAACAACTCGGCGCGGTCGGCATGAGCCATGAGCAGTTGTCCGAATTCATGACGCATCTAGGCCGCAAGACCATCAAGTATTTCGCATGGCGCGGCGACGACGTCGACTGCGCGCAGGTCGACAAGGACATGCAACGCGCGGGCTTGCGACTGATTCATCGCACCGAAATTTCCGGCGATCGCGGCATCCGCTCGGGGCCAAGCTGCATCTGGAGGCGCGATTGAGGGCATTCCTCGTCATTTACTTTTTGTATGGTTGCTGGGTGGCTGGCGTAGCGATAGGAGGTTCAGCCGTACAGTGTCCCAATGACATTCCCGACATCAACCTCGACAAGATGGCCACGGCGGTTGTTTTTTGGCCCGCATATTTCGCCGCCGCTGCTAGTACTCCGAGAGGGTTCAAGTTTGCTCAAGCGCCATGCAAGGGAGAGCAGAAATGAGTTTCCTGATCTTGCTGCCCTACATCGCGGTGCTGGCGCTGGTCGTGTTCGGCTTTTTTCACCCGACTTCGTTCTGGAAGGACGACGTGCCGATGCGCCGGATCAAGGATCGGTGGCGTGACCGTTGATGAACTGCTCGCCTTCGAGGCCGACATCGCGGAGGTGTTCGCGACCGGTGCCATCAAGGCTCCAATCCATCTCGGCGGCGGTAACGAAGATCAACTGTTCAGGATATTCGCCGACATTCGTCCGCAGGATTGGGTGTTGTGCGGCTGGCGCAGCCACTACCATTGCCTGCTCAAGGGCGTTCCACCGATCGAGTTGAAGGCGGCTATCCTAGCCGGCCGCTCTGTCAGCCTGACGTTCCCGGCCTATCGGGTCTTGTGTTCCGGGATCGTTGGCGGCATCGCGCCGATCGCGGTCGGGCTCGGTTATGCGATCAAGGCGCGCGGCGGCGACGAAGCGGTTTACGTGTTCGTCGGTGACATGAGTTGGGAGAGCGGCATCGTTCACGAGGCGCGCAAATATGCCGCGCACCATCATCTGCCCGTGAGTTGGGTCGTGGAAGACAATGGCTTGAGCGTGATGACGCCGACGCAAGAGTCGTGGGGATTGCATAGACAGCCGGTGTTCGACGTGCAGCGTTACAGCTACAAACTGTCGCGCCCGCACAGCGGTATCGGCGCATGGGTGCGCTTCTGAGCTACAACGCGCATTTCGAAGCCGCGATCGCCCACGTGCTCGACTGGACCGGCACGTTGATCAAAGCCGAGGAGCTCGATCATCTCGCCGATCTTATCGGCGACTGCGATCCGCCAGCCGCCGAAGAATGTCGCGAGTTCGCCAAATATCTGCGACAACGAAAGATACAATGACGCCGTATTTCGATCAGCTTTGCCGCGCGATGCGTTGGCTCGCGCACGACCCGCGCACCATCTTCGTCGGCCAGGGCGTCGGCTGCGCGGGTACGACGATGACCGATACGCTCGCCCACGTGCCCGAGGAGAGACTGCTCGAATTCCCGGTGGCCGAGGACTTCCAGTTGGGCTTTTGCACCGGGCTGGCGCTCGAAGGCCGGTTGCCGATCTGTATCTTTCCGCGCTGGAATTTCATGCTGCTGGCGGCGAACCAACTCGTGAACCACCTCGATCGCATCCCGATCTATTCAAACGGCGGCTTCAACCCGCGGGTCATCATCCGGGTGGCGGTGCCGGTGACGCACCCGTTCGACCCCGGACCGCAGCACGACGATGATTTCACCGAGGCCTTCCGGCGCATGCTGAGAACGGTCAAGATCGTACGCCTAGACAGCCCAGGAGAGATCGTTCCCCAGTATCAGCGCGCCGCTGAGGCCGCCCACAGCACTATCCTGGTTGAGCGAACCGCCCTGTACGGCGCGATTCCGTCCGGGGTGCCCGACAAGGCCAAGGTGACGGCTTGATCTGCTGTTACGATCTTCACCGTCGCCTGCCAACCTACGACTTTTTCAACTGGCTGACGCACGTACGGGTGCTGGGCGCGACGCAGATCACGTTCTCCACGTCCTCGAAGCTGTTGATGCGGAAGAAATGGCCGCGCAAGGAGACGTTCGACCGGCTCGACAATTTCATGCTGCCGGGGCCCGCACTCGCTGGCCTGCCCGCGCGCCTCGGGGACGACGGCGACCGCGTCATCGGCTCGCACCTCATGGCCGACCTCTGGCGCGACGTGCAGGCGTCGGGAAAGCAGATGCCGCGTTTGCGCAGCGTGCTCCCGCCGATCAATTCGCAGGTGCGATACACGGTGACGATCCGGGACACGTTCTGGGAGCCGCAGAAGAATTCCGCGCCGGTATGGCGCAAATTCGCAAACCGCATCGGCGCGCGCATCATCGAGGACACGTCGCGCGCCTCCATCGGTCTCCACCAACGCGTGGCCATCTATGCTGGCGCGGAAATGAACTTCGGTGTGCCCAACGGCCCGTTCTCGATGCTCTGGTGGACCGATTACCCGATGACAATGTTCTGCGATCCGGTGCTGAACGGTCCGGATTGGAAAAGGCAAGACACCGAGATCGGCGATCAAGTTCCTTGGATGTTGCCGAATCAGCGCATGGTGTGGGCGACGGCAACGATGGATCGGTTGATGGAAGAATTCGAGAGGAACAAGTGAGCGAAGTGACGCAAATCGGCCTTTGGATGATCGCGCTAGGCGTCTGTGGGTTGATCCTGGGAGCGCTCGTCGACATGGCTGGAAGGTGGCTCAGTGATCGCGCTCTATGACATGGCGTTGATCACGCGGCCGACCACCTACGACTTCTTCAATTGGCTCGTTCACGTCAAGCTGCTCGGTGCCACCGAGATCACGTTCCGCGTCGAGCCGATGCGGCAAAGCAAGTGGCCGATCGCAGAAAGCCTGAAGCGGTTCCGCAACTACATCTGGCCCGGCGTCGCGCTCGCTGATCTGCCTTGCCGTGTCGCCAACGAGGGCGACTACAAAATCGGATCGGTGCAGCTTCATCTGCTGACGGAAGACCTCGTGAAAACGGGAAAGCAATTGCCGCGCCTGCGTTCGGTGCTGCCGCCCGGTCCCGCCGATTACACTGTCACCATCCGCGAGACGTTCCACAATCCACACAAGAATTCCGATCGCGAGATGTGGCTCGAATTCGCCGCCAAGATCGGCGCGACCGTGATCGAGGACACCACGCGCGAGGCGATCGGGCTGCACGAGCGGGTGGCGCTGTACGCGGGCGCGCGCATGAACTTCGGCGTGGTCAATGGCCCGCTGGCGATGCTGTATTACACCCCGTATCCGTTCGCGATCTCCTGCGATCCCGAATTGACGCGCAAGAGTTTCAGCGGTCACGCCATCGAACCCGGCGATCAGGTGCCGTGGTTCCTGCCGCAACAGAAACTGATCTGGGAAAAACCCACGTTGGAGGGCATGCTGCGTGAGTTCGATTCTCTACGAGCGGGAAGTCCTGCAGCATGAGGCGGAGTTAGCCGCCTTCGTCGACCTGGTGCGCGATATGGGCGCGTCGAGCTATTTGGAAGTCGGCGCAAAGTTCGGTGGCTCGCTCTGGCGCGTCGCGCAGGCGCTGCGCCCGCAATCCACCATCGTCGCGATCGACTTGCCGAAGGGCACCATTGCCTGGGATCGCTCGCGCCCGTCGCTGGTGTCGTGCATCGAACGTCTCAACGGCATGGGTCACGAGGCGATGACGATCTGGGGCGACAGCACCGACGTCAAGGTGGTCGAACAAGCCGCCAGACTCGGACCGTTCGACGTGGTGTTCATCGACGCCAACCACACCTTGCCCTATCTCGAAAAGGATTGGGCGAACTACGGCCCGATGGGAAAGATGGTGGCGTTTCACGACATCGGCTTCTTTCGCGACAGACCTTGGACGGTGCCGATCGACGCACCGCAGTTCTGGGACTCGATCAAGGGCGGTTACACCAACGTCGAGATCAGGAAGGACCGCCAGGACAATGGCATCGGCGTGTTGTGGGTGCGATGACGACATTCTGTTACGATCTCTCGCGCGAACTGATCTCGTTCGATTTCTATGGCTGGCTGGTGAGGGTCAAATCGCTTGGTGCGACCGAGATCACGTTCGACACCTCGCCTCAGTTGGTCACGCCTTGGTCGCCCGAAGTGGTTCGTCGCCGGTTCGAAAGTATTATTGCGCCCGGCCCCGCGCTGCTTGGGTTGCCGTCGCGTGAAGGGTCCGACGGTGAACGACTTGGTGTTGGCTGCTCGCGCCTCGGCCATCTCGTCAAGGCGGCGAAACTAGCGCCGCTGCCACGGCTCAAATCGTTGTGGCTGCCCGCGCACGAGCGCTACACCGTCACGCTGCGCCAACAGAAGCGCAAGAGTCCGTTCCGCAACAGCAACGAGTATGCGTGGCGCACGTTCGCCGAGGAGATCGGCGCGTTCGTGATCGAGGATTACGACGTCAAGCCGATTCACATTTATCAGCGCATGGCGTTCTATGCCGGGGCCGAGATGAATTTCGGCGTCAGCAACGGGCCGATGGTGATGTGCTCGCTGTCGGCCTACCCGTGCATGGTGTTCGCCAACGGTCGCGGCTCGGATCAGCGCGAGGTGATGCGCAAATACGGAATGCCATACGGCACCAACGCGCCGTGGTGCGGCCCGGAGCAGTTCATGCTTTGGGATGACGACGATCTCGGCACGATCAGGCGGCACTTTCAAGTATGGAAGGAATATCGCGATGGGCTTTCTCAGAACACCAAATCCGAAAACCGGGGCGACGGGCGGGAGCGGATCGATCCGCAAAACCGGACATCCAGTGGTTGACGCCGCCATGATGGGCAAATCGAAGGTCATGCCCAAGGGCGCGGTGCGCAAGATGCCCGCGCACGGCGGTTCCGGCCGCAAGGTGATGCGAGGCAAGTAATTGCTTCGCTTCCTCGCCGCCACCGTCGTCATCGCTTCGACGGCGCAGGCGTTCGCGCATTCGCCCGAGCATTTCGCTCAGATGGGCGAGGAGAATGAGCAGTGGATGCGCGGGCTCAAGAACGATTCCGGTGCGACGTGCTGCGACGGACGCGATGGCTTCGATGCCATCTACGACACCAAAGACGGGCAATATCGCGTTCTGCTCTACAGCAAATATTGGGTCGTTCCCGACGACAAGGTTCTCAAGGTGCCCAACAAGATCGGCGTGGCGCAGGTCTGGTATCAGACGCTGTGGTCGATGGATGGCGTTCCGACGCCGACGATCAGATGTTTCATTCCCGGATCAGGGATATGATCTACGTGCTGATTCTCCGCGCCGCATTGGGCCCTGCCATCGTCGGGCAGTTCGACGACGACAAAGCCTGCGAAGAGGCCGCTGCGCGATACGTCGAGATGCTGGTCGAGCACCGTTCGGACGACAAGCATGACGCCAAGATGGCCTGCGTCGGCATCCCCGCGCGCATGCCGGAACCGTCAACGACGAAGGAAGCATGACATGATGACGATGAAAGTCCTGCGCGAGCTGGCGATCTTCCGTCATCGCGTTCTTTGGTGCATGCAAGGCAGTCACCCGAAGGCATGGCCGGTCCATATGTTCTGGATCAAGGCCGTGTACGGCTACTGATGCTGACGATCGTCACGTATCTGTGGGGCGACAAGTACACGCCGGAATACGTCGAGCGGCTGGCGGCGGGCGTCGCGCGCCATCTCAAGCAGCCGTACAGGTTCTTCTGCATCACGGAGCGCGAGCGTGAGGTCAATTTTTCCGGAGGAATTGAGCGACACGCCATCAAGGACCCGGTGCTCATTGGACGCTCGTGCTTTGTACGTCTGCGTCTCTTTGATCCCGGCTGGCAACAGAATCGTGGGATTACACGCCTCGTCTGTATGGACCTCGACAGCGTTGTCGTTGGCGAGCTTGATCCCTTGTTCGATCGCGCCGAGGATTTCGTGATCTTGCAGGGCGTCCATCACGCCAATCCGTGCCCGTACAATTGCTCGATCTTCATGCTGGCTGCCGGCGCGCATCCCGAGATATGGCTCGACTTCGCCAAGCTGTCGTCGCATTGGGATGATCTCAGCGGGTTGATCCCGCATCACGAATTCCCCGACGATCAGGGCTGGCTTTGGCACAAGATACCGAAGGCGGCAGCCTGGACGCCCGAACGCGACGGCGTCTATGCGATGCACAAGCCGGGCTGGCCAAAGGGCGACAATCTGCCGAACAACGCGCGGCTGGTGGTGTTCCCAGGGCATCGCGATCCATCGCAATTCACGAAATTGAATTGGGTCGCCGACAACTGGCACAAGAATTATCCCTGCACCCCGGAGGCCGCATGACCGACGACACCGAGAAGCCGACAGGGCCGCGCGTCGTGAGCATGAACGACGCGAAGAGCAAGTCCGAGGTCGAACGCGTCGGCGATCAACTCCGCAAGGACATGGACGCGATCTGCGCCAACGCCGCGACCGTCGCCAAGCTGCGGCGCACGGTTTATCTCGCCTACATTCGCGAGGGATTCACCGCCGAGGAAGCCTTGGTTCTGTGCTGCAAGTAGAGGAGGCGTCGATGGCAAAGAAAAAAATGTCGAAGGGCGACAAGAAGCTCAAGAAGGTTTTCCACGAATACGCGTCAGGCAAACTTCACAGCGGATCGAAGAAGGGTCCGATGGTGACGAGCCGCAAGCAGGCCATCGCCATCGCCATGTCCGAGAAGCGCAAGGCCAGTCGCAGGTGATCGATCGCCCGTGGTGGGATGCCTCGCGATGGATCGGTCTGCTGCTGACGGTGCTGGTTGTCGTTCTGCTGATCCGCATATTGGCGTGAACCCCGCCAGTGTTTGTTTCTACATTCCGCCGGAACTGCAGAAGTTCAAGGCCGATCTGTTTCACCGCATCGGCAGCAAGATCGTCGCTCTCGGCGGCGCGACCACAAAGGATCACACCACGCTCGGCCAGTTGGCACCCGAACTCATTCCGATCGTTGGGTGCTCGATCTACCTCCGCCCGCTCATCGATACTTGGCGAGCGTCCGGCCGCCCGTGGATTTATTGGGATCGCGGCTATGCTCGGCGCGTGTTCGCAACGTGGCTGCCGCGCGGCGACGACGGCGGTTATTACCGCTGGCACTGCAATTCGTTTCAGCTTCCGCTGGTGCGCGCCGTACCCGACGATCGCTGGCGCGCGCTCAACACGCCGCTGATGCCCTGGCGCAAGGGCGGCAAGCACATCGTCGTGGCGCGCCCGTCGAAGTCGTATCTCGCCTTTCACGGCATCGAGAAATGGACCGACGAGACGGTCTACGAGTTATCGCTGCGAACCGATCGCCAACTCGTCATCCGCGACAAGGAGAGCAAGCGCGATCTGCGCGCCGACCTCGAGGGTGCGCACGCGCTGGTGACGCACGGCAGCATCGCCGCCGTCGAGGCAGTGATCATGGGCACGCCGGTCTATGTCGACGAGTCGTCCGCCGCCGCGCTGGTGGGCCACGTTGGTTTGCGATTGATCGAGAAGCCGTTTTACCCGGAGCGCCAGGCATGGGCGAATTCATTAGCTTATTCACAGTTCAACGAGCGCGAGCTCGTCGATGGGACTTTATGGCGATTGCTGACATGACCGAACAAAAGATGCATCCGTTTCGCCGCTACACGACGCCCGCTGATCTGCCGAACGGCAAGTTCGACAATTTCGACGGCCGTCCGCGCATTCCCGACAACGATCCGTTGAAGGCCAAGCTGTACGAAATTCACCGCAAGCCGCGCTTTGATCTGGTCGACCTCGGCCTTGCGGATCGTCCGGTGAAATCCTGGTCGCGTTTTTGACGCGCGCGCTGGTCGTCGGTTGCGCCGATAGCGTCTGGAACGAAGTCGAGGCGGCGCAAAAGCTCGCTACGTTCGACGCCTTCTACGTCGTCAAGATGGCGGGCATCCATTGGGATCAGGGTTATTTCCACTGGATCACGCTGCATCCCGAATACATGGCGCGCTACCGCGCCGAGCGCGCGAAGATCAACCTGCCTGACAGCTTCGAGATCGTCGGCCCGCTGATCGACGAACTCGGCTTGCATTGGGAACATCCGTGCGATCGCCGCGTGTCGTATCGCTGGCCGAACATGACGTCATCCGGATCGTCCGGCCTGTTCGCGGTCAAGGTGGCGCTCGACGACGGCCACGATCGCGTCGTGCTTGCGGGCGTGCCGATGGAACGCGACGGCAATCATTTCGCGCGCGGCAAGACCTGGACGCAGCGCGATTGCTTCGCCGACGCCTGGACGCAGATGGCGTCGAAGATCAAGCCAAACGTGCGCAGCCTCTCAGGCTGGACGCAACAATTGCTCGGTGCTCCTGACACCGAATGGCTGAGCCAAGCGCGTTGAGGCGCACGGTTCGGTGGGCGTTGAGGCCCAACCAACATCGGGACAAAGGCTGACTGCAATGAAGATGGTCATCGAGAAGATCGAGGACGTCGAGGAGCCGCTTCGCCCGCTTTACGAAGAGAAGGAGGGCAAGTTTCACCTCGTGCTGGACGACTTCAAGCCAGAAGACACCACCGCGCTCAAGAAGAACCTCGATGCGGCCCGCCGCGCCGAGCGCGAGCGCAACAAGGAGATCGACAACTGGAAGAAGCTCGGCAAGACGCCCGAGGAAATTCAGGCGATGTCCGAGAAGCTGGAAGAGTTGGAATCGCTGCGGCTGGAGAGCAAAGGCGATTTCGAGACTCTGAAGGCGCAATGGCTGGAAAAGAACCAGGCCACCATCACCAAAGCGCAGAAGGAAGCCGCTGACGCGCGCGCCGAGGCTGCTCAGCTCAAGCAAGAGCGCGAGCAAGATCGCCTCAACGGCGTCATCGACCGCGCCATCGTCTCCGTCAAAGGCAAGATGGGCCCGCTGCGGCCGATCGTGCGTGCGATGGTGCGCATCGAACACGAGGACGGTCAAGCCAAGTTCGTCGTGATCGACGAGAACGGCACGCCGCGCTTCAACCTCAGCGGCCCCAACGACGGCAAGCTCATGACCATTCCCGAGCTGCTTGCCGATCTTTCTACGCAAGAAGAATACGCCGGCATCTTCGAAGGCAGCGGCAACTCCGGCGGTGGCGCGAAGTCCACCGGCGGCGCGAGCGGCAAGCCTCACAACGGCGTCAAGAGCAAAGCGGACCTGATGGGCAAGGACAGCGCCGTCAAGATCGCTCAATTCATCAACTCATTCCCAGGCGGTGCCGAGGCAGGCCTCAAAGCCTACAACGCGTTACCGGCCGAATGACGGGATCGCACTAGCGCGATGCTGGGGATGCCCAACCACAAGGGCACATTGAAATGGTTACCTCTCTCGCCTCCGACTTCAAGATTTACGAGGACTTTACCAAGACGCGGATCGCCGAACTGCTCGCGCAGAACGGCAACGCCTTCGGTGCAGCTTCGAACAATTGTCTCCGCATCGCGACGCAGTCCCGACCCGGCAACTACGCCCAAAGCTCGTTCTTCAAGAACGTGACCGGGCTGGTGTCGCGCCGTGACAACACCTCGATCGCCACGCTCACCGATCTCGGCGTGTCGATGGAAGAGTACGTGTCGGTCAAACTGAGCCGCAAGATCGGCCCGGTGATGCAGACACGGGACTCGTACAAGAAGCTGCTCGGCGGTCAGTTCAACCCCGCATTGTTCGCGGCGACCATCGCCGAGGAAGCCGCCAACGCCATGCAGATCGACATGCTCGATTCCGCATTGCTTGGCCTCGCCGCCGCGCTCAAGCAGGTGACGGCGTCGTACTACACCCAGACGTCGCTCGGGAAGCTCGACACCGACACGCTGATCGGCGCGCTCGCCAAGATGGGCGATCGTGCGGATCGTGTGGTGTGCTGGGTCATGCACTCCAAGGTCTACTTCGACCTGGTGCGCGCGCAGATCACCCAGAACATCGTCGGCGTGTCGAACTTCAACGTCGCGTCCGCGCAGCCCATCACCATGGGCCGCCCGGTGGTCGTCACCGACTCGGCGTCGCTGCTGTGGGGTTCATCGCCCGACGTGCAGCAATACTACACGCTCGGCCTCGTCGAGGGCGCAGCGCTGGTGGAGAACACCGAGGAGCAGGAAGTGGTGATCCAGGACGTCACCGGCCTGCAGACCCTCGGCATCCGCTACCAGGGTGAGTTCGCCTACAATTTGGGGCTCAAGGGCTTCAAGTGGGACATCACCAACGGTGCCGCCAACCCGCTCGCCGCCACCATGCGAGACGGCTCGAACTGGGACACCGCATTCGCCGACATGAAGGACCGCGCCGGCGTGGTGATCACCTCGACCTAATAACAAACGTGGAGGAATTATGCAGACCTCGGCCATCTTCTTCTGGGGCAACGACTTCGCGCAAGCCAAGCAACTCGCGCTGGCAATGCGAGCAAAAGGCGGCAAGGCCGTCACCCGCGACGCTTCGGTGTTCGCGGGTGACATCGAGTCGTGCGAGCGCGTGGTGATGATGCCGTCCGTGCATCCGACCCACGCCGCTCGCATCCGGATCGCCTACGCGGGTGCTGGCATTCATGTCGAACACCTCACGCGCGATGACGTTCCGGCTTTGCCCGATGCGCAAGCCCCAGAAGTTATGGCCGTCGATCCGCTCAAGACCGCGCCCGTGACCACGCGCGAGTTGATGCGTCTCAGCAACAAGCAACTCACCGAACTTGCGCACGCGCGCGGCATCATTTTCGACACGCTCGATCGAGCATCCATGATCTCGGCTCTCAGTGCAGCCGCCAAGGAACCCCCATCATGACCATCTCTAACTTGACCGAAAGCGCGATCCTGAATCTGATCTTCAGGGCCGTGGCTTGGGCGAACTACGCCGACAACGCTGCCGGTACGCCCGAGACCAACATCGTCATCGCCCTGCACACCGCAGACCCCACCGACCAGGGCTTTCAGAACACCTCCGAGACGACTTACACGTCGTACACGCGCGTCAACGTGGCGCGCACCACGGCGGCCTGGTCGCTGCTCGGCTCGGTGGTTTCGCCTGACGCACCCGGCCTCGTCTCGCCGGTTTCCAACATCGACTTCCCGGCGGGCACGTCATCGTCCGACGTGGTGTCGTTCTTCTCCACCGGCAAGTCCGGCGGCGGTGCCAGCGCGATCCTGTGGTCGGGAACGGTCACACCCAACATCACCACCGGTTCGGGCATCACGCCGCGCCTCACCACCGCGACGACGATCACGCTCGACTAACGCAGAGGGAGGACGCTTTGCCAATCGTCGAAGCTGTTGGTTCCGCGCAGGCGGCAAGCGCGCGCCGCTCGCGCCCGCGCTACGCCGTCGAGATGCAGGCCGCGATGGTCGAGGCCATCAAGCAGGCTGCGCTCGATGGCGTCGTGAACCCTGACGAGATCAGGGCGCGCATCTCGGCGGCGCGCGTGCGGGTCAAGGCGCGCTATCGCGAATGAAGCATTCCGACGAGTTCTCGCGCTGCCTGCTTGAACTCGACGTGACGGCGGCGCGTCTGTTGTGGGCCGAGGTGTTCCCCGGCTGGCAACAGCCCGCCACCGATCATGAAATGCTCGCGTTGCTGCATCTGGCACGGCTGGAGAGCAAACGCGTGCCCAAATATCTCAAGCAATATTCCAAACGCTGGCTCAAGGAACGCGAGACCGGGCGCGTGGTGATGGCGGTGGGCATCTCGATCAAGGCATCGCCACATCGGCAACGTCAGGGCATCGCCATGCGCGAGGCGATGGAAGACGCGGTGCTTAGCTCGGTCAAGGCCGGGATCGATCTCGACGCGGACGCCGCCGAGGTTCGCCGCCGCATCATGGCGGCGCGCGACAAGGAGTGGCGTGGTGGATGAAATTCGCGGTCACGGTTGCGATCGACGGCGAGGAGCGATTGCAGCGAATGCGGGAAAACGTTCGCCGCGATCTACCACGTCTCAAACCATTACCGCCGCGCGATGACGTTCTGGCGATCTGCGGCTACGGGCCGTCGCTCAAGGAGACCTGGCGCGACATCAAGACGCCGTTCGTTTGCACCACATCGGGCGCGCACGACTTTCTGATCTCGCGCAAGATCATCCCGACCTATCACGTCGAGTACGATCCGCGCCCGCACAAGGCCAAGTTTCTTCGCCATCCCTGTCATCAGACGACGTATTGCATCTCGTCGGTGTGCAACGCCGTCTTGTTCGATCAACTCGCCACTCATCGGGTGCTGCTGTGGCACGCCAAGGGCGGCGACGATCGCGACGATTGCGACATCATCGAGGAGGTCGAGAACGACGGCATCGTGCTGTTCGGCGGATCGACCGCCGGATTGCGCGCGCTGGCGGTGGGGCACTGCCTCGGCTTTCACCGCTTCGAGCTCTACGGCATGGATTGCAGCTACGAGCCGGGAGCCTCGTGGGCGGGGCCGCACCCGAGCGCGCCGCATCGCGCCTTCGAGGTCGAGTGCAACGGCAAGAGATTTCTCACCTCGGAGATGATGCTCAACGCCGCCGAGGAGATGTTCAAGTTCATGCTCGATCGCGGCCAGATTTGCCGCTTCACCACGCATGGCGAGAATCTGTTTTCCGAGCGGATCAATCTATTAGGCAAGGACGGCGGCGTCGTTCGCAAGCGATGGTGGAAGCCGATCGGCTGGGAGCCGACGATCTTCCTCGATGGCGTGGTGCAGAGCAACGCGCTGATCAGCGACGACTACCGCGACACGCTGCGTTGGCTGCATCAGATCGACGGTCAATTCGGTCGCGGCAGCCTGCACAACAAGGCGGTCGCGCTGCTGATGCGCGCGATCGGCAGCGACGACGTTCTCGACTACGGCTGCGGCAAGGGCGAACTGGCGAAGACGCTCGGCAAGCCGATCAAGCAATACGACCCCGGCGTGCCGGGAAAGGATCAGACGCCGGAACCAGCCGACATCGTGGTGTGCGTCAACGTGCTGGAGCACGTCGAGTTCGCCTCGCTCAATGCCGTGCTCAAGGACATCGCCAAGCTGACGCGTCGCGTCGCTTATTTCGAGATCGTCGATCGCCCCGCCAACGAGGGCTGGATCGCCGAGATCGCTGCGGCTCATCCGCCGATGGACGGCAAATGGTGGGGAGATTTGCTCAGCGAGCATTTTGAATTTCTCGGACCCGTCGTCGGAGGAATGGGCAGTCTGAGAGCCACCTGCGTGCCGAGAATGGATTGACGCGTCATGGCTTCGCCGACGTTTACATTCGCCTTCGGCACCGTCTTCAAGGCCACCGGCATCGTCGCTTCTGCGGCGATGACCAGCGGCTTGCAGATCGGCACCGGCGACGTCGTCGTTGCCTACGGCGTCTATGATCCCGGCCGCTGCACCGGTGCCGACGGCACCTTCACGGTCAACGCCGTCACGCTGTCGGCTCCGATCCCGGCGGGCACGCTCACCTCGTGGGCACCGACGCAAAGCATTCGCGTCGGCGCGAGCACGGTGCAGAGCGGCATCGTTCACAGCATCTTCGTTCAGCAGACGACGGGGAAGTCCGCCACCGGATCGGCCTCGACCGTCAGCTTCGTCGCCGGTCATTCCAGCGGCGTGCCGTTCAGCAGCGGCGTTGTTGCGAGAGCGTTTCTCGGCGGCGTCTTCGAGGGCATCGTCACCGGCTCGCTGGTGCTCGGCGACGAGACCGGCATCGTCACCAGCGGCGTCGCTGGCATCAGCGCAACGCTCGCCGGACTCGCGCGCGGCGATTATCTCTATCTCTGGAGCATCGCGCAGGAGGGCGCGATCACTATCGCGACCGGAGACAGCGCCGTCTCCGGCGTCAGTTGGATCAACAGCGCCACCAGCGGCTCCACCGCTGCCACCAACGTCAGCATTTCGGCGTGGTACAATCTCGGCCGCGACACCAGCGGGTTCTCGGTCGCGGGCATCGCGTCCGGCACCAACGCCCGCAAGGCGCTGTTTCTCTACGCCTACCAATACAAGACGCCGATCGTCGAGGCGGACGCCGACGCCGATGGGTTCGGCAGCGCCGCCGCTGTCGGCGTCGCCTTTGCGAACGGTGTTGGCGACGCGGACGGGACGGGCAGCGCAGCCGCCGTCGGGGCCTCGATCGCTGCCGCTGTCGGCAGCGCGACGGGCTCGGGCGTCGCGCTCGCTGTTGGCGAGGCTGTCGCCACCGGCACCACCACATCCGCCGTCGGCGCGGCTACCGGCTCAGGCACCGCCGCCGCCGTCGGCAATTCCACCGCCGCCGCCACCGGCAGTGCCACCGGCTCGGGCACGGCAGCGGCAGTCGGCAACAAGACGTCTGCCGCGACCGGCGCTGCCAGCGGCACCGGCACCGCGACCGGCGTCGGAGCCTCGATCGCCGCAGCGGCAGGAGCCGCGAGCGGAACGGGCGCAGCCAGCGCCACCAGCGTCGCGTTCGCCGCCGCCGCTGGCTCGGCCAGCGGTTCGGGCACCGCCGCCGCCGTCGGCAACAAGACCGCCGCGTCGACCGGCGCGGCCACAGGTTCAGGCGCGGCCACGGGCGTCGGCGCGTCGACCGCCGCCTCGACCGGCTCGGCGACAGGAACAGGAACAGGAACAGGGATCGGCGCGGCCACCGCCGCCGCGACCGGCTCGGCAACGGGCACGGGAACCGCCGCCGCATCGGGCACCGCGATCAAGTCGTCGGTGGGCGCGGCATCAGGCAGCGGCGCGGCCAGCGGGGTCGGGCTTTCGGTTCAGACGCAATCCGGCGTCGGCTCTGCCACCGGCTCGGGTGTTGCCACAGGCGTCGGCGCAGCCACAGCGGCGGCCGCTGGTAGCGCAACCGGCTCGGGCGCGGGTTCGGCTACCGGCGCGGCCACGGACGCTGCCACGGGCGCTGCCAGTGGCACTGGCGCGGCATCTGCCGCCGGGACCGCGATTTCAAGCGCCGTCGGGGCCGCCGCCGGGACCGGCGCGGCCAGCGGCGTCGGCTCGGTCGCGGCCACGATCTCATCGGCTGTCGGATCGGCGACCGGCACCGGAACCGGCGCGGCCACCGGAGCGGCGATCGCGGCTGCCGTCGGGACGGCGACGGGATCAGGCACCGCGACCGGCACCGCTGCAGCCACAGCGGCGGCCACTGGTGCGGCCAGCGGCACAGGTGCGGCCACCGGCATAGGTGCCAAGACTAGCGCAGCCACGGGCGCTGCCAGCGGGTCTGGCGCGGCTGCTGGCATCGGGGCATCGACCAACGCCGCCACGGGCGCGGCCACCGGCACCGGCACCGCTGCGGCGACCGCCACCGCCATCAAATCATCGGTCGGCTCGGCCACTGGCACGGGCACGGCCGCCGCGATCGGGGCGACCACAGCCGCCTCGGTGGGTTCTGCCAGCGGCAGCGGTGCGGCTTCCGCCCTCAGTGCCGTCACTGCTGCTGCGGCAGGCTCGGCCACCGGCACGGGCGTGGCCACCGCCACCTCGGGCGTCGCGGGCGTCGCGATCGGCGCGGCCTCGGGCACCGGGGCTGCATCGGCCACCGGCAGCTCGATCGCTGCCGCCACGGGTTCGGCCACCTCGAGCGGCGCGGCCACTGGCGTCATCACCGCGATCAAATCGAGCGTCGGGGCCGCCACCGGCTCGGGCACCGCAACAGGCATTGGAGAAAAGAGCACTGCGGCGGCGGGCAGCGCCACCGGCACCGGCACCGCAGCGGCGACCGGCGCAACCATCGCTGCGGCGGCAGGATCAGCCGCAGGCACTGGCGCAACGTCCGGCACGGGCGCGCAAGCCGGCGTCAACGTCGGATCGGCCTCGGGTACTGGCAGCGCGCAAGCCGTCGGCGCGGCCACCGCCGCCGCTGTTGGCGCAGCCACCGGTTTGGGCACTGCAAGCGGTGCCATCACTGCCATCAAGTCATCGGTCGGGGCCGCGACCGGCTCCGGCACCGCTGCGGCGATCGGCTCGGTGGTTCGAGCGTCGATCGGGGCAGCCACGGGCTCTGGCGCAGCCGCCGCGATCGGCGTCCGCGTCAAGGCAGCGATCGGTGCGGCGTCCGGATCGGGTGCCGCGAGCGGCGTTGCTCTTGCCAGCCCGGCAGCCATCGGCGCGGCATCCGGTTCGGGCACCGCCGCTGCTGTCAGCGCCGTCACGGCGGCTGCGGTCGGCGCGGCAACGGGAAGCGGTGCGGCACTTGGGCTCGCCATCGCGCTCAGCCAGGGCGAGGCGGTCGGCGAGGCTTCCGGGAGCGGATTGGCGGTCGCGCACGGCGTCGCCATCATCAAGTCGCCGACCGATCCGGATCGCATCGTCTATGCGCTCGCCGACAATCGCATCGTCACCGTGCTCGATGACGCGCGCACCGTTCTGACTGCGGAGGCCGCATGACCGACGGGGCAGGCGGCGCACAGGGCGCGGGCGCGGCGATCATCTCTGCCGTCGGCAATGCCAGCGGCACCGGCGCTTACGTGCCGTTCGTGTTCAATCCGTCCACCACGCTGCCCAGCCGGATCGTGACCGTCGCTGCGGACAATCGCGTTGCTGTCGTCACGAGAATAAGGGAGACGGCAACATGGCCTTTCTGAAATGGGCGGCGAAGAAGGACCCCGACGAGATCGAGGACTTCATCTGCGATTGGACCGCGCGGCTCGGCGACAGCGACGCGATCTCGACGTCGTTGTGGATCGTGCCGACCGGCATCAACGACATCGCCGAGAGCTTCGACAACAACGTCACCATCGGCGATCTGCCGAACCGCAGCGGCACCACGATCTGGCTCAGTGGAGGCACCGAAGGATCGACCTACACCTTCGTCAACCGGATCGAGACCACGGGCGGCAGAACCTACGATCAATCCATCAAGCTCAAAGTGAAGACGAGGTGACGCGCAATGGCCTTCGTCGTTGAAGATGGGACAGGCGTTGCGGGCGCGACCTCATACGCGTCGGAAGACGACTTCGACACCTATGTCGAGGATCGCAATTACACCGTGACGGTGGGCGACACCGAGACGGCGCTGGTGCGCGCGACGCAAGTGCTCGACGCCACCTACCGCAAGCGGTTTCCCGGCACGCGCACCAATGGCCGCGACCAGAACCTGGAATGGCCGCGCGCCAATGCCACCGACGATGCGGGCAACGTGATCGCCGCCGACGAAATACCGGTCGAGATCATCGACGCCACCTGCGAGCTGGCGTTGCGCGAACTCGCATCGCCGGGCTCGACCATGCCGGACATCGATCGCGGCGGCCAGGCCAAGCGCCTCAAGGCTGGCTCGGTCGAGATCGACTACGGAGCCAACGCCACGCCGTTTGCGGTGTTCTCGCTGATCGACGGCATTCTCGACGGATTGCTCGCCGGCAGCGGCGGCGGACTGCAAGGCACGGCGGTGAGGGGCTGACATGACATCCCCGCTCGAAGGCTCACTTGCCGCCACCATCGGGCAGGCGATGTCGTTCCTGTTTCTCGACGCGACGCTCGCGCGCGACGTGGCGGGAACGATCACCGACCCGGCCGACCCGCCGGTGCCGACCGAGACCAGCTACACCTGCAAGGCCATCGTCGAGGACTACGCCGAACGCTTTCGCCTCGATGGCACCGTCAAGTTCAACGAACGCAAGGTGCTCATTCTGGCGACCACGCTTGGCGTGACGCCGCTGCCGAACGACCGCATCACCATCCGCAGCGCCATCTACACCGTCATGGCGGTGGCGAGCGACCCCGCGCTGGCGACGTGGGAACTGAAAGTGCGTTCGTGATCGAGACCAGGGCGGTGCGGCTGCCCGCCGCCAACGAACACATCTATTTCGAATTCGAATTCGCCGTCGGGATGATCACCGACACGCTCGGCCATACCTGGCAGCGCCACGACGATTATCATTGGAGCACCGAAATCGTGATCGCTGGCGTCACCTACATCACCGTTACCCCCGTCACGGTGCATTGACGTGGCAACGACGCGCACCGCGCGCATCGACAAGCTGATCGAGCTCTGGGACCCGGTGTTGCGCCGCGCGTTCATGGAGTCGATCGCGCTCATGCGTTCGGCCGCGCAACTCGACAACATCGAGAAGGCATTGGCGCGCGGCGACATCGAAACGGCGCTGCAAGCCGTGCAGCTCGATCCGATCGCCTTTCGTCCCTGGGACATCGCGATCTCGCGCATGTTCGAAGCCGGTGCCAACGCCGTCACTTCGACGCTGCCGGTCTTGAGCGATCCCGTCACCGGGCTGCGCACCGTGTTTCAATTTGACGTGCGCAATCCCACGGCGGAACGCTATCTGTTCGAGCGATCGTCGACCAAGGTCGTGCAGATCATCGCCGATCAACGCGACATGATCCGCGCGTTTCTGACCACCGGGATGGCGGCGGGCAACAACCCGCGCACGATGGCGCTCAATCTCGTCGGGCGCGTCAACCCCGCCACTGGACGCCGCGAGGGCGGCTTCATCGGTCTGACCAGTTCGCAAGAGCAATGGCTCGCCAATTACGCCGAGGAATTGCGCAATCTCGATCCGGCGGCGCTCGATCGCGCGTTGCGCGATGCGCGTTTCGACCCCGCGATCCGCCGCGCCATCGAGACCGGCGAACCGATCCCCGACAGCACGATCAACGCGGCGTTGACCAACTATCGCAACCGCGCGCTGCGGTATCGCGCCGAGACGATCGCGCGCACCGAGGCATTGACCTCGCTGCACGAGGCGCAACGCCAAGCCTTCCAGCAGGCCGTCGAGAACGGGCTTGACCCCGCCGACGTGCGCAAGACCTGGCGCGCCACCAAAGACAATCGCACGCGCGAGAGCCACGCCGCGATGGACGGCGAAACTGTCGGCATCGACGAATTGTTCGTGACCGGCGCTGGCAATTTGCTCGGCTATCCCGGCGATCCCAACGGCCCGCCGGAAGAAGTCATCAATTGCCGGTGCTGGCTCGAAGAGCGCGTGGACTTCTTGGCGAACATCGAATGACCGTCAGCAATTTGCAATTTGGCGCAGATGTCACGGATTGGGTCAGACAATCCAGCCGCCGCATGACGGCGGTGTTTCGCGAATCGACGCAGCGCGTGGTGACGCAAGCGCAGAAGCGCATCCCGGTCGACACCGGCTTCGCACGCGCCTCCATTCGCGCTTCGCTTGAATCCATGCCGCTGATCGACGTGGCCTTTCGCGGCGAGCGCGGGCGCGCCTACGGCGACACGACGGGGCAGGTTTCGCTGGTCATCAACGGCGCGCAGATTGGCCAGACCATCTTCGTCGGCTGGACCGCGAACTACGTCGGTTTTCTCGAATACGGCAGCAGCAAACAAGCGCCGTCCGGATTCGTGCGCATCTCGGCGCAGGAATGGCCGCGCATCGTCAGCGAAGTCTGTCAAGAAGCGCAAAACAGAGCGGGAGTCTAAGCCATGTCACGCGGAATCATCTTCTGGGTCATCATGATCATCTGGGCCGTGTTCTATTTGGCGCTGTTCGTCGCGCCGGGCAGTGTCGGCGGCTACGGCGCACAGGGCAGCGCGTTGCTCAATTTCGTGCTGTTTCTCTTGCTCGGCTGGCAAGTTTACGGTCCGCCGGTGCGCGGCTGACACATGACCGACTCCGTCGAAGTCGCGATCGAGTCGGCGCTTCTCAACCGGCTGGTGGCGTTCTGCCTATCGCCCGCGATCCCGCTGGCGCTGCCGAACATCAACTTCACGCCGCCCGCCGTCGGCAGCAACGTCTTCTGGCTCAAGGCCGACTTCCTTCCCGCCGACAGCTTCTCGCCGTCGATCGGCTACAACGCCGATCTGCAGCACTACGGGTTGCTGCAAGTCAGCGTGTTCTACGGCCAGGGCTCGGGCGAACTTGCGCCCGCGCGTCTGGCTGCCCGCATCATCGAGCTATTCCCGCGCGGGCAGCAACTGATCAAGGACGGCTTCACGGTCGCGATGTGGCGACATCCATTTCGCGGCTCGATGATCAAGGACGACCCCTGGGTGATGATCCCCGTCAGCGTTCCGTACATCACCTTCGCTCCCCATCCGGCGTGAGCCGGTACGACCGAGCCGCGCTCACGCGGCACCTTCCCTAACATTGGAGATTTGTCATGACCGCAGGCGCAATCGCCGGCACCAAGCTCTACATCGGCGGGACCGGCACGCTCGTGCCGTCACCCGACAACATCCTCTGGGTCGAGGTGGGCAACCTGTCCAATCTCGGCGTCTACGGCGGCACCAACTTCAACAAGATCGCGCTGGAAAGCATCGGCGACGGTTACACTCGCCAGCTCAAGGGCACGCAACTCGCGCCGTCGTGCGACATCGTGCTCAATCGCGACGACACCGATCTCGGCCAGATCGCGCTGCGATCCGCCTCGGCCGATCGCAACTCGAAGTTCAACTTCAAGATCGAAGAGAACGACATCGGCAGCGGGCTGAACCCGACGCGCACCGTGTTCAAGGGTCGCGTCTACGGTTACGCCACGGCGGGCGGCGGCGTGAACGATCTCAAACGCATCAACACGTCGATCGAGATCGAGCCCGACACCATCATCCAGACGGCGGCGGCGTAACAATCAACAACAACAATAGGAGGAATTCTTCATGGCAGACGCAGCCAAGGATCAAGTGACCGAGAAGGCAGCAACCGGCTCGGTCAATCTTGCCGATCTCGCCTCAAAAGCCGAGGACCAGGGCCAGATCATGGAGGTCCGGCATCCCGGCACTGGCGAGGTTCTGCGCTTCGACGACGGGCGGCCCTACACTATCACGCTGGTGGGCAAGGAGAGCGACCGTTTCATCGAGCTTCAGCGCAAAATCCAGGATCGGCGCGCGCAGGCGATGATGCGATCGCGCCAGCCCTTGCTCGCGATCATGAGCGAAAAGGACGAGATCGATCTGCTCGTCAATTCGACCCTGAGCTGGGACGTGATGTTCGGCGACAACGGCTCGTCCAAACCGTCGGCGGACAATTATCGCAAGGCTTATTCGTCCACGCGCTGGCTGCGCCGCCAGGTCGATGAATTCATCGGCAACGCATCAAATTTTTTCAAGGCCACGTAGACGAACTCGTCGACTATGCTGGCCGTCAATTCGCTCTCACCGACGACGAACGGCTTGCCGACGAGAGCGAGCCACCAACGCTGGCCTACATCTGGCGCTGGTGGGGCGAACTCGCCGACTGCCGCGAGATCGGCTTTGGCGTGGGGCCGCTGTCGCATCAGGAAATTCTGGCATGGTCGACGCTGCGGGCCGTGAACATCAGCCCCAGCGAAGTCGATGCGTTGCGCCAGATCGACCGCGCCTTCCGCAACTATCACGCCGACAAAAGCAAACCGGCAGAACCGCTGCCGCCGTCACGCGCGCTCGCTGACGCCGCAGCCGTCGCGCAAGCCGAACGCAAAGCCCACAAGCGAAAGGGAGGTTGATCAATGACCGACAACATCGCCTCTCTTGGGTTCGACGTAAATTCCCAACCGCTGGTCGAATCCGAAAGCCGCATGCGGGCGATGGAGGCGGCGGCCAAGCGGCTCGGCATCACCGTCGAGGAGATGCAGGCCAAGATCAAGGCCGCGTCCGCCGAGACGACGAAGAGCGCGCAGGCCACGCAACAGCAGACGACCGCCACCGCCGCCGCGCAGCAGCAGATGACGAAGTCGCTCTACGCGCAGGTGCAGACCGCCGAGGCGATCGCCAAGACCACCGCATTGCAAGCCGACAACGCGATCGCGTCGGTGAAAATGCTGCAGGGCATGACGGCGGCGACCAACGCGTCGAAATTGCTGGTGCAGGGCATGACGAATTCGGGTCAGGCCGCCGCCACGGCAGCCAAGCTCGCAGCCGAGCACGCCGCCAAGACCAAGAACCAGGCGACCGAACTCGCTGGCTTGACGCGCGTGGTGAGCACGCTGGAGCATCAGTTTCTCGAATTCAACAGCGATCTCGGGCGGCTGGGACAATTCCTGACGTCGTTCGGCATCGGCGGCGTCGCCGTGGGTGCCGCGCTCGGCGCACTGGCGGTGACGTTCGAGGTGCTGGCGCGCGCGGCCGAAAACCTCGGCAGGCAGGCCGCGCATCTCAGCAACTTCGCCATCGTCGCGGGCCTGACGGCAGAACAGGTGCAGGTGCTGTCCGCCGCCGCGGAGAAATTGGGCGTCGACGCGCAACAGGCACAGACCTTCATCGATCGTTTCGCCATCAACCTCGCCGAGGCGCGCAGGGGCAGCGGCGAACTCTACAAGCAACTCGTTCTGATCAACCCGGCGTTCGCCAAGCAACTGGCGGAGACAAAAACCACCGCCGAGGCGCTCGACGTTCTGGGCAAGGCGTATCTGGACGCTGGTACCAATGCCGCAAGACTGTTGCAGACCGCAGGCGGTCGCGGCGGGCAATTGTTCGCGCCCGTGGTCAAGCAGATCGGCGAGGAAGGCTTCGAGGCGTTCACGCACGGCATGGAGCACGCCGTCATTCTCACGGCAGACGAGATTCAGCGTCTTAAGGTGCTCAACGGCCTGCTCGAGGAAACTCGCAACCAGAACTCGCAGTTGTTCGCGAAGCTGTTCGCGGAGGAAATGCTCAAACAGCTCGTCGGCTTGAACGAGGGGCTCAACCACACGCTGCGCGCGTTGGTCGAGATCAAGCAATCATCGCCGGAAGCCTGGAACAACATGGTGACCGGCATTCAGGCGGCACTGAATCTGCTCGGCCCGGTCGGGCAGATCATCGGCTTGATCACCAACTTTCTCAAGACGTCGAAGCCGGCGGCGCTCACTGGCGGCGATCCCGGCGGTCTGCAAGGGGCGACGCGCTTCGAGGGATCGAACCAGAACATCGATCGCGCGGCGGCAGCGCGGCTTTACGCCACCGAATTGAAGAACATCAACGAGGCATTGGGCGCAAGCGCCACGGTGCAGCAGCAATATCGCGCCCGCGAAGCCGAGATCACGGCGGCCTATCTGGAGAACGCGTTCGGCGCGCACGAGTCGGCTGCGGCGCAGAAGCTCTACAGCCAGGCGCTCGACGTCGAGAAATTGAAGGTGTTCAGCCAGACCCAGCAGGCATCGGTGTCGGCGATGGGCAACGCCGCGACATTGACCGAGCAATATGCCGCCAAGCAGACGAACTTGAATCTGCAACTGGCGCGCAGCGAGATCACCGCGCAAGCCTACGCGCGCGCGCTCAAACAACTGCCGCTGGACAAGGCTCTCGACATTCAACGCGAGACGGTCGGCGCGCTCGGCGACGCCGCGACGGAAGCCGAGAAATACGCGCTGCAACTCGCCGAACTCGACGTGAAATTGAAACAAGAGAAAATTTCGCAAGAGGCCGTCAACCGCGCCACGGCGGCGCTCAATCCCACGCTGCGCACCGTCAACGACGCGATCGCCGAAATCGGCAGCGGCATGGCGAAAGCCTTCCTCGAAGGAGCCAGCGCCGCCGATGCGTTGCACGCGTCGTTGATGGCGGTTGCCTCCACGGCGTCGAGTTCTGCCATCAAGGGCATCATCAAGGGCGTCTCCGGCGCGGGCTTCGATCTGCCCTCGATCGGCACCAATCTGGCCGTCACCGGCGTCGCCTTTCTCGCCAGCAAATTGTTCGGGGGCAACGAAGAGGCGAAGAAGGCGCAGGAGGCGCAAGCCGAGGCGCTCAAACAACTGGAGCAAGCATCGAATTCCGCCACCGACGCGCTTGACGGCGTGGTGAAGTCGTTTCGCGATCTCACTTCTGTCGCGCAGGGGCCGGTGAGCGCAACACTTGAAAACGCCAACACGCAATTCAATCAGCTCAAGACCGCCGCCGAAGCGGCCAAGGCGGCGGCGTCGGCGCTTGGCAGCAAGGGCGGCGCGGGCAGTTCCGACGCGACGCTCGCCGTGGCGCAATTCAACGCCGCCAACAAGGCGAT
>Ga0268265_10000256_pt1 | contig 60525 bp, 42 predicted proteins | sample KBSSwiS52_FD_190355 | JGI IMG/M metagenome (GOLD analysis project Ga0268265, IMG submission 190355) | Switchgrass rhizosphere microbial communities from Kellogg Biological Station, Michigan, USA - KBS Switchgrass S5-2 (SPAdes) (version 2) | ecosystem: Host-associated > Plants > Roots >... | reverse complement strand
CAACTGCTTTGACGTATCCATCCCTATGCGGCTAATCTCGATCACGGACGGTCTCCTCGCTTGAGATCCTACAACGACTCACTCTGGCACATTTTGATGCCGTTGGGGGCCGTCCACTCCAACAGCGAAAGAACAGCGGGAGCGCTGCTTCCGGGTGTTGGTCGCGGCCAAGCGTCCCGTCCGTCGTCGCGTCGGCTTCGGGCGATGCGAAAGACGCCGGGCTGCATGCGGACGCTGGCCGCGATGCGTACAACGGCGTTCGAAAATACCGAAAAATACAGGTGGAAACAGCTCCTGCCATCGGCTCGCGGCGCATCACCGCTTGCCCCTGGCGCCCCACCAGTCCGCAAGGCTGCGAGCGCCGTCCGGTCGATCGCGTGCCGCCTTTGCACCACGCGGCGGCCGCGCGGCTGGCCGCTCGACTCACTTCCCCGCCAACGCCCGCAGCACGCTTTCCCACTGGTCGAGCGCGGCACCGATGCCGGCGACCGGCACGCGCTCGTTCAGGCCGTGCGCGAAGCTGTCGCTTTCGCGCATGAACAAGGCAGCAACGCCATAGCTCGGCACGCCGACCGCGCGGAAGTGGAGGCTGTCGCTGGCACCGCCCGACATGCTGGGGGTGATCTCGAGTCCAGGATAACGCGCCTGCACCGCGCGCGTGACCGCCCTCACCACGTCGGCGCGCAGCGGCGAGGCGTCGCTCGCGAGCGGATCGTCGATCGTCGTCACGGTCGCGCCCGCGCCGGCGAGTTCGGCCAGCTTCGCGCGAACCTGCTCGATCGGCACGCCGGGAAAGATCCGGCAATTGATGTTGGCGGTCGCGCGCTGCGGCAGCGCGTTGGTGGCATGGCCGCCATTGATCAGCGTGGCGATGCAGGTCGTGCGGATCTGGCCGACATATTCGGGCTTCGACGCGATCACAGCCGCCGCATCCTTGTCGGCGGGATTGGCGGCGTAAAGCTGCATCGCCGCGCCGATCTCGCCGCCCAGCCTTTTGCCGCGCGCCGTCAGCGAGGCGCGGGTCAGTTCGCTGATCTGGTCGGGGAAGTCATAGGCGTCGATCCGGTCGAGCGCCTTGGCCAGCTTGTAGATCGGATTGCCGGGCGTCGGTGCGCTCGAATGGCCGCCGGCGTCGGTGAAGCCGATCACATAATCGGCATAGGTCTTCTCGCCGGCCTGCAGCCCGTAATAGAGCGGCGTCTTGCCATCCTCGGCCAGCACGCCGCCGCCGCCATCGCCGTTGAGCACCAGTTCGGCGCCCTTGAACTGCTGCGCCAGCTTCGCGGTCGTCGCCATGTGGGTTTCCTCGTCGCCCGACAGCGCGAGGATGATCGAGCGCTTCGGCTTGAACCCCGACGATTTCAGCTTCGCCATCGTCATCACCAGCATCGTCACGTCATATTTATTGTCCTCGCTGCCACGCCCGAAGATGTAACCGCCCTCCTCTACGGCCACGAACGGGTCGCGCGCCCAGTCGGCCGCCTTGGCCTCGACCACGTCCATATGCCCCGACAGGACGATCGGCTTCGCGTCGGTCGAGCCCTTGAGCGTCGCCGTCATCGTCGCGGTATCGCCCATCGGCGTGATGACGATGTCGCCATCGGCATAGCCCGCCGCCTTCAGCACCGACGCCAGATATCGGGCATAAGCGACGGTGTTGCCGCGCCCCTCGACGGTGGCGAAACCGACGCCCTTCATCAGCACCTCTTTGGTCTTCGCGACGTCGTTCGCGCTCGCTTTCGCCATGGCGGCAGCTGGCAACATCAGGCCGGACAGGAGCAGGGCGGTTGCGATCCGGCGAAAAGTGGATTTCATGGGGCGTCCTGTCGTTGGGCGGGGATCTGGGGGCGGGGAAGCCGGCAAAGTATCGCGGCACGGCGCTGCGTCAACGCGGAGGACGATGATGAAGACCTGGCTGACGGCGCTCGCGGCGCTGGTATTGGGGAGTCCGGCCGCGGCGGAGACGGTCTACGTCCACGCCGGGCGCATGATCGATGTCGAAAAGGGCCAGGTCCTGACCGACCGGCGCATCCGCATCGACAATGATCGCATCGCCGCGGTCGAGCCGTGGTCGCCGCCGCCGGCCGGTGCGGCGATCATCGACTGGTCGGGCATGACCGTGCTGCCCGGTCTGATCGACATGCACACCCATCTCACCGACTGGGGCCAGACCAACAATATCGCCGAACCGCTGCTGCACAGCCAGCAGGCGGTCGCGCTGATCGGCGCCGAGCATGCACGCGTGACGTTGCGCGCCGGCTTCACCACCGTCCACGATGTCGGCTGCTACCGCGCCTTTTCGGACGTCGCGCTGCGCGACGCGATCAACGCCGGCTGGGTCGAGGGCCCACGGATGAACGTGGTCGGCGCCTATATCACCGTGCCCGGCGGCGGTGGCGAGGTCACCGGCTTCGCGCCTGACGTGGTGGTGCCCGCCGACATGCGCGCCGGCGTCGTCACCGACGCCAACGACGCGAAGCTGAAGACCGCCTATCTGTTCACCCACGGCGTCGACACGATCAAGATGATCGCGACCGGCGCGGTGCTGGCCGAGGGCACCGAGCCCGGCCAGCTCGAACTGAGCGAGGAGGAGATGCGCGCGGTGGTGGCCGAGGCGGCCAATCGCGGCGGCTATGCGACCGCGCACGCGCATGGCGCCGAGGGCATCAAGGCGGCGATCCGATCGGGCGTGCGCTCGATCGAACATGCGTCGCTGATCGACGACGAGGGCATCGCGCTCGCCAAAGCCAAAGGCGTGTGGCTGGTGATGGATGTCTATAATGGCGATTATATCGCTGAGGTCGGCACCAGGGAGGGCTGGCCCGCAGGCTATCTGCGCAAGAATCGCGAAACCACCGATGCGCAGCGCGCCGGCTTCCGCAAGGCGGTCAAGGCCGGCGTCCACATCGCCTTCGGCACCGATGCCGGCGTCTATCCGCACGGCATCAACGCCCGGCAATTCGCTTATATGGTCAAAAACGGCATGACGCCGATGCAGGCGATCCAGGCCGCGACGATCGAAGGCGCGCGGCTGCTGCGCTGGGACAAGGATGTCGGCACGATCGCACCGGGCCATTTCGCCGACATGGTCGCGGTGAAGGGCGATCCGCTGGCGGATGTGCGGGTGCTGGAGAATGTCGATGCGGTGATGAAGGGTGGCGCGGTCGTCAAATAGTTGAAAGCCGAGCGGATGCCGAAGAGCAGGAGGCGGCGTGTTTCGCGCAGATTGCGCTCCGACGCAGCCTCAAATCAGCTCAGGATCGATCGCACCGCTTGGATCGGATGGATCACCAGACGGAACGAGAACCCGCGGTCCTGGATATTGCGATCGCCGGTTGCGGGAACGAACTCGAGCGCCTTGCCGAACGTCGCGCGCGCGAACACACCGGGCAGCGGGGTCCAGTCGAGGCTCGAGCCGAGGCTGGCAATATAATCGGGCATCGGTTGCGGCGCCACGCGGTTGTGGACCAGCGCGCCGTCGGCGAACACGGCGAGGGTGAACGCACCCCAACGCGCGCCGCCGGGGCTGGCGCGGCCGATGCGGACGGGCAAAGCGAGTTCGACCGAAGCGACCGCCGCCTCGTCGGCGAGCAACAGGCTCTCGCGATAGCCGCGCACCGTGTCCGCGCCGCCGACCGAGAACCGCTCGGGCGAATAGAGCAGCCCTCCCGCCGCCTGGCCGGCAAAGCGCAGCCGGAGCTCGAGCTGGCGCGCGTTCAGCCTGTGCGCATAGTTCGCCTGGACCAGCACGGCGGTGAAGCGCTGCCTGGGCGTGACGTCGCCGGGCGGGCTGGAGCGCGTGCCTGCGAGGCCGACCGTCGCGGTCAATGACAGGGCCAGCACGGTTGCCGGCGTGCGCCTAGTATAATCGCCGGTGGCGCGGAACGCGCTATATTCGGTGCGGCCATCGTCCGAGCCGGGGCTGAACGAGAAGGGCTGGCCGAGCAGGCTGCTCGTCACCTTGCGGTGGACGAGGAGGATGCCCGCGGTCGCCTTCTCCGCCGCATTCCAGCGACCCGGCTGATCGCCGGGCAGCAAGGGTCGCTCGAACAGGCGCTTGGTGACGCCGGCTTCGACGAACCATTCGCGCGAGCGGATGTCGAGCGGCACCAGCGGGCGATCCACCACCGCGGCCTTGTTGAGCCCGCCGCGCAGCTGGAAGCCGGCGCCCGGCCCGAGCAAAGGCGCCGAATAAAAGCCGACGACGTCGGTGAGGCCCGAGGTCGAGCCATATTCGCCGCCCACCACATCGCCCGGAAACAAGGCGTTGCGGAACGAGCCGCCGCCGGCGATGCGCTCGCCGCCGACGCTCGGCGAGCGGCTGTTGGCGACGCTCGCATAGAGGTCGATCTGCGGCTGCGGATCGACCATGAGCATCAGGCTGGCCTCGCCCGGTCGCGCGCCGGGAACGAGATTGGCATCGACCATGCGGATCGCCGGATCGTCCGCGAGCAGGCGGAAGTCGCGCTCGAGCGCGCGCATGTCGAGCGGGACGCGGTTGGCGGCGGCGATGCGGTGGCGCACATAGGCCTTGCTCAGCCCGTCGCGCTCGTCGTCGCGCCAGCGGATGGCGATCGCGTCGTTCCCGCCGGCCGGGGGCACGAGCCGCCCCTCGATCAGCCGCAGCCGCAGGATGCCGTCGCCGGTGGCGGCGACCGCCTGGGGGTCGATCAGCACACCCGAGTTGATGAAGCCGTTGCGGATGAAGGCGAGGTTGATCAGCTGGACCAGCGCAGCGATCCGGTCATAGCCGATCTCATGGCCGATCATGCCGTTCGCCTCGAACTGGCGGCGGACCCAGCGCGCGTCGAACCCCTCGCCGGGACGATGATCGAGCGTGAGGCCGGTGACGGCATCGGGGGCGGGCGCCCAGGCAGGATCGGGCCGTGCCGCCGGGAGGCCGGGCTCGGCCGCGACATCGACATCGGACAGAAGCAGCGATCCCGCGGGCGCTGTAACCGGCACCGGAGCCGCGGGTGCCGGGGCCGATGGCGGACTTGCGAACGGCGGCAGGGCGGGCACGGCGGCGCCCGGTCCGGTCCGGTCGCGCGGAAGCGGCGCCGGCTCCTGCGCGGCCACGGGCACGGCGAGCAGCCCGGGCATGCAGGACAGGACGGCAGCGAGACCGCGCTTCACAGGCACGGTGCGCTCGCCTCCACCGCGGCGACGTCGACATTCCGGCTGTCCGAAGACGAGGACGAGGCCGGGGGCAGGGCGGGGGGCAGGGGCGCGAACGGGCCGGTCGTGCGGCCGCCGAGGCGACTCACCTCGCCGCTCAAGCGCGCCCCGGCGCACTGGCCGCTCAGCACCCTGGAGGCATCGAGGAACGAGACGCTCGGCGCGGCCGTGCCGGTGCTGACGTCGAAGACATTGCTGTCCAGCAGGAACGCACCGTTCACCGTGACGATGTTCGGGCGATCGAATGACTGAATGAAATATCTGGATCGGATGACGACGTTCGCTCCGCCCAACGGTCCCTTGGCCAGAATTGATCCGCCGTTCGAGATCACCGCCAGCGGATTGGCGATCAGGATCATGCCGGCTGAACCCGGAGGGGAGGATGTCGTGATGACGCTCGGCTCACCATGGCTGTCGAGGATCAGGATACCCTGCTCGTCAGCCATGGTGATCGTGATGGCGCCCGCCGCCGCTGCCGCCGAGTTCGTCGTGATCGAGCCGCCGTCGCGCAGGGCGAGAAAATGGGCGGCAATCGAGATCCGGCCAGGCTCCCCCGCGCTCGCCGAGGCGGTGGAGATGGTCGACCCGCGGCCGACCTCGATATCGGGCGCAGCGATCGATACCGAGCCCGCTTTCCCCCCGACGCAGGCAAGAGTCTCGCAACCGCGCGATCGGGACGCGATCGAACTGCCATCCGCGAGGCGCAGTCGGGCGGCCTCGAGGGTCAAATTGCCCGCAGCGCCCGCCGCCGCGGTCGAGGTGGTGACCTGCCCCGCATTTGCGACGCTGATCTCCGCGGCAGCGATGTCGATCGTCCCTGCATCGCCGGTGGCCGTGGTCTCCGACGTGACCGATCCGCCCGACACGTTGAGCCGATCCGCCTTCAGGCTGACCCGGCCGGCATCCGCGGCGCCGGAGGTGTCCGACTTGATCGCGCTGCCATCCGTCACATCGATCCGGTCGGCGGTGACATCGATCGTCCCGCCCCTGTTGGTCTCGTTGGTCGAGGAGGTCGAGGAGGATATGCTCGAATGGTCCGCCAGGCTCAGCTCGGGGCTGTGGATGCTGACCGATCCCGCGTCGCCCACACCGTCCGAGCTCGACGATATGCTGCCGCTGGCCAACAGCATCCGACCCGACTTCATGCGGATCGAGCCGGCGTCGCCCGCCGCCGCGGTCGAAGTGGTGACCTGCGCCCCGTCCGCGATGCTGATCTCCGCGGCATCGATATCGATCGTCCCCGCATCGCCGCCTGCCGTCGTCGAGGATGACAGGACGCCCTGGCCATCGAGGCTCAGCGCGCCGGCGCGGATCACCAGCCGGCCCGCGTTGCCGGTGGCCCTGGTCTCCGACGTGACCGAACCGCCGGACACGCTGAGCCGGCCTGCCTTCAGGCTGACCAGGCCGGCATCTGCGGCGCCTGAGGTGTCCGACTTGATCGCGCTGCCGTCCGTCACATCGATCCGGTCGGCGATGACGTCGATCGTCCCGCCCATGCTTTCCGCGCTGGTCGACGAGGTCGAGGAGGATATGCTCGAATTGTCCGCCAGGCTCAGCTCGGCGCTGTGGATGCCGACCGATCCTGCGTTGCCGACACTGTTCGAACTCGACGCTATGCTGCCGCCGGCCAACAGCAGCTGAACTGCCGCTATGTCGATCGCGCCGGCGTTGCCCGCCGCCGAGGTCGACGTGCTGACCTTCGCCCCGTCCGCGATGCTGAGCGCTCCGACGCGAATCTCCAGCCGACCCGCGTTCCCGGTGGCAGTCGTCTCTGACGTTACCGAGGCCCCGGACACGTTGAGACGGTCCGCCTCCAGCCTGACCCGGCCGGCATCCGCGGCGCCTGAGGTGTCCGACTTGATCGCGCTGCCGTCCGTCACATCGATCCGGTCGGCGGTGACATCGATCGTCCCGCCCCTGCTGGTCTCGCTGGTCGAGGAGGTCGAGGAGGATATGCGCGACTTGTCCGCCAGGCTCAAAGTGGCGCTCCGGATGCTCACCGATCCGGCGTCGCCAAGGCCAAGCGTGTCGGTCGTTATGGTCGTTTTCCGATCGATCCTGATGTCGCCGCTCACGACGAAACGAATATCCCCGCCATTGCCGGAGGAACCGATCAAAGGAGCCTCGCTGTCGATTCGAGCGCGCTGAAGCAAGACGCTCCCTGCGCTGATCGTGATCGGTCCGGCATCTGCCATGCCCCGCGCCGAGTTTGAAATGCGGCCGCCCGTCATGGTCAGCGTACCGGAAAGCGCGATCGAGATTGTTCCGGGTAAACCGAAGGAACTGGTGGCAATGAAGCCATCGACCATGCTGAGCGCGTGCGCGGCGATATCGACCACGCCGCCCTGGCCACTCCCGCGGGCAACGCTGCCGATCTGGGCGCCATCCCGGAGCGTGATGTCTTCGGCCCGGATCGAGATACGTCCGGCGTTCCGCGGCGAATCGGCGTTGGCAGACGCAATGATTCCGGTGGGCTTCTCTGAATTCGAACCATCGAGAACAAGCGTGCCGGTTGCGATGCGAACATTCCCTGCGTCACCACCGCCCTGCGAACTGGCCGAGATCTGTGCCCCCCGGATGAGCGACATCCGATGGGAACCGATCTCGATTTCTGCAAAGCCCTCGGCCGGCTCGACATCGATCCTCGCATCGTCGAGGCGGATCGCGCCGCCTTGCAGGAGAACCGCCTCGCCGTTCGCGACTGCGGTCCAGTCGGCATGCCGGAGGCTGACTTCGCCCGAGAGGGAAGCCAGTTCGGCAGCGCCGGTGACCGGAATATCGACCGCGCCATCACCCGCCGCCACGACACGCAGCCGGTCCGCGGAGATGGTCTGTAGCGTATCCGGCATAGCTGCGGCCCGAACATTCGCGGCAGTCAGGTCGAGCATTGCCGTGGGAAGGCGAAGATTGCCCGCCCGGATCGTGATGTCGCCGCTTTGCCCGAGAAATCCGAAACTCTGCGGCGCAGCGGCGGTGAAGGTGGAGCCGTTGGCGGTGGTGGCCGAGAAGGTCGCGCCGTCGGCGAAGCGCAGCGCGCTCGCCGTCGAAAAATGGGCTGCGCCGGGTACGTTCACCTGCGCACCTGATCCGAACACGATTCCGGCCGGGTTGATGAAGAAGAAGGCGGCGTTGGGGAGCGCGGTCGAATCGAGCCTGCCGTCGATCCGCGAGACGTCACCGCCCGTCACGCGGTTGATCACGTTGCGGACGTTCGCCGATGCGGTGAGGCTTGTCTCCCAGCGCGCGGTTTCGTTCGGTCCGAGCTGGAAAGTCTGGAAGCTGTGAAACAGGTTGCCGCCCGCGAATCGGCCGCCGTCGATCGTGGTGGTGGCGCCCGCGCGCGCCGCGGTCGTACCGGTGGCCAGGCCGCTACCGGCTGCGTCGGGAACGATATTGGTCGTCGCGGTCTGCGCCTGCGCCATGCCCGGCCACAGCCAGGCGGTTGCGGCGAGCAGCCAGGCGCGCTTGCTCATCGCCACCCCCCCAGCAAGGTGAAGGCCGCCCAGACGTACGGATCAGCGAAATCGTCACCGCGTTCGATCATGGCAAGTTGCGCCCGGCGCAGCGAAACTGCCTTGCCGTCGCCTGCGCCGTAACGCCCGTAGAAGGCGGTCATCAAAGCCGCGGTGCCGGCATCATCCGCCAGCCACAAGGATGCGATCGCGCTGCGGGCGCCGGCCTGCACCGCGGCACCCGCCAGACCCATGCTCGCCTGATCGTCGCCGACCGCCGTCTCGCAGGCGGACAGCACGACCAGGTCGAGCTGCTCGCCGCGCATACCGCTCCGCGCGATCATCTCGCGCAGGTCGGCGAGCGGAATGAGCTCTCCGTCGGCGACGATATAGGACCGGTCGGACCGGCCGTTGAAACTGGCGTGGGTGGCCAGATGGAGCACGTCGACGTCGCGCCGCGCGAGCGCGCGGACGAGATCGGCGCGGTGGAAATTCTCGATCAGCACGCCCCTGCCGGGGCCGGCCGCGGCGATCGCGGCGCGCGCCTCCCCGGCCGTGCCGGTCAACGCCTCGTAAGAACCGAACGGCAGATCGACTCGCTTCTCCAACGTCGCCGCGACCACCTCGGGCCGGGTCGCGGTACGACCGCCCGGCTGGGCATAAGCGAGCGATGGCACGATGGCGAGCGCCGCGCGCTGGATCAGGTAGCGGCCCTGCCCGTCGATCAGCGCCGAAAAAGGCAGCGCGCTCAGCGGTCCGTCAGGCACGATCACCAGGGTCGCGCCCTCATCGAGCTTGCCCTCCACCGGCGCGATCAGCAGCCGGTAGAGCTGACGCGCCGCATCGCGCCATCCGTCCGGCTGCGCATCGCGATCGTCCTCGGGCACGCTGGTCAGATCGAGCATCCGTCCGATCAGTGCGAGCACCTCCGCGCGGCCGACGCCGCGCGCCACCGGCAGGCGGTGATAGCGCGCGGCGCCCGCCCCGCCACTCCCCGCCCCGCCACTCCCCGCCTCGCCACCCGCGGCATAGATCAATTCGACCCGATCGGGCAGCAGGATCGGATAGAGCAGCACCTCGCCCGGCCTGAGTTCCGACGGGCGGATCGGTGGGCGGGCAGCGACGCATTCGGCGCCGAACAGGCTCTGCAGCTCGGCCTGCCGATAGGATTCGACGACATCCTGGACCAGCGAGATGCGAGTCGCATCGTCGTCACTCGGCGCGGTCGCGAGCGACGTGTCGACCATGGCTTCGAACACCGGCCGCATCCGCAGCGAGAAATTGCTCTCTTCAATCAGCGGATCATAGGCCGGCAGCAGCGGTCTGACCGAATTGAGCGCGCGATAGGCGATCGCGACATGCTGGCCGCGCTGTTCGGGTTCGGCCTGGGCGAGCAGCAGATACCAGTCGGCCAGCCGGAGCGGCGCGCTCGCCTGGCTCTCGCGGAAGATCGCGGTGCGGAAATCGGCAGCCGCCGCGCCCCGGCGACCCTCGGACAGCGCGACCCGCCCGGCCAGCCCTTCGACCATCGCGCCAAGCGAAGGATCGCCGGCGGCGCCGGCGCGAAGCTGGGCGGGCAGCGACAGCAGCCGCGTATCGGGTGCGCCGGCATCGAGCACCGCATCGGCGAGCCTCGCGCTCAGCTCGACCCGGAGCGCCGGGTCGGCGATGCCGAGCGCGGACTCGATGCCCTCGAGCGCGGCCTGTCGCGCGGTGTCGCGCGTGGCCTGGGCTGCTTCCGGCGTGCGCCGCGCATGGTCCAGCCACGCGCGCGCCAGCGCAAGCGAGGCGCGGGCGGCCAGCAGCTGATCGCCAGCGGCCCGCGCGCGATTGATCGCGCAGCTGAGCGCAATGACGCGATAGGCGACCGAGCCGACCGAATAAACCGCGTCGCCCCACTGGATCAGGTCACGATTCAAATAGCCGCCGCTATCGAGCACCGGCTTCGTCAGCGCGTTGCAATATTCGTCGCCGGTGTCGGCCGCGGCAGCGCCGCTGTTCGCAACGGGCGTCAGGCCGCGCCGCTGCCGCGCACCGCGCGTTCCCGATCCTGCCACGCCGCCCGAGACCAAGGCCAGGCGATAGGCTGCCAGCGCGGAAACCGCCGGCACACGCGCCGCTTCGGCATGGCGGAACCCGTCTTCGAGCAAGGCGCGGGCCTCGGAAGGATTGCCCATGCGTCCGAGGCGGAAGGCCTCACCGGTCGTCGCGCAAAAGCGCGCCAGCGCGCCTGCCGACTGATCGCGCGCCTGACCAGCGGCCTGGGAGAGCATGACGATCGCTCGATCGGCAGACCCTTCCCTGTCCGACCGTGTTGCGAGCATGGTTTCCGCCGTCCGGCTCGCGGTCAGCAATGCGGGATCATCGGCTCCTGTGTTCGTGTCGGAACCCGCCGTGCAGAGCACCTCCGGGCTGGTCTCCGCGCGAGCGGGCGTGACCCAGGCGAACATCGCGATCAATGAAGCGCACAGAATCAAGGATATCGAACGGCGCCCCGCCACAAGTCGAATTCCCCCGAATCGTCGACCCATTCATGCATCTTGGGATCACCCACAACCTGCGTGGGGTCAAGCGATCAATCGCATCGACTAATCCGCAACTTCTCCGCCCTGAAAATCACATCGCCGATCCGGAGGCCTTCGAGCGAGCAAATTGTGCCAGGAACAACGGTGATCATATCATCCGTTAATCTCGGACAGGGAACCGTTTAATCGCCTCCAGTCGGTCGCCTCACCGGATTCGGGCGTAGCCCAGCGGAAGCGCTCGCAGGGCGAACGCCTCCGCTGGGCGGGCGCGGAAGCCCGAAAACCAGTTACCGCCGCGTGTCGGCCTCGGGAATCGGCACGATCTTGATCTCGACGCGCCGGTTGGCGGCCTTGCCCTCCGCGGTGGCGTTGTCGGCGATCGGCTGGGTTTCGCCGAACCCCTGCGTGGCGATGCGCGCGGTGGCGACGCCGCGGCCGGTCAGATAATTGGCCACCGCGGTGGCGCGGCGCTCCGACAGGCTCTGGTTGTAGGCGTCGCTGCCATCCGAATCGGTGTGGCCGTAGACGTCGATATAGGTCTTCTCATAATTCGCGAGCGTCGCGGCGACCTGGTTGAGCGTGTTCTGGAACTGCGGCTGCACCGATGCGCTGTCATAGGCGAAGGTGATGCCCGACGGCATGTTGAGGATCAGATTGTCGCCGTCGCGGACGACCTGGACGTCGGTGCCCGCGGTCTGGCGGCGGAGATCCTGCTCCTGCTTGTCCATATAGCTGCCGATCGCGGCGCCGGCGATGCCGCCGATGCCGGCACCGACGATCTTCTCGGTGCGGTCGCGCCGGCCGCCGATCAGATCGCCGAGGAAATAGCCGCCGACGACGCCGGCGACTCCGCCGATCGCGGCCTTCGAGACGCGCTTCTCGCCGGTCACCGGATCGGTCACGCAGGCGGTGGTGGTGAGGAGCATCGCGAGCGACGCGACGCCGATGCTGAATTTGCCCGAGATTTTCATGTTTTATTCCCTTCGTTGGACCCGATTTCACCGTCCTCGTCGGCCGATTATTGCCGCGAGAACGCCCGCCCCATACCGCTTGTTCCGCATGCGCATTGAACGTTCGATGATCAGCCGGTTGTGAAACTGACAGAATCGGGCCAAGAGCGTCGTGACGACATCAGATGCCGCCTCTTGCACCCTTCCCCTGGTCCGACGTCGCGATCATTTTCGTGCTGATCGCACTCAACGGACTGTTCGCCATGTCGGAGCTGGCGATCGTCTCCGCGCGCAAGCCGCGGCTGGAGGCGCTGGCACGCACCGGGCGCAGCGGCGCACGCACCGCGATCCTGCTCGCGAACAATCCCGGCAAGTTCCTGTCGGCGGTCCAGATCGGCATCACCCTGATCGGCATCCTCGCCGGCGCCTATTCGGGTGCGAGCCTGGGCGAGCCGACCGCGCAGCGGCTGGTCTGGCTGGGCCTGCCCGAGCGCTATGCCGGCGAAACGGGCTTCGTCCTCGTCATCGCCATCACCACCTACTTCTCGCTGATCGTCGGCGAACTGGTCCCCAAGCAGTTCGCGCTGCGCAATCCGGAACCGATCGCGGCGCTGGTTGCGACGCCGATGCTGTGGGTGTCGCGCGCGACCGCGCCGATCGTGTGGCTGCTCGACGCCTCGAGCGCGGCGATCTTCCACCTCGTCGGTCTCGATCGCGAATCCGACCAGCATGTGACCGCCGAGGAGCTCCATCTGATCGTCGCCGAGGCGAGCAAGTCGGGTGTGATCGAGGAGAGCGAGCGCGCGATCATCTCGGGCGTCGTCCGCCTCGCCGACCGGCCGGTGCGCGAGGTAATGACGCCGCGCACCGAGGTCGACTGGATCGATGTTTCGGCCGATCTCGACGCGGTGCGCGCCAAACTCGCCGACACCCAGCACAGCCGGTTGCCGGTGGCGGAAGGATCGGTCGACCGGATCATCGGCGTGGTGCAGGCGCGCGACATCGTCGGCGCGCTGATCCTCGGCACAAGCCTCGATCTGCGCGCGCTGATGCGCTCGGCACCGGTCATGCCCGATCAGCTCGATGCGATGGACGCGCTCGACACGCTGCGCGCGGCCGAAGTGCCGGTCGCCTTGCTGCACGACGAATATGGCCATTTCGAAGGGCTGGTGACGCCGATCGATCTGCTGCGCGCGATCGCCGGTGCCTTCGCGTCGGACCAGGACGAGGGCACCGATCCCGAACTGGTCGAGCGCGAGGATGGCAGCCTGCTGGTCGCCGGATCGATGTCGGCCGACCTGCTGGCCGAGCGGCTGGGCATCGACCTGCCCGACGACCGCGATTATGCGACCGCCGCCGGCTATGTGCTGTCGGTGATCAAGCATCTGCCCACCACCGGCGAACATTTCACCGCGCAGGGCTGGCGGATCGAGGTGGTCGACATGGACGGCCGCAAGATCGACCGGCTGCTGATCGCCCGCGCGCGCAAGACCCGCAGCCGGGCGGCGGCGCCATGACCGCGCTGGCGCCGTTCGAGGCGCGCACGTCGCGGCTGCGCACCGGCCTGCTGCTGCTGCTGGCGCTGGGCATGACCGCGCTGTCGGTCGCGGTCTTCTTCATCGACAAGCCGGTCGCGAAGATCATCTCGCCGATCGGCGCGATCTTCTTCCTCGGCTGCACCTTCGCGATCGCACGGCTGTTCTTCGACGGCGCGGTACAGGTGCGGATCGACCAGCGCGGCGTCTACTGGCGGCGCTGGGCCGAGAAGCCGATCGCCTTCTCGGCGATCCGCGAGGCGCGCGAGACCGACATGATGAACCAGCGCTTCCTGAGCCTGTGGCTGATCCGGCCGGAGGAACATCCGGGCAAGTCGCTGCTGGGGCGGCTCGCCAAGGCCAATCACGATCTCGGCTTCGGCCACGTCAATCTGACGATGCAGGGGCTGGACAAGCGCCATGACGAGATGGTCGCGGCCTATTATGCCTGGCGGAAGACCAAGGTCCGCTGAGCGACGGCCCGTAAGGCGCCCGATCCCGGGCCTTTGTCAGACTGCGTCAGCTTCGCTATCGCTCGCATCACGTCATGGTGGGGACGTGTTCGAGGGGAGTCTGCATGAAATCGGGTCTGAGATCCTGTGCCGCGCGCATCGCGCTCGCGTCCGTTCTGGCGATGCCGCTGACGGCCCACGCCCCGCTTCGCGCCCAGTCCGCCGCGCCTGCACCCTATGACAGCGCGCGCGGCGTCTATTCTTTCGCCAGCCAGATCAACGCCGCAACGCCGGCGGTGGTGCGGATCCTCGCGATCGGCCGGTCGCCCGAAAATGGCCAGGAGGGCGTGCTCGGCAATGGCTCGGGCGTGATCATCGACGCCGCCAGGGGCGAGATCCTGACCAACAATCATGTCGTCGAACCGGCGACAAGGCTGCAGGTGCAGCTCAACGACGGCCGCACCGTCGATGCCACTCTGGTCGGGCGCGATGCCCAGACCGACGTCGCACTGATCCGCATCGCGCCCGCGCAACTCGCGCAGATCATACTCGGCGACAGCGACATGGTCGACGTCGGCGATATCGCCTTCGCGATCGGCTATCCGCTCGGGCTCGAACAGACCGTGACGATGGGGATCATCTCGGGCCTCGGCCGCTCGGGAATCGGCGAAGGTCTCGAGGACTTCATCCAGACCGACGCGCCGGTCAATCGCGGCAATTCGGGCGGTCCCCTGCTCGACAGCCGCGGCCGATTGATCGGCCTCAACACCGCGATCCTGTCGGGCGGCCAGGGCGGCGGCAATATCGGCATCGCCTTCGCCGTGCCGGTGCGGATGGCGCTGGCGGTCGCCGATCAGCTGCGTGCGTTCGGCGCGGTCAAGCGCGGCCGGATCGGGATCGAGGTCGCGGAGATCACGCCCGAATTGCAGCGCGGGAAAGCGCTGACCAGCCGTCGCGGCGCGCTGATCGCGGCGGTCGATCCGGGGTCGGCGGCCGACAAGGCCGGCCTGAAGCCCGACGACGTGATCGTCGAGGCCGGCGGCCGCGCGGTCAATGCGCCCGGCGGCCTCTCCGCCAGCGTCGGCATCGCCCAGCCCGGCACGGCGGTGCCGATCGCCTATCTGCGCGGCGGCCAGCGCCGGACGACCAGCGTGACGATCGAGGCGCCGAAGCCGCAGGCGGCGGTCGCGGTGGTCGAGATGCCGGCCAGACCCGGCAGCCAGCCCGGCATGAGCGGCGCCGAGGCGTTCGGCGCGCAGTTCCGCGCGATCACGCCGCAGGACCGGCTGCCGGCCGGCGCGTGGGGCGCCGTGGTCGGCTTCGTCGCACAGGGATCGAAGGCGTCCGAACGCGGCCTGCTGCCGGGCGACGTCATCGTCGGCGTCAACGGCGAACCGGTGAGATCGGTTGCCGATCTGATCGCGAGACTGCGTGGCGCGCGCGGCCAGGTGCAACTGGTGATCGCGCGCGGCAATTCCTTGCTTCCGCTGACGATCGGGTGAGCGCCGGAAAAGCCCCTCCCCTTCAGGGGCTCCTGAAGGGGAGGGGAGCTTTATGGTGTCAGTCTTTTGACAGATGTCGGGGCGTAGCCGATCCGCTAGCGTCGCCAGTGTATCGGTCGGAGAGGCACGTGAAGGCGGGACAAGTTCGGCTGGCCGCGGCACTGGCGGCGCTCTGCGCGGCAATGCCGCTCGGCGCGAGTCCGCCGTCGGACAGAGGGGCGATCGAGCAGATCGAAACCGCCTATCGGGTCGCCGAATGGGCGCGTGCGCATGCCGATGCGCAGGGATTGGTGACGGCCGCGACCATGCTCGCCGCGATCGAGACCCGTCCGCCCGCCGATTCAGGGGTGATCGAACCGCCGGCACATCCAGCGCCGCGCGCCGACAAGCTGGCGCCGCCCGCGACGGATGTGGCGAGCCTGCTCGACGCGGCGGAGGCGCTGTCCGACGGCGACCCAGGCTTGCTCGCCGCAATCGCCGCGCGCCGGCAGGAAGCGGCCAAGGGCGTCGCCTTCAGCAGCTTCGGCAATGGTCCGATCCGCATCACCCGCGAGATTCCCGCGCGCGCGACCTGGCGCATCGAGCTGACCGCACGCGCCGGCGAACCTTTGCGCGTGATCGCGATCGGCGATGGCGATACCGATGTCGACATCGAGATCCGCGACGCCGCCGGCCGCATCGCCTGTGACGACCGCAGCGCCGGCCATCATGCCAGCTGCGGCCTCACCCCCGCCTTTGCCGGGCGCTACACCGCGCGGATCGTCAACCAGGGGCTGGTGTGGACGCGGGCGACTTTGGTCTCGAACTGATCGCGATGCCGCCGGATGCAGATCACGTTCATCCGTCAGAAAGGGTCAGAGGAACGCAAGGCCGGCCTGGCCCATGCCGGGCCGGCAACAAGCGGGATGCTCGCCTCATGAATTTCAATGCCTTGCGCCGCAGCGGTTTCGCGGTGGCCTTCCTGGCCCTGTCCGCTCCAGCCTTCGCCTGCGTCGCGCCGCCCAGCGGCCTTCGCCTCGTCGACGCCTCGTCGACGGTCGCCAAAGCGATGCCCGCGGTCGTGATCGTCGAGCCGATGCAGGCGGATGGCACGCCGGCCGGGGGCCATGGCAGCGGCTTCCTGTTCGACGGCGCCGGACATATCCTCACCAACGGCCATGTCGTCGGCAAGGCCGGCCGCGCGCGCATCCGCTTCAGGGATGGCGGCGTGCGTGACGGCGTGGTGATCGGCCGCGATCCGCGCATCGACCTCGCGGTGATCCGCATCGATCCACCCGCAGGCGTCGCGCCGCTCCTCTTCGCCGATGCGAGCCCGGCACCCGGGGCGGCGGTGATCGCGCTGGGCAGCCCGATGTCCTTCCCCTTCTCCGCCACCAGCGGCATCGTCTCGGGCGACGGCCGCGCCTATGACGTCGCCTGGCCGGTCGACTTCCTGCAACACGACGCGACGATCAACCCGGGCAGTTCGGGCGGGCCGCTGGTCGACGCGGAGGGCAGGGTCGTCGGCGTCAACACCGCGACACCGCCCGAGGCGATCTTCGACATCGGCATCGGCCTGGCGATTCCGGCGTCGGTCGCGCGCGCGACCGCCTATGCGCTGATCGCCGAGGGCCATATCGCGCGGGGCGCGCTGGGGATCATGGCGAGTTCGGCCGATGCCGCGATCGCGCGATCGCTGGGCGTCGCCAACGGCAGCGGATTGCTGGTCGATTCGGTCAAGGTCGGCGGATCGGCCGATCTGGCCGGCATCGAGCCTGGCGACATCATCATCGCGATCGATGGCCAGCCCTTGATCTATGCACGCGATCTGTCGCGCGCGTTGATCGGCAGCCATCCCGGGCAGCGTGTGCGGCTGAGCGTCGCCCGCCGTTCCGGCCCCACGACGATCGCGGCGCTGCTCGAAGCCGACGATCCCGCCGCCGGCGCGCGCGACACCGCCGGCAAGGCATCGAAAAGCGACGAAGCGCCGTCGCCCGATCTTGGCCTGGGCTTTGGCATCGCGGCCGATGGCCGGGTGGCCGTGGTCGCGGTCGCCGAGCGTTCGATCGCCGAGCGCTACGGCCTGCGCCCCGGCGACGTCCTGCTGTCCGTGGGCAATCGCCCGGTCGCGACCGCCGAGGCGGCGCGGACGGCGATCGCCGGGCAGACCGGCGAACTGGCGGTGTTGCGCGTCGAGCGGCCGGGCCTCGGCATCCGTCATATGGCATTGCCCCGCACCGCCGCTTCGGCGAAGCTCCGCACCGCGGGCGCGACGAGTGAATCATCGGTGGGGCCGCTGTGATGGTGGCGCCGAGTGCTGGGGGCAGGGCGGACATGCTGAATTTCGACGCGACCGTGATGGCCCGGCTGGCCGGGCTGTTCGCGGGCAGGACGGTGCTGCTGCTCGAGGACGAGGATGTGCTGGGCGAACAGATGCGCGATACGCTGCTGGCTGCCGGTTTCGCCGACGTGAGTTGGGTGACGGTGGGCGACGAGGCGGCGCGGCTGGGCGTGGCGGCGCGCTATGACGTCCTGCTGCTCGACCGGCTCAATCCGGGGATCGACGGGCTCGAAGTGCTCAGGCGGATTCGCGAGAGCAATGGCGGATCGGCGAAGAGTCCGGCGCTGTTCGTGACCTTGCTGGGCGGCGAGCATGACCGGCTGGCGGGGCTGCTGGGCGGGGCCGACGATTATGTCCCCAAGCCGGTCAGCAACGAGGAATTGCTCGCCCGCGTCGCGGCGCAGCTGCGCAACAGCGAAGCCGGTGCGCCGGCGAGCGAGACCGCGCCGCTGGTCAACGGGCCGCTCAGGGTCAATCCGGCAGCGCGGACCTTGAGCTTCGGCGACGCGCGCATCGAGCTTTCCGGCCGCGGTTTCGACATGCTGGTGGAACTGTTGCGCGCGGGCGGGGCACCGTTGACCCATGCGATGCTGTGGGACCGCTGCTGGACCGGATGGAACATCCTGCCCGACGAATATGTCGGCACGGTCAACACCGCGATCCGGCGGATGCGGCAGGATCTGGCGAAGCAGATGCCGGCCGGACTCGACGAATTCGACAGCATCGTCGCCAATGTCTGGGGCAAGGGCTTCATCGTCCGCGACCTGAGCGAGCATGTGACGGCCTGATGGCCGGCCGCCTGATGTCTGGCCGACTCACGACGCGGCTGGCCATCGCGCTCATCGGCCTGATGAGCCTGGCGCTGGCCGCGTCGGTCGGCGCGACCGCGTGGCTGGTGCAGGCCAGTGCCAAGGCGCAGGCGCTGGCGCTGGCGCGGCAGGAAATGGAAGAGATCGCCAGCAAGCTCGACGATCTGGCGGCGCGATCGGCCGGTCTCGGCCCGGCCGCCGATGCGCTGCTGGCCGACCAGGCGGCGCTGATCGTGCGCGAGCGCGCGCAATTGAGCGCCGCCGCGCGAGGGGCCGGGTGCGAACGCGCCACCTCCGATCCGCGCATCATCCTCGTTCGCACCGCCGCCGGCGTCGAAGGCACGCGCGACGTGGCCTGGCCCATCGCCACTGTCGGTGATGTGCAGCTGAAGCTGGCGAAGGGCGCGGTCTGCCTCGCCGCGCCGGCAAGTGCCTGGGGCGTCGAACGCCGCTTCGGTGCCACCGCCATTCTCGTCGCGCGGGTCCTGCCGGTCGATCGCACGCTCTATCTGCACGCCGCCGCCATCGGCCTCGGCGTGTTCGCCTTGTTCGCGCTGCTCGCGCTGGCGGTCGCGGCCTTGTTCAACGCCGGGCTCAATGCGCGCGTCCGCGCGCTCAACACCGTGCTCGACGCGGTCGAGAGTTCGGGCTTCACTGTCCGCGCCACGGACGGCGGCGGCGGCGAATTCGCGCTGCTTGCCGACCATGTCAACGGCATGATCGCGCGGCTGGGCACGCTCGCGGGCGGGCTCTCGAGCCTCGCCATCCACATCGCCCATGATCTGCGCTCGCCGCTCGTTGTGGCGGCGCGCAAGCTGGAGGCGCTCGAGACGATGCTGGGTGGACATGAGGCGGTGGCGGATGTCCGGCGCGAGGTCGAGGCCTTGCTTCATCGCTGCGTCCAGCTGCTCGACATCGTCCGGATCGAGACGCAGGCGCGCGACGGCTTCACCCGCGTCGATCTCGCGGCGCAGCTCGAGCTGCTGGTCGCCGACGTGTTCGACGACGAGGCCGAGGCTGCGGGCAAGCATATCACGCTCGCGACGGCGCCGGCCGCGATCACCGCGCGGACCGATATCGTCCAGCGGATGATCGCCAATCTGCTGCAGAACGCGATCAAATTCGCCGATCCCGGCAGCACCATAAAAGTGGCGCTTGCCACAGCCGGGGAACGCGCGGTGCTGTCGGTCGACAATGACGGGCCGGAGGTGCCGGCGGATCGGCTGGAGAGCATCTTCGATCCCCACGTCGCCGCGTCGGTCACCGCCGGCGGCGGCTATGGGCTGGGCCTGCCCTTCGTCCGCGCGGCCGCCCGGCGCTATGGCGGCGATGCAATCGCGGAGCCGCGGCCGGGCGGCTTTCGCATCGCCGTGAAATTGCCGCTGGCATAGACCCACGAAAACTAATCGAGAAACCGGATCGACCCGCCCAGTTCATCGAAGATGACGCGAACGCGCACGTCGTAGAGTGCTTCCAGCATCGCCGCGGTCATCACCTCGCGGGCGGGGCCGGCGGCGAGGATTCGGCCCGCGCGGACCGCCACGACATCGTCGGCGACGCGCAGCGCGAGATCGAGGTCGTGGATCGCCATGATCACCGTGCGGCCGGCATCGGCGCGCGCGCGCAGGCGGAGGGCGGCGTCGATCGCGTGGCGGGGATCGAGGCCCGAGGTCGGCTCGTCGACGATCAGCAGTTCAGGGTCGCCGACGATCGCCCGCGCGAGCATCGCCCGCGCCAGTTCGCCGCCCGACAGGCCGGTCGCCGGCCGGTCGCGCAAAGCGAGCAGATCGCAGTCGACCAGCGCGCGCTCGATCGCCGGCTGGACATGAGCGGGCAGCGCGCCGAACGCGGGCAGCGACGGCGTGAGGCCCAGCGCGACGACGCGTTCGACGCTGATCGGCCATTCCACCGCGGCGCGTTGCGGCAGATAGGCGCGACGCTGCGCGAGCATGCGCCGCCCGATCGTGCGCAACGGCGTGCCGCCCAGGCTGATCTCGCCCGACTGCGGGGTGAGCAGCCCGGCGGCGGTTCCGAGCAGGCTGCTCTTGCCGGCACCATTGGGACCGATCACCGCGGTCAGGCGGCCGGATGCGAAATGGACGTCGATACCGTCGAGCACCATGCGTTCACCGCGGCGCAGGGGCACGCGCGCAAGCGCGAGCGCGCTCATGGCGCACGCGTCCGGACGTGGAGGACGAGCCACAAGAAGAAAGGCGCACCGACGACGCTGATCAGCACGCCCAATTTGGTCTCGGGTCCGAAGCGGATGATGCGCGTCGCGATATCGGCGGTCACCACCAGGATCGCACCCGCCAGCGCCGCCGGCAGCAGGGTCGCCGAAGGCCGGTGACCGACCAGCGGCCGCACGACATGCGGCGCGACCAGCCCGACGAAGCCGATCGCGCCGGCGACGGCGGTGGCGGCGCCGACGCCCATCGCCGTCCCGAGCAAAGCGAGCAGGCGGATCCGGCCGACATGGATGCCGAGGCTTTCCGCCTGCGTCTCGCCCAGCGCCAGTGCGTCGAGCGCGCGGCCGGTCATCGCCAGCAACAGGCCGCCGACGAGGATGAGAGGTGCGGCGAGCCGGACATGATCCCAGCTGCGATCGGCCAGCGAGCCCATCAGCCAGGTCATGATCTCATAGGCGGCATAGGGATTGGGCGCGAGGTTGAGCGCGAGGCTGACGCCGGCACCGGCCATGCTCGACACCGCCGCGCCGGCCAGGATCAGCGCCAGCGTGCCGCCGCTGCGCGCCAGCAGCAGCGCCAGCCCGGCGGTGACGAAGCCGCCGACGAGGCCGAACAACGGTGTCGCCAGCGTGAAGCTGGCGGCAAAACCGTAATAGATCGCGATCACCGCACCCAGCGACGCGCCGGCCGACACGCCGAGCAGGCCCGGTTCGGCGAGCGGATTGCGCAGCAGGCCCTGCAGCACGGCGCCCGACAGGCCGAGGATGGCGCCGATCAGCACCGCCAGGATCAGCCGCGGCAGGCGGATCTCGGTGACGATCAGCCCGGCGAGATCGGGTCCCGGATGGGTCAGCGCCGCCAACACTTCGGCCGGCCGCAGCCAGAGCGTGCCGGCGAGAAGCGAGGCACCGGAGGCAAGGATCAGGACGAGCAGCAGTGCGGGGATCAGCCAGCGGGTCATGGCGTTGCCGGGGTGTGGCTGGAGGAGCGAACAGGACTCAATTCCTCCCCGGAACGGGGAGGGGGACCACCCGAAGGGTGGTGGAGGGGCAGGGGCGACGTCGGAAGCATCCGGTCCTGCCCCTGCCCGTCCACCGTCTTCGACGGTCCCCCTCCCCGTTCCGGGGAGGATTTGTCTTTGTTCATCGCATCCGCCTCCCCGCGAACGGCAATGGCGTCCGCGCCGCGGCGGCGCTGCGCCGCAGCCGGCCACGCAGCGCCACCGCGGCGTCGGCGATCTGCGGCGTGCCGCAGAGATAGTCGGCCTGCCGCACCGTCACGCTCCGGCCGTGGCCCCAATAGCGCCGCACCAGCGGATGGCCGGTGACGGCGTCGCGCAGCGCGGGACCCTCGGCGGTCGGCGCGCCCAGCACGAGCAGGTCGGGCGCGGCCGCCAGCAGCACTTCGACATTGGCGGCGCCATAGCCCGCGATCGCGGGCTGGTTGGCGATGTTGGTCGCACCGGCCGTGCTGAGCAGTGTGTCGTAAAGCGATCCCGCCGGCGCGCCGAAGCCGTCGCCGCCCCACGCCGCGACCCGGATCGGCGGGCCGGTCTCGCGTGCGAGCCTGGCGAGCCGGCGGTCCATCCGCGCGATCAGCGCCTCGCCGCGCGCTTCCTCGCCCACCGCGGCCGCGATCCGCCGTGTCACCGTCCGGATCTGGTCGAAATCATAGGCATCGTCGACCTCGACCAGAGGATAGCCGAGCCGCTTGAGGAAGGCGCGCGTCGCCGGCCGCGCGCCGGTGCCGGCAAGGACGAGATCGGGCTGCTGGCGCAGCACCTCCTCGGCCAGACCATGGTTGATTCCGACGCGCGCCGCTTCGCGCGCCATCAGCGAGGCTTGCGCGTCGCGCGACAGCCACGAGACCGAGACGATGCGATCGGGCGGCAGCAGCGCGAGCAGGATCTGGTCGGTGCACTGGTTGATCGACATCACCCGCATCGGTTTTGGCCGCGCCGCTTCCACACGCCCACCGTCATCCCGGCGAAAGCCGGGACCCATGTCCTCCGCATATCCGGAAAGGACGGTGTTTAAGGGTCCCGGCTTTCGCCGGGATGACGGATGGGGGAACGGCTGGACCGGGCGCAAAACTGGCGCCCATTGACGAAGGCGCTCGTGAAACGGAACCGCGCCGCCGACCAGCGCCGGCAGCGCGACGGCCATCATGCCGGCCATGATCGGCGCGATGATGGCAAACCCCCGCATCAGAAGCGCACGCGCACCCCTCCATAGCCCGCGGTGCCGGACGTGGCGTAGCTGAACACTTCCTCATAATCCTCGTCGAGCAGATTCTCGATCCTGCCGAACACGGTGACGGCCGGTGCCAGCTTGTACTCGGCCGAGAGATTGACCAGCACATACTCCTGCAGCGAGACGTTGACCGGCGCGAAGCTGGGATCGGTGAAGGCGACGTCGGACTGGCGGCCGTTGTAGCGGACGGTCAGCGTTCCCGACACACGCTCGTCGGTGCTGAAGACGGTCGCGTTGAAGCTGCCGATATGCCTGGGCCGCCGCACTTCGACGACGCCATTCTCGCTCGCCTTCAGATAAGTGTAGGCGGCGTCGAGCCGCAGCTGCGGGATCGGCCGGGCGGTGATGAAGGCCTCGACGCCATGCTGTTTCGACCGTGTCGTGCGATTGGCCGGCGACGAGGTGAAATCGGGCAGGAAGACGGTATAGATCTCGTCCTTCAGCCGGCTGTCGAAATAGGTCGCGCCCAGCGTGGCCTTGCCGTCGCCGATGCTCTGTTCGAGTCCGGCCTCCCAGCCTTCGGACTTTTCGGGCTTGAGATCGGGGTTGCCGATATATTGGCCGTCGCTGAACCCGTAGAGTTCGAAATAGCCCGGATTCTTGACGCCGGTGCCATAGGCGCCGCGGATGCGCGTGCCGGTGTCGAAGCGATAGCTGCCCTGCACGCGCCACGTCGTCACATCGTCGAAGCGGTTATTCTCGTCGCGCCGGATCGAGCCGCCCAGCGACAGCGCGTCGTCGACCAGCAATTCGTACTGGCCGACGATGCCGATATTGTCGGTGTGGCGCTTGCCCTGGAAGGCGAAGGGCGAGGGCGTGGTGTTCTGGAATTCCTCGCGCTCGACGTCGACCGCGGCGGTCAGGCGATGGACCAGAGTGTCGGTGCCGAAGCGGAAACTGCTCTCGAACGAGCCCTTGGTGCGCAGGCCCTTGTCGCCATAATCGGGTCCGAACGCGGTGAAGCCCTTGCGCGTGGTGTCGGCGAACTGGCCACTGACCGCATTGGTCCAGCGGCCGTCGAGCGCGGTCAGTTCGGCGCGCAGCAGGCCGTAAAACGCCTCGTTGCGGAAATGCACGCCGGGACTGTCGACGATCAGCCCGAACGCCGGGCTGGTCGAATCGAACTCGCTATTGTTGTTTTCGGCGTCGGTCAGGCTGTAGCGGCCGACCGCAGTCAGCTTGAACGCCTCGGACGGCGACCAGATCAGCTTGGCGCTGGCGCCGACGCTGTCGGAGCCGATGTCGCGGGTGCCGCCGCGCGCGGTCGGCGTGCCATCGGTGTGGTACCACGAGCCCGACAGCGCATAATCCAGATCGCCGGCGATGCCGGCGGCGCGCGCCGAGCCGGTGAAGGTGTTGAACGAGCCGGCTTCGGCGCTGGCCTTGAACCCCGGCGCCTCCGCTCCGGTCAGCGTGATGTAATGGATCACGCCGCCGATCGCGTCGGAGCCGTAGAGCGACGATTGCTGCCCGCGCAGCACCTCGATGCGCGCGTCGGGATCGGCGATCAACGTGCCGAAATCATAGCTACCCTGATAGGGATCGGCCGCCTCGATGCCGTCGATCAGCACCAGTACGTGATTGGCCTCGGTGCCGCGGATGCGCACGTCGGTGAAGCCGCCGACCGCGCCCGAGCGGCTGACCGCGAGGCCGGGGACGTCACGCAATATGTCCGACACGATCCGCGTCTGGCGTTCCTGCAGCGCGGCCGGATCGAGGATCGTGACCGAGGCGCCGAGCTGGCTGACCTTCACGCCCTCGCCCGATCGCGATGCGGTGACGACGATCGGGTCGCCGGTTTCGCCGGTGCCCGAATCGGGATTTGGCCTGCTGTCCTCGCTCTGGGCGAAGGCAGGAGTCGCGATCGCGAGCGCGATCAGCGGAAACAGGTTGATCTTCTTCATGATTATCCCCCGGCGCCACGAGCAACGTCACTGGCGGGGCCTGCCGTTCGAGAACGGTCGCTGCGCGATGACGGGCGGGCGCCCTTTCGACGCCTGTCAGCACGCACCGATGCGGCCCCGGCCGCATGGTTCGTCGCTCAGACGGAGATACCGTGCCCCGGCCATTCCCTGGACCAAAGCAAGAGCGACCGGTGCGCCGGCAGGTCTCCTGGCTCGCGGGTCAGGGCTTGATGCACGCCTTCCCAGGGTTGGCGTTCATGCCTTTCCCCAGTGGCCGTCCCTTGCCAGGCAAGGGACATGTGCATCGCGCTCACCGCTTACAGTTGCAGGGACAGCCGCGGATTCGGCAGGTTGCTCCGCCTCACCGCATTCCCTTTCAAGCCCCTCGCGGGGCACCGGCGCGTGTCTGCCGAAGCACAGGCTTCGGCGCGCGTCCCCTAGCGTGGCGGGCTGCGATTGCAAATCGTTTCGTGCAGGACCTGATCATCGCCATGGGCTCGAGCGGCAAGGCGACCGCGACTGAAGGCCTTCGCTCAGCCCCCCGCTGCGAGATGGTCGCCGCCCTCGCGGCGTTCCGCGAGATTGCGGCCATGCCTGACGAACTCCTCGATCGTGGCGAGGCGCCACGCGCCCGAATCGTCGCGCAGCATCGGCATCAGGCAGTGCTGGCAATGGGTCCACTCATGCTCGCCATCGTCCCGCGCGTCGGTGAGTGCAGGCTGGTGCGCGCAAGCAGCAACGGTTTCGGCCAAAACGATCTCCAATGATTGCACATCCACGCCCCGAATCGGACGGCTCTCGCCGGCTCTCATCTCGCAAAAATCACGCTCACTGGAACAAGGATGCGCGTTCGGTCAATCGCGCAGGGCGTCGCTAAGCCCTGCATGCACAAATGTAAATTCCGCACGTGACAGTGCAGAAATTTGGCGGCATGGTGCGCCGCAGCAAGACGCAGTGGGATCGTTACCTCATGTGGATCTGGAACAGGCTGCTCTGTGCGGTCGGTCGTCACAGTGCCGACCGAGGCCAGGCGCGCCACGATCGCGACTATTGGTGGTCGTCGTGCAAGGTTTGCGGTGCCCAGCTCATGCGCGATCCGGTCGACGGGTGGCGTCCGCCGACCGCCAGCGAGATCGCCGATCATGAAGCGCAGGTTGGGCACGGCAATAGCTCCAGGGAACTCGTGGCCGCACCGGAATGATCTGGGCACCTGGCCTCATTCGTCGAATTCGGGGTCTCCGCGATATTTGAGCTGCAGGAATTTCTCCTGCACCGCGAGCTTGTCGAGATCGCCCGCTGCGAGCTGCTCGCTCATCCGCCTGAGTTCCGAATCGACGACTTCGAGACCCTCGACCAGCTGCCGGTCGGGCGTCATGCCGTTGCGTTCGGCACCACGCAGCGGCACCGGCACGCGCTGCCAGCCCTTGACCAGTTCGGGTAGATCGTCGCCGATCAGCTTGCGGACCTGCGCCGCCGCCGGCTCACGCTCGTCGAGCGACTGGAGCTGGGTGCTGAGCGTTTCGAGCTTGAGGCCGATGCCGTCGACCAGCTGGACCGCGGGCGCGGGCAGTGCCAGCCTTTGCTTCGCCAGCCATTCCTCGGTGCGGACCGGCAGCAGTGCCAGTTCGGTGGTCGGGACCGGCGCTTCGGCGCTCTCGGCGAAGCCCGGCCAGTTCCAGAAGACGACCGATGCGACCAGCATCAGCAGGATCGCCAGGAACAGGCCGCCCAGCCCGATCGGTCCGACGATCAGGCCCCAGCTGATCGCGCCGAGTATGATCGCGACCGCGGCCAGCAAGATCCGGCCGGTCCGCGCCTGCAATCGCTGGCGCTGCCGTGCGCGGCTGCGCTGCGCGAGGCGCGAATTGGCACGCGTGCGGGTGAGATAATCCCCCGCCCGGGCGACGGCGCGATCCACCTCGCTCATGGTCTCGTCGTCCCGCGCATGGGCCTCAGTTCGCCTCGATCGAGAAGGCGCCCGCGCCGCCGCTCGACGATGCCTGCGCGGCCCCCTCGGCGCGGGCGATATAGCCCTTCGATTTCTCGACCTCGTTCGACAGTGTATCGACCGTGGTCTTCATCGATTCGAGCGCCTTCAGCTTGAAGCTGTCGATCGAATCCATCGTGTCGTAGATGTTCTGGAACGCGCGCTGCAGCGTCTCGACCGGGATCGCGGAGGCCGCGGCCTGCTCGTGGATCGTCGCGGTCTGCGACTTGAGCATCTCGCCGGTGCCGTCGATGATGCTGGCGGTCGTCGAGTTGAGCGCGGTGATCTGTTCGAGCACCAGCTTCTGGTTGGTCAGCGCCTGTGCGACCGTGACCGCCGTGCGCAGCGCCGAGACGGTCGTGGTCGATGCCCGATCGACGCCCTTGATCAGCTCGACATTGTTCTTCTTGACCAGATCGAGCGCAAGGTAGCCCTGCACCGTCACCGCCATCTGGGTCAGCAGGTCCTGCGAGCGCTGGCGGACATAGAAGAGCGCGGTCTCCTTGATCGCCTTGGACTTGGCCGGATCGGTCGATTCGAGTTCCATCGCCTTGGTTTCGAGCCGCGCATCCATCGCCTTGGAGACATGGATCATCTGTTCGAGCCGGCCCATCGCCGCCCACAGATTCTGGCGCTCGACCGCGATCGCGGCATTGTCCTTGAGCAGTTCGTCCTTGCCCGAGGCAAGCGCGCCGAGGATGCTGCTGATGTGCGACTGCGCCGACTTGTACTGGTCGAAATAATTGCTGACCGACGATCCCATCAGCCGGCTGAGGAAACCGCGCTGGTTGAAGAATTTGCCGTTGGCCGCGGGGTCGAGCTTCTCGACGGTGCGGCGCAGTTCGATCAGGTCGGCGCCGATGCCGGTCTCGCTGCTGATCGCCTTGATCGGCCGGTCGAGAAAGCGGTTCGACTGGCCGGCCGCATCGGCGATCTCCTTGCGGCCCATATTGGTGATCGCATCGACGCGCTTGCCGAATTCGGGCGAGTTGACGTCCTGCGCCACCAGTTCCTCGACGAAGGCTTCGACCTTTTCCTCGAGCTTCGATCGCTGCGCATCCTCCAGCGGCACCAGTCCGGCCGCCTTCGACGCCGCAACCACCGGCACCGGATCGGGGGCGTTCAGGACGAGATCGGTTTCGGCGATCTTGGTCGTGCTAGCCATATGAACTCCTCATACCCTTTGGCCAAAGACCGGCCCTTTGCCCAAAGACTGGCGACGTCTAGATGGCCCGTAAGACCGACGCGTTCAAGCGTCATTGGTCGAAGCGGGTGGACGTTCGCGCGCGCCGGAAGCGCCGCTGCGGCGTCAGTCGGGCTGCGGGTCCGCGCGTTTCGCCATGCGCGCCGCGACGATCGCCGAGGCCATCAGCTGGAGCTGGTGATAGAGCATCAGCGGCAGTAATATCGCCCCCGCTTCCGGGCCGGGAAACAGGATCCGCGCCATCGGCGCACCGGTGGCAAGGCTCTTGTGCGCGCCCGAGAACAGCATCGTCGCGCGATCCTCGGCATCGAAACCGAGCAGCCGGCCCAGCCCCCAGGCGGAGGCGAAGGCGATCGCCAGCATCGCCAGCACCACTGCGAACAGCAGCGACAATTGCGCGGCCGTCACCCGGCCCCACAGGCCGCCATTGACCGCCTCGGAGAAGGCGACATAGACCGCGATCACGATCGTGCCGCGATCGAGATAGAACACCAGCGCCTTGTTGCGCGCCGCCCAGGGCGCGAGCCAGCGCCGCGCGACCTGGCCGAGCGCGAACGGCAGCAGCAGGATCAGCATGATCCGCCCGATCCCGTCGAAGCCTATGCCGTTGAACCCGAGCAGGGCGCCGTGCGTGCTCGCCAGCAACCCGATCAGCAGCGGCGCCAGCACGACGCCGGCGATGTTCGAGACCGCCGAGGCGATCACGGCGGCCGCGACATTGCCGCGCGCGATCGAGACATAGACGATCGACGACTGCACCGTCGTCGGCAGCACGGCGAGATAGATCAGCCCCAGAGCGAGTCCCGATCCCAGCACGCCGTGCGCCAACAGCGAGGCGCCGAAGCCGAGCGCGGGCACGAAGACATAGCCGAACACGAAGATCGCCAGCTGCAGCTTCCACCGCCTGAACCCGTCCACCACCGCCTGCGGCGCGATCTTGACGCCATGGAGGAAGAACAAGGTGACGATCGCCGCGGTCGAGATCGCGCCGATGGCATCCAGCGCGGTGCCCTTCGCGGGGAAGAAGGAGGCCAGCGCGACCGTCGTCAGCAGGGCCAGGACGAACTTGTCGGGGACGATGCGGCGGAGGATGCTGGGCATTGCCTGGGACTAGAGGGCGAATATGCTATCGACAATCCCTGGTTTCCAGTCGCCAAACCAACCCGCAGCAAGCCCCTCTACCGCTTGCAGGAGAGGGAAAGACGCCGCAGGCGGCGAGGGTGAGGGCCTGAAATTTGGCGCTCGCTCAGGCCCTCACCCTGGCCCGCTGCGCGAGCCTGTCCCTCTCCCGCAAGCGGTAGAGGGTGTTGAATAACCCCTCCGCCCTTGTCGCAGCGCACAAAACAGGCTAGGCGCGCGCCACATTTCCGCACAGGACGAAGCATTTTCATGAGCCTCCGCAACGTGGCCATCATCGCGCATGTCGATCATGGCAAGACCACCCTCGTCGATCAGTTGTTCCGCCAATCCGGCACGTTCCGCGAAAACCAGCGCATCGAAGAGCGTGCGATGGATTCGAACGATCTGGAAAAGGAACGCGGGATCACCATCCTCGCCAAATGCACCTCGATCGAGTGGCACGACGAGGCGGGCGAGGCGACGCGGATCAATATCGTCGATACGCCGGGCCACGCCGATTTCGGCGGCGAGGTGGAGCGCATCCTCTCGATGGTCGACGGCGTGATCCTGCTGGTCGATGCGGCCGAGGGCGCGATGCCGCAGACCAAGTTCGTCACCGGCAAGGCGCTGGCGCTGGGGCTGCGGCCGATCGTCGTCGTCAACAAGATCGACCGTCAGGACGCGCGCGCGCAGGAAGTGCTCGACGAGGTGTTCGACCTGTTCGTCAGCCTCGAGGCCAATGACGACCAGCTCGATTTCCCGGTGCTGTTCGCCTCGGGCCGCAACGGCTATTCGGGCGACAATCCCGATGTCCGCGAAGGCACGCTGAAGCCGCTCTTCGAAAAGATCGTCGAACATGTGCCGGCGCCCGACGCCGATCCCGACGGTCCGTTCAAATTCCTCGTCACTCTGCTCGATCGCGACAATTTCGTCGGCCGCATCCTGACCGGGCTCGTCGCTTCGGGCACGGTCAAGACCAACATGCCGATCCATGCGCTCGATCCCGAGGGCAAGGTCGTCGAGACCGGTCGCGCCTCCAAGATCATGGCGTTCCGCGGTCTCGAGCGCGTGCCCGTCGACGAGGCGAAGGCGGGCGACATCATCTCGATCGCGGGTCTCACCGTCGCGACCGTCGCCAACACGATCGCCGATCCGTCGGTGACCGAGCCGCTGCACGCGCAGCCGATCGATCCGCCGACCTTGTCGATGCGCTTCGCGGTCAATGATTCGCCGATGGCGGGCCGCGAGGGCACCAAGGTGACGTCGCGGATGATCCGCGACCGGCTGTTCCGCGAATCGGAGAGCAATGTCGCGATCAAGGTGACCGAGGCCGCCGACCGCGACAGCTATGAAGTCGCCGGCCGCGGCGAGCTCCAGCTCGGCGTGCTGATCGAGACGATGCGCCGCGAAGGCTTCGAGCTCGGCATCAGCCGCCCGCGCGTGCTGTTCCGCGATGGCGAGAAGGGCCGCGAGGAGCCGTACGAGACCGTCGTCATCGACGTCGACGACGAATATTCGGGCACCGTCGTCGAGAAGATGGCGATCCGCAAGGCGGAGCTCACCGACATGCGGCCTTCGGGCGGCGGCAAGACCCGGATCACCTTCTCCGCGCCGTCGCGCGGCCTGATCGGCTATCATGGCGAGTTCCTGTCGGACACCCGCGGCACAGGCATCATGAACCGGCTGTTCGAGAAATACGGCCCCCACAAGGGCCATATCGAGGGCCGCAAGAACGGCGTGCTGATCTCGAACGGATCGGGCGAGGCCAATGCCTATGCGCTGGGTCCGCTCGAGGAGCGCGGCGTGCTGATGGTCGCCCCCGGCGAGGCGCTCTACGAGGGCATGATCGTCGGCGAGAACGCCAAGACGGATGACCTCGAGGTCAATCCGATGAAGGCGAAGCAGCTGACCAATTTCCGCGCCAGCGGCGGCAAGGACGACGCGATCCGCCTCACCCCGCCGCGCAAGCTGACCCTGGAGCAGGCGATCGCCTATATCGACGATGACGAGATGGTCGAGGTGACGCCGAAATCGATCCGGCTGCGCAAGCGCTACCTCGATCCGCACGAGCGCAAGAAGGCGTCGCGCGCCAAGGCGGCGTGAGGCATTCCCCTCGCCCCGTAAGGGGCGAGGGGCGTCGAAAACTCAAACCGCTTCGAGCACGCGATAGCGATCCGCTACGTCGCGCCTGGACAGGTTCGGCCCCATCGCCAGCCGCGCCGCCTGATAGGACGTCCACTGCGCCGCGTCGGCGAGCGGCGGAATCGTGACGGTTTCGCCGGCATCGAGACCGGCCAGCGCCGCGTCGACCAGATCGCCGGCGTCCATCACCATCTCCGGCGGGAACGCATCGACGTCCTTGCCCGAACGCGCCCAGATTTCGGTGCGGGTCGCGCCCGGCAGCACGGCCTGGACATGCACGCCGCTGGCCGCGAGCTGGTTGGCGAGCGAGATGCTGAGGTTCAGCACATAGGCCTTCGAGCCGCTGTAGACGCCGTCATAGATTTCCGGCGCCAGCGCCAGCACCGACGCGATATTGACGATCGTCCCCGCGCCGCGCGCGGCGAACGCCTTGGCCGCGGCGCCCGCGAGCAGGGTCGGCGCGGTGATATTGAGCGCGATCAGGCGCTCGACCTGCGCCGGTTCGCTGTCGAGCAAAGTCCCGTTGAGCGACATGCCGGCATTGTTGATCAGCAGACCGATGGCCGGATCGCTCGCCAGGCGCGCGGTCACGGCGGCGAGGTCGTCGCGATCGGTGAGGTCGGCGGGCAGCACCTCGATCGTCCGGCCGGTTTCGGCGTTCAGCCGCGCGGCCAAGGCGTCCAGCCTTGCGGCATCGCGGGCAACGAGGATCAGGTCGTGGCCGCGACGGGCCAGTCGCTCGGCATAGACGGCGCCGATGCCGGTGGACGCACCCGTGACGAGTGCGGTGCCTGTTTGATGTGAAGACATGATGGGTTTCTCCCGTGCAAGAGTTACTTGCATAATGATAGTCACGTCACTATCATTATGCAATGGACGACGAAAAATTAAGCACCGGCGTTTGCCCGGTCGGCCGCGGTCTCGCCCGCGCCGGCGATGCGTGGAGCATGTTGATCCTGCGCGACGCCGGCTTCGGCCTGACGCGCTTCGACGAATTCCAGCGCAGCCTGGGTATCGCACCCAATATATTGACACGCCGGCTGGGCGCACTGGTCGAGGCTGGCATGCTCGAACGCCGCCGCTACAGCGAGCGACCGGTGCGGCACGAGTATGTGCTCACCCCGTGCGGTCGCGATTATCTGCCCGTGCTGCATGCGCTCGGCGCGTGGGCAGGGCGGCATTTCGGCGAGGGCGGGGTCACGCGTCTGGTCGAGGCGGGCAGCGGCCGGGCGATCGATCCGGTCGTCGTCGATCGTGCGACCGGCCGGCCGATCGGCGAATTCGAGATGCGCGCGGACCCGCCCGCCCGATGAAATTGTGCGCTGCAGCGGAACCTATGGTGCCGGTCATGCTTTGAGAGACCGTCCGTCCCCACGCTCTATCGGAACCGATGCCTTTCAGCACGCCCGCCACGCTCGCTCCGCCGCCGGCAGACCTTCTGACCGGCGCGAGCCTGTTTCTCGATTTCGACGGCACGCTGGTCGACATCGCCGCGACGCCCGATGCGGTTTCGGTCGATGCGGCGTTGCGCGCGATGCTCGGCCGGCTCTCGCACGCACTCGACGGCCGCATCGCGCTGATCAGCGGCAGGTCCGCATGCGAGATCCGCGCGCTGATCGGTGACGGTGTGACGGTGGCGGGCAGCCACGGCCTCGAAATCCTCGGAGCCGACGGCCGACTGGACGCGCCGGCGCGGCCGCCGGAACTTTCCGAAGTGCACGCGGCGATGGCGCGGCTGGCGGCGGACTGGCCAAGCGTGCTGGTGGAAGACAAGCCGTTGGGCGTCGCGCTCCATTTCCGGCAATGTCCCGGTGCCGAAGCGGCCTGCCGCACGCTCGCGACCGCGCTCGCGGCCGAGACCGGCCTGCGGCTTCAGCCCGGCAAGATGGTGTTCGAACTGCGCGCGCAGGGCGGCGACAAGGGCGCGGCCTTGCGCCGCCTGCTCGCGGCGCCGGCGATGGCGGGAAGCCGGCCGATCTTCCTGGGCGACGACGTCACCGACGAGCCGGGCTTCGCCGCCGCGAACGACCTCGGCGGCGCCGGCGTGCTGGTGGGATCGATGCGCGCGACGAACGCCCGCTACCGTCTGGCCGACGTCGCGGCGGCGCGGCTGTGGCTCGATCAGGCCTGCAGGCAGCCGGCATGACCGCGACGCTCGATCTCTGGCCGATCGGCAATTGCCAGGTGAGCGCGCTGGTCGACCGCGCCGGCCGCTTCGTCTGGGCCTGCGTGCCGCGCGTCGATGGCGATCCCCTGTTCTCGGCGTTGCTGCGCGACGATGACGCGTCCGGGCTGTGGGCGATCGATCTCGAAAACGGCACCGCGGTCGCGCAAGCCTATCGCCGCAACACCCCGGTCCTCGTCAGCCGCCACAGCGACGACGCCGGCAATGCGATCGAGGTGATCGACTTCTGCCCGCGCTTCCGGCGCCGCGGCCGCAGCTACCGCCCGGTCGCCTTCGCGCGCATCGTCCGGCCGGTCGCCGGCAGCCCGCGCATCCGCATGCGGCTGGCGCCGACGCGCGGCTGGGACGGTGGCACGGTCGAGACCACCAGCGGCTCCAATCATATCCGCTACCGGCTCGACAGCATGATGTTGCGGCTGACCACGACCGGGCCGGTCGGCCCGATCGAAGCGGATCTCGCCTTTCGCGTCGAACGGCCGCTCTATTTCTTCCTGGGACCCGACGAGAGTTTCGACGACGATGTCGGCGCCACGATCGACCGGATGCTCGCGGAGACCGAGCGCGAGTGGCACGAATGGGTGCGCGGCCTCGCCACGCCGCTGGAATGGCAGGACGTCGTCATCCGCTCGGCGATCACGCTCAAGCTCTGCCAGCATGAGGAAACCGGCGCGATCGTCGCGGCGCTGACCACCTCGATCCCCGAACATGCGCATTCGGGTCGCAACTGGGACTATCGCTACTGCTGGATCCGCGATGCCTATTACACCGTCCAGGCGCTCAACCGGCTCGGCGCGCTCGACGTGCTCGAATCCTATCTGGGCTATCTGCGCAACATCGTCGACGGCGCCAAGGGCGGCCATATCCAGCCGCTCTACGGCGTGCTCGGCGAGGCGCGGCTCGAGGAGCGGACCGCGCCGGCGCTGCCGGGCTATCGCGGCATGGGGCCGGTGCGCGTCGGCAACCAGGCCTATGAGCAGATCCAGCACGACGCCTATGGCCAGATCATCCTGTCGAACGTCCAGGCCTTCTTCGACCAGCGGCTGTTCCGCATGGCCGGCGTCGAGGATTTCGAGGCGCTGGAGCGCGTCGCCGATCTGGCGTTCGACCTGCACGACAGGCCCGATGCCGGCCTGTGGGAATTGCGCACGCGCCAGAGCGTCCACACTTATTCGGCGGCGATGTGCTGGGCGGCCTGCGACCGGATGGCCAATGCCGCCGAAGCGCTCGGGCTGACCGAGAAGAGGCTTCACTGGGGCGAGCGCGCCGCGCGCATTCGCGAGCGGATCGAGACCGCGGCGTGGCGCGAGGACGGCCGGCTGATGTCCGCCACCTTCGATGGCGACGTGCTCGACGCCAGCCTGCTGCAATTGCTCGACCTGCGCTTCCTGTCGCCCGACGACCAGCGCTTCCTGGGGACGATGGCCGCGGTCGAGGCCGGGCTGCGGCGCGGATCGCATATGCTGCGCTATGCCGCCGAGGATGATTTCGGCATGCCCGAGACCGCGTTCAACGTCTGCACCTTCTGGTTCATCGAGGCGCTGCAGCTGACCGGCCGCAGCGCCGATGCGCGCGCCTTGTTCGAGGAGATGCTGACGCGGCGGACCGGCGCCGGGCTGCTGTCGGAGGATATCGATCCGGTGACCGGCGAACTCTGGGGCAATTATCCGCAGACCTATTCGCTGGTGGGGATGATCAACTGCGCCAGCCTGCTGAGCCGGCCGTGGAGCGCCATCCGATGAGCCGTCTGATCGTCATCTCGAACCGCGTCGCGGCGCCGAGCGCGTCGCAGTCAGGCGAGCAGGGGGGCCTGGCCGTCGCCTTGTCGGCGGCGCTGCGCGAGCGCGGCGGCATCTGGTTCGGCTGGTCGGGCGAGACGACCGGGATGTTCACCGGCGACATCGCCTTCGAGACCGACGGCGGCGTCACCACCGCCGTCGTCGATCTCGAAGAAACCGACGTCGAGGAATATTATAACGGCTATGCCAACCGCACCTTGTGGCCGCTGTTCCACTACCGGATCGATCTCGCCGAATATGAGCGCAGCTTCGCCGGCGGCTATCAGCGCGTCAACGAACGCCTGGCCGATACCGTCCGCCCGCTGATCGAATCCGACGACACGATCTGGATCCAGGACTATCACATGTTCCCGCTGGGGCAGGAGCTGCGCCGGCGCGGCTGCCGCAACCGGATCGGCTTCTTCCTGCACATTCCGTGGCCGCCGCCGCTTCTGCTGACGACCTTGCCCGAAGCGCATGCGCTGATCGAGACCTTGTTCGCCTATGACCTGGTCGGCTTCCACACCGAGGAATGGCTGAGCAGCTTCGAGGAATGCGCCGTCGAGATGATGGGCGCCACGTCCGACGGCGACGGCCGGCTGACGCTCGGCGACCGCTCGGTCAGGCTCATCGTCTGCCCGATCGGCATCGACGCCGCGAATTTCGCCGCGCTCGCCAAAGGCACCAGGGCGCGCCTCGCCTTTCGCCGGATGCGTGACAGCGCGGTCGGCCGCGATCTGATCGTCGGCGTCGACCGGCTCGATTATTCGAAGGGGCTGGAAGAGCGTTTCCTCGGCTATGAGCGCTTCCTCCACGAGCATCCCGAGGAGCGCAAGGAGGTGTTCCTGCTGCAGATCGCGCCGCCGTCGCGCGGGCTGGTCGAAACCTATCAGAAGATCCGCACCTCGCTGGAAGGACTGTCGGGCCGGATCAACGGGGCCTATGCCGATGTCGACTGGGTGCCGATCCGCTACGTCAACCAGGGCTATCCGCGCGACGTGCTCGCCGGCATCTATCGCGCCGCCCGGATCGGGCTGGTGACGCCGCTGCGCGACGGCCTCAACCTCGTCGCCAAGGAATATGTCGCCGCTCAGGACCCCGGCGATCCCGGCGTGCTGATCCTGTCGCGTTTCGCCGGCGCGGCCGAACAGATGAAGGATGCGGTGCTGGTCAATCCGCACAGCGCCGAGGAGATGTCCGACGCGATCATGCTGGCGCTGAAGATGCCGCGCGACGAGCGCATCCGGCGCTGGCAGGCGCTGAACGAGGGTGTCCAGCGCGAGGATGTGTTCTGGTGGCTGAACCGGTTCATCGATGCGCTGATGGAGACCGGGCGCGAGCCCGCCTGGTCGCCTCAGGAACAGGTTCAGGTCATGCGCCTGACCTGATCTCGCCGCGCGTCCGTACCAGCGCCTCGGGCATCTCCCTGGCGATCCACGCCATCAGCGCCTCGCGGATGTCGCAGCGCAGATCGAACGCCTTGCCGGCATCGGCGGCGCTGACCAGCGCGCGCAGCTCCATATGATCGGCGTAGAGTTCGGTCACCTGGAGCCCGACCACGCGGCCGTCCCAGTTGCGGTTGTCCCTGACCACCAGTTCCAGCTGCGCGCGGATGCGGGCGACATCGGCGGTCGGATCGAGCTGGAGGAAGGCGGTGCCCAGCAGCGCGCTGGTCTCGCGCGTCCAGTTCTGGAAGCTTTCCTCGAGAAATTTGCTGACCGGCACGATCAGCCGGCGCTCGTCCCAGATGCGCACGACGACATAGGTCAGCCGGATCTGCTCGATCCGGCCCCATTCGCCCTCGATGATCACGACGTCGTCGATCCGGATCGGCTCGGTGAACGCCATCTGGATGCCGGCGATCAGATTCTTGAGCGCGGGTTGCGCCGCGGCGCCCACGGCAAGCGCGGCGAGGCCGGCGGAGGCGGCCATCGTGACGCCGATGGTGCGCACGCTGGGGATCGACATCAGCATCAGGCAGATCGTGATCAGCAGGACGATGAAGATCGCGATGCGATAGAGGATGCCGGCCCGCGTCCGCCGCCGCCGCGCCTCGAGATTGTCGGCGACATCGATGTCGTAACGCTTCGCCGCGATCTCGTTGAGCGCGCGCAGCAGCGCGACCGCCAGCCAGCCCAGCAAGGCTGGCGCCAGCAGGCCGAGGATGCGCTGCACGATGCCAGCCGCCGGCGGGTCGAGCCTCAGGCTCGGCTGAACCGCCGCGAGCGCGATCACGACCAGCAGCCACCGCGCCGGCTGCGTCAGGCGACCGACCAAGATGTCGTCGGCAAAGCTGCCGGTGCGCATCGAAACCCGCCTGAGGATAAACATCGAGGCTGCATGCGCCAGCAGCGCCGCCGCCACCGCGGCACACACGATCAGCACGACCTCGAGCCAGCGATGATCGGCAAGACCGAATTGGAAAGGCATGAAAACAGGCTCCGTTCGAGTGTCGCAATGCCGGTCAACGGGTGAGAGACGATCAAGTTCGCTGCAGTGCGGCAAAATAGACGCCGGGCGTGATGGGCCGCGTTTTCGCCGCCTCGACCTGACGGATTTTGCGGCCTAACCAGCAGCGATGATCTCATCCAACCTCACCACCGACCGGCCGACTTTCGTCACCCATCTCGAATGCTCGATCACCGGCGAGCGCTACGAAGCGGACCGCGTGCACGGCCTGTCGCGCGCCGGGCGGCCCTTGCTGGTGCGCTATGATCTCGATGCGGTCGGCAAGGCGCTGTCGAAGGCGTCGCTCGGCGGCCGGCCGGCCGACCTGTGGCGCTGGCGCGAATTGTTGCCGGTCCGCAGCACCGGCGACATCGTCAGCCTGGGCGAGATCGAGACGCCGCTGGTGCCGATCCCCGCCGCCGGCGGTGCGCACGTGCTCGTCAAGGACGAGAGCCGGCTGCCGACCGGATCGTTCAAGGCGCGCGGGCTGGTGATGGCGGTCGCGATGGCGAAGGCGCTGGGCATCGGCCGGATCGCGATGCCCACCAACGGCAATGCCGGCGCGGCGCTCGCGGCCTATGCCAGCCGCTGCGGGATCGAGACGATCATCTTCTGCCCCGACGACACGCCCGAGGTGAACGTCCGCGAAATCGCACTGCAGGGCGCGCGCGTGTGGCGCGTCAACGGCCTGATCGACGATTGCGGCGCGATCGTCGCCGAGGGCGCGAAACAGGGCCGCTGGTTCGATTTCTCGACGCTTAAGGAACCCTATCGGATCGAGGGCAAGAAGACGATGGGCCTCGAACTGGCGGCGCAGTTCGGCTGGACGCTGCCCAAGGCGATCTTCTACCCGACCGGCGGCGGCACCGGCCTGATCGGGATGTGGAAAGCGTTTGCCGAGCTCGAGGCGCTGGGCTGGATCGGATCCGAACGGCCGAAGATGTTCGCCGTCCAGGCCGAGGGTTGCGCGCCGATCGTCAAGGCGTTCGAAGACGGCGTCCGGCATGCCGAGCGCTGGGAGCATGCGCACACGATCGCCGCGGGCATCCGCGTGCCACGCGCGGTCGGCGATTTCCTGATCCTCGCCGCGGTGCGCGAGAGCGGCGGCAGCGCGCTGGCGGTCAGCGACGCCGCGATCGCGCAGGCGGTCGCCGATACCGCGCGCGACGACGGCCTGCTACTCTGCCCCGAAGGCGGCGCGACGCTGGCCGCGTACCGGCATGCACTGGCGGCGGGCCTGATCGGCACCGGCGACAGCGCGGTGCTGTTCAACTGCGCGACCGGCCTCAAATATCCGATGCCGCCGGCCGATGGTGTGATCGACCGGACCGCCCCGATCGACTTCGACCGGCTGTGACGCGACGGGCCGGCTTGGCGCGCGGCGCGGCCCGGTCTAGTCCGGCGGCATGACCGAACTTCTGACCCCCGTTCCCGCCGCGACGATCATCCTGCTGCGTGAGGTGCCCGGCGGGCCGCCGCATCTGCTGTTGATCGAGCGGGCGGCGAAGATGGCGTTCGCGGCCGGCGCAGCGGTGTTTCCGGGCGGGCGGGTCGATCCCGGCGATTTCGCCATCGCCCAGGATCCGGCGCTCGCGACCGCCATGCCCGACCTCGACGATGCCGCCGCGCGAGTCGCGGCGATCCGCGAATGCCTCGAGGAGGCCGGGCTGGCGATCGGCTTCAGCGCGCCGGCCGAACGCGTCGCCGAGATCCGTGCGGGATTGCATGCGGGCGCGCCGCTGTCGTCGATGCTCGTCCGTCATGGCCTCGCGCTGGATCTCGCTGCGCTGACCCCGTTCACCCGCTGGCGCCCCGACATTCCGGGCAACCGCCGCTTCGACACACGCTTCTACCTCGCCGCGGCACCCGACGGCATTGCCGTCGCCGATGGCAGCGAGAATGTGAAGATCATATGGGAGAACGCGCGCGGCATGCTCGCTGCCGGCGATGCCGGCGAGCATCTGATCGTCTTTCCCACCAGGCGCAATCTCGAGCGGCTCGCGCAATGGGCGAGCACGGCGGAAATCTATGCCGACGCCGCCGCTTTTCCCTCGCGGCTCGTCTCGACCTTCATCGAAATGCGCGACGGCGAACCGCATCTGTGCCTGTCCGACGGGCACGGCTATCCGGTCGTGTCCGAACCGGTCGCCACCGCGAAGCGCGCCTCACGTGATTGAAGGCGGACGCGGCATCGGCGTGCGGCCGGGCAATTAAAGGCGGCCGCTCCGCTATCCCTTCGCGCCCCGCGCATCGGCGATCGCCTTCTTCAGCGCCTCGTACCCCACCGCGCCCTGCAGGATCTGGTCGCCCACCACCCAGCTCGGCGTGCCGGTGAATTCGAGCTTCTTCGCGAAGCCGTGATTGGCCCCGAGTTCGGCATCGATCTGCGGTGACCGGATCGCCGCCTGCACCGCCGCGGCGTCGAGGCCGGCGGTGGTCTGCGCGGCGGCGATGGTTTCGGGCGTGACCGTGCCGGCGGCGAACAGCGCGCCGTGGAACGCCGCATATTTGCCCTGGGCCGCGGCCGCCAGCGCGACGCGGGCGGCGGTCACGCTCTCCTCGCTGAGGATCGGATATTCGCGGAACACGACCTTGAGGTTGGGATCCTCGGCGATCAGCCGGTCGACCACGGGCAGGCTGGCGCGGCAATAGCCGCAATTATAGTCGGTGAACTCGACGAGCACGACGTCGCCGTCGGCCGCGCCCACCCAGGCGCCGGCATAGGGTTTCTCCAGCGCGTCGCCGCCGCTTTCCCTGACCATCGCGGCGTTCTGCTTGCTGCGCAGCCGGTCCATCGCCTGCGGCAATATCTCGGGATGGTCGAGCAGATAGGCATGGACGATCGCCTCGACCCGGCCCTTCTGCGCGGCCCCGCCCAGCATCGTCATGCCGCCGGCACCGACGCCGACGCCGACGAGTCCCGCCACCAGCGGCACCAGCCAGCGGCCGATGCCGGGCCGGGCTTCATCTCCCCCCACGCGCGCATTCATCGCTTCTTCTTCTCCTGCTCGACCTCGGTCTGCGACACGAGCGCGATGTCCTGCGCGCGCAGCCAGTCCGACGAGCCTTCGGGGATGCCGCTCATCGCCACCTGCGCGTTCATCAGCGCGAGGCGGGCGCGGCCTTCGAGATTATAGCGTTCGGCGGTGGCGAGCGCGGCGCGCGGGCGATCGCCTTCGCGGTCATAGACGACGCCCAGCTGATACCAGGCAAACGGATTGTCGTTGTCGCGCGCGACGGCGGCGCGCAGCACGGTCCGGGCCTCGTTGAAATTGGCCGCATCCTCGGTCGCGATCAGCGCGTGGCCGAACAAGGCCGCGATCAGCGGCGCATTGCCGGTGCGCTGCGTCGCTTCGCGCAACGCCGGCAGCGCATCCATCGGCCGGCCCGATTCGAGCAGGATCTGGCCTTCGAGCTCGAGGAAATAGGGATCGTGCGGAAAGGCCGTCAGCAGCGCCTGGGTCTCGGCCAGCGCCTTGTCCGGGTAAGCCGATTTGTGCCACGCATAAGCGCGGGCATAGCGCGCCGGCACCGAATTCGTGCCTTCGGGATATTTGCGCAAGGTGACCGCCGGCTCGTTGACGAAGCCGAACAATTTCGCCTTCACGCGCTGGAAGCGCGCGTCGAGCGCCGGATCGCCGGGCTTGTCCCAGGCCGGATCGGCACGATATTGCGCCTCGAGGATCGACACGCGCTCGCCGCTCAGCGGGTGGGTGCGGGCATAGCTGTCGTCCTGCGGGATGCCGAGCCGGAACTCCAGGTTCTGCAGCTTCTTGAAGAAGGCGATCGAGCCCTTGCCGCTGATCCCGGCGGCGGACAAATATTTGACGCCGGCGGCATCGGCGCTCGATTCCTGCGTGCGGGTGAAGGCGAGGAACTTGCCCATCGCCGCCTGCTGGCCGGCGGCGAGGATGCCCATGCCGGCTTCGCCGGCGCCCGCCGCGACCGCCGCGGCGCCCAGCAGCAGGCTGAGGATGCTGATGCCGGTCGCCGCTTTCGCGCCTTCGGAGAAGCGCACGACATGGCCCCCGGCGATATGGCCGAGTTCGTGGGCGATCACGCCCTGCACTTCATTGGCGTTGTCGGCGGCGTTGATCAGGCCGCTGTGGATATAGACGGTCTGGCCGCCGGCGACGAACGCGTTGATCTCCGGATCGCTGATCAGGATGACCTTGACGTTGCGCGGATCGAGCCCCGCCGCCGAGATCAGCGGCCTCGCCATGTCGTTGAACAGCGCCTCGGTCTCGGCGTCGCGCAGGATCGACTGCGCCATCGACGGCTGCGCGAGCAATGCGAACGACAGCACCAGCGCGATCGCCAGGCGCATCAGCACCGCGCAGGAGCGCGCGGCCGGTCGGAACGCTGTGGCGCCGGTCATGATCGGTCCTTCTTCGTCCTGCCCGCCTGAACATGGCCGCCCGAACGTGGCCGCCTGAACCCGCCCGCCTGAACCCGCGCTGAAGCCAGCGGTGAGCAACCCCGCCCGCCGGTGCCTGGGCGCGCCGGCGGGCGGGGTCGTCGGTCACTCCTCGGCGCCGAACGTCCGCTGCCACCAGCCGCGGCGCGGCTGCCCGGCGTCGGCGTTGCCGTCGGTGCCGGCTTCGCCCTCGGCCGGCGCGGCTTCGGCGCTGACCGGCTCGGACGCAACCGGCTCCGGTTCGGGTGTGTCGGCCACGACGGCTTCCGGCGCGACGGTTTCGGCCTCCGGCGGCGTGACCGGAGCCGCTTCGGCCGCGACCGTCTTCGCCTTGGCCGCCGCACGCTTGCGCTTCGGCTTCTCCGCTGCGGCCGGCGCCTCGACGGCCGCTTCGACGACCGCTTCGTCCGGCGCCGCGGCCTTGCGGCGCGAACGCTTCGGCTTGGCCGCCGGCTCGGAACCGGCGACCGGCGCGTCGGCCGGCGTTTCCGCCTCGACGACGGCAACCGTGGCGACCGCGGCCACCTTGTCGGCCTTCTCGGCCTTGGGACGACGGCGCGTGCGCTTGGCCTTGGGCTCCGGCTCGGCGGCAGGCGTCTCGGCCATCTCGGCGATCACAGGCGCCTCGGCGACCACGGGCGCGTCGGCCTCGACCGCCTCGGCGACGAGCGCGTCGAACGGCTCGAGATCCGCACCGGCTTCGGCCGGCGCATCGGCGCCCTCATCCGCTGCCGAGGCGCCTTCGCCTTCGCCACGACGACGGCGTCCACCGCGACGGCCGCGACGGCCACGGCGGCCACGGCGATCTTCCTCGTCGCCGGCGTCGGCCGCGGTCGGGACGGTCCCGCCGCCGTCTGCATCGGCACCCTCATCCGCGCCGGCCTCCGCGTCAACGGCATCGTCGCCGGCACCATCGTCGACAATCGCTTCGCCGTCTTCGGTCTCGCTGCCCTCGACCCGCTCTTCGGCCTGCGCCGCGGGCGACTCACCCTCTTCCTCGCGCGGACCACGCCCGCGGCGACGGCGACGGCGACGGCGACCGCCCCGGCCATCGCCGCGATCCTCCTCTTCGCCACGCGGACGCTGCTCGCGCGGTTCGCGCGCTTCGGCGGCGCTCTCCTCGGCCTCGTCGTCGGCCGCGACTTCGGCCTCCTCTTCTTCTTCGATCTCCTCGTCGATATAGTCGTCTTCCTCGATCTCGCGCGGCGGCGGATCGAAGCGCGGCGCATAGGCCGGCGGCGGACCGCTCGCCTCGACGCCCATGCGCGCACCCTCGGTCTCGCCATCGGGCAGGATCTCGATGAACACGCCATAGCGCTCCTCGATCTCGGCGAGTTCGGCGCGCTTGCGGTTGAGCACGTAGAACGCCGCCTCCTGGCTGGCGCGCAAGGTCAGCCGCGAACCGCGTCCGCGCGCCGCCTCGTCCTCGAGCATGCGCAGCGCCGACAGCGCCGCCGACGAGGCGGTGCGGACGAGGCCGGTGCCTTCGCAATGCGGGCACTGGCGCGTCGACGCCTCGAGCACGCCGGTGCGGATCCGCTGGCGGCTCATCTCCATCAGCCCGAACGAGCTGATCCGGCCGACCTGGATGCGCGCACGATCATTGGCGAGTGCCGCCTTCATCGCCTTCTCGACCTTGCGGACGTTGGAGCCGTTCTCCATGTCGATGAAGTCGATCACGACGAGGCCGGCCATGTCGCGCAGGCGCAGCTGGCGGGCGATCTCGTGCGCGGCCTCGAGGTTGGTCGCGACCGCGGTCTGCTCGATGCCATGTTCGCGCGTCGAGCGGCCCGAGTTGATGTCGATCGACACCAAAGCCTCGGTCGGGTTGATGACCAGATAGCCGCCCGATTTGAGCTGGACGAGCGGCGAATACATCTGGCTGAGCTGGTCCTCGGCGCCGAAGCGCTGGAACAAGGGCACGGCATCGACATAGGGCTGCACGCGGCGGGCATGGCTGGGCATCAGCAGCCGCATGAAATCCTTGGCGAGGCGATAGCCCTCCTCGCCCTCGACGATCACCTCGTCGATGTCGCGATTATAGATGTCGCGGATCGCCCGCTTGATCAGGTCGCTGTCGCCATAGACCAGGGCCGGCGCCGCCGATTTCAGCGTATTCTCGCGAATGCCGTCCCACAGCCGCGCGAGATAGTCGAAGTCGCGCTTGATCTCGACCTTGGTGCGCTGGAGGCCGGCGGTGCGGACGATGCAGCCCATCGACGGCGGCAGCTTCATGTCCGCCATGATCACCTTCAGCCGCTTGCGATCGGCCGCATTGCTGATCTTCCGGCTGATCCCGCCGCCGTGCGACGTGTTGGGCATCAGCACGCAATAACGGCCCGCCAGGCTGAGATAGGTGGTCAGCGCCGCGCCCTTGTTGCCGCGCTCCTCCTTGACGACCTGGACCAGCAGCACCTGCCGCCGGCGGATGACGTCCTGGATCTTGTAGCGGCGGCGCAGCGCCATCCGGCGCTTGCGCAGCGCCTCCACGGCATTGTCGTCGCCGCCCGAACCGCTGCGCGCGGGGCGCGGGGGGCGCGCCTCGTCGCCTTCGCGCCCGTCATCGCCCTCGCGCGCGTCATCGCCCTCGCCGGCATCCTCCGAAGAGTCGGCACGGTGCTCGTCGTCGTGCTCGTCATCGACGAAGCCGTCGTCCGGGCGTCCGTCGCCGCCGCCTTCGCCGCCATAATCGGCGCCCTCATAATCCTCGTCATCCTCGTCGTCGGCGGCGCGCAGCGCCTCTTCCTCGGCGGCGTGCTCGGCCTCCTCGCGCAGCAGCGCTTCGCGGTCCTCGCGCGGGATCTGGTAATAATCGGGATGGATTTCGCTGAAGGCGAGGAAGCCATGGCGGTTGCCGCCATAGTCGACGAACGCCGCCTGGAGCGACGGCTCGACCCTTGTCACCTTGGCGAGATAGATATTGCCCTTGAGCTGTTTCCGCTCGGCGGACTCGAAGTCAAACTCCTCGATTCGGTTTCCCTTGACGACGGCCACGCGGGTCTCTTCCCGGTGGCGCGCGTCGATCAGCATGCGCGTTGTCATTCGATAGTCTCCGGGCGCGCCCGGCCTCCATGTCGGAGGCGCGCGGCGCGCGATCAAAAGGCGGCACGGTCCCCGGGGCGTTCCCGTGCCCGGTTCGTGCCGTGGTTTCGTGGTATAGAAGTGCCTCTGCTGCGTGCGCACGTCCGGCGCGGCGCGCCGGAACCTTCATCCAGGTCGCGGCAACGTCCTGCCTGTGGCAGCGTTGCGGCGTGGATTCGAAATGCATCATGCAGCGTCAACCTGGAAATGCCGTCCTCTTCATCGAGGGCGGTTTGCGGCAAGGCACGACACGAGGTCGAACCCGCCATCGCACGTGCTAGCATCGGGCGTGCACGGGAGCAACAGGCGCCCTCCAGCGGGAGAGCGGCATGTCCGTGGAAAATCACGCCGCGGCGCGCGGCAGGCGCTCGAATTTATGGCGAATATCGCATTAACCATGGTTCTTTACCGCGCTAACAGGCCCGCAAGCCTAGGTTCCGGCTGCAATCAGGCAAGCGGGAAACCACAGTTCGATGATTTTTGGCTGGACCGGCATGGCGTCGGCACGGCACAGAAGGCGCATGTTCGCGATGCTTCTGCTGCTGACCGCTTCGATCTTTCCGCAGGGCCTGCGCGCCGCGACCGTGACCGCCATCTCGGTCGGCGCCGACCGGATCGTCCTGCGCTTCGACGACGCGGTCGACGATGCCTCCGCCTTCGTGCTCGACGAACCGCAGCGGATCGCGCTCGACATCGCCGGTGCCGAGCCGGGCCGCGACACGCCGGCCGGCGGTCTCGTCAGCCGCACGCGCCAGGCGCAGTTCAAGCCCGACGTCGCGCGCGTGGTGTTCGATCTCGTCCGCCCGGCGATCGTGACCAAAGGCGCCTTCTCCGATGGCGGCAAGATGCTGACCCTGTCGCTCGCCGGCGTCGATGCCGGGCGCTTCGCCTCGGCCGCGCGCAAGGGCCGGCAGACGTTCCTCCAGCTGGTCAGCGCCGCGCGCCCGCGCAGCCGCTACAGCCTCACCATCCCGCTCGAACCGGCCACCAGGATGCCCGCGCTGCCGCGCATCAGCGGCCCGGCGGGGCGGCCGCTGGTGGTGATCGACGCCGGCCATGGCGGCCATGATCCGGGCTCGCTGAGCAAGACCACCGGGCGCCGCGAGAAGGATGCGACCTTGAGCATCGCGCTCGCGATCCGCGACGAGCTGATCCGCTCGGGCCGCGTGCGCGTCGCGCTGACCCGCGAGGACGACCGTTATCTGATCCTCGAGGAACGCTATGGCATCGCGCGGCGGCTGAAGGCGGACCTGTTCATCTCGATCCACGCCGACAGCGCGACCGTGGAGGACGCCAATGGCGCCACCGTCTACACCTTGTCCGAGGTCGCGTCCGATCGCGAGGCGGCCAGGCTCGCGGCGCGCGAGAATCGCGCCGACATCATCAACGGCGTCAATCTGGGCGGGCAGAGCCCCGACGTGTCGTCGATCCTGATCGACCTCACCCAGCGCGAGACGATGAACGTCTCGGCCGACTTCGCCAGGCTGCTGCACCGCGAGGCCACCGGGCTGGTGCCGTTCCGGTCCGACTATCACCGCTTCGCCGGCTTCGTCGTGCTCAAGGCGCCCGACGTGCCGTCGGTGCTGTTCGAGACCGGCTTCATGTCGAACCCGACCGACGTCGACTTCCTGTTCTCGCGCGACGGCCGCCGCCGCATCGCCGACGGCATCGCCCGCGCGGTCGAGGTCCAGTTCGCACGCAAGATGGCGCAGCAATAGCAGGACCGCGACAGGCGCGCATTGTCTCACGCCCCGCCGATTCGGAGTAATTCGGCGACGCTATACCAATTCCTGCCGCGCCGCCCGACCCGCACCTGACTGAAGTGACTTTCTTCTGCTCCCCTCCCGGCCTTCCGGGAGGGGCCGGGGGTGGGCGCGAGCGAAGCGAGCCCCCTTTCGGCCGATTGAGGCAGCAAAGAAGCCGTCGCTGACACGCCGTGGGAGTTTCTGGGACGCTATACTAAACTCCCCGCCGCGCCGCCCGGCCCCTCACCCGATCACAACACCCATCCCTCCGTCAGCCCGGTCACATCCCCGGTGAACAGGATCGAGAAATCCGCCACGCTGTCGCCATCGGTATCGGCGAGCAAAGTCGAGGTGTTGCTGCCGCTGTCGAACGCCACCTTCAACTGTCCCGCCACGCCCGAGAAGCTCGTCACCTTGACGAACGCGTCGTTGGTCCCCGCCGTGCCGGCATTGGCGTCGACCCCCGACAGATCGAGAATATCCCCGATCGCATAATCGGTGATCCGGTCCGCACCCGCGCCGGCGCTGCTGTCGGCGGTCGCGAGATAGAGGAAGCGATCGTCGCCGCCATTGCCGGTCAGCATGTCCTGGCCGCCGCTGCCGGTGATGGCATTGGCGCCGCTGGTGCCGGTGAAGCTGTCGCCATAGCTCGACCCGACGATATTCTCGACGCTGGCCACCGTATCGGTGCCCATGCCGCCGCCGACGGTCTGCGCGCCGGTCAGCGCCAGGTTGAGCGTGATGCCGCCGCTGGTGGTTGCATAGCTGACCGTGTCAATTCCGTTGCCGCCGACGAAGGCGTCATTGCCCGAATAGCCGGTCAGCAGATCGTCGCCGTCGCCGCCGCCCAGCGTGTCGTTGCCGCCGGCGCCGTCGATGATGTCGTTGCCCGCGCCACCCTCGATAGTGTCGTTGCCGGCACCGCCCGAGAGCGTGTTGGCCTGCGCATCGCCGGTGATGCTGTCGTCATAGGCGGAACCGGTGAGGTTCTCGATCGACACCAGCGTATCGCTGCCCATCGATCCCGTATTCTGCGCGGTCGTCACCGACAGGTTGACCGTGACCGCACTGGCTGCCGCCGCATAGCTCGCCGTATCGGAACCGCTCCCGCCATCGAGCCGATTGTCGCCGGTGCTGCCGGTCAGCACGTCATTATAGGCCGACCCGATCAGATTCTCGATGCCGATCAACGTCTCGCTGCCCGAACCGCCGGTCGATTGCGCGCCGCTGGTCGCGAGATTGACCTGCACGAAACTCGCCGCGTCGGCATAGCTGGCGGTGTCGCTGCCCGCACCGCCATCGATCGTGTCGTTGCCCGCGCCGCCGGCGAGCAGGTCGTTGCCCGATCCGCCGGTCAGGATGTTGGTTCCGGCCGCGCCGCTCAGCACATCGTCATAGGACGAGCCGATGACAGTCTCGAACGTCGCCAGCGTATCGGTGCCGGCGCCGCCGGTCGCTTGCGCGGTGGCGATGGCCAGGCTGATCGTCACGCCCGCGGCGGCGTTCAGATAGCTGACGCTATCGGTGCCGCTGCCGCCGGTCAGCGTGTCGTTGCCGGCACCGCCCTCGATCACGTTGTTGCCACTGTCGCCGGTCAGCACATCGTCGCAGGCCGAACCGGCGAGATTCTCGATGCCGGTCAGCGTGTCCGCCCCGCCGCCGCCCGATGCCGCGCCGGTGAGCAGGCTCGCCGTCACCGCCGCCGTCGCGTCCGCCCAGGCTGCGGTGTCGGTGCCCGCGCCGCCGTCGATCGCATCGTTGCCCGCACCACCCTGCAGCACGTCATTGCCGTTGCCGCCGGCCAGCGCATTGGCGCCGACATCGCCGGTCAGCGCATCGTCATAGGCCGAGCCGGTGAGGTTCTCGAGACCGGTCAGCGAATCGCTGCCGCCGCCGCCCGACGCCGTGCCCGCACCCAGGCTCGCCGTCACCGCCGACGCCGCGGCCGCCCAGGTCGCGGTATCGGTCCCCATGCCGCCATCGAGCGAATCGTTGCCGAGTCCGCCGTCGAGCAGGTCATTGCCCGTTCCGCCATAGATGCCGTTGGCGCCGCCGTCGCCGGTGAGGCTGTCGTTGAACGCCGAACCGATCAGCCGCTCGATCTCGGCGAGCGTATCGCTGCCGGCGCCGCCCGAAGCCGTGCCGGCAGCGAGGCTGATGGTGACCGCCGACGCGGTACCGGCATAGGACGCCGTATCGGTGTCGGCCCCGCCATTCAGCGTGTCGTTGCCCGCCCCGCCTTCGATCAGGTCGTCGCCCGCGCCGCCCACGATCGCATTGTCGCCGCCGTCGCCGGTCAGCGCATCGCCAAATGCCGAACCCGTCAGGCCCTCGAAACCGGTCAGCGTATCGCTGCCGGCGCCACCCGAAACCGTGCCCGCCGCCAGGCTGACGATGACCGCCGCCGCCGCGCCGGCATAGGACGCGATATCGCTGCCGCTCCCGCCGTTCAGCGCATCATTGCCGCCGCCGCCCTCGACAAGATCATTGCCATCGCCCGCCATGATCGCATTGTCGCTGCCGTCGCCGGTCAGGCTGTCGCCAAAAGCCGACCCCGTGACATTCTCGATTGCCGTCAGCGTATCGCTGCCGCCCCCGCCCGAGGCAGTGCCCGCGGCCAGGCTGACCGTCACCGCCGCCGCAGCGCCCGCCCACGATGCGGTGTCGATCCCCGCGCTGCCATCGAGCGTGTCGTTGCCGGCCCCGCCGTCGAGACTATCATGGCCCGCGCCGCCGCCGATCGCATTGTCGCCGGCATCGCCGGTCAGCATGTCGTCATACGCCGATCCGGTCAGGCTTTCGAAGCCGGCCAGCGTATCGCTGCCCGCACCGCCCGAGGCGGTGCCCGCCGCGAGGCTCGCCGTCACCGCCGACGTCGCCGCGCCGTAGACCGCGGTATCGACACCGCCGCCGCCCGTCAGCGCATCGTCACCCAGGCCGCCGTCGATCGCATTGTTGCCGCCGTCGCCAATCAGCGTGTCGTTCCAGGCCGATCCGATCAGCTGCTCGATGCCCGACAGCGTGTCGCTGCCCGCGCCGCCCGAGGCCGTGCCGGCCGCGAGACTCACCGTCACCGCCGAGACCGCATTGGTCCACGACGCCGTGTCCGCGCCGTTGCCGCCGTTCAGCGTGTCGTTGCCGTCACCGCCGACCAGCACATCGTCGCCATCGGCGCCGGTCAGCGTGTCGTTGCCCGCGCCGCCATCGATGCCGTTCGCACCGCTGGTGCCGGTGAAGCTGTCGCCATAGGTCGATCCGACGATATTCTCGACGCTGGTCACCGTATCGGTGCCCATGCCGCCGCCCACCGCCTGCGCCGTCGTCAGCGCCAGGTTGAGCGTGATGCCGCCGCTGGTGGTGGCATAGCTGACCGTGTCAGTACCGGCACCGCCATTGAAAGCGTCGGTGCCCGAATAGCCGGTCAGCAGATCGTCGCCGTCGCCGCCGCCCAGCGTGTCGTTGCCGCCGGCGCCGTCGATCACGTCGTTGCCCGCGCCGCCCTCGATGCTGTCATTGCCCGCGCCGCCCGACAGCGTGTTCGCATGTCCATTGCCGGTCAGCACGTCGTCATAGGCCGATCCGGTGACGTTCTCGATCGCGAGCAGAGTGTCGCTGCCCATCGCGCCCGTGTTCTGTGCGGTGGTCACCGACAGATTGACGGTCACGCCGCTGGCCGCCGCCGCATAGCTCGCCGTGTCGGACCCGGCACCGCCATCGAGGATGTTGTCGCCGGTCGTGCCGGTCAGCATATCGTTAAACGCCGATCCGATCAGATTCTCGATGCCGGTCAGCGTGTCGCTGCCCGAACCGCCGGTCGATTGCGCGCCGCTGGTGGCGAGATTGACCTGCACGAAACTCGCGGCGTCGGCATAGCTGGCAGTGTCGCTGCTCGCACCGCCGTCGAGCGTATCGTTGCCCGCGCCGCCGTTGAGCATGTCATTGCCGTTGCCGCCGGTCAGCACGTTGGCGCTGGTCGAGCCCGTCAGCACGTCGTCCCATGCCGAGCCGACCAGATTTTCGAACGTCGCGAGCGTGTCGGTACCGGCGGCGCCGGTCGCCTGCGCGGTGGCGACCGCGAGGTTCACCGTCACACCCGCACCGGCATTGAGATAGCGAACCGTATCGGTACCGCTGCCGCCGGTCAGCGTGTCGTTGCCGAGGCCGCCTTCGATGATGTTGGCGTTGCCGTCGCCGGTCAGGCTGTCGTTGAAGTCCGAGCCGACCAGATTCTCGATGCCGGTCAGCGTGTCGCTGCCCGAACCGCCGGTGGCCTGCGCCGTCATGGTCGCGAGCGCGACCGTGACGCCGGCGCCGGCCGACAGATAGTCGGCGGTGTCGTTGCCGTTGCCGCCGGCGAGCGTGTCGTCGCCATCGCCGCCGTCGATGCGGTCGTCGCCGTCGAGGCCGTTGACGATATCGTTGCCGGCGCCGCCTTTGAGCACATCGCCGCCCGCTGTGCCGTTGATCGTGTCGTTGCCCATCGTGAAGCTGGCCACCTGCGCCAACAGATCGGCATGGGTCCACACCGTGCCATCCGCGAAACGCACTTCCTCGATCCGGTCGTTGCCGCTCGTCACCGCATTATCGAGCGTGATGGTGCTGCCACCGCCGAAATAAAGCACGATGTCGTTGCCCGAATCCGCCAAGTACACGTCGATATGCACCGGCCGGATTTCGGCTGTAAATGAGATTTTGTCATAACCTCCATCGAGGTCGTGGACGATATCGGTCCCTTGGCCGCGCCCAATGGAATAAATGTCGTCACCTGCGCCGCCAGACAGCAAATCATCGCCCAGGCCACCATCAATGATGTCATCGCCGGTACCGGTAACAACATTGTCATCTCCCGCGCCCGCAGAAACCACGTCCGCTTTGCTGGTACCCCAGATGATATCATTCCCGCCGGTCTGCTGGTCCGCAACATAGCGCGCCATAAACTCGGCCTCACTCCAGGACGTGATGATGCCATCGGAGAAGGTGATCCGCTCGATCCCGATATCATTATGGTCCTGATCCTTCAGCAGGATCGAGCCGGCTTGGTTGTTGAAGCTGATCAGCACGTTCGCCCAATTCGCGCTATCCCTAGCGAAGACGACGTTATCTGCGCTGATTCCGCTGCCGAATGCGAGTGTGTCCGTAGCCCAGATATCGCCTTCCTGAAACTCGTAGATTACGTCGTCGCCGTCGCCACTGGCATAATGATACGTATCTGCCTTGACGCCGCCGTTCAATATGTCGTCACCCGTACCGCCAGTGATGTCATCGATGCTATCGCCGGTGTTGATATCATCGTTACCCGCTCCGCCGATTGCAATATCCGCCAGATTGGTGCCGTCAATGTTATCGTCGCCCGCCGTCTGCTGTGCAGCGACATAGAGCGCCATGAATTCGGCCTCGCTCCATGACGTCACACCCCCCTCGGAAAAAGTGATTCGCTCGATACCGACATCGCCGCGATCCTGATCTTTAAGGATTATCGATCCGTCATTGTATTTGAACGTTATACGTACATTCTCCCAGTTCGCACCGTCCTTCGCAAAGACGATGTCAGCCGCCGTAACGCCGCTACCAAAGGCAAGGGTGTCGGTCGCCCATATGTCGCCTTCCTGGAACTCATATATGACGTCATCACCGTCGCCACTAACATAGTGATAGGTGTCTGAACCGGTTTGTCCGTTCAGAAAATCGTCGCCGGTGCCACCGCTGATATCGTCGTTACCGTCGTCCGTGCCGACGATGTCATCGCCGGCACCGGCAATGACGGTGTCCGCGAGATTGGTGCCGTCGATATCGTCATTGCCAATGGTTTGCTGAGCCGCGACATAATGTGCCATCAACTGGACATTCGTCCAGGTCGTGCTGCCTTCGGTGAATATCACCTGCTCGATTCCCGCATCAGCCCGGTCCTGATCAACGATGATGATCGAACCATCGTGGCCAACGAAATCGATACGGATATTTGCCCAGTTGCTGCCGTCTCGTGAAAATAGAAGATCGGTAGGTGCGACCCCCAAACCGAATATCAGTGTGTCGCTTGGGCTGTAACGTTCATTGTCCTGGAAGTCATAAATCCGGTCATTGCCATCACCGACGCCATAATAATAGGTATCGACACCTGTACCGCCTCGGAGATCATCGTTACCAAGTCCACCGATGAGCGTGTCGTTCCCGTTGCCCGTCTCGATGCGATCATTGCCGCCTTTTCCTTCGGCCGTGTCGGCAAGGTTGGATCCATAAATGATGTCATCACCGGTAGATTCCTGGGAGTCCACATAATGGGCCATCAGGTCGGCATGGCTCCAGATCGTACCATCGTCGAAGATCACCCTTTCGACGCCTGCGCCATCGAGATTTTCACCAAGCAGCAGCACAGATCCCACTCCGTTACCGAAGGTGAGTTTGATGTCGAACCAGGCATCGACGTTTCGGACGAAAACGATGTCGTCGGGCGAGATTTCATCCCCGAAAATGAGCGTATCGGTTGCTGAACCATCGAACTGCGGATTATCGTGGATCGTGTCATCACCGTCACCCAGTTGGTAATAATAGGTGTCTGCGCCGTAGCCGCCCATCATGAGATCGCTACCCTGATCACCGATCAAAGTATCCAAACCATCACTGCCGTACAATGTATCGTTGCCTTCGCCTCCTTCCAGCTGATTACGACCCAAATTTCCATAGAGCGCGTCGTCACCGCTACCGCCGCGGATTACGTCGTCGCCGTCATTCCCAAAAATGACATCATTGCCGGCCAGGCCGTCAATGGTTTCGTCCGCCCAACTCCCGTTGATCGTGTCAGCGCCGTCTGAGACGATCGTTGCCAGATACCGGCTTGCGATGTCGCTAGCGTTAAGCCCGTCCTCAGCAACAAAATGGAATTGCTCGATCGAATTAACTGGCGAGATCCATTGTCCAGTGAGAATGATCCCGGTCGCGGTGCTATTGAAATATATCTGAAGGTCATCGGTCCCCGATAAGCGGGTGACACGAAGGTCCGCAGCATCAAGCTCGCTTGAGAAATACACGGCATCCTCGCTGCCGCTAGCATCCACGATCCGGTCAAGGCCGTCACCGTCGGCATAGACATACATATCGCTGTCTGTGCCGCCCTCAAGCAAATCATTGCCGCTTCCGCCGACAAGCCGATCGACTCCGTTATTTCCGATCAAATGGTCCGCGCCTTCGTAGCCGAAAATAAGTTGATCGTAGGTCGGAACCTGGATGACTGCGACGCTCCAGCCATTGGGTCCCGCTGTCGAAACTGTCTGTTCATAAAAGGTGATGTTTTTATCGATAACGTCAACGTTGGCTGTTCCGTAGTGATCGGTCATTTCACCGAATAGCCAGCGCCAGCCCGTCGCGTTGAGGACATAATCCGAGCTGATACCCATAGCGTCAGCAACATAAAAGAGAATTGAACCTTGATCTTCGTACCAAGCGGTCCAAGGATGGCGATTGTCATTGTACTCGCCTGGTCTCATGGTGATTCGACCATATCCGCCAGTAGTGTTTGTGACGAACGAAGGCTCGTCCTGCACAATGGTAGTCACGAAGGAGTCGAAATCACCATAAAGTTCGCCCGTCGAAGGATTGAAATCCAACATAGTGAATGGATTAAGATAATCATAAGCAGGTACGATACTTGCACCTTCCAAAACCGCTCCCTCAGTAATCGAGGAAAGATCAGAGAGGTAATCTGGATCGCTGGGATCGAGTGCGGCGACATCTGAACTGATTTGATAGAGCGGCACTAACTGGGGTCCGCTAGCCGCCTGAACCAAAAATCTTACGCCAAGTTGCTGGACCAGATCGGCCCACATTCTTTCCAACTGCTCAAGCTGAGGTTCAGTCGATCCGTCGAGCGACACACCCGTAAATGCCTCGAGCATCTGCACATAATATGGTGAGTCGGGTGCCTGTGCCTCCGAAATTTCTACCCCGGCCCAGCGAGCAAGCAAATCGACAAAGCCGCCTTCCAAGACCGTGTGGCTACCGTCATGAAGTACGTGCCACCCAGCAAACGCGGCAAAATCGTCAAAATCGTGATCACCGCTTACAAAATTTTCTACCATGGATTTCAATATCGGATCGAAATACATAGCCGTCCGAAGATCAGGCATCGCGCCAGCGGCCGGCAGATTTGGAAGTATCTGAATATTACCGACATTTGCGCCGGCCGGTATGTCCGGACGATTTAAGCTTTTATCCATGCCCAGCCATACACTAGCCATGCCATGATCTGCGCCAGACGAGAGCCTATAACTGCCCGTGCGTGCAATTGTGTTTCCATCAATTTCTTGATCAGTTGAAATATAAGCGAGATTGAACCACGCGACTCCAGCTTGCATGAGAGAGATTATTTCATCGGCAGATGAAATTCCATCTTGGTTCAAATCGTGCCAAATTAACAAATCTTGAAATGCTGGATCGAAAGTATCAATTTTTCCATCATGATTTGAATCCAGCGCCGCAAGCTCATCAAAGCCATCGACGTTCGCTCCGCCAAAAAGCTCCGAAACATCATTTGCTATGCCATCATGATTCAAATCTTGGACAAGAAATCCGTCTTGAGAATTCACCCATCCGACGCGCTCGACCTGACTATCTCCATCCAAATCAAACAATATGGTGCTCGAATCGGTCGATATCAACTCAATGCCGTCACCGTCGAGGTCTAGAACGATTGGATCTGATCGTAGATGCCGGAGAAATGCCGACATATCTTCGACGAAATTGGATATGCTCCAGCCAAGGTCATGCAGCGCACCGAAAAACCATTCTCCCGCTTCACCGCCGCCGATTGCGCCGATAATCCCTCCCAATATGGCCCCCAGTAACGCTGCAGCTGGCCCGCCGAATGTACCACCCCAAATGGCTCCAGTGATACCTGCGGTCACAGTCGCGGCGAATGCGCCGCCGAATGCCCGTCCTATGAGACCACCAAGCAAATCATCTGCGCTGGCCAAATCACCTCTTGACATTGCCTCTGCGAACGCATGCTGCGTTTGCCACGCATCCAATGTGATCGCGGCAGCCCCTACCAATTCGCCCGCGGCCCGAAGCATATTACCTCGAAGCCAAGTGGGAAGATCGCTCCAATGTGTGTTGGGGAGGCTGGGCCGATTCATAAATCCATTTTCGTCAAATGGCATGCTATTGAATATATCGGTACCGCCGAACTCTGCAATTCTGACATTTCTAACAGCATCGCGGGCGCTATTTGAAAAATCTCTTCCGTTGTAATAATCTATTTCGGACCCGTTTTGGAAAAACCTCTCCTCGTATATTTGAGGAATGTCTCTCAAATTTGAATTGTTAAATGGACTTTGTGTCCAAAATGGCTTATTGGTAAAGCTATCTGAAGTGACAATACGCACATCGTCGACAGATGCGCCATAAATGGGATCTTGAGCAGTATCTATCAGCGCCCGCTCGCCGATATTTCCGCCAGTGTAGGCGTCTATTTGCGCCTGCGTCATAGGCTGAAATTCGATTGAACCGTCAGCTATCGCGGCGTCGATCCATTGCTTGGCAGCAATCGCATCTGGGTAAGATGTATTTCTTGTGGCTTCATTATAAATGATCTCGTTGATAACAATTCGGCCATCTAGGGCTTTGAAGTCATCAAGAAAACGGTCCCAACCCGGAGGAGGTGTGCCAGAACCGTTCCAAGCGCCTATGCCAGATTTTGAAGCATCAATAATGGCGGACGAGTCGAGATAATACGTAGTCATTCAAAACTCCGGGATAGCGTTCAATCTATTTGTCTCGGAATGCAAATCCTCGCATCTCGAAAAAAAAAGGGTAGATAGCTTTGCGCTCGGTATACTTGTAGTTCGACATTATGAATTCGTTAGCTAGTTCTTCGATTGGAGTAAGTTGGTCAGGATCGAAATTCATCCTATCCCTTTCCAACTCACCCCAACGTTTCGTTAGATCTGGATACATAGATTTAAATGACTCGTACGCATTCTTGACAAAATCGTCGCTGTAACTCCGTGGATGATCGATAATCATGCGATACTTCCTTCCCTATAATGCGATTATCCCTTACCAAACGGCAGATCAGATTAGAATGACGGTGGCACGTGCAATAACCCCGAATTACGCCGACCTAGGCCGCAAACTCCGGATTAAATTCGAAGACTGGATTACGGTGCCGCTTTGCAAAATGCACCAATCGAGACGGGCCGCTATCGCCAGCAATCAGAGCATGAAGTCCGCCGCCATAAGGCCGAGATCTACCGAATGCTCCTCGGCCTGATCGATTCGCTGGATCGATCGCGCTGCTTTCCCGGTGACGTCGCCACAAACGCACGCGCACCGCCGCAATCTTTTGTTGGCCCGCTTGGCGCCTAGATCGGTAGCCATGCGGCTGAAGGCGGTCGAGAAGCGCGTGCAAGCCGATTGATTTGTCGGCATGAGTCTGCAAACGGATCATCGCTGCCGCATCACCCGAAGCCATACGACCTTGGTTCCGCGCGTCTCGTGCGCTTTCGATCCTTGCCCCCGACACGTCTGATCGTCTCCCGCGGCCGGCCCGGCCGCCGATCATGTTTGACCGAGCTTCATCTTCCAATCAAGAACTATCGTATCCGAAATGGAGTGCATTAAATCTGTCACACCTGCTTACCGGGTGCGATCCTGGCTCGACAGTCGCGCAAGCTGCCGCGCTGCCAACGGATCGGTGGCGAAACAATCTCGGAAGACCGGCGCTTCTTGTGTACCTCATTGCGAGTCTCCGCCGCCGTTTCTTCAGTGGAAGGTCCGGCGTCCTCGTTCTGTGCCAGTCATTGTCCGGTTCAAGCTGAACGAACACGCCCTGATCATGCGACATGGCCGAAGTGCGGATCGCATGTCCCGCTCACCAAAGTCCACTGATCGATCCCATCTGGCGACGATCTGCCAGGGGATTGCGCTGACGCGCGTCCAGCAACTCCGGATTACGGCGCCTTTGGCCGCGGACCACGCTTGCCGCCGGCGAGGGTCAGGCCAGTGCGTTGCTCCATGTCGGCCAGCCACGCTTTTGATCCGGCAAGGCGACCGACGCATTCGGCCTTTCGCAGCGCGGCAAAAGTCATGGCTTCGTCAAAGGCATCGCCCGGAAAGGCGGCGAAGTCGCCGACGCGCTCATATGCCGGCACAACATCGACAGGATTGTCGCTTTCCCCGGTACTCTGTGCCCGCGTACCGGACCAGCGCCAGTCCTCTGCCCGCTCGACGAGCCCGGCGCGGACGGGATTGCGCGCGACATAGCGCAGCGCTGCGATCGGATGCGCCTCGTCCATCGCGACCGAGCTGAAGCGGCCCTGCCACAAATGTCCGGTCACGCGCATGCGCAGGTTGATGAAGCCGGCAAAATGACGGTGACCATAGCGAAAGGTTCGCCGCAATCCGTCCTCGTCGCCAGCTACCGAGGCGAATTGAACGTGATTGGGCATCAAACAATATCGCCAGATCGCAACTTGCGCGCGCCGCCGCGTCGGCCGGCGGGTCGAGATGGAGCAGATGGTCGCCGTCTTCGAAAAACCACCGGCTCGCGCCGTTTGCCGCGCTGCGTGATACGGTGCGGGATGCCGGGGCGCACATATGTGGGAGGACGGGCCATCGCCGAAAGCTGGCGAGACCCCCCATCGGAATAAAGGGGTCATTGCACGTGTCACCGTTGTCATTCCCGGATGCGACCGGGCAAGCGCCGGCCGGCTCGGCTGCGCCGGCTTCCCCCGGCCTGTCGCACCTCGACCATGATGCGTCGCTTCCATCGCGTCCAAAAACTTGCATCATCCCAATGTTCGTGCTATGTTCTTCGCGCAAGGAAGGGGGCTGCGAGTGCACGTTCGAGCGGGTGAAATACGGCGGGCGCGTCCTGCGACGTCGCGGTGGCGCGAAGGGGCCACGCCGCTGCCGCCGTCACGTCCGCATCGCGCGGATCGCCGGCCGATGCGCCTGCCGCGAACCCCGATGGCAATCGGCGGAGGCTTCGCTGTCGATACGGGAATAATACGGACCCGAAGCGGCCGCGCCGACGCGTCCATCCTCCGCATCGCGGGCGTCGCTCGCCATCCGGCCCGCGGCACGAGCGCGGGCTGGGTCGAGCGGTCCCCGGTCGCGGATATTTACCCCTTTGCAACGTCCGGGCGGCTCGCTGTAAAAACAGCGGGAATACAGCGGAGCGGGGAAGCGCCGCGCCGCACGCACGCGACATCCTGCCCCCGCCACCGGTCCTTCGCGTCGGCGGCCGGCCGATCATTCCATCGGGGTTCCAATCGGCTGCACGGCGGTTGCGCGCATGGTGCGGCGCCCGCTGTAAAAACAGCGAAAGAACAGCGGGACCGCCGTTTCCGGATGTCGGGCGCGGGATCGCTGGACGCCCGCCGTCACGCCGGCATCGCGCGATTCGACGCAAGCAGCGCCGGCTGCGGACCGGGGCCGCGATCAGCGAAGCGATCTTCGAAAATACAGGGCAATACAGGTGCAACCGGTCCCGCACCCGGGTCGCGCTGCGTCACCGCCATCCCGAGCCGCCCGGCGCGCCGGGCAAGCACGCGGCGTTTCGGGCGTCGCCCGACCGGCTTCGTCGAAGCAGTGCGGCGAGTGCCGGTTTCGCTGATAATACATATGTGGACGGCCCCCACTTGCAAGCGTTTTTTAGCAGAAAATTGATCGGATCGTTTGCGTTCATATGTACGGCCTGTTGATGCGGCCGCACATGACCGCTGGCCAAGATGGTTTCCGCGACGCGAGTTCCAAACAGCGAAGCGACCTTTGTGGGGCCACTGTATTTACCGGAGTGTCACGCGTCGTGGATCGATCGATCACACCATCTGCTCTTCATCCTGCAAGTTCCGGCCTCAACGCGGCACGGTTGCTGCTATATCTGCTCCCCGTGCCGGCCAAGCTCTATGCTGCGCCCATCATCACAGGCGCGGCGGGTTTACTGTAATGTTCGCCCGTCATCATCATTTTCCAGGCGATGCGGGCAATCCTGTTCGCCAGGGCGATCGCGACCAGCTTCGGCGGCTTGCGCTTGAGAAGGTCCAGCAGCCAGGGCGACACATGCTTGCTGCGCCCGGCCCTGATCTGCTGGATCAGCGAGGTTGCCCCCGTTACCAGCGTTCTTCGCAAGTCCGGGTCGCCGGCGCGGGTGATCACGCCCAGCCTGACCTTGCCGGCGGTCGAGTGATCCTTCGGCGTCAGCCCGATCCAGGCGGCGAAGTCACGGCCCGACTGGAAGAGTTCGGGCGAGGGCGCCTTCATCATCAACAGCGATGCGCCGATCGGGCCGACTGCCGGTATCTCGGCCAGGCGGCGCGAGCATTCATTCGCGCGGTGCCATGCCATCAACCGGGCCTCG
>Ga0268265_10000254_pt1 | contig 60589 bp, 92 predicted proteins | sample KBSSwiS52_FD_190355 | JGI IMG/M metagenome (GOLD analysis project Ga0268265, IMG submission 190355) | Switchgrass rhizosphere microbial communities from Kellogg Biological Station, Michigan, USA - KBS Switchgrass S5-2 (SPAdes) (version 2) | ecosystem: Host-associated > Plants > Roots >... | reverse complement strand
CGTATATGTCATGTTCCGGATTGTGACTCCATCAAACAGCTGCCGCTAGTGGCGCAAGCTCCAGCGCGGCGAGCGGATCACCGTGCTCCTGCTCGCACCAACTCATAGGCGGCTCTTGCATCCAGACGGATCCTGGCAGATTGCACCACTGGCCCCACTCGTGCTCATCCGTCAGCTCTAGCAGCTCTCTCGCGTCCACAATATGCGTGGCGCATGCACCTATGTACCCCTCGCCATCTGCGAGCCAGAGGTGCCATCTCGCTGGTTCTAGGCAATGCGACTCCGTAGAGGGCCGATAGCCGCAGACGGTGAGCCAGCCGATCTCCGGACCCAACATGTCCTTCCAGTGCGGCTGCGTCACTTGCCCTCCGCTCGCGCGCCGAGGACCGCTGCGCAGGCCAGAGCCGCCAACGTCTTCATGGCTGCCAGACCTTCCCGCTGGCGTTCAGGATCTCAATCAGCGCGTCTGCGGCCCACTCGTACATGTCCTGGCAGAGGATCCAGGAGCGCCAGCCCTCGTCCACCATGATCATGTAGAAGGATGTTGCTCCGCCCTCCTGGAGCTGCTTGGTGTACACCGGCGCTTCGGGCGTTGCCTCGGCGCTCACGGGAGCACCACCTTGAAGTCGGTGAGGCGGAGTCCCGCACCCTTCGTCTCTTCCAGCTTGAGCGTTGCGTCGTCTGGCCCGATCGCCGGTCCGCTAATGGCTGCCGCGCTGAACTCGCGCCCGGAGTCGTCCACGAGCGTCAGCAACAGCATCGACCCACCGAGCATCGCCGCGAGTTCAGCCATGTTTGGCGTCTCGACCTCAGGCACGAACTCCTTTGGCGTCTCAGCCATTCGTCGCTCCTTGCGGCAGGGCCTCTATGGCCCAGCTGACGACGATTGCGTTTTCATCAGATGACTCAATTACAGCTTTGCCCGCTGTCTTCAAGCCGAACTCATACAAGCCGCGATCTAGGTACAACCGCCTGTCCTGCAAGTGCGATGCGAACTGACGCATGGCCACTGTCGGATTGCCAGCATTAATTACTGCCTTGGCTCGAAGCTCTTCTGTCGTCTTGACCTCCACATTGAGGAGGTCTGAAATCTTAGGCACGATCGCTCTCTTCCTCGCCGGGCGCGAGGCGCGGCACTGGCGTCTGCTCGGGGCCTAGCCGACCTGGCATCGACCCATCAAAAGTCTTGGGCAAGGCATAGATCTCCCACAGTTCCTGGTGGACGGGAAGGGACCTGGAGGCTCGCTCGCCTGGGTCGATCATTCCGTTCCCCAATCCAAATTCACTCTGGTCCCAACTCTCCGCATCTCTTGGATCGTCCATATCTAGACCTCCTCGCAGTTCATGTAGTGGTACAACGCCTTCCGGACATACGCTACCCGCGACAGCCCAGCCTCCTGCGCACGCTTATCGATCGCCAACAGCTGATCGGACTCCAGCGTCATAAGGAACTTGTCATTGATCCGACCGGGCACCAACGGCTCCTTGACACCCGGCTCAATCACAATCTTCGGCACTCAGCAATCCTTCTCGTCTCTGGGTCTCCGGCTAGTCGGCCCGAAAAGCTCCGTCCTAACGTTCACGGATGTGTATATACTATATATCTTATATCTCTTACTTACTTTCTACCTATAAACCCAGAGACTCAGAGACGAAGTGCCTATTTCCCCTGGTAGATTTGCGTCTCTGGGTTTCGGTTCAACCCGGATCAACTAGGGGTCGAAACCAGAGACGGAACCACCTGTTTCGGTCATTGGAACGCTTTGTTTACCAATTGTGTTATATACAACAAGCATTCCAAGATCGACATAACCGTTCCGTCTCTGGGTTTCGTCGCTGGGTTTGACCTAGTCGTACGACTAGCCGGTGACAGTCTTCACCCAGTCAGCCTTGAGACGCAATCCAACCCGATACCAAGTGGGCTTACCGTCCTCATTCCGCATGGACCTCTTCTCAAAATTCAGCCCGTTCAGATCACGGCCAAATTTCGTTTGGCTTATACGGTCCTTGTCCTTTACAGAATGGTTATCACACCAGACTACGTATGCTTGATACAGCTTGCCGGGCTCAACCCGGTACGTGTCCGGCTCCCCGTACTCGCACAGGTCCTCTAGTGCTGAGGCAAAGTCGCTCACCTCTGCGCGGAACCGCCGTCCGGCCTCTATCGCCCCAGCGGGTACATATGTAAGGCAGTCCGGGTTGTTCAGATACATCTGATACCCGGCGACCAACCAAGCCAGCACAGCCGAGCGACCCTCATCGGACTCCAGCAGATCGATGAATCCTGGATCCTCCTCATTCTGCGGGATCTGCACGTCAAACGGCACAACGATGATCCGTCGCCATAGCGCCGCATCAGCGCCCTCAATCGTAGGGGCGTGGTTCGTCAGCAACCACGGCGTGAAAGCTGGTCGAATATCCATGTACTCCTTGGCGTATGGCACGCGAGCCTTGACCGGCGCACCGCCAGTGAGGCGCTTGATCTGATCCGGATGCAGGTGCCAGGAGGCTGATGCCTCCTCAGCGTAGACGAACCGCTTCGTCAGTACTCCCACGAGGTCCGGCCGTGGACGCTCATCCTGGTTGTCGCGGAACACAGTCATGTTGGTACCGCTAGCGTATGCACCTAGCGCGGAGTCGAGCGCGAGCGCAAAAGTGGTCTTTCCGGTAGAGGTCGGCCCAAATGCGACCGGCATTAGCCGCTTGGGATTCCGGCCAAGCAACGTATACCCGGCGAGCGCTTGTAGCCAATCGCGCACCTCAACGTCCGGTTGGAAGCGCGACAGGAACTTGTTCCACTCGGGCAGCTCCGCACTCTCCACATACCGCGTCCCGGTCGAGATCGTGTTCCAGTCCTCCAGCTTCGAGGGCCGGAGCCGGACGCGCTGTCCAGAAAGCTCAAGCGTGCCGTTGGGGCACACCAGGAGATCTCGCCGGGAATCGAGCGCACCAGCGTCGAGCGTCATGCCCTTTAGGTCACGAGCCTTGGAGATCATGGCGTTTAGCTTGCCCTCGTTGCCCGAAGAACCAGCAAACTTCAGGATCGCAGCCTTGGTCTTGGGGTCCTCCTCAAACTCCGCCTCCTGCCGGATCGTGCCAACCGTCTCCATGGCCATGCGGGTGATCTCGCCGTCACGGTCCAGCACCCACACGTTCAGCCGGTCGCTCCACACGAACCAGCTGCCGAACGCGGGTACCCAGCGAACGCTGTTCCGGTACCGCGCAGCGAACCTCCGCGCGTTCCCGGTGTCGTTCCGCTCGTAGATTGTGTCCGATCCAACCCGCCGACGCTCCTTAGGCGCACGCGAAAGCTCATCGAGTTCGCAAAGGTCCTCATCCTCCGGATCGCCCTCGGCAACAACCTTCTGGACAGCACCTGCCTTGGCGCGGGCATACTCACCGCGCCACTCCGCCTCTGAGCGCCTGCCCCCTACCGCCTCCGCAAACGCACTACGAACCTTTGCCAGCGCTTTCCATAACCCGTGGTGCCCAGCAGCGGAGTCGCCCACGATTGCCCAGACCGCATCACGCATCGCATCGTGCGCGCCTCCGTCCGGCCCAGCCAGACGCACCGCCGACAGATGCTTCCGGAGCGTCCGGTCCATGGCAGTGCAGATAGCGTGATCCCCACGATCCTCGATCCATTGCTGGACCTCCGCGTCGTCAAGCTCCACCTCTGCGCGCGCAACCCAGGCCTTGCCATTCGTCAGCCCTTCCACCCAACGCGCAGGCAACTCCGGCAGTTCTGCCGGTGTCGGGAACTCGTCGTCAACAACCGCGCCCTCTGGGGTAACCCAGTGGTACTCCGCACCGGTGTCCGGGTGCACCGACGGTGCAACCACGGCATACCGGTGGTCCCAGCGGATCAGCTCGACTCCGCCACCTTGTGGAAGCTTGCCGGGCCAAGCGAGGGCAGAAGGAATGCGGAACCAGCGAATGCCCGAAGGGAGTTCACGCGCACTGCTGATCCAAGTTGCAGGGAGAGTGCCCCACGCTTCCTCAGCGGCCGCAACGGTTTGCGCGCCCGTCTTGGAGTCATACGCGTCCACGTCAATGCCGAGCACGCCCTTGGGCGGACTGATAGCCAGGTTGCCTTGCGGGTACTCGACGGCCCAGCGAGCTAGCTGCGACCTATCAGGCGTCTGGTTGCTGTGTGGCTTTGCCGCGCCGGTCCAATCGGATGGCGGAGCGTGCTTCTTTCCAGCGGGCAGGGGTAGCGGACGCCATCCAGCCTCAAGGTAGTGCACTGCCCCCATCGAGAACGGCCCGGAGGGAATCGCCTTCACGCCTCGCCCCGGAAGCCCAGCGCGGTAACACCAGCCGCCACCACCGCCCTCAAGGCATCCGCCCACCGATCCTCGCCCATGCCCTCACGTTCCATGAGGTCGAGGACGAAGTCATAATGCTCCGGCGGGATGTTGACCTGGACCTTGGGTCCGATATATGGCTTGCCGCCAGCTCCTCGCCGGAGCGGCCGCAAATCCGCTGCGCGCGGTATCGTCATCGTAGCACTCATATTCGATTCCTTCCCTACGGAGATCCGACGATACGCCGCGCGTCGGCGGCCAACTTGCGGACAGCGGTGACTTCCGCCTCCTTGCGCCGCTTGAGGAAAGTGATGTTGTGCTTGACCGCGTCCCGTGCGTGTGGCTTGCCAGGAACCCAGTAGCCCCAAGCCTTTTGCCGGTCATCCGGCACTGTTCCCATCGCTAGCGAGGGTTGCTGCTTGACCCAGTAGCGTGGTCGGGTTTCGCGCCGGAGGATGGCGTTGATCTCCACCGGGTCGAGCACAGCGTTGACCTGGCGTAGGTGGAAGTCCTCAGTTACTAACCTGGCGTGCGGCCACTCCTCGACCATCTCCAGTATCTCGTCAATCTGGTCGTCCTGCGGCCCGGTGAACTCTCCTGCGTCCCACCACTCGACATTTGCCATCACCGGTATCGAGGCATCGCCGCACATCGCCAGCGGATGTACCTGGAAGATGGACCAGCCGGTCGTCCCACCCGGGTCAAGCGCTATGACCTGGAAACCAACCGAGTCTTCAGGCTCCTCATCCATGCCGATCACCGGGGCCAGCTGTCGATCACGTACCAGAGGCAGGCGGCAGTACTCAGGCCTAGCAACACGAAGAGGAACAGCACGCCCCAGCCGAACCCACCGCGCTTGCCCGTGCCATACGGCTGCAACTCCGAGAGACGACTGTGTGCCACCTCCAGACGCCTCGCGCGCTCGTTCGCACGCTGCGCGGCTGCCTGGATGTCTCCGGAAACCTCCGGATCACCCTCAACCGCAATCAGTCCCGGTATCACCAGCGGTGGGACAACCACCGGCGGCCACAACGCTGAGGGCTGAACGTTCAAGGGCTCCTGGCCCGGTGTGCACATCGGCGTACCGTCCACATGCTCCAGCTTAGCGCTGTCCTCACCGAACTGCACCGCCTGTCCGCAAGACGGACAGTTAAACCCATCTGCCTCCAACGGAGACGAATCAGAAGTAGACATCCCACACTCTCCCCACAAGAGCGAGCAATAAGCCCGCTACGGCCAATAGAACCACTGCAGCGCCGATGACAACGCCCAGCCGCCATCCGTGGTTGAATGACGGGCTGGGCGCTGGCGTGCGCTCGAATCGAGCGCCCACGCTACCGGGGCGATGCGATGGACAGTCCGTCCGGATAACCGCACATCCGGTTGCCGCCCGCATCGTCGCACGAGGCGCGGTGCAGGTGTTGCTCCGGCGGCTGCGGTTCGGTGAACACCGGTTCCGGCCGGTTGACCTCCAGCAGGGCCATCGCCTTGCGATATGCCTCGTCCTCGGAGTCAGCCGCCACCGAGGTCTGGAAACGATCGACCACCCGGCGCTCTGTCTTGGCGATCATGGTCTGGCCGGCACCGACGTTGATCTTGGCGGTGTAGCCGTTGCCCTCGCGGATCTCCTGCGCCGGAATGACCTCCTGCACCTGGACGGTAACTCGCCAGTGCTTCTCCAGCGGATCGTTATTGGTTGCCACTTCAGCCTCTCCTCTTCGGCGGACGGCGGTTGTACCACCACCCGCGCCCCATCATCGGTACAACGCAGGCCAGACGCGGTGCCCAGCCCACACGATGCAGCACTCTCATGCGAATGCCTCCAATGCGGTTCCGACGAACGATGCGGCGATCAGCCCGAGGATGACCGCACCGATCAGCCGCCCGGTGCGGCACATGCCGCCGCTGGTCTTTCCGCCCTTATGCGATGTGCCGCCGCCGGATGATGAGGGCTTGTATGCCGGACCGGGTCCAACCCCTGCACGTCCGGGCCGTCGGTCACGCTGTGGACGCCGCTTCCCTCCCGGGCTGTTCCTTTTCGGCATTACCAGTTCACGCTCCGGGATTGGTGACCGCAGCCTTGCCGAGGATCCGGCAAACGGTCGTCCCGCACTCCGGGCACTTCCCCTTGGCCATGTTCATGCCGGTCTTGGAGACGGTGACCTCGCCCTCGAAATCGGTCTTGTCCTTGCACTTGACGCAGTAGCCGTTGTAGGTTTCCATGTTCAGCTCCTTGCTGCGGACGGGTTGGCCGCCCACTCGATGTCGTTGATAGCAGGGATGATCTCCGCACCGTCCTCGCGCCGCGCCCAGGGCAGGATGTCAGGGTGAAAGTTTCCGCCTCCGCCCCGGCCGGTCAAGTAATCCTCGCCCCAATTGGAGGGGTGCACTCCGAACTTGGCGAACGCGTCCACGCGCGAGCGGATCGAGCAGTTGCGGTCGAACTTGGCCATGAAGCCACACGAGCCGGTCTGAAAGCACACCGGCCGCAGGCGGTTGGCGATGTCCTCGAACTGCCAACGGTTAGCATCACGCTCCCGGTCATCCAGTCGACGTGGGTACGTGCGCAGGGCGTTTGCCATGCCTGCGAAGATCATTCGCCAGGGGAACTGCGCCTGGGTGCAAGTACGTTTGCCTGCCTCGGTCAGCAACGTCCGGAGATCGAGCACCCAATGGATCCGGGTGGGCATGTCATGCGGTAGCACGCCGCGCGCCTCCTCGGCAGGCATTCCCAGCTCGATCAGTCGAAGGTACCGGCCTTGGAGTTCGGCCATGGCCTCCTCCCACTCCATCCGCATGCGCTGCTGCGTTGTGGGTTCAGGGTCGTACCCCTCCCAATCGAACTTGAAAGTCCCCGGGTGGCGCTCCACGCCCAAGAGCGAAGGCGGCAACGGGATCTCCTCAGCCCAATCGCCGTCAGGCACAGCGAACCGCAGCGACTCCTGGGCAAAGAAGCTAGCGCGTGACCGGACCATCTGGTGCGTGATCGAGCGCGTCACGCCCTCGATCTGGAAGTGGAACTGTGCCACCTCCAGCGGTCCATTCAGGACGGTCGCCAGCATGTCGTCGATGACCGCACGCCGCTCCGTGTCGGTGACCTCCGCGAGGCTCCGCACGACCTTGCCGGAGTACTGCGCGCACAGCGCGGCCACGGAGCCGTACGGGTCCGGCATCGCGTTCAGGAGCCGGACACGGATCTGCCCGCGCTGCTCCGCCGGAATCGGCTCACGCTCGTACTGCGCAGCGTCAGCCTTGCGTACCAGTTCACTTCCCACGGACAGTCTCCAGGGTTTCAGGGGTGCTGGACTTGAGTACAGCCGTTGCGATTGCGCTCAGCACAGCGCCGTCCTGGCCACGCTCTGTGGTTGGCATCACAGTCATGAGGAAGTCTCCCCGCAACCGCAACTCCTCCAACAGACTTCTGGTAGTCACCTCACCCAGCAGTGCATCGGCCGGAAGCTGCTTCTGCACGAGCGCGACGCCGGGCTGGTTGGCAGCCGCTGCGGCAGCCGCCGCATCGCGCTGACAATCCACATGCCGGCAAAGGAATATGTTGTGGTCCGGACTCATGTGCTCGACGTGCGTGCCGTCTTTGAGCGTGGCAGGCCGTCTGTCGCGCGGTTCAGGACCCTGTGCGTAGTCATCAGGATCTACAGGAGATCGGTTTGCTTCCTCTAGCGCTTCTGCTTCTGGAGAGGTGGACTTGCCGCGCAGTCCAGTTCCTCGATACGGATCACGGTGCGTGTCGGCGCTGGAGGGCCGGACCTCGTCCTGGCCACCGGTGAAGTCGGCTTCCTCCCACATGCCGGGCAGTTCGTTGTCGCTCACAGCCCGTTCTCCTTTCGATGGTGTGCGTCTTCACGGCGCTTGTCGATCACAGAGTGATGCGCGCCGATCCCCAGTAGAGTGCTGAGAATCAGCAGCGCACAGATCTGTCCGAAGAGGACCCAGCTCATGAGAAGCGCACCACCATGAGCCGGATCGACATACGCGCATAGCGCCGGGCGAGACGGAACTTGCCACGCTTGATGGACTGCAGGGCAGCCAACATGGGGCAGCAGGCATCCGGATTCTTGCCATTCCTGGTACCCGGCGAGACTGGCCTGCGGCGGTCACGCGGACGCGGCTTGACCTTGCGCGGATCCGGCGGCTTCTTTCCATGCGACGGCATCAGGCCACAGCCTTTGCAGCGAGCAGCCGAACTGACATGGCTGCGTAGCGCTTGGCCAGCCGGAACTTGCCCTGCTTCACCGATCGGATGGCCGCAACCATCGGGCAGCAGTCGTTCTTCTTGCCGCCGCCTCCACCGCCGCTGGCTTTGTGTGAGGTCTTGCCACGCGGTACGTTGGTCTTGATCTTGCGGGTGGTGCCGCCCGGTCCTCCCGGGTTGCTGTCACCCTTCCACCTTGACATTGCGGTGCCTCGTTTCTGGTATCTTGGGGCCAGAGGTCCCGGCCCGGTCCGGTTCTGCTTCACCCATTCTGGAATCCAGTCGTCCCAGTCTCTCACTTGCAGCGCTCTTCGCCGCACCAGGAACCACGCAGCACCTTACAAGCGCCAGGCGAGTGATCCGGCTCACGCGGCACCCGGAAACTCTCCGGCGCGCGGTAGCCGCCATCCGGCGTCATGCCCTTGCCCGCTTCCATTCGAGCGTGTGCTGCGACGGACGCAGGATCAGCCACGAACACGTAGTTGATAGCCGTCAGCAGCTCCTGGACTTCAGGCAGCAACAGCTGGTCGTCGGCATGGCCCTGCGCCTTCCGCACCGCAGCCATCGAGGCGAGCGCGAACGACAAGCGGCGTGCTGCCTCCTCGGTCATCCGGATCTCGACCGGCTTGTTGGTGAAGACGCTGGCTAGGCCACCCGGACTGACGGCAACATCCTTGCCGTCCCAGATACGTGGCATTGGTCCCTCCTCAAGTTCAGGCTACATCATATCGGATCCGAAACTTCTGCCGCTACTGATTTCACGACCACATTCCGATAAGCCACCCACTCCTCTGCTAGCTCACCACAGGAGCGCGAGTCGTCTTGCGCTACAGCCAACAAGTTCTTCTGGTCAAGCCACTTGGCGAACTCCTCGGCCACCTTGCTGACGGCATCTTCGTCCAGTTCATACTTCTTGGTCACAGTGAACTTCAATCGTCCTCCTCGTTCTCGTCGTCATCGTCCTCAGGATCAATGACGATCAGCCGCTTGACGTACACGGATGCACCAAACCCGCCCTTGCTCTTGCGCGCCTCCACCCAGATCACATCTTGGTCAACCCGCAGTTCCTCCAACGCCTTTCGGAACTTGGGGAAGTCAAACCTGGTAATGCGGACATAGACGTCCTCTCCACCGTCGTCATAGGACCACAGCGTGCAGGATGTTGCGAGGTCCGGTCGCTTGAGCCGCTTGCGGATGACTTCCAAGTCCTCACCGGTCCGCTGCCGCTCGTCCTCCAGAACATCCTTGTACTCCTTGAGCTTCACCATCCCGACGTAGTACACCGTCGAGTCAGCCGGAGCGTCCAGCACCTTGTCTGAGTCGCAGTTGGGAACCGGCAACGGGATTTCGCGCTCAGCGATCGCAACGCGTACCGCGTCAAGCGACAGCTGCACCCGAAGGAGCCCAAACGGGTCATCGCCCTCGATGGACGGCCGGATCCGCTCCAGCATCTTGGGGCCGATACCGTTGACCTTCTCAAGGTCTGCAAAGCAACTGAATCCATGCTGGTCTCGATAGGCCATGATCTTCGTTGCCAGCGACTCGCCTACGCCCTTCAGCTGTAGGAAACCCGCAACCACCCGACGCTCACCCGGTATGGGCGTCCACGTCCGGCCGGACGCCTTGAGGTCTACGCCCTCGATCGTCACGCCGTGCGCCTCTGCATCACGGATCAGCTTGGGCCACTTTTCCTCCTTGATCTTGGAGAGCTGTGCGGCATAGAACGCAGTCGGATGGTGCACCTTCATGTACATGCACCAGTAGCCGATCAGGGTGTAGGCGAGAGAGTGCGAGTAGACGAAGGCATATGATGCAGACGTGACGACGCGGGCCCAGACCTCTGACGCAAGCTCGTGCGATGCGCCATGTAGCCGAGCAGCACCCTCAGCAAATGCCTCGAATGACGAGTTGAACTGCGCCTCGCCGAGCTTCTTGGAGATGATGCGGCGGATGTCATGGACCTTCTTGACTGGCAGCCCGCCGAACTCCGCGAGCGCGTGCAAGATCTGCTCCTGGTAGATGATCTGTCCCTTGGTACCGGCCGAGATTCGGTCGATCACAGGGTGAACGCTCGGCACCGCCATCTGGCCGTGCTTCACACGGATGTAGTCGGCTGTGGTACCGGAGAACAACGGGCCTGGACGCGAGAGCGCGTTGACGTCGATGAGCTCCAGGAAGTCGTCCGGCTCCAGGTCCCGGCCCACCAGCCGAGTGGCTCGGCCCTCAAACTGGAACACGCCGATCACGTCGTTGGAATGGAACGCAGCGATCGTCGCCGGATCGTCAATCGGCAGGCGGTACAAGTCTTCCAGCGTCATCCCGGCGAACGCCAGCGCACGGCTGAGCATCCCCATCGTCGTGAGACCCAGCAGGTCCATCTTCATCAGGTTGAGGTACTCGGCGTCATACTTGTCAACCGCAACAGCGGTGATCTGTCGCCCCTTGACCTCGCGCGTGTACTGCGCGGTGATCTGTGTGATTAGCTCGGAGGCGACCACCAGACCGGCAGAGTGCGTAGACATGGAGCGGTATCCGCCCTCTAGGTCCACCGCAATCCCAATCTCTGTTGGGTATTTGTCCCGGATCTCCTGCGCGCCCTCAAACATGTCGATGGTGTCGCCCAAGGCAGCATCCGCTCGGCTGTCGCCTCCCGAACGCTCTACGATCATGCCCTTCAGCCGCTCAATGTCGGACTTGAAGGCTGGACCTTGCTTGCTACGCCAGACGCGCTGCACATCCGTGAGCGAGTTCTTGCCCTTGTACTTGGTGAAGGTACCGATGTTGCCGACATAATCCTTGCCGTACTTGGCTTCCGCATACGCACGGACCTCGTGCCGCCGCGTGTCCTCGAAGTCAACGTCGATGTCTGGCAGGTCCTCACGGGTTGGATCGATGAACCGCGAGAAGTCAGTCAGCGGGAAGTCGAGTGGATCAGGTTCAGTGATACGCAACAGAAAGCAGACGATCGAGGCAGCAGAGCTACCACGCCCCGGACCGACCGCGATGCCGTTGTCTTTCGCCCAGCGGACGAGATCGCTCACCATAAGGAAATATGACACGAAGCCCTTAGAGATGATAAGTTCCATCTCACGGTCAACCTGCGCGCGGTAAGCCTCTATCCCGTTGCGGGTCGGGTCCCATCCCTGGGAAACCCTGTACTTCCAACCCTCCCGCAACCACGCCCACAACAGCTCAACCGGCTCGATCGGCGTGCCCTCGATCGGCCGGTTGTTGGACAGCTTACGACTCACCAGTGCACCTCATCACGGTCTATCTTCCAAGGCCTGCGCTCGATGATGGCAGCAGTCCGCGCAAAGCGTTGGTACGAAACCAGATCACCGTTGCGCTTCGCACCGCACGCAGCCGCTCGCCAGAGCGCGGCCTGCTGCCTCCGGTTCACTCTTCCCAGATCCAGACCGGGCTGGAGCCGGGGAACCGCTCGCTGCTCAGCTCCACGAGTTTGCCCGTCTCGCGCTTCCATCCGGCATACGGGACTGCGGCGGGCAGGTCCGCGTTGCCCTTGCGAAGCGTTCCACCGATGCCATCCGCTGTCTCTTCCGGCGCTCGCTCGCGCCACACCAAACGCTTCACCACTGCATCTCCTCTTTTGTTGCGGGGTATTCGAATCGGGGTGCCTTGGGGAGCGTAACGTTGCAGCGATCAGCGATCCGCGCGGTGTTCCGGCAGGCTTCCGCTGCGGCCGCTGCGCTCAACCCTGCACGGGTCAGCCGCTCGTACACCTCGGCATCGCTTCGAGGGATGTAGTCCGGGACCTCGTATTCCCATCCGGACATCTGCTGCGCGATGGTGTTGTTACCGCGCCCGGCAGCATGGATCGTTGCGCGGATTTCATGCTGCCCGGGGCGGAGCGTGTGCACGTCACAAGTCGCCACGATAGGGATATCTAGTTGCGAACCAAGCTGTTCCCACGCTGAGTTCAGTTCCAGCGCTCTTGGTAACTCCGGGAATATCTGGCACTCCAGGTAGTACCTGTCCCCCAGAAGATCCTTCATCCGTCCAGCAAGATCCAGCGCCCTCTCCCAAGACGCATTCTCCGGAGCAATTGACTTCCCACCCAACAGGCTGCACGAGAGGAGAGAGTCCGCACAGCCGCTGGTCACGATCAGGCCCTCGTGGTGCTCGGCCAGCATCGATCCAGTAACTGTCGGCCATTTGTAAAACTCCTCCCAGGACTTGGTGACTAGTTGGTAAAGATTGGAGAGACCGGTTTGGTTCATGGCGAGGATTGTCTGGTGGAACTTGCGGGCCTCCTGCGGTCCGGTCGCGGTATAGGCCTCAAGACCGAAGAGCGGTTTGATGCCGTGCTTCAGGCAGGCCTTCTCGTGCTGCACATGGCCAGAGACGTTGCCATGATCGGTGATAGCGAGCGCCGTCATCCCGTAAGCCGCAGCCTGCTCCGCATGGTCTGCCGGTGTCCCGATCGCATCGAGGAACGAGAAGGTGTTGTGGTGGTGGATCGAGACGAACTTCACCGAACGCTCCAGTTGTGCTGAAGACCGTACCCGAAATCCTCGCCCCAATCGTGTTCCTCTGCGTACGCTGCGATTGTGCTGATTCTGAGTTGGTGAAGTGAATCCTCGCAATGGATGCAGCCGGACTGGAGGCAGACTCGATCTGGCTCCGGCCAACAGATCCGAAGCAGCCGTGTCTGGTCCACCCGGCTGAGCGCTAGCGCCAATCCAATCTTAGCCATTTACCTTGACTCCCTTGGCTTTCAGGCCCCACTTGCATGTGACGCAACGCCGATCGACGTATGGGCGCTTGTCTCGGTTGTTACGGTAGTGGTAGCCGAACCTGTTTCCAGGCAGCAGCTTTCCACAACGCCAGCAGGACATCGCAAGCAGCGTACGTCCGCCGAGTACAAGCGCCCACTCGTTCACGACTCCGTTGGTCCCTTCTGGTACTGATAGTGCGAGTTCAGCCCATCAGTACCGTACGGCCGTTTCGCCGGTGCCGCTAGCCATTGGAAGCTGATCTGTGCTATCAGAACGCCTGGCTCCAGCCAAAGGTCACTCGCACCGTCGTTCCGTAGCTCCAGCGTGATATCTCCACGAAAGCCTGGATCGATGAAGCCCGCCGAATGCACCGTGAGGAACTTCCGCGCCCAACTTGACTTCCCCTCGATCCGGGCCACAACGTTGTCCCACAGCGCCACCGTCTCCACCAGGCTCGCCAGCAGGCATTCACCTGCTCGGAGCTGGTACATGCCGCCATCCTCCGCCGGAATGACGCGGGTGCCGTCCGGGTGCGTGATGAACTCTGGGCCCAAGCGAACGTCAAGTGAGGCGGGCTGTACCTGGGAAGCGTCCATCGGACCGAACCGCTCCATTCGGTCCGGCGGCACGAACACGACCGGCGTCACGTCTGGCCTTGCGACGTCAAGCGCTTCCCAGATCAGCTTGTCGTTCCACATGCTCATCGTACGCCCAACTCTCGCATCTTGAGGAACAACGTCACGTCCAGGATGTGGCGTTCGGCATTCCGGGAGTGCCAGTTTCCGGTTGCGAGCGCATCCTGTAGCGGGAGCGATGCAGACTTGGCTTGTGCCATCATCAGGTCCGTCAACGGGAAGTCGCCGCGCTGCGTCCGGCGCTCGCTCTCACGCCGGTGCTTGTCGTTGATCTCGTCGTTGATGCGATTCCAGGTGTTGTTGGCCTCGTCCGCCTTGCGCTGCGAAGCGCGAATTTGCTGCCACTTCTTCTCGATCCACTCGCGCTCGCTCGGCAGCAACACGATCTCCATCAGAACTCCTCTCGGTACCAGATGCCGAACTGCGTCCAGTGTTCTTCCATCGTTGGTCGCGCTGCGGCGTTGCGGAGTCCATACGCCGGATGTATCATTGGCCAGAGCGCCTTTCCATTCGGCAGGCTCTGTGGCCTACCGGCGTACTTCAGGATACCGCCGTGCCGTGCCCACCCAGACGGCCACAGCGCGTCGAATGCCGTGCCGCCGATGGCCACGAGGACTGCCGGAGAACCTAGGGCGGAGTACTCGCGCCGGAGGTACGGCACTGAGGCAGCTACCTCCTCCGGCTCCGGCGTCCGGTTACCTGGCGGCCGGTACTTCACAACGTTGGTGATGAACCAGTCGTGCTCCTCCAGTCCGGCGGAGTCCTTGATGAGCGAGCGCAGCACCGCACCGCTAGCGCCCACAAATGGACGCTTATGCGTGTTCTCCATCGCTCCTGGGGCCTCCCCCACGATGAACACGTTTGGGCGCGAGGAGCCTTCTCCGGGCACCAGAACGATGCCCTGGGTGCGGAGGTGATCGAAGCGCCGGTCACCCCGGTACGCGTCATAGATGTCAGGCAGGCTCATACGATTGCCTCTGGAAGCTCCGACCGTACACGGACGCAAACCGGGCAACCGTCATAGCCGTGCCCGGTGACGTCTTTGAGATACAACGGCAAGGGCGGATCCTCGGCCATCTGCTGCCGGTCCAGCATGTCGATGGCGAGGAAGCAGTGCCCGATGAAGTCCAGCAGGATCTCGCGCGGCTGCTCTCCCACCAGCGCCTCGCCGTCCCACATGGACTTTTTCAGCTTGGCCATCTTCCGCCACAGCTCCGCGTACTGCCCGCGTGCGCCGAGCACGTCTGCGTTCTCCACGCCGGGCACCAGGGATCCGTTGTAGTCCTTGGCCTTTAGGCGCTGGTGCTCAGCGAACTCCGGTAGGAGGTCATTGATGATGCGGTCTGTCGCTCCCACTACCGACCTCCGTTAACGGCGATGATCTCGCCGGTCTGTGCCGCTGGACCGAGCAGCACCTGCTCGATCACCTGCGCCACTTCGTCTCTGGATACCTTTCGACCGATCGGCGTTGACTTGCGCTCGTAGTCCTCAGCCTCGATATGCGTCCACTCGCGTAGCTCAAGCACACGCTGGTCCACGTACCGAGTCATGGGGGTGTCCTCGACCTTGCCCGGCGCAACTCCGTTAATACGCCAGCCCTTCGGCGCGTACTCCCGGGAGGCAACCCGAACCGCCATCTCAAGCGCGGCCTTGGAGGCACAGTAGACCGCACTCGTCCGCATCGGACGCCAGGCTGCGTCAGATGTCACGACCACGATATTGACTGGACCACAGCCCTCCTGATCCAGCACCTGGACCAAGTTGAGAAAGCCGTAGACGTTGGTCTGCATGACCTCGGTGAAGTCGCTGATGCGGACGTCCTTCACCCAGTCAAGCTTGTTGATACCAACGGAGTACACCACATCGGTCGGCTTCCAGTTGGAGATCTCCTGGCGGAGCGGCGTGCGGTAGATCACGCTGAAGTCCTCGTACCCGAACGCTGCCGCCCGTTCAAACATTGTTAGCTCGCACTCCGTCCACAGCCGGTCAAAGGTCGCCTGGCCGATTCCAGACGTGCCGCCGAGGACCCAGAGGTTACGCTCAGGCATTGTATCCTCTCCAAACTCCGAGGTCTGCCATTACCATCTCAAGAACCTGGCGCAGGTCTTTCGCTCGCCGGTCCCAAGCGAACGTCCCGTTGTAGGGCTGCTCTCGGAGGATTGGTGTGACTTGGCGTCCGGGATATCCTTGCTGTCCCGTTGCCGCGTACTCTGCCGCGATTATCATCTCGGGCAAGTCGTCTACGATGGAGGCGACCCGCGAACCGGCCTGCCGGAACAGCTCATCGTACTTGGTGCCGTCTTCGTCATGCATCGGATCGAACAGCAGCGCGTCGTATTGGATTCTGTTGCGACGCAACCATTCCCGTGTGTCGGGATCGACGTTGTCCAGCCGGAGGTATGGCCGTGTGGTGCACAGCCAGACCTCTGCGCCCTGCTCGCGGATGAAGCTCGTCAGATCGGCTGCCATCGGGTAGCACGGCATCCAGCGCTTCCATCCACCTTGGCGGTAGGCCAGCTTTGCGTCCCGGTAGTCGCGCTGCGAGATCCCCATCCACTCCCACAGCGGCAGTCCCGGGTTGTCCATCCGCTTCGACAGCTCGACCCAGGAGCCGCAGCCAGACTGGAAGTACATGTCAGCGAATGTCAGGAAGTTGGTGTGATAGTCGCCCAGCGTCCCGTCGATGTCAAGCGCCACAACAGGTTTGCCGTCTCCGTTACTCCGCATCGTATTCCTCCACGCTGTATTGCAGCACGTTGTCGAACGGGACCATGATCCGGCCCATGCCCTTCCCGATCACGAGCTGTCGGTGCTGCGAGTCGATCCGCCAGCCCTGACTGGCCGTCACCTGGAAGTAGCGCGGCTGATCGTCGCCCCGGTACCAGACCACCAACTGTACACACTTCACAGTGCGCTCGCCGTGAGATAGGCCTGGTGCGCCAGAATGCCCTTGCTCCAAGCTCCGTACCGCCCGACCTTGACGAACCGGAACTTGGCGTGTGCATAGCAGTTGCAGGTCGAGTAGATCGGCTTGATGACCTCTGCGATTCCGGGCAGCGGAGGCTTCTTGTTGCCAGGCCACTCGACCGTCACATGTCCATGGATGTTGCTGGCTCGGTACCAGCCACGGTCACGCGTCCCGTCACACATGACCGTGTTCTCCTCCGGCCGGAACGGCGCATACTGCCCGCGTCGTGGAGCGTCACCGATCGCCCAGATGCCTGCTGCGTGAAACTCGTGCGCGTCCTTGGCCTCGCATAGCGTCGGCAGCGGTACCGAGGACACAACGGAGCCGTATCCGTCGAGCGCGCCGGACCGCATCCACTCCGGAGTGATCAGAGTGTCCTCGATGATTGGCGAATACAGGTTCCAGGCTTTGTCGTACGCCGCGCGGATGTCCCAGGCCGGGTGCTCCGTCGTCAGCATCTCCGGCGAGACCTTGACCGGGATGGAGCCGTACACCTTGTCCCGGTACTCGCTGGCCTCGCCCTCCAGCTTGTAGTGGACCAGCACCGGCTCCTCGTCAGCGGGCGTGAGGTAGGGAATCGGCTCGTGGAGGTACTGCGCGCCGTACATGTGCGACTGGCGGAGCTTGGAGTAGACGGTAACGTCATACCCCTTGCGTACCAACGCATGCGTAGCGAACAGTCCAGCCGGACCGCAGCCGAGCACCGCCACCTTGTTGTTGAACCATCCAAGCTTCATGCTGCCTCCTGGGACTTGTTCCAGCGGTCCATCGCTTCCGCGCGCACGCGGTCAACGCTGGGGTCGTACGGGTTGCTGACGATAGCAATGACCCAGGCCAACTGCTCGGCACGGTACCGATCGCCGTTCTCCCAGTGCTCGCAAGGAGCCTGGAAGTCATCGTAAGGAGCCGGTACGCCGTGGTAGCCCTTCTGGCGGCAGGAGTCATCTGCGGTCTCGCCGGTCATGAGCGCTTCCATCAGCCGGTCCATCTCATTCCACAGCGCTTCCAACAGAGTTGGTCCGCCGTAGATCGGAGCGAGCGAGGGCCGATGTAGCGTCACGGTTTCGTTGTGGAATGGCTTGGTAAGGCTGCCCTGCTTGGCGACGAATGGCACCACAGCAGCCTCTGTCACGACTGCACCGAGCGTCTTAAGATCCTGCTTGATGACGTGGATCTCTTCGGTGCGCTCTTCCCAGCGAACCATCAGCTGCCCCTCACGTTGTCGCGGTGCGTGTGCTCGTATTTGCGCGGGTACAAGCGATGCATCGTCTGGTGATACGTCCGCCAGAGGTCCGACGCTGCGAGCGTGCGCGCGTTCTCGTCCGGCGCTGCTTGGAATTTCAAGCGCAAGTCATCCTTGTGCCTGTTCTCCAAGTGCTTCATCAACGTCTCATCGTCCATCTCATCGACGGGCGTAACCACGACGTCTGCCATGCTGGTCCCTTCGATTGCCTTGCTACCCATTGTATTCCACGAGTCTACACTGCCGCTAATAGCGAAGGGCCGGACGACTGCAACCGTCCGGCCCTCCCTTTCACAACGGGGAAACGTTGCTCTAGAACGGAGGTTCCTCGTCCCCACCGGCCGGACCGGCAGCGTCCGGCGAACCGTCCTCGTCGTCCACCATGATGTAGCCCGCGTACGCGACTTCCAGCCGCTTGTTCGGGTACTGTGCGGTGACCTTGGAGTGCTGGACGGTGATGTAGACCTGGATGCCCGCCGGATCGCCCACACGGCCCAGCTTCTTGATGTAGCCCGCCTCGTCCACGACGGAGCCGTTGAGGAGGTCAGCCGAGGTGGCACCGATCGAGTCCAGGAAGTTACGCACCTGCGGAGCATTGGCGGTCGTGAGCGCGAGGTGGTGGAACACCGGCGCACCGTCGTACTGCTTGTGGTTGGACTTCCAGGTGCCGTCCAGCAGGGCGATCAACGTCACCTTGTCGTTGCCCGCGTCGCTCACGCCCTGCTTGAGGGACTGGATGGTGAAGCGGTAGGTACCGGACGGAGGAAGCTCACCGGAGTACCGAGCGCGTGACTCGGGCACCTCTGCGTTGTCGATGTCTCCTGCGGTGAGGGGATTGTCACCGGCACCCCATTTGGCTTTGGGCATTTGGTCCTCGATTTCCTTGGTTTAGTTGGGTTACCGACCGGCACGCGCAGGCGCGCGTCGCCGTGCCGCCGGAGCGGCCTTGCGAGGCGTAGGTGTCGCCTCCTCCACGACCGGAGCCGCAGGAGCTTCATTCTGGTGTCCGGAGTCGATGACCCTGCAGATCTCCTGCATGTTGGTGTCATCAGTGAACCGGCCGAGCGCGTTGAACTGGTCCTTGGCGAAGTAGTTCGTTTCGGTGTTGGGGTCGATGGTGTTCTGCCAGATAATGCGACGAACCTCCTTGGCTACGCCGTCCGTGATCTTGATGCGAGGCGACATGTAGCCGACCACGTGCATCAATCCGCAGATATAGCTGGAGATCTCGTAGCCCTTGCCCTGGATGGCGGGGTACACGAGCTGCGCTCCAGTCGCCTTATCCTCCGGGAACATGGCATGCGCCGTGAAGAGCGTGTTCACCGGCAGATCGATAATCCGGGAAACCCAGCTCTTGATGAAGTTCTGCGCGTTGAAGTAGTCCGGTTTGTCGGGCAGGTTGCGGTGCGCTCGCTTCGCCGGGTTGGCATCGAACGCCTCAGCAGCATAACCGAGGAGTGCCTTGTTCTGGAGCGTGCCGATGCCGTCGCACACGACCCAATCGAATTGCGACGCGCCACCGTCCTCTAGCCAAGAGACCGCCGCATTTGCAGTTGCGGTGTCCGGGATGAGGCGTGCCTTGCCCCTCGCGCCGAGACGCGCGGCGCTGATGTAACCCGGTTCGCTTGCGAGGAACAGCATCCGCCCCGGCACGGTACCGGCTAGCACCGTCTTGCCGCTGCCCGGACCGCCGTACACGAAGATGTTCTTGTGCTCGGCGGCACCGTCGAGTTCGAACAGACCGGCTGCGAAGTCAGCCGTGCTGACTCCTTGCTTCTCAGTCGCCACTAGGCAGCCACCGTCCAGCGCGTCTTGACGTTGTTCTTCAGCAGGTACGCCTCGACGGCTTCCATCTTCTTGACGCCCACCCCGTTGACCCGCAACAGGTCGGAGACGTCAGCCTGTGTGAGCGCGTAGACGTTGCGGATACCGGCGTTGAAGAGGAGCGCGAACGCGCTCCGGCACAGCGCGCCGGGGTGCGTGTGGTCCGCGAGCTTGCTGAGGGAGGTCTTCTGTAGCGCGGACTTGAGCTTGAGATCCGCCATCCACAGGTTGAAGTGCGGGGTGCTTCCGGTGCGGACGCCGGAGCGGACTCGCGCGGAGCCGTAGGCCTGTAGCGGACTGGTGCGGTGCCGGGGAAGCAGCTTCCGCAGGGTCTTTCGGTTCTTGGGGAGCTGCTTCAGCCTCTCCTCCGCACGGTTCTTGGCCTCGACCGTGGGCATTTGATGTTGCTCCATTGGTCCCTCCTTAAGGGCGAGATTGAGTCTACTCCGACGAGTTACTGCCGCTAGCGTGAGAGGATCGCACTGCTGATGATATACATGAGCGGAACGCCGACCGTGATGGCGACGATGAATCCGATGACCCAACCGCGCTCATTCATCGGTGGACTTCCGATGATCCGCGTAGGGATCGAGCTGGACGAACGCGACCTGGCGATGCGTCTTCCAGTCACCACCGTTCTCTTGCAGATGGCACATGGTGAAGAAGTCGCAGTCCCAGGTACAGTTTCGAGTTGGGGTCTTGGTGACCGGTAGCAAGCCCTCCTTGACGGCGCGCTGGATCAGCGCCTCATCCTGGATCCGCCTCAGCTGCGTCTTGCGCTCTGCTGTAGTCCTGTTAACGAACTCCCGATGGAACAGCGGCAGCGGCTGCTGCTTGGAACGATCGCCGAGAACGGTGACCCCCGCGCTCTCTGCGAGCCGGGCTAGATCCTCCAACTTGTCCTTCGGGTGGACCTCTGCCTTACCGGCCAATGCGTCGATGTAGTGCTGTTTGAGCGGCTTGTTGGTGTGGTAGCCCTCCGCGTCCACCGGTCGCTCATCCGGCAGTGCCTTGCGAAGGAAGTTGTAGTTGATGGTGCTGATCCGCTCACCTGGCTTGATCAATCCCTGCTGCGCCAGCACGTAGCTGGCAACGGCCCAGTAACTGCCAGCCTGGTCGTCGAGCGGCAGGTGCGAGGTCATGATTGCCTTGGCGGTCTTGGTTTCCAGCAGCTCGATCCGCCCCGTCGCGAGGTCCCGGTATACGCCATCGAACGTGCCCGCGTAAACCAGCATCACCTCGCCGTCCTCCACGACCCAGATGCCTTGCCGATTCTCGGCTGCCTTGGGCCACGGCACGTTCATCTGGAACGCTTGCTCGGCGCTGATGAAGCTCCACTGCTCGTCCTTGCCGTACTTACGGACGTAGCCCTCCAGCATCTTGATGCCAAGCTCCTTGCCGTCCACGTACTCCGCCACGCGCTCCTCAGTGGCGTCCGCAATCTTGACGGAGGTCAGCGCGTCACCGGCGAACTTGGCGAACGTCTCGGCCGGGTGCGGTCCACGCTTCGTGCCGGGCAGATACCACTCCGCCAGTGCGATGTGGACGCCGGTACCGAACCACAGCGGAGTGGCCTCGGCACCCTTGGGCTTCAGACCTTCCCGGTACGCCCACCACCATTTGGCCGGGCAGCGTTTGAAGGCAGACCGCTCTGAAGTGCGGAGAATGGGAAGCGTGGTCATGCGCCCACCGCCACCGTGAAGAGGAATGCGCCGATGAAAACCAGGAAGGCCGCTACGATGGTCAGGAGCGTCAGACCCGTCCGGAGGCAAACAACGGCCCAGAGTGGATCAGTTCGTTGGGGAGCGTTGGAATGAGGGTGCTTCTCGACCCATTGCTGGACCTCGGTGTGCGAGGGCAGCTCCGGGATGGTGCTGTTGAGGACGTACGCGTCATCGAGCTGAAACCAGATCGGCCGGTCGCGAGTGATCTGCGGCACCAGCATCCGGGTGCCGTCGTCAAACCGGATCTCGCCCATCGGCATCATCGCAGGCAGCGGAAGTCGAGTGTCCATCCTTCTTGGTCCCTTCGGCAATTCATACGAACTAGGTTCCCGGCAAATGGCCCAGCCGCCGGTCACGGGGGTTACCGACGGCTGGGGGAACTTCAGCGGATCAGAACGGCGCTTCGGCCGTGGCTGCCGGGGTGGCGGCACCCGCACGACGGGGAGCCGCACGGCGCGGCGCGGCACGGGTGGGAGCCGGTGCGGCCGGGGGCGTGGGAGCGGCCTTGGTCGCCTTGGTGGCCTTGGTCGCCTTCGCAGGCTTGGGGGCCTCCGGCTCCGGCGCGGCCTCTGCCTTGGCGGTCTTGGCTGCGGCCTTCTCCGCACGTGCGGCCTCACGCTGGACCCGCGCCTCTTCGCGCTCGGCCGCGATCTTCTCGCGCTCGGCCTGCCGCGCGTCGCGCTCCTCGTCGGTTGCGCGCCGGTTGTGACCGCTGGCCTGGTACGGGATCCGCAGCGCGACACCCAGCCGCACGCCCTCCTCGAAAGCCTCCTGCTTGGTCTTGGCAGCCGCCGGGCTGTAGCCCACCGCGTCGCTCTGGAGCCACTCGGCGAAACGCGCCTGGAGGCTCGTGGGCGGCTGTCCGTTCTGGTACGTGTAGTCGGTGTCGTCCTCGTACGGGTCGTCGGTCATCTTGCGTAGCTCCTTGGTTGGCTGTCTTCTTGCTCGCCTGTTGAGCTTACTACGTCAAACGTTGTTGCCGATAAGACTTTCAGCGACGAATTCGCATTGTAGTGAGCTTCATACCGCCTGAACGCCTCGCATACGCCTCAGCGTGTTCGGCCTGCTCCACTTCGATCTTTCCGCGCTCCCAGCGCCGTCCGACCAACCAGCCGAAGTAGCCAGCGAGCGCCGGGAGCAGTACCAGCAAGACGATTGTCACCGCATGACCTCCCTGGCCTGCCTGGCGATTGCCGCGCCATTGAGAATTCGTTCCCCGCGCGTCTTGGCAGCCTCGTTCGCTCGCGCGATGCCCTCCTCAACGGTGCCCACCGACCGCAGGTAATAGTAGGACCTGCCGACGATCCGGCGCTCAGGCTGGCGGTTGTCGATCCGTCCTTCCAGCTGCTCCTGCTCATCTGCAACCCAGGTCTCATCATCCACCACCATGATCTCGGCCTGATCCAGCGTAATCGAGGAGCCACCGGCCTTGGTGTTAATGAAGAGGAGGTCCAGCCCAGAGTCAGGGTCCTCAAACCGGTCGATGTTCCGAAGGCGGTTGGAGTCGCTGACGTCGCCGGTGATCATGCCGACACCGATCTTGCCCTTGAACTCCTTGGCGATTCCACCTGCGAACGCGTTGAGGAGCTTGGTGAACTGCGAGGCGAACACGAGCTTGGTGGCGGGCTTCTCTGGAAATCCCAACTCTGTAAGGAACTCCACCAACCACTCGTACTTGTTTCCGGCTGCGAGCGGCTCGAATTCACCGGTTGCCGGATTGATACGTCCGACGGCAGAGGCGAACTGCTTGAGACGAGTCAGCTCCGCCAGTGTGCCGATCGGCGAGAGCGTGCCGCCCTCAATCGCAGCCTCGCCCTCCTTCTCCATCTGCCGGTATGCGCGCTCCTGCTCCGGCGTCATCTCCAAGTAGATGCCCTTGGTGAGTCCGGAGTCCGCCGCAACGTTGGACGGGTAGTCCTTGTCAGGGAAGTCATCGCGCACCATGTCACGCGTCCGGCGTATCATCACGTCCCGCAATTCGTCGATGAACATCGCCTCGCGGTCCTCACGAAACTCGCCAATCGTGTACCCGCCGTAGTAGCCCTGTGTCACCTCCCAGAACTTCTCGATGAAGCTCCACTTGGCGCTCCAGCGGATAGGGTCGAGCCAGTTCAGCGTTGACCAGATCTGCTCCGGCTTGGAGCGGAACGGCGTACCGCTCATTGCTAGCCGGATGCCGCCCTCACGCACGAGGTCGCGCAGCATCTCAGCACCGCGCCGCTGCAAGTTCGGCGTACCAGTCTTGCGGATCAGGTACTGGTCCGACTCGTCTGCGATGATGCCGCCGTACTCGACCTCAAAGAGGTGGTGGAAGTTATGATCGTGCCGGAGCTTAGTGGTTCGGTCCTTCGGATGGCCGCACTCGTCCAGCTCCTGAACCATACCGGCCTTGTACTTGGTCTTAGCGCCACACTCGCCACAGATGAACCACGTCTGGGTCCGAATCATGTACGGGTGGACGACAACCCACGTACGGGCTAACGAGGCTGGGTTACGCCGGTAGCGCTCCAAGAGGTGGTTGAGGACTGATTGCCGCGCGTTCTTGGCCTGCGGAAGGGTAATGACCTCAGCGCCCTTCCCAAGCCATTTGTGGATCTCGTTCGCCCAGGTGGACCGGACGGCCGTCTTGGGGCATATCACCAAGTACGGTCCGGCCTGGCCGCTCTCTAGCATCGCGCCGATTCCCTGCGCGGTCTTGCCGAGACCAACCGTGTCCGCGTTGAGGGCGCGTCGCCGGTCATCGCGACCACGCGTGTCGACGATGAAGCGGACGCCGGATCGCTGGTACGTCCGGTCGTTCATGGCTGCGAATAGCGCCGGAGCTAGCTCCGGAAGCAGGAACAGATCCGCATCGGCAGCCGCCGCTAGCGCGTCCATCCGCGCTCGGGTCGCCTTCTCTGCCTTGGCCCATTCGGTGAGCGCCGGACCAATTACCAAGCGCTGGCCGAATCGGTCACGGAGCAGCAGGCATGAGGCCATATCGAGCGGTACGGACCAGACGCCATCCTTGCGAAAGTACGCGCCGGGGACAGAGGCTTTCAGCCCAGGAGTCGGGACATCGCTGTGGAGCAGGATCCGGTTGCCGGACCGCTCAACACGAACGGGAATCACCGGCCCACCACCACGACCGCGTGGAGCGCGTTGTCCCGGACGCGGTGCGCTTCCTGAACCGGCCAACCGCTCTCCAGGTGATGCACGCATTCGGCGAGAATCCGCGTGACGCGCGCCGGATCGATCCGGCGGGCAGCGGCGAGGTGCTGCAACGGTCGCTCCATGGTCTTCATCGTTTTGGTCCCTTCAGTAGGTTCGTCGTTGACTATACGCCAAAGCACCCCGGGTCGGTACCCCCGGGGTGCTGCTTACGCTCTCAGATCTTCTTGCAGAAAGCCACGCCAGCCACGATGTCCTGCTTCTCGGCCTCGTCGATAGCGATGATCTTGGCCGACTCAGCGTCGGGGGCCTCGATGTTGCCGTACCAGAAGGTGGTGGGGTCACTGTTCAGCTCGAACTCGATGCAAACCTGGAAGATGCTCATGACTTGGTCCCTTCGGTTTGGGCCGCTCTCTCGGCCACTGAATTCAGTCTACGCCAAAAGCTGGAGGATGGGAAGCCCCACCCTCCAACTTTTCAGGTCACGCCGCCCGGAGCTTGATGACCTTCGCCGGAGCCTTCTTGGCGGCTGCCCGGCGACGCACCGGAGCAGCGGCCTTGCGCTTCATGCCCGGTCCGGCGAGCGCCATCATCACGTCCACGGTCAGCGGCAGCAGGTGAGCGGTCAGCGTGTCAGCTCCGCCGTCAACGGCCACCTCTACCAGGTGCCAGTAGGAGGTCCAACCCGCCACCAGCGCGAGGAACAGGATAGCTGCGAACCGGATCTTGCCCTTGGTTCCGGTCGCCGGAACGTTCTCCAGCATCGCCATCGAGAGCAAGAACGCAACCGGCACCCAGAGCCCAACGGCGATGCCGATCGGAGTGTGCTCAGAGGCGTAAACGTTGGCGGCGAGCGAGACGAGCACGCCAGTGGCAAAAGTCGCGGTAGAGGTCCGGCGCGCGGTGCGGGCCTTACGGGCAGCGGGTGTGATCTTGGCGGTCATCATTTGGTCCCTTCGATTTGGAGGGCTCTCATTCCCTCCGACACCAATGACTCTACGCCAAAAGTTGGCGAACGCAAAGCGCATTCGCCAACTTTTTATGGTGATCTGAGATCTCTTACCTGCCATACCCGATATCCCTGGTAGGCAAATCCATACCTATTTACAGCGTACGTAACGGCCTTTGTGGCAGTCGGAAACGGACCGATTAGGACATCGCATCCAAGAGCGTGAAGTATGATGACTACCATTCATCGGCCTCCCAGTCAGCCTGCTCTTCCGCCATTCCGGTCAGCAATTGCCGTCGTTCATTCCGGTCCTCTTCCTGTTGCCGTCGCTTGATCTCCTCCTCGTCCGTTGTCCCGAATTGGTGCGCAATAAATGCTCCCATTGCGGTGCCGTCGGTCGAGAATATCTGGCAGTCCCGGCTCCTGTACCACTTGCCGTTGCGTGGACAATTCTCGTTATGATCCATCCTTGTCACTCCACATGGCCTCGCGAAGCTTGCACCGATACGCGTGGTAGTCCCGAAAGCGCGGGAACCGCTCCTGCGCGCGGACCCAGTTGCACTTCCAACAGTAGTAGTCCCAAGCCCAATCGGGCAACCACCGCTCTGCCCAAGCATGGAATCTCATGAAGCCAACTTCCAACCGGCGTCTCGGAGCCAGCGCCGGATACCCAACCGCCGGAGCGAGTCGGGGTACATCGCGACGCGCTGCAAGTCTTCCAGCAGCGCGGCGAACTCCTCGCGCTTGGTCTCCGGCAGCGCCTCCGCGATGGTGGCGATGCTCTCGTATGTCCGCTTGCTCACGTTATCCATCAGTCCTCCACCTCCACCGTGAAGAACTCCGCGCCCTTAGTGGCGTTGACCCGACCGCGCCCCACCTTGAGGATGGCGGTCACGAGGCAGGACCGATATCCGGTTGCGGGGCAGCAGAAGGTCACCACGCGCTTTCCGTCCGGCGTCAGACTCATGCGCGCACCTCTCCGGCTGACCATAGCACGCTCGGTGCCACGGCTGAGCCGGTTGTACCAAACGAGCGCCTGGCCCGTCAGCGCACCGAGGATCAACTCATCGGGCGACAGCTCCGGATCGAAGGGGAGGTGACGCTTGGCGTCCTCCAACTTGGTGACGATGTCCTTCGGTTCTGCCTTGCGGAAGTGCTTATTGGAGGCTACCTTGCCCGCCTCAGCCGCAGCATCTGCCTCCGAGCGCGTGAGGAGCTTGGAAGCGCCGGAAGCGTTGCGAGGCTTGGTGGTCCGGTCGCCATGCCCGTAGAAGCTGGCATCGTACTGCCAGACGCCGTTGGACCACGCCTGGACGATGGTCTCGGCTCCGCGCGTCGCGGTCAGCTCCACACCGTGCGTAGAGGCGTCCAGAGACACCTGCCATTTGGCCGCTACGGCCTTCTCGGCGAACGCGTGGGCCTTGCTGTGGCTCCGGTCGTCCGACTGGGCAGCGTCCATGAGAGCGGCCTGGATACTGGTGAGCGAGTCGATGACCTCCTGTGCGTCCTCGACCACACCCGGCTTGGGCGGCAGCGGCGTACGCTGGGCGTGCCGGTTCCGTCGCTCCGTCGCTGCCGCGCGGAGTCCGTGCTTGTTGGCAGTTGTGGTCGCCATCTTCCCTGGTCCCTTCCAATTCCTACGATTTAAGTAGGTAGGTCATTGCTCGGTCGAGCCGGTCTGAGCTACCTGGGAACGGCTGGGATCTCGCCCCAGCCGCACCCTCCGGGCTCAGCGCCCAAGCACCGTCTCCAGAGTCTTCCCGGGGCAGTGGATGATGCCCTTACCGCCTCCGCGCCAGTTGGCCCGGATCACTTCGTAGTCGTGGCAGCCGTGGACGGTCCACTGACCGTCGTAACACTGGTGCTCTCCGTCGTCCGCTTGGCATTCGGTGTGGGCCGCTGCCTTCGCCTGAAGCTGGGTGATGAACTCTTCACGCGTCATCAGTTCCGCCTGGTGGGGTCGATCCAGCCGACCGGTAGGATGTGGGGGACTCCAGTGCACCGGTAAAGCTCTAGGTCCGCGTCGGAGGCGACCGTGGGAGCGGTGCGGTACGCCGCTTCGATCGCTGCGAAGCCTTCCTCCGCTGTGGCGTAGTGGTACGTCGGCATCAAGAGCGCCGGGTGCTCCGGTCCCATCGGCGAGGGGATCACGTGCACTGAACGGCCGTTCCGAGCCGCGCAGCGGCACTTGCGATTCGGGCCGGTGCAGTTCTCATCGAGAACCTCGGCCTTTAGCGTGCTGGTGTCCATCTCTGGTCCCTTCGATTGGCTACGGCGATCGTACTCCACTGCCGCTAACGGCGCTGGGGGAGGTCTCCCTCCCCCAGCCTCCTCTCAGCCCTGGCCGTCCAGGAGCCGCAGGGCCTCCTTGAGGTTCCGGACCTTGCGGGCGTGGCCGCCAACCCCGGCACCGGCGTTCGGGTAGTTCCAGGCCCGACCGATCCAGGAGCCGGTCACGACGTAACCGGCCTTGGTAGCGGTGGCCTCGTACGTCTCGACCTCGTAGACCTCGTCATCCTCCTCGACCAGCATGGAGCCCACCGTGATCTCCACCTTGAAGCCGCGCGCCTCAGCGTACTCCTTGAAGGTGGTGGACTTGTGGATCTCGGTGCCCTTGGCCACGATGACCATGCCCCGACGCGAGCGGCGCGCCTTCTTGGCCTCGTCGCTGTCGTCGTACTGCGACGCGCCCTTGGCCAGCTTGTCCTGCTCCGCCTTGAAGTCCCGCTCGGCCTTCAGCACGTCCTGGTACTTCTCGGCCAGATCCGCTTCGACCAGTTCACGCTGCGCGTTCTGGATCTCGCCGATGGCGGCCAGGAGGTCGGCACGCTTGCCCTTGCTCGCACCCTTGACCTTCAGCTCGCCACCCAGCTTGCGGAGCTCAACGGCGGTCAGCGAGGTCAGGTCCATCGTGATGAGGTCGGTAACGGTGATCATGGCTGGTCCCTTCGGTTTGGGGCCGGTCCCTCCCGGCCCAACAAGATCAGTCTACGCCATTGGAGCCCAACTTGGCTACCCGGCGCGCCAAGATTTCCCCGGCTCACCAATGCCATACCTAGAACCAGGTTCGTAGGAATTGCTATGGACCTGCGAAAACGACTTGGGCGCCCAGCCGGTTGGCGAGCGCCCGTCGTTACAATTCCGTTACCTAATGGTGATCCGGAAGTCTCCAGGTCTCCTCTTCGCGCTGCCGCCGGATGCCCCGCGCATCCGAATCGTGGATGATGGTACGTCCGGGATCGAGCGCTACGCCACGCGCCATCGCGTCGGTACGTTGCCGCGTTCGCTCCAGCACCGCATCGTTGAGAACCTGCCCCATCGCGAGGAGGTACTGGTGGAGCTTGGAGAGCGTGGAGAATGGGCGCTCTTCCACTGCGTGGTTCCGCTCCGGCGTGCGGGTCTGCAGGACGTGCTTGACGCCATTCGGGTTGGAGCCGAACTGGACATCGTACCGGCGCGCCCATCCCAGCCGCTCCGCTTTGTCGTTCAGGGACTCGACGGTGGATCGCACCGTCTCCTTGGTGATTCCGTGCGTCATGGCGTCTCCGTTGGAATGAGGTGGGTTTAATGACCGGCTGGGCCGCAGAGGGTTCGTGACCTCCGTAGCCCAGCCGGTGATCCGGGGATTAGCTCCCGAGCGCGGTGCGCTCAGCGCTCGGAGCCTTGTGCGTGCGCTCTCCGGCCGTACGCCGGAACTCCACCGAACTAGCAGCGGCAACTCCGGCACGTCGTCCAGCCATCCGCTCCGGAGCGTTCTCCTGGCGCGCCCAACGCTCGCGGTCGGCTGCCGTGGCGTGGTAAGTGCGGTGTTTCCGGCACTCACCGCTCTTGGCCCTGGAGCACCGGCCGGAACGCTTGCACTCCAAGCGCTCCGCATCCTCCGCATCCCAGCGAGCCTGGGATGCCGCACGACGCTTGGCGCGAGCCTCAGGGTCAACCGGCTCCGGACGCCGGTCCTCCCACTCCGTGTAGTAAGCCTCCGCGATCCGCTCCGCGCGGCCGTGCAGCGCCAGTCCGCCCTGCTGCACGTCCACTGCGCTTCGAGCGTCGCGCAGTCGGTGCCCGAACTGGTCGCAGAAACCCTCAGCGTACGCCTCGCGGTAGCGCGCGGCCTGGAAGCCCTTGCCGCCCACCGTCGGCTGCTCGCCACGCGCCGCGCACTCGGCCAAGTAGAGCTTCTGCACCTTGCCGTGTGCCGGTCCGTCAGTCCGGGCGCTGGCCCACAGCTTCTCGGCGATATCGTTGCGTTCCATGCCGGAACCGCGCATGTAGTAGCAGTTCAGCTGGTCGCTGAGGTTGGGATCCACCTTGACGTCGATCCGCGTGGCGAACGTCAGATGTGCTGCAGTCCAAAGGAACTGCGCCAGCCGGATGTCGATCTCGTAGCCGTAGCCGACCGCTACGATGCGGTTCTTCACCCCATCGTCGCCATCCTTGTCGTACCGGTACTCGGTGTGACTCTTCAGACCGGCGTGGTTGCTGATCTCGCGCCAGATCTCCATGTAGTTATCACGGAAGCTGTTGGCGTAGTAGCTTCCCAAGTACTCGACCAGGGTGATCTCGAAGCGCTGCGGGAGCACCTGAGCCTGACCGGAGCTGATGACGTACTCCTCGTCCACCCGGTACTGGCGCATCAGCCGCTCCGCCTTCTCGGCGTACGCGGCACGAGCGGCCATGGTGTTGGCCTCGTCTTCAGCCATCGCGGTAAGTTTTCCGATCAGCTCTGCCTTGGCGCGCTGCGTCTCGGCAGTCACCTCGGTGCCATCCTCGCGGGTGAAGCCCTGGAATCCATCCCACTTAGCGGAAGATCCGCCGAACGCACCTTTGATAGAGTCCGAGAAGTCCGTCATGACTGGTCCCTTCGATCTGGGGCGCTCTCTCGCCCAACGAGTTCATCCTACTCCAATGAGCACCGGGGCGGAAAGCCCGCCCCGGTGCACTTGCCTACTTGTTGCGGCAGTCCGGGCCGATGCCGTAGGCGCGGCTGGTTTCGTCCGTCAGCGTCCGGCCGCAGCGCGAGCACCTTCCCAGCTCCCGACCGTAAAGCTGCTCGGCACCCAGGACGTCCTCCGCGATGGCGGCCAGAATCCGGTTCTTCTCGCTGGGGTTCTTGATGGGCCAAAGATCGTCGCTGGCCTGGGCCTTGAGGAACGTGTACCCGGCCCACTTGCCCTCCGTGGGGCGGTCCAGCCGGTAGAACTTCACGCCATCCTCGGTGCGAAGGGCGTACCGGCCAGCGGGCACCTGAGGATTGGCCGAGTGGAACTTCTCGACGGTGACAACCGGTCCAGCCCGGAACTCCTCGGTGCTCGCGCCGGGCGCAACCGCCTCGACCATGGCAGCGGTGACCCGGGGCAGGTCCTTATAGGTGGTGATGAACTGGCTGCCGGAGAACTTGGCGAAGCCCTGCTCCAGACGGAGCAGCACGCTCTCAGCGGTAGCACCGGCGGGCAGCACCCGCATGGTGGCGATGTCGATGATCCACTTGGCCTGCTTCTCGGAGACGTACGTCCCGCCGCAGCGGACCTTGTGGCCCAGGATCTCGCAGGTGTAGCTGCCGTCGTTGCGAGCCGGAGCGGTAGCCACGCTCGCCGTGCGCTGGCCCTTGACGAACGCCAGGGCGGCAGGGTCGGTGTCCATCCGGTCAGTGGGGGTGTCGGTCTGGCTCTCGGCGGTCCGCTGCGCCGCAGTCCTGGCGGTGTGGAAGGTCTGGAGGAAGCTGGCCGAGTGACGCTGCGCCATGATCTTGGTCCCTTCTCGTGGGGCCGCTCTCTCGGCCCAACAACTACATCGTACGCCAACGCTGCGCAGTTTGGCTACAACGAGTTACAATCAGCCGGAACCTAGTTCGTATGGATTGCTGATTACCTGCAGAAATGGAACGGGCCGGGTGGGGAATTGAGAGACCCACCCGGCCCGCTGCCCGGCACCTTCACGGGCTTCGCAGCGCGCTACCGGTCCGAAGGGACCAACCAACACACCGGCGCACGCCGCGTCCGGAGCAGCGCTCCGGCTCGACCTGAGATCCAGTTTACGCCGTGCCGGAAACTGCCGCTACTGGCTACCTCGTGACGACGCTGCCCTGAATGACGTTCTTGGTTGCGGGCGCGCCCGCAACACCGAGCGTCGAGAGGAACTGGACGATCAGCAGCGTCCACTCGTCGCCGGTGATCCGGCCATCGGTCAGGATGCCGACCAGCAGGTTGAGAACGACGAACACCGCCGAGACGAGCAGCTTGGCCTTGTCGAATCCGGTGATGTTGGCGGCAGCCCAGACGTTCAGCACGCCTGCGGTCGCGATGACGACCATCACCCACTCGCTCATGGTCACACCGTTCGCCACCACCTGCTGGTAGGTGACGATGCCCGCCATCACCAGCGCGCCGAGCAGCTCCATGATCGTCTTACCGTGAGTCTTCCAACTCATCTTTGCGCTCCTTCCCCGTCCGCCGTAGCGACGGGATGATGTGTGATCGGATCAACATCACCGTACGCCACCCGATCGACACGGCGACGGCATTGAACAAGATGGCTCGCACTGGCATGAACCCGGCCGGTAGGTGGCCAAGCGAGATCACCCAGGCGAAGTAGCCGAATGTGATGGCCATGGATCCCATGACCGCCATGATGTTCCGCCCCGTCTCGGTCTTCCACCAAGGCGCGAAAATCAGATATAGCAAGGAGAATGCGATTGCCACTGCGGTGGCGGCGTAGAAGCCTACGTCGCCAACTTCTCTCCAACTCACCCCAGCCGTCCTTCATCTCGGAATAGCTGCGCCAGGTGGTTGACTTGATGGACCCTGCGCCAGCCGTCTGTCAGCTTTCCTACCAAGGATAGCTGGCGTCTTACCGTCCTGCCGCTGGCGTTCACGGACTCGGCTGCCCCCTCAGCCTCGCGTAGCCGCTTCTCGCGGTCATCGTCGCGCTGCCGCCGGGTAGCGCTCATCCCTGGTCCCTTCGGCCACGCAGCCATCGTTCGCGCTCCTCTTGGGCCAGCTGCCTGGCTTGCACAGACTCAACGGCCTTGAGGATCGCTGCGTTCTGCTCCAAAACCGGCTGGAACGCATCGGTTAGCTGCTTGTTAAGTTCGGTCAGCTGCTCAAAATTGCCCTTCCATACATCGGCGATTCTACGCTCAGCCTCCGCCTCGCGCGTGGCCTGAGCACGCGTTACGACCCAGCTGCGCAGGAAAGCCATGACTATCAACACGAGGAGCGTTAGCAATGAGAGCTGCTGTGCCCAAGGCGGTAGGAGCGCGTCCAGGCTTGGCGTCTCTTCTGCTGCGAGGAACACCTGTTCCTCCGTTCCGTTCAGCGGGCATGGAAAAGGTGGGGCAAGTCTATCGCCCCACCTTGCGACCTTCCGAGTCGGCGTGCGGTCACGCAGTGTGGAGATTGCCCTGACCGGCGACGATGATCTCAGCGGCCTTGGCCATCTGGGACACCGGCGAATCGGCCGGAATCTGCTGGCCGTCCTTGTCCGGCTTGCCGAACAGGAAGTTGCGCAGCACCTGCTCGTCGTTGGCGTGCTGCGAGAGCTTGCGGCCCGGGAAACCCTCGGACCAGCCCGCCGCCTCCAGCATCGCCGCGCCCACCTCCTTGCGCACAGCCGGATCTTTCAGCGCGCCGAGAAACAGCTTGGTGAAGTCGGTCTGGTTCACGGGAAGTTCCTCCACAGGCTTGGCGGGTGGTTTGGGGGTCACGGACTTCAGCCACTCAGCGTACGTCCACCCCATGTCGATGGTGAGGGCCTTCCACATGGCCCAGAAGTCACCGATGATGTTGCGGCGGAACGAGTCGTGCCGGTGCCACAAGTGCGTCTTGTCGGCACTGGTGTCATCGGAATCGGTGTACTCGTTGTAGCCCTCGACGATCGGGTCACCGTCGGTCTGTCCGAGCGTGTACGCGTACACGTCATCCGGCCGCAGGTCCTTCGGATCCCGCATGGCGTTGACGAGGCGACGCGTGTACTTCTGGATGTTGGCGTAGTTGCCCTTCTGGGCGCTGAGGAACGTCCAGTCATGAGCGGACGACTTGGTCTTCCACCAGAGTCCACTCCGGTCTGGCGCTCGCCGGATGGAGTGGTCCGTCTTGGAGTTACCCAGTCCGTGATCCGGGAGATTCTCACCGGCGTTGTGGTATCCGGGCTTGTTGGCGTAGGTGCCGCCGTTCTCGCTGTCGATCGGCTCCAGCAACTCGCGCATGCACACCAGCCACCACAGCGCGTCCGTCATGCGTGAAGGGTTGGGGTTCGGCAGGGGCAGCGAGAAGCTGGGCGGAGCGCCACGCGGATGGGTCCGTGGGTTCAGGACGGTCACTCGTCCTCCTCGTCTGGCGGATCCGCCACCGGGCCGACGGAACCGTGGTCCACGTCGTTTGGCGGCGGTGGCGGGTCTTGGATGGGCGCTGACATAGTGCCTACGATACCTGCAACAACGTCTCGTAGTCCTGCGGCACGCCGTCTGCGTCGGTGACTTCTCCAGTTTCCGTATCAATGTTGTAGCCGATCGGCACCCGCCAGCGGTCCGGGGCGCGCGAGTCGTGATCCGGGTACACGACGTCGATGCTGAGCACAGAGCCGGCAAAGTTCGGGCTGATCTCCAGCACCTCCATCCGAGGTGGAATCTGCGTCTTGGCCTTGATGGACCGCGCTTCCTCCATTGCCGCAATGATCTGCGCGCCGTTGCTTCCGTTGTACTCGATCCTCATATCACCACTCCCGAATCACCTGGGTCATTACCGGCGAATTGTACGACCAGATCGAGGATATCAGAGGCTGAGCCGAAGATGATGATGTTCCCAGTTCCAGCCTGCCGTACCAACGTCAACAGCACCGACAGCATCCCATCTGACGGCGCGAGGTACCAGGCATTGGCATTCACGACATTGGACTGCGAGTTGTTATCGATCGTCAGCCGCATGTAGCCAGACAGCGTACTAGACGTCGTGGCAGCACCCGACTGTGATGTTCTAATTCCTACGCGACCAACATCATTGTCAACAGAACCGTCCATGTTGATTGGACCTGTGGAGATCTGGTACAGACGACCGGCGAGGACAGGGATGTTGTCGATCCGCAGCACGCCCGTCTCGGTCGTGGTGACGTTGCCGGTTGAGGTGATCCGGCGTCCGCGCTTGATCACCAGCTGCTGGTTCCCCTCGATCGCAGAGATACGTGCGTCAGCGTTGATCAGATAGTTGCGGACCTTGATGCCGAACGCGCCGGATGAGACGGGCTGGCCCTGTACCGGCGTGCCGATGTCATCGTAGTTTCCCATGTCCTATGCTCCCCAAACCCCATCGTCCCACAAGCCTGCGTCCCAGACGGCTGTCACGCCGACGTAGATCAGCGTAACGTCGTGCACGTACATAGCACCGTTGTAGCGATGCTGGATTGCTGTGATCCTCCAGGTGCCGTCTGCCCGCATCCCAGTCGTATCAACAATCTGGCAGAGCTTACCCGGCACTCTGCGTGAATCCCCTTGCACCGTAACAGTTACAACCGGTCGTGGACGGGCGAGGAGCGTAGCGAGCGTGGATGCAACCTCTTGTGCTGTGGTGCGGTCATGCACCCACGCCATCTCAGTCGTCAGTGCGCGCTCCTGACGCTTGCTGATCGAGCCTTCATCGCGCACCGTTGAGTAACCATCGTTAGTGCTGAGGGCGTAACCGAGCGCACGCAAGAACGGAATCTGTGAACCGTTGTTGGCGAGATAAAGCGTTGTGCCGTATGTGTTGGTGAACTTGACCGTGATCGTTTGTGAGTCCCAATCGACGATCCGCCCGGTGAAGGCCGTTGAGGTAATCACCGTTCCCGTGCCGTCCGCAAGTGTGTTGACGGACATCAGGTTCTCGTTCTGTAGCGCAGTCGCTCCGCTGATCTGGCTTGAGGTCAGCTTCTGGAACTCTGGTGCGCTGCTCCAGCCTTGCGCCGCGCCGTGCGTCTCGGCGGTCTGTACGTCAAGCGGGAACGTCACATAAGTCGTTCCAACCGGGATCCCGATGCTGGTAGTCATCTCCAGAATGATGGACCGGTTGCTGCCTACGCGCTTGTCAGGATAGGCAATCGTCACTACGTTCCGCGTCCGCGTCGGGTCCATGTTCAGGCCGATCTCGCCTGCGTTGAACTCTGTATCGAGGACGTTCAGCGTGTCGACGGTCATCTGTGCCGTCTCGCCAAAGTAGCTCAGCGGTACGAACTCAGAGTTGTCAAGTTCGTTGACCCGCATCCAGCTAAGCGTCGATTCTGCCAGTGCCTGCAGCGTGCTCCAGCCCTGGACCGGCGTTGGCTCAGCAACCACCGCGAGAGGCTGCCTCGTGGGTCGGTACGTGGCGTTGATGGAGGGGGCAGCGGGTGTGGGGTAGAAGCGGCTCCAGTCGTCTGTGTAAGGCATGCCCGCTTCGAGCTGGATCTCTGCAATCGGCAGATGTGACTTCCAGCTGAAGTTGGTTGCCCCGCCTGCGGCATACAGGCTCGCCTCGCTCGTAGGCAGCGACTCCGAGGAGCCGCTCAGCACGCCGGTGTTCCACAACGTGCTGTCCATCCGGAACTTGCCGGTACCGTTGTCATAGTCCCACATGAAACTGATGAAATGCCAGGCTCCATCCGTCGGCAGGTCTCCGCCCGTCAGCACGATGCTGCCACCGATCCAAACCGTGTAGTTCCGGTTGGCGTTGATCTGCACCCGGACGTAGTTGGTGGCAGTGCCTGCGCTGATGGAGTTGAAAAGCGTTGCCTGAAACAGCAGATAGTCGTCCGGGTTGCCCGAGTCAACGCAGGTGGGCGTCCAGTCAGCACCGTTGCCCTTGATCCAGAAGCTCAACCGGCCCGTGCTGCTCTGCTGGCTGAGAAGATCCTTGATCAGCGCATCAGGCTGCCCGGGCACCTCGCGCGACCAGAGCGGATCCGCGATGCCGTTCACGTAGGTAGTCTGCGCGTTGGTCTGCTTTGCGCTCATAGCCGTAACGAACGGACCTGCCTCGATATCAGGCGACCGGCGGTAGTGCCCTGCTCTGCCGGTGATCCACTCCCGGCACTCGGTGTATCCCGCTGAGCCGTCCATCCAGGCATGCATCGAGCCGTGGCACGGGGCCCAATACCGCGTATAGATCGAGGGTGCAACGGAGGTGTACTGCCCGCCCTGCGCGAGCAAGTAGCCGATCAGCCAGTCCGTCTCTAAACCCTCGCGCCAACCGTAAACCGTTGGTAGCAAATGCGAATCGTCCAGCAGCAGTCGGGTCTTGCAGACGCCTCCAACGTTGGCCGTCCGGCCCTGGATGTCGATGCCGGTCATCTGCCCAGCGAAGATCTTGTTGGTCTCGGTCTGGTTCCCATCTGTAGCGATGTTGTTGATGGAGAATGCGAGTGTTGCAGTGTCCCGCGCAAAACCATAAATCGGCGATGACGTGTTGAGCGGGCTGAAGTATCCCACCGCATCCAGCTGCGGTCGGTCCCGGACCTCTAGGGTGAAGTGCACTCCAGTCACCATCTGCGCAGCATTTGCCGTAATGCCGGAAATCCCATACGAGCCAGGGAAGGAGCGGAACGGCGAGATGATGTTAGCGATGGAATGGTTTGCAGTCACGTTGAAGCCGAACACGGAGTATCCGCCAGCCGGAGCAGACCAAGCTCCTGCCGCAGCAGCCGCGCCAAAGGCTGAAATGGTCCAGCCTCGCCCCGTCACGTTGACGTTGCCCGGCGTGTGCGTCGTGACGGCAACCGTTCCCTCTGTGAACTCAGAGACCTCACCTGGCGTTACCGGAACCAGCACGTTTGCGCTCGCCGTCCGGCCGCACTTGACCGACTGCATGATCCAAGCGAAGTTCCCAGACGTACCAATGGAAAAGACTGGAGTGACCACACCTGATGTGTAGTGCTTCCGGCCAAACACCCAGGTGCGCTGGAATGTGCCGCTCAGCGTGTCTGTCGCATCACCGATCAACTTCCAGGCGTATGGGGACTCCGGATCCATCGACGTCTCGGTAACGATGGAGTCGTTGCTCACCGTGATCGTGATGAAGGTGTAGTCCCAGAAAGCCACGCCAGTTGGGTACGTTGTGGTGAAGGACGTCCCGGCACCAGTCCCCTGCGACCAGTTACCGTTCCCGCCGAGCGAGGAGTCAGCCGCTACGGCCGGAGGACGGCCCACGAGGTCCATCGTGAACGTGCCGCTCGCATCGTTCCCAGCAGTGAGCGTGACGGGATCCGGCAGTCCATCGTCGAAGCTCTGCACGATGACCGCGCCCTGAGGGCCGATCTGTTGCCCTAGCTGGTTTAGGGCCTCAGCAGATGTAACCGTCGCAACGCTTGCGTACCCAGGCTCCAGCTCTTGCCAGGTGGCGACGACGCTCGCCGGATACATCACCAGGCTGCTGGAGTTCAGCAGATCATCCATTGCTGTCATTTGGCAAGCTCCCGCAGCGACATCTTGACTCCGCCCGCGCGGAACCGCGTCTCAAACGGTACCGACTCCGTCAGCCCGATCATCTCAACCGGCCGGATTCCCGTGCCGACCGCCCAGGAGTTCACGACGGTGTCCTGCTCCAGCATCGGCTCATCGATGAAGAACGCTCCGCCCGTTGCCATGGTCGTGCCGTCCACCCGCCAGCGTGGCTCCACGTACACAGCGTTCGCCGGAGCAGTCGCTGTAACGCTCAGCTGCGTCCAGGTGGTGATAGCTGTTGAGCTGCCTGCCGTTTCGCTCAGCTGCGCACCGGTCTTGTCCAACCAGCCGAGACGTAGCGACATCGTGGCGTTGGTCTCAACCGTGCCGTCAACCGTGACCCACGAGCTGAAGATGTACGGCAATCCGACAACAACAGGATGCCCGTACCAGTTGCGGAATTGTGGTGCGGGGATGAGGATTGCAACCGCGTCAGGTGTGCTGTTGAAGATCCAGCGTAGCGATGCCCATCCTGCGGGCCGGTGGATGAAGGTAGAGAGGACGTTCTGACCGAGCGAGCCTTGCCCGGCTCCGGCTGTCGGCAGTACGAAGTCAGGATTGGGTAGCGAGGTCACGCCGGTTACCGCAGACACGTTGGCGGGCAACAGATTTGGCGCGGAGGGATCGATGAAGACGAACGGTCCCGGACCATTGGCACCGACGCGATACTGGTCGAGCTTGGTGAACGTGTCGATGTGCATCGAGTCCCAGTTGACATTGTACTGCCGCGACCCCACAGCCAACGAGGAGATCTGATGTAGACCGGACCCAGTCAGGAAGTCGAATGTCTGCCGCTCGTATTCCTTGTCGATGCCGCCACTCGGCCAAGGCAGCGTCTGAAGCTGCTTGCCCGGCTGCCCGAAGTACACACTAGGCACCTGCCGCGTCGAGCGCATTGCTACCTCCGTCCGGATCCGGCGAAGCTAAGCTGCCGGTCTCCCTCATCCGCAGACTTAGCAACGATCGTCGGGTTTCCCGTGATGGCGTCGATCGTCAGCTGCGCGATAGTCTGGTTACCGATCTGAATGTTATACGGTCCGAACTGGCGCGAAGCGGAGGTGTTCTGCGCCGTGCGCGAGGCGCTGTTAGCGGCTGCCTGCACTGCTTGCGCGGCAGCGGATCCGCTCTGCGACGGCAGCGCTGCAGTGGGAGCGACAACCGTGTTAGCCAACAGCTCTGCGGCGCGCCTCGCCGCATCGAGGCTGCCCTTGATGCCGATGATTAGGCCTTCAACGAGGAACTTTCCAGACTGCTTGAAGACGCGAGACGGCGAGAAGATGTCCAGCGCAGAGTTGAATGCGCTCCGCACACGATCTGCAAGTCCGCGCACCAGATCCAGCACACGGCCGATTCCTCGGTTGATGCCGTTGATCAGTCCGTTGATGATGTTGATGCCGGAGTTGAGGAGGAGGTTCCCCAGATTACCCAGTGCGCTCCGGATCCGCCCAGGGAGGTTGCGTGCGGCGCTCACGGCCGCGCTCACTCCAGCGTTGAAGCGGCTGACCAAACCGTTCCAAGCCGCGCTCGCGAGACTCCGCAGCAGACCGATCAGGCTGACCACGGCGTTGTAGGCGCGGCGCGGGAAGTCACGGAGGAAGTTGATGGTTGCGCTGACGCCGTTGACGACACGCGTCCGTACGCCATCCCAGACCGACTGCATCCACTTCCAGAGAATGGGGCCGAGCGTCACGACGGCTTCCGCGATGCGTGCCGGGAGCTTGGTGAAGATGCCGACTATCAGACCAGCACCGAACCCAATTGCGGTCGCGACTCCGTTGAGAGCGCTGATGAACAGCTGCTTCAACATGCCAGGCAGCGCCTGGAGGAAGGAGAGGATCCGTCCCGGCAGCGCCTGGAACCAGGCGATAACTGCCGCACCTGCGGTCACGACTGCATTGTAAGCCGCAGTTAGGCCTTGCGCAATCCCTCCCGCCAGCAGGGCCACCAGAGCACCAAGATCACGGACCAGGTTACGGCAGGCAAGGCTGAAGTTCAGGATCCAGGTCACCAGCCGGATGCCGAGCGTGGCGATTGTGAGGATCACGGGAGCGAGCTTGACGAACAGCGCAACCAACGGAGGGATGAGCGGAATGAGCTGGTTGAGAGCGTCGATCAGCTGTGCGCTCAAAGCCTCTGCCAGATCCACAAAGACCGGGATGAGTTGCTCAGATGCCTTGATGAGATCTGGCATCGCCTTGAGTAGCGAGTCCGCGATGGTGGAGGCGAGCTTGACGATCACGGGCGCGAGCGGAGCGAATGCCTTAGCGAGCGCGGTTCCTGCCGCAGCAGCGATCGGCAAGCCCTTGGCCATCTCAGCGATCACCGGCATGAACGCTTCGAATGCCTGGACCAACGTCTCGCTGAAGATCTGGATCAGCGGGCCAAGCTCCGCGATCAACGCGCCGACGGCGTTGGTGAGGACTCCAGCCAGGAGGGCCACTAACTGTGCGATAGGGGCCAGAAGAGGCGAGACTGCTACAAGGAGGTCTGCAAGCACCTTCGCAAGCGGAGCGATGGCAGGAGCCAGACGGTTGACTACGTCCAGCAGCGCCGGACCAAGCACCTTGCCGATCTCCGCGAGCGCCGGTCCAAGTCCGCTCGCCAGCACCTTGACAACGGTGATGAGGACCGGTCCAAGCTGGCTCGCGACTTCCAGGATGCCGGAGAACAGCGACCGGATTGCCTCGGATCCCTCAGCGCTGTTGAGGAATGCTGCGAACTGTCCAGTGATGTCCCTGATGACGTTGAGCAGTCCGCCACCGGTCTGCTGCGCGGCGCTGATGACGCTGAAGAGGATAGATCCAACGTTCTTGACGATGCCGCCGAGTGTCTGCAGCGTCGCAATTGCGGTGTTGATCCAGTCCTGGAGCTGTCCGCTGGCAGCAATTTCCTGCAGCCAGGCACCGAACTCCCCTGCGACTCGACCGATCGACTCAGCGAGACGCACCATCAGCGGCAGTCCGACTCCGCCCACAGCACGCAGTCCGGCGAGCACCGGAACGATAGAAGGCAAGACCTCCGAGAAGGCTGCCCGTGTCGCCTTCAGCGCATTGTTGACGAAGTCAATCGAATCAGCACTCAGCACGAAGTTGGTGACGCGGCGCGTGACCTCGCCAAAGTCAGCCGCCAGGCCTCGCAACACCGGCTGCAGAATGGACAATGCCTTCATCATCCGAGGCACTTGCCCGGCGAGGAAGCTGGCGCTGAAGAACGACTCCTGCAAGCCCTGCTGGAATGCCTTGAGAGCCGGTGCGGCGTTGTGTAGCTGCGTCACGAACGCAGCAGCCGACGGTGACAGTTCCTTTAAGGACTCTTGGAACTTCTCAGGGTGCTTCGTGTCGAATGCGGCCTTGACCGCGTCACCCACACCAGCGAATGACGCCTTGAGGACTCCGATCGTCCCCAATAGACCGACGAACAGTCCAGGTAGCGCCGAGGAGAGCGAGAGGATCGACACCAGGCTTGGAATGATGCCGAGGAGCTGTATGCCGAGCGCAGCAGCCTGCGTTGCCACCGCTCCCATCGCAGCTGCTGTAGCCGCGATCTTTGCCCCAGCTGCGAATCCAGAGAGTGTCTTTCCAAGCTTCTTGAGAGTCCCGTCGCTCTCTTTGGCCTTCCGCTGGAGCTTGTCAATGTCGTCCTCGGCACGGTCGACAGCCTTGTCGCTGTCGTAGTCCAGCACGATCTTGCCATGTGCTGTTCCCAAGTCATATGACATGGCTGCCGACCTCTCGTGCTATCGATACTTCCGCGTGGAGGGAATCCAGCGCCGTACCACGGTCTGTGCCCTGCGTTCCGCCTCTGCCGGTGTCTTGGCTTCTGAGCCTGCTTCTTGGAGTGCTGCATTGAAGGCAGTTCCCCAGCGAACCACCGCCGCGTCGAGCGCGTACGCCTCAATCCCTTGCAGTCCAACAACTTCAGAGTACGGACGATTCAGCGCTTGGCTCATGGTCCAGGCCTTTACCAAGTTATCCGGCGTTACGAAAGTTGTCCAGTCCCTTGACACCCTTCAGGGCGTGCTCCAGAATGGCGATGCGGTCCATGAGGTCGATGTCGCCCACTCGGATCGCACCGGCCGGAGCCGTCCGGTCGTCATCCGCAAACACGGCCGGTTCCGCAACCGCCAGCAGGGTGATCTTGTTGACGAGGTTGAGAAGGGTGCCGAAGTCCTCGGCAGACGGCATCTGCTGCTTCTCGGGCGGCAGGCCCTGTGATTGGTTGATGAGGGCCTGTGCCAGCCCATCGAGCCGGGTCACCTGGTCCAAGATGCCCTCCATCAGCAGCCGCTCCAGCTGCAACGGGCGCATCCGACACTTCTGCCCGGACGGCGCAATGAAGTCCTCATCGGACTTCTTGCTGCCCCACACGTTTCCGGCATCCGACACGCCCGGAACGGACTGCGTGACGATCAGAGGGAAGGGCGAACCTACCGACACACCCGCAGCCGCAGGGCGCTCCGTGGGCTGTGCACCCGGTGCGCTCACGAGCAGCCTGGTGAATCCGCGTGCCTGCGCCGCTGCAAAGTCGGCTGGGGTCATCTGGGAGAGTTCGACGGCGGTGTAATCGCCGAGTCCGGCATTGCTGTTCTCGCCTGGCATCCTTGTGCTCCTGTTGGCGTTAGAGTGGACGTTAGACTGCTTAGAGTTCTTGACGACCCGGGGCGTGCCCGCTACGAAGACACGCCCCGGCGCTCGATGAGAGACTAGACGATGGCCGCCGCAGTCTCGTTCTCCACCATGTCCCAGACCGCGCCGATGTTGGCAGCGGTGAGGGTGCCGATGGCGGTGCCCTCAGCGTGGCTGACCCAGAACTCGCCATCCGCAAGCGTGCCGGAGATCTGCGTTGCCTTGCAGCGGTGCAGCACCTGGTGGTGGTCGCCACCGGACTCCGACATGCTCTGGCCTTCCGCGAAGAAGTCCGGGTACGCGTCGGTGTTCATGCGTCGCCACTTCTTCACGACGTTCGGCGTGGTGCCGGTCGTCGTGATGGCGCCACCGGCGATGACGGCGTACGCCTCCAGCGAGATGCCGCCGGATTCCAGCGTCCAGCTGACGTTGTCGATGGTGACTCGGGTGGCCACGACACTGTCGTCACCACGTAGCGTCTGGCTGGTGGTCTCCTCTGTGAACTCCAGCGTCTGAGCGGCGGGCAGGTCCACCAGGGTTCCCTTGACACCCGCGCTGTCGAGCGTGGCAACTTTCACATCCCGCAAACCGTATGGCATGCGGTGAACGGCGAGCGCCATGCTTCACTCCCTTCAGATTTCCCGGTACCGCTTGGTGCCGATGAACGTGCCGTCCGCCGAGAAACGATGGAGTACCAACACTCCCGGCTCCTTGCCGCAGCGAGCGCTCCGGCAACTTACCTCCAGCGCCCCATCGATGATCTCGCCATGCTTGATCCCGCTAGGGCACCGCAGCTCTACTCGTTGACTACCTTGTAGCCCGGCACCTTGGCGAGCGCCGTCACCAGCTCCGGAGACAGCCCCTCCGTGTCCAGCAACATCCGGTTGCCCTTGGTGCCGATCGCCGGACCGAACTCGTCCCGGCTCCAGACCAGATCCTTGGACGGCTTGGCGACCTTCAGACGCGCCCACACCGTGTCTCCCTTCGGGATGGTGTGGGAGGTCAGGAAAGCGGTGCCGTGCGGTCCGTCCGGATCCCCCAGGTACTCGATGTACTCGTGCGTGCTCGGTACGTTGGCCTCCTCGGCCACGGTCTCCGTTGTCGCCATTAGAGGCTCCTCCCGGCAATCTGCCAGCTGCTGAACTTCAGGTTTGCCTTGTAGTCGACGTCCACGTCATCACCAGAATGACCCAGATAGTCTGCCTGTGCGATGTACCCGTCTGCACCCGTCAGATCCATGATGCCGGAGAGCACCGTGAACACGCTCGGCGTGGCGAGATACGGACCGCCCAGGGCCGCGTCGATCTTCTTGTAGCTGCCACGTCGATCGTAGATCCTCACCTGAAGCTGCGACATGTCAGCTCCACTGTTGCTCCTGACCGGCGAGAGCCACTGTAGGATGGCGAAGGGCAGTTCTGGGTTATCTTCTACCGCACCCAGCTGAAACCAGCGCTCCGTTGGAATGAAGGCGGTTAGCTGTGGCGTAGCGATAAGGAGGTCCCGGATGGTCTTCCTCATAGCCGGTCCAAGATCTTCTTGAAGGTCTTCATCACCTTTGGCCCATACGCGTTCAGCGTCGGGATGATGATGGGGCGAGCCTTCATCCGAACAGAACCGTCCTCGTTGTGCGTTCCAAGCTCCAGGTAGATGCCGTACGTCACCGAGTGCGCGAGGATAATGGCGAACACACGCTTGGAGACCTTCACAGCATCCGCGAAGAGTCCGTTGCGGGCATTGGTGGTGCGGTCCTTCCAGGGGGCCTTGTGCTTCATGTGCGTCTCAATCCGGCTGTCCCAGTACTTGCAGACGCCAAATGCGGCACGGTTCAGCTTCCGGTCCATCTGCTTGACCCCCAACTTCAGGAACTCATCGCTGAAGGTGAAGGAGAACTCAGTTGCCAAGGCGGATCACCTCGCCCTTGAGTTCGTACTTGCGGTCATCGATGTATACCACCTGATACCGCACGCCATCAAGCGAAAACTCGTCGTACCGCTTCATGTTGGCGTCCACCGGCCCCATCAGCATGTACTCCGGGGTTGCTGTCTCGCCTTCCGCAGTAGTGCGAGCGGTCGCGCCATCCTCCTGCGGAAGCAGCCGGAGGCGCTGCGGGAGCTGAGGTACCTGAGGTCCGACCTCTACGCCTCCGGCACCGTCGTCCGTACGTGTACGCCTGAGTAGGATCACGTCTCGCGCGTCAGCGTCGATGAAGGCGCGCGAGATCCGCTGCTGCGCCTTCAGTTCGGTTGCGCTGAGCGTCATCGCGTCAGCCTCGACATCCGCACGCCACGCACTGCGGTCCCGGTACCTGGTGCCGAAGGATCGACCTTGGTGAACATGTCAGCCATGGCGAGCGCATTCTTCTGCAGATCACCAAGCGAACGTGAGGAACCGGACTCGCTGACGTTGACGAGGGCCGCATACGCAGCAGCCTTCTCGCGCCAGATCGCAGCCGCCAGCGATTCTGTGGAAGTCGCGGCATCCATGCGCGTGCCGAGTGCAGCGTCAGTGTAAGGATCCTCGTCCGCCTGCACATCGATCAGCAGTCGGAAAGACGCAATCTCAGCCGCCGTAGCCACGGTTTGTCCTCCCCTTACCTAGTGCGGAGCCGGGGCATGCTGGAATTCATGCCCCGGCTCCACCGTTGCCCTCAGGCGTTCTTCTCGTCGTCCGCGTAGAGCGCATCTGCCTTGGCGGTCTTGTCACCGATCACCGGGAGGTTGCGGCGCTTGAGTTCCGCGTCCAGCTCCGCCACCTTCCAACTCTCGTACGGCGGAGCCTCCTCCACATCCACAGACGCGTTCTTGACCTCGACGTCCACGCCCATCTCACGCAGTCGAGCCAGCAACACTTCAGCCGACTCCACCTGCTGGAGACCGGTGTTGAGCTGCATGACACGCGGCCCGGTGCCGTCGCCGGAGTTGTCCGCGAGCAGTTCGCTGACGTTCTGCCCGTGCCGTTCGGCGGCACCGTGCAGCTCTGCGTCCCGCCCACGCGTGGAGAGGTACTTGGCCTCCTCCGCCGTCAGCGGCGTGCTGAGATCCACACCCATGCTCATTGGATTACCCTCCTCACCAGACCATCGAGGCGGGCACGGTGTACGCGCCACCCGAAGCGTCGAGCTTCATGATGGCGGCTGCGCCGCGCTGCCGGACACCCGCGCCGATGCCACGGATGAAGTGGCTGTCGATCAGCGGGTAGTTGTTGTTGTTGCCGGGCTTGAGGATCAGACCCTGCAGGTTGGCATCCTCGTCCTCGCGGATGCCCACGATGTTGAGGTCCGTCGACTGTCCGGCCGTGGCCGCACCGACCACGTAGCCCTGCGGGATCTGGTAATCCTGGATGAACAGGTACGGACCCCAGGTGCCCACGACCTCCATGCCCGCGAACGAGTTGGGGGCCAGGCCGCCCACCAGCTGGTAGCCCGGAGGCAGCAGCAGGCTCATGTTGGAGCCGGTGGCCGGGATGAAGTCGTACAGCGAGGTCACCGTGGACGCGCCACCGGACACGAAGGTCTGGTTGCGGACGTACTTGACGACCGAGGCGGACGCGTCTGCCGGGTTCATCAGGAAGATGATGTTGTAGCCCTGCGCGCGGGTGAAGCCGTGGTGCTCGATGGTGCCCGCGATGTCCAGGAAGTCCTGGGGATCGAACGCCACCTGACCGGAGTTGGTGCCGGTCGAGAGGTAGTGCGTGTGCGATCCAGCGAACGTCTGGCCCTTGTAGGGCGGCGGCACCGTGCCGTCGGCGTTGTAGAGCGCCACGACGGTGAACGGCGTGGCGATCCCGTCGATGGTGGCCGTACGGTTGGCGTTGTTGAACAGGCTCTTGGTGACCTGTTCGAACACCAGCGCATTCTCCGCCTCGACTGCCTGCTGCATGACCATGTCGATCTGCCGCTGCGTGGCCTTGGCGAGGAAGCGCCAGGTGTAGCCCTGCCGCATGTCGTACCACTCGAACGGGTACGCACGGCTGACGACGCTCGGCACAGGCCGGATCGACTGCGCGATGCCGAACTCAGACGCCAGCTCGAAGCGCTCGGTGCCCGGCGTTCCCACCTCGTCCACGATGCCGTTGACCGGCGAGGACAGCAGGTCGATCAGCGGCTGCCGTGCGGCGTTGAACTCCTCCAGCGCACCCTGGTAGGCGTCCCAGATCGCATTGAGATCCTGCCCGTCGCGAGTACGGGTGAGGATATCCGCTTTGGCGGAATAACCCTTTGCCATGTCGGCTTACCCTCCTCTCTCAGGCGGCCTGAGTCGTGGGAACACGGACGATGAGACGGGCCAACTCGACCGTGAAGCCGATAGCCTTGCCGGACGTGGAAACGGCGTCCACCGTACCGTCCGCATGCGCGTAGATCAACGCACCGGCAGTGAAAGCCACACCGGCGGTCGTCGTCGCGTCACCGATCTCGCCGTCCGTCATGACGTCGATCTGTGCACCGAGAGCCATCGCCTCCGTCGGGCAGATCAGGCCACGGATGTCGATCAGGCCTGCTCCGCCGATGACCACACGCCCGGACGTGTTGATGGACACCGCGCGAATCTTGCCGATGTCCGACGCGGTCAGCGCCGCGTTGAGACGTGCCCGGAAGCCACCGTCATACGGGTCATACTTGTCAAACCGACTCACTAGGTCCCTCCTCCCGAAAGGTCCGTTGTTGATTGGGGGCCTAGCTACGCCGGACCCGAGACTGTAGTGCCGGGATCCGAGCCACCATGCCCTTTTGGTTGGGCTTGGCACCTGTGGATGCACCGTTGTTGCCCTGAGCGGTCCCAGCGGGCTTGGGGGCCTCCTGGGTCGCCTCCTGCTTGATCAGGTAGGCATCCGACGTGGCAAGCGCCTTCAGCGCATCCTTCAGGCCGCTGACGGTGCCGTCCTCGCGAACTTCCACCTGGCTGAGGTCCACCAGCTTGAGAGCTCGCTCCGGGTTGTGCCAGGTGTAGGTATTGTCGCTCAGGAAGGCCACCTTCAGCGCGAGGGCTGTGTTGGTCTCCTGGAGCTTCGTCACCTGCTGCTGGGACTCTTCGAAATCGCGCTTGAGCTTGGTGGCTTCCGGCAGGTCCTTATCGCGCAGCTGCCTGAGGTCAGTCTCGGCCTTGGTAGCACGCTGGTCCGCCGCACGCATCCGGGCCAGTACCGCGTCCAACTCCGCGCGACTCACGGTATCCGTGGTCTGGGCGTTGGTCTCGCCGCCACTCTGAGCGGTGGTACCGGTGCCTTCCGTCGTGCTTTCGCCGGTCCCGCTGGCCGATCCGGCACCACTCTGAGTGCCTTCCGCGCCGCTCTGTGCGCCTTCACCTTCGGGGGTGGTCATGTCAATCTGCTCCTTTATACCGGACATCGTAGCTATCCGCTACAGCAACTCTATCCTGACTTGGGGATCTGCTGTTGCTCCAAGAACCTCTTGGTGTATTCCAAACGTGCTTCTGGGAATACCCAGAACGTTCTGCGTAGCTCCTCGTCGCTCATTTCGGCGAATTTCACCGAGACTGCGCCGCCACTTTGCTCTCTAATGATTGTGGTTTCCAAAACGCTCCTCCCAGTGGAATCGCCGGGCATATTCCAACGCAGCCGGGTTGGTTGTCTTGCCGTCAGTCAGCGACCACTCAGCGAATGCCTCAGCATAGCCCTCAGCAGCATTGCCCTCTTTCCCATCCCCGCCAATGCGACCGTACTTGGTCATTCCGCCCGCAGCGACCGCATCGCCGTGCACATGCGTATTGCGAGCGTCCTTCTTGTCAGGGAATGCGTGCCCCCACTCGTGTGCGAGGACATAGAGCGCGGAAGGCACATTAGAACTGATAGGCATTCCGGGCCAAATCTTTTGCGTCAGCACACGCTCATTGATCCGCATATGCCCGGTGCTGATCGTCGTCTCGCCTCCAACGTCCCAACCGAACTCGCTGGAGGGCGCAACCCGAATTGCCAGATCTCGATTGGCTGGGAACTTGGATTGCATATGGTCGACATACCCGAGGAATTCCTGCTGCTTCTCGGGCGACAGCTTGCCGGCAAAGATGACCTCGTGCGGACCATTCTTGAAACGGATCTGGTCATCATCCGTCGTGCCCGCCACGAGCATCTTGGCGAACTCAAGCGCCTGCTCATCACTGAGCGCCGGGTTGAGTTTCTTGACGTTGTCAAGCGTCTCGGCGATCAGATCATCCGTGTTCGTCTGCTGCTGCCAATGTCCTGGCGCGTAGCCATCCTTACTAGTCTTGGGGCTGATCTCCGTCTGGTTTCCGAAGGTGACCTTTGGCTTTTCAGCCGTCTTACTTTGAACAGGCGCTGTGGAAACCTTGCCGTTCACCACCCAACTTCCGTCTGGTTGCCGTCTCGGCTTACTAAGCTGAAGACTTGTTCCCCTGTTAAGCACGAACTCCTTCTGGTCGAATATGCCAACCTTATCAAAGTCAAGATACTTCGACATATCCAGCACAGTCGTGCCTTCAGGTACTTCGATGCGAATCAACAGTGGCGCTTCACCCGAAGCGAAATCTTCTGCAATGTCCCTAGATGTCGTGGTGCTCTGATATCCTGGATCATTCCAGATGCCCTCAGCCGCTGCTATGTCAACGAGTCTGCTCCGCAAGTCTTCATCATTTGATATGGCGCGATAAACAAACTTCCGCTTATCCAGCGGAGGCTCGCTCTCGAATAGCGAGTCCATATCAGACACAAGCTTGCGCGTCTCGGCACTCATGGGAATCAATCCACGCAGCGCCGCATTGGCCTCCAGGCTTCCAGTTCCGTTTCCGCCAAACGCGAAATCGTTGACAATCTCACGCTTGCGCTCGAAAGTCAGCGGCTGTTCATTGTGCAGGTTGAAATTGCTCTCAGGCGTCTGCGCGTGTGTTCCGGCATCTGCCACGCGAGTAGGTTCCGGCTCTTCCGGCTCCTGCCATCCATTCTTCGCCAATTCGTCATCGAGGAATTGGTCATAATCGCCTTTGAGGAAGTTCTCCACAAAGTCATCTTCGTCAATTGGCTTAGACGTGATGTAGCACATGCATTGCGGATGCGGCCGCGCAGGTACTCGCTTGGAGTCGTAGGGACTTTCTTTTGCGTATGTGTTGCAGATGTCCGGCTTTGGGTGGCTCTTAGAGAGGTTCCATTCCACCTCATTGATCCACGGCGTGTCGGCATACTTCTGCGCACTCATCGAATGGAATGCGTTGTTGATTTCCGTCCGGGCCAGACGCATTGCCGCATAACGGACTCCGCCGGGCGTGTTGGGGTTGAACCAGTCCCTCGCACGCTTTGCGAACTCTTTGGCGTTGAGTCCGCTCGCCAGCGTCTCATTGATGAGTCGCCCCAGCCGCCCCTGCATCCAGACCGAGGTGTTGTAGATCCGCTTGCTGAGCGGAAGAGCGCTGAGCTTCATCCGTGCCATGGCCGCATCGATGCCGCGCTGGCTCACTTGCAACGCGCTCTCGTACAGGAACTGCCCCTGCGCACCCTTACCGACTAGCCGGAGGAGCGCGTTGTCAGCGGCAGCGCTTAGCCGCGCCGCGCGACTGGCTGCACGAGCGCGCCGAGCGCTAACGATGTCGTTCAGCCGCTCGAAGATGTTCGCCTGCTCTGCGAGAATCTTGGCACGCGTCTGCTCCAGCTGCGCGCGACGCACATCCTGCTTGCCCTGCGGCAGTTCAGCAAGGATCTTATCGACGCGCTTTTTGGCGTCGCGGAGCATGCGCAAGACTTCCCGGTCAGTGACCTGAATCTCCTGCGCATTGGCTATCAGCCAATCGCCCGGATCGGGCTTGGGGATTGCCATCATAGCCTTCCATTGGCAAATAGGAAGATAATTCCTATCAATGCAACTGCGGTTCCAATACCGGCATAAACGCGAGTGACTAGCTGCCTAGCACCGACCTTTTCAGACTCCAATTGCTGCACCCGACTTGCTAATGCATCAATCAGTTTGTCTTGGGCCTCCAATTGATCAGTAGTTGCCACTCCGGTCCGCAATTCGTTGAGAAGGGCAAGCCGGTCATTGACGCTTAGCTCGGCCTTCTCAACGCCCTCCTTAATCGACATTCGGGCCGCTTCCAGCGCTTCATTCTGCGCGTCGAAGCGCTGCTGATAGCGGAGGTCCCTCTCATCCATCAGCTCCCGTAGGTGCCGACTGGTGAACATTAGTCTGTGGGTAGCTGACCGGCGTTAGCTGCGATCTGCTGCGCCTCCGCGTCCAGCATCTGCTGTTGCTCGGCCGCAGCCTTGGTAAGCATGTCCTTCGGGAAGTCATAGCCAAGCTTCTCGGCGAGGTAGTCAGCGGCCCATTCCCGACTCACGAGCTGAACCGGCGAGAGCAGCGCCATGACTTCCTGGATGATGGCGTTGCGATCGGGCGGCAACGGATCGCCGAACACCACAGACGGCTGGAGCGGCAACGGCTGCCAGCCCTCGTACACCGGGAACCACATGTTCAGCAAGTCATAGAGCGCGTGCGTCCACTTGGACGCCATCTCTGCCTCGCGCTCCGCGTTGGCTGCGAGCGTCGGCATGAAGTGGATCCTGAGCGCCACGCCGGAGAGCGCGACATCAGACGGCACCTGACCGGAAGCCACTGCGGGTGCACCGTTTGCGCCACGCGCCGTGCCCATCAGGTAGTCGATGTGATCCTGGTACGGCTGGACCGATCCAACGCCCTGAATTCGACCCATCGCACCGTCCGGCTCCAGCTCAGCGACGGACGCTGGACCGATGATCCACGGGACCTCTTTGCCGTCCTTATCACGGGACTTGCCGGACGTTGTCCAGTACACACCCAGGCCGTCCATCGCAACAGTCAGATCTTCGTCGGACACGTTCTGCACGATGCCAGCGAGCACGGTCTCCAGGCCCTGAATGTCAGACGTGCCGAAGCGTCCAACCTTGCCGCCACGGCGGCGGTTGCGGATGTGATACACAGGAAGAGTGGTGATGGTCGCGTCGAGCGGGTAGCCCTCCAGCGGGCTCAACTCTGCGTCCGGCGCGGGCTGTGCCCAGGACGGTGCATCCACCTCGGCTACATCCTCGCCATTGCGGTCATCCCAGCCGTCTGCCTCGAAGAACCCCAGCCGATAGAAGATGGTACCGACCGGTGCGCCATTGAGTTCAGCCGATTGCTCCTCACTCAGCACCTTTCGGTACTCGATGCGTTGGATGATCTCGTCATCATCGTCGCTCTCCACCACAGAGACCAAATAGCAACCCAGCATCCTCTCGCCGTCCGCTGGATCCCAGATCGGGAAGAACTGCTCCGGCTCCACCGTGCCGAACCGCACCCGGCTGCCTTCCGGCTTTGAGGGATCAGCCGTAATGTACAGCACGCAGTCGCCCTTGATGAGGAGCCAGCGCTTGGATGAGAGGAACTTGATCCCCACCTCCTCGCGCGCCCAGAAGGAATTGAAGCGCGTGTTCCACTCATTCATCTGGTCATCGGTGACACTCGTGCCGGGCTGCGCGGCCCACACGGTCTCCATGTCCTGACCGAGATAGCGGTTGGTGGCCTCGATGATGTCACGGATGACAGGCACCAGCCGCCGTGCGAGCGGATCGTCATCCTTTCGCAGCAACTCGTCGTACACACCGGGAATGTTGTCCCAGATGGCCTCGTACGTGAGGTATGCGCGAACGCGCAGGATGTCATCGTCATCCGTCACATGCGCCGGAACCGGCATCTTCAGCAGGGTTGCGGTGTCATACGGACTGGACTTGGCAGCAGCCATGGCTCACTTCCTCAACTCAACATGTGACTGATGGGTTCCAGTCCGGTGCGGCTTGCCGAAGAGTCCGGACATCAACCGTCCCAACGCTTCTGGCGTGTGGTCATCCTTCTTCTGGGGAAGCTCCGGGGCATTGCGGCCCTTCTCAGCCGCCTTCTCCGCAGTCTCCGGGTACTTGTACTGGCCGAACTCACGAATCGTGTTGACGCACTTGCGATGCACAGTCAGACCCGGCTCACCGGTAGAGGGTAGCGGCTTGAGATACCGGCGAATCCATTCGATGCGATCCTTGATGGGTCCGCCAGTCCGCCGTCCGGCACGCAGCTGTAGCCGCTCGCTGATCTCGCGTGTGCGATCTGGTTCTGCGGGATCTGGATAGAACTCCCGTAGCACAGCTGGTCGCAGCCCACGAGCCTGGATCTCGTCTGCTGCCTCGCCGGTCGTCCGGCCTGTTTCGTAGTACTCGTCCACAATGTGGATCCGCTCGTGGTGCGGGTCAATCTGGACAAGCAACCAAACGAACGGGTTGGTAAAGCCGTAGTCGGAGCAGGCGTACGTCTCCCAGGTCGGGTTGAACAGCTGATCGGTGATGTGGATCTCTTCATCAAAGTCCTTGAACACCCGGCCCATGAACTCGTTGAAGAGTGCCTCAATCTCCTGGTTGAACATCTCGGTGCTCTGGTCCAGGAACAGACTCCAGATCTCCGGATCAATCCCAACCGGACTCGGCGGCAGCCCGCGCTCGTTTTCGTAGAACTCAACGCGCTCAATCCAATCGCGCAGACCTCCGTCACGCCGCGCCTTCTTGGCGCTGTTGAGGAGCTTGGAGTTCACGCCGTCCGGGTACACGTACGGATTGATCCAGGACGGCGCACGCCAAGACTTCCAGTCGGTCCGGTTCGGGTCCTGGCCCTGTGCCCACAAGTCATAGAACCAGTTCCTGCCCTCAGGCGTTGAGCCGAAGTATGTCCAGCCGCCAAAGTCCGCAAGCGTTGGCCGGATGTACTTGATCCAGACTGACGGCTTGAGCTTGGCTGCCTCGGAGAACACCACGCCGCTCAGGCCCTCACCCACAAGCGTCTGCGGGTACTGCGCTGACTTGGCGTGGATGATGAAGCGACCATTCAGCGCGCTGATCCGCATCTGCCCCGACTCCGGGTTGTTGTAGCTCCCGGGATGATCGAGCGTAATCCCCAAGTTTTCCAACGCCATCCAGACAACGCGGAACTCCTTCTCTGCGTCGCTGTAGGTTGGTCCAACGATCCAGTACTCACGACGCAGCCCGCGCCGCTTCAGTTCATCCAGTTCCACGAACGCGCGCAGGTACTCCGGCACCAGCTTGTGGCCGCCAATCTGCGACTTGCCCGCACGACGGCCATACGACACAACCTGGTTTCGGGTGGCGTCGTACAGGATCTCGCGCTGCGCATCGTGCGGCGTCCACAGCGTTCGCTTCCAGAAGCTATCGTGCACCCTCCGCCTGGGCGGCGGGGTGCTGAGGAGGACCGGGTTAGTCATCGTTACACCGTCGGGCCTTCAGGTCAAAGGCTGCGGCCTCTGCCAGCCCAATAGCCATCGTTCCGGAGATCGATCCGTTGCGGAACAGCATGTTTGAAGAGTGCGTAAGTTCGCCTTCTTCATCAATCTTCTGGATGGCGCAGATAACCATGTAATCACCGATCAAATCACCGCTGTCATACATGTCGTATGCGTAGGCACAACGCTCGATCGCTGACGTCAACTGCTCGTCTGCTTCGATCTGCTCAGGAGTCCTTCGCATCATCCTCGCCCTTCCCGAAGAGGTCTGCCAGGACGCCCTGGAATCCAGTTGCTGTGATCTCGACCTCGGTACCGCCCTTGACGCCTGCGCGGTCCAGCACAGAGCCGATCGCCGCGATGCGGTCTTGCGAGCGCACCTTGAAGCCTTCCTCGTCCCGTGATGCGGTCAGCCCAATCAGTCGGAGCGCCGCAATCTCTGATGCCTCCTGCAGTCGCCGCTGTGCTGCGGCCACAACCTGCGGGATCTTCGCGCCGTGCGCATGGCAGACCGGTCCGCCTCGCATCGGGATCGAGAGGCATGGCCGAGTGAGCCGCTGCCAGTCGTTGTCTGCGATGTACATGCCGGTCTCATCGCGAATGTAGGCAGTGCCGTTGCACTCACGCTTGTCGCGCCGATAGCGCAGGAACCAGTCCTCGTCCAGTTCAGCAGCGTATCCGTCCCATTGGTAATTGAACTCAAACAGGACGTCCTCTGGCCGGTCCTCCTTTTCCACAGCGAACAACAGCCCGTTATCCAGCTGCTCATCCAGCCAATGGATATCGGGCTTGGTGTTCTTGCTGCCTCCGACGTTGGGCATCAGTCATTTCCGTTCGTAGCTGTGGAATGCACCTCACGGATCTTATCTGCCACCCAAGACCGCAGCTCCACTAGCGCGCGTATGTCGTCGTACGGTCCCGCAGCCTCAATCCGCGCTTGTGCGAACTGACCGACCTGTGTTAGGGCAGCAGCCGCACCGGCTATCCAGGCGTTGGTGTAGTCCTCCTCCACCCGCGCCTCGCGCATCACCCGTGACTCGATCTCGCCGGTCAGCAACACCCCGGTCGAGTCAAAGCTGTCCTGCGTCATGGCCATACGTCCAAGTATGCCGTAACCCGATCGGTCAGATTGGCGGTGACGTTAGCGGGCAGGCTGGTGTTCACCCCCTCGACCACCCAGAGCGTCTGCAGCGTCGCTGTGACGCGCGCACGCACCGTCCAGGGTGTGTCGAGAAGTGCGTTGATTTGGTTCCTAAGCGTCCAGGGCGTGTCGAGGGTAGCCGAGACCAGCCCTCGTGTGGCCCATGGCGTATCGAGCGTCTGAGCCACCTGCGCCCTGCCGACCCAGGGGGTGTCCAGGGAGCGGCTAACAACCTCCCGCACCGTGTACGGCGTATCGAGCGTGCCTGCAACCGCATTCCGGACGGTCCACGGCGTATCCAGCGTGTTACTCACCGGCGTCGTGGACGTGAAGGTGCTCGTTGAGTTGCCGTTCGTGCCGTCCCAGACCCAGCCGGAGGTGTCACCGTCACCATAGGTATCGAGCGCGCCAACCTTCTCTAGCAATACGCCGGTTAGTCCGTAACCGACAGCCAGCGAGTCCCACAGAAGGTAGACGCCAGTCGCCAGCGCTGGCGCGGCATTGGCCGTAATGGAGAAGCGCGCCGTGGTGCCGACCGCCCCGGTCGTAAATCCCTGCGTCTGCGGGAATGCGTCTCCGCCCGAGGAGCGCGTGTAAGCGATGTAGACCGTATGACCGAAGTCAAAATCAGAGGCAGAACCGTTGTGGCCGTAGAACGACAGCGTGAATACGTCCCCAGGTGCACAAGCGGCTGTTGGCGTTTGGAGGAATCCAGCTGTGGAGGTCCGCACCCCCGTCGAGCGCGGGCACGCAGGAGTCGGGAAGTCGGTAGCCCGGACTGGCGTACCAGTCCCGGAGTAGCCCGTGGCGTTGTTCTTGGCTGCCGGGTTGGGGCAGAGGTTCTGTCGACTCACGGGAGCGTGTCGCCACTCACGGCGTACACCGCTCCGTCGTTCACCGCCCCAGCTCCAGCCGTCACCGTCCGGCGGAGCCAGATGCCCTTGACCTGCCCCGGACCGAGGTCACCGATCGCCAGCGGCCCAGCAGAGAATGTGACACCGGCCGGAGCAGTGCTCTCATTGGCGACGGTGACCGCCTGGGCGCCGGATGCGCCCTTGGCAGAGATTGCCGTGGTGTCCAGGCCGCACTCGATCAGACCGCCTCCGGACACCTGGCTCTGGATTGCGAACTGCGCGCCAATCAGCGTGAGCGTGGCGTGGTCGTTGAGCGCAAAGATGCAGCGGTACTCGACATCACCAGCGGCAGCCTCTGCGCCGCTCACGTCATCCCACAGGTTATTGGCGACGGCAGTTGTCGGACCATTCGTCGCCACCTGATCGCCGAGCGAGGTGGACGCGGAGCCTGCGGTCGTATCGCCAGCCGCAGCGGCCACGCTGAAGCGGAACTTGATGTCAGAACTGGAGATTGCCATGCCTAGCTCCTCGTGATCAGCTGCGAGTTAATGACGCGGCCCTCAACCAGCGACCATTTGTCCGCACTCGGTCCGGTGATCACCAAGTCGTACAGTCCACGTGCCCAGTTGTACGTCTCGGTGACGCTGCTCGGGATTCTAACCGTGACCTGGCGGTTGACTGCGTCGACAGTGATGTACTCCGGGGCAACCGTGGCGAGTGGAGCAGCATCAGCGCGTAGCTCGCGGATCATCATCGATCCAACGTAGCCGCTTAGGTCAGTCGGACCGCCCACGATATCGACCACGAACTCAACAGTGCCTTTGATGGTGAAGTCGCGATGTGCAACCGCCATACTGGCCTCCAATAACGATGGGGACTCCGCCATCAGAGTCCCCATCATCCTACCCGGCTATTCGATCGGCACGGCACGCGCTCCCATGTCATGCGCATGCTGCAGGCCCCGATTGACCTCCAGCAGTAGCGCCAAGCTGATCTCCTTGGCGCGCGATGAATCGAAAATGCCTGCGGCCTCCACGTTCTCCCAACACATCGAGGCGGCACCCAACGCCTGAAACAGGATCTCCTCCAGCGTCAGGTCCTCGCCCTTCTGCTGCACGAACACAAAGGGCTGTGACTCGGCGGCAACAGTGATCCGCTGCGCGCGCTTGCTCAGGTTCTCCTTGATGGCGTTGTCGGCCCAGCCGTCGAGCTTCGCTGCGTCGATCCAGCCGCACAGCGAGCAGATCTCCACCCAGCGGACCTTATGCCCTGCGCTGTGGGACACCATGTGGTGCCCCTCCTCGGCAGAGTGCGGGCAGTACGTAGCGTCCGGCCCACGAACCGCCGTCACTCCGCCTCGACCTCCGTCACCCCGATGGCGAACGACTGGCCATCGCGCGTGTCGAAGAACAACGGCGTGACGCCATTGCCGTCCGGATCCTCATGGATCACACCGGAGGCAGTGCCCTCATCCATGTTGAGTCGGTGCCGGAGCTTGGTATTGGTGCGAAGCTCCTCCGCCAGCTCTCGTGCCACAGTTCCTCTGTCCACTATCGCTTCCTCACCTTCTTGCCTGCAGCCAGCTTCTTGGCTGCGCCTACGGAGCCGAACATAATGCGGGCTGCCTCTTCGCGTGAGATCTGCCGCCCCGTCTCGATGTGAAGCGCGGTGCGAGTCCCTCCAGAGCCGGACCCACCGCCCTTCTTGGAAGCCCAGTACCGCTTGAGACCGGCACTGATTGCTGCCTTGTGCGCCGCGCTGAGCGGCCTGCCCTTCGCCATGCGGCGAGCCTACTTGCCCTTGATCTTGCGCGTCCTGGCTGCCTTTCGAGCCATGGACTTCCGCCCGGCGCGCGTGTGGCCCTTGTTGGCGATGCGCGCAGCCTTCTCCTGGCTCATGCCCTTTGCTACCAGCTTGAGGTACACGTCTTGCCGGTTCTTGTAGACAAAGCCGAACCTTCCACCCCTGTCACTGACCATGCTCCCAAGTCTAGAACTGGACGCCCGGTCCGTACGCCTCGGTCAGGCGGTCCATGACCTGGACGCAGAATGCGTGACATGACCGTTCAGCCTTGAGTCCCATGAGCTCGCCGGTCGAAAGCCACAGCTGCCATGGTCGGTCCGGGTTGGTCAGGTGGCCGGGCTCGCCCTTGCGGATGATCCAGCGATATCTCATTCCACGGTCTCCCAGTCGGTGACGGTCACGGTGCGCTTGTGCAGGTGCGGACCGATCAGGTGCGCCGGGCCAGAGGCGAGGAGCGCGAAGAGCAGCATGGCAGGAAGCACCAACCAGGCATCCTCAATCACCAAGCGCCCCACTCGACGCCATCGCTTAGCCGACATCCGCGTGCCTCCCCTCGTCTACGGTCCCGATATTCCAAGACGTTGACGCTGTACAAGATCAGCGCCCCCGTCCGTATCAGCAGGATGCTAGGCATTCCGCCCTTGTGTACCAAGCAGCACTTCTCGTGTCCACAACACTGGTGCTGTCGCATTACGTCGCGTCGGCCACGTACATGAACGCGCCGAACAGTGCTTCGCGGGCCTCGCGGGCTGCGTTGAATGCCCACTTGCGGAGCTGCCCCCAGCGGAAGCGCGGCTGGTGCTTACCCTGGTGCTGGATGCGCTGCAGCACCGGAACGTACCCAGTCTGCCAGTTCGGGATGAACCTGCCGAGTTCGGTGTAAACGCCCCACGGGAAGCGCGCAGTTGGCGCGTCCTCCTCACCCAGCCAGGCGGGCATCTCAGCAGTGTCAGCAAGGTAGATCATGTTGGTCCCTTTCAGAGTTGGCTCGGGAGCGTCGGTTTAGCGTGTCCCCGACAAGCCCTCGCTGGGCGCTCCCTACAACGATGATCTCTCTCATCATACGTTGCCGCTAGACGGAGGCGCGCTGATGTCGTGCCCTTCAGTTCACAGCCCTGGCATCAAGGGCCAGCGCGCCTCCGAGTCATTGCTCAGGCGTAGGAGCTGATGGTGTTGTTGAAGGCGGACGCCAGCTGGCCCGTACTCGTTCCGGCGTACAGCGTGGCGTGCTGCCCGGACGAGGAGCAGCCGCCCACCGTGTACACCACGATGTTGCGGCCGGTGTTGTTGTGGAAGGCCGAGAACCGATCGTTGGAGCCGGTCGGCACCGAGTGGCACACGCCCTGCTGCAGCTGGCTCTGCGGGATCGGCCAGGCCGCACCGCAGTAGCCGACGGTGTGGTTGGAGCTGGAGCCGCCGGTGCAACCGTCCCAGAACGTCACGTAGCCGGACGGACCGGGATACCCGGCGGCCTGGGCCGGGCTGGGGCTGAAGGCGAGCGAGGCGAAGAGCAGCGAGACGAATGTGGCGAAGATGGTGAAGGCGTTACGCATGGTTCTCCTCTGAGAGATGGGCGGGGCAGGCGTCAGGCCGCCAAGCAAGTCGCCTGCCCCAAGAGCGCCGGTACACGCCCCGACATGGCGACCGGTCGATCCCCCGCAGAGGGTACAACCGGATTTGTTGCGCTGCCACCCTTTGGACCTCTCGCGAGGGTTCAAGCCATGACACAGCGCGTTGCTCGCATGCAGTTCCGAGCGTGGGGATGGTGAGACTCGAACTCCTCCAACCGGGCCAGGAACTGCGCAGCCTCCAATCCCGGCATCCCCTTAGGCGCGGTGGAGCCGGTGCCGCGAAACACCGGACGCCACCACTTCGCAGATGGAGTCGTACGCCTCCTTGGCAGCCCGTCCAACCCGGGGGTCCGTGGCCGGAACTCTGCGGCCCGACGCTGCGCACGCCAGGTACTTGCGGGTACTCCGCCCGTGGGGCAGCGCGTCTCACCTGGGTGGGCAGGGAGCCACGCCGGGCGGAGCACCCGTGTAGCCGACGTTACTCGTTGCGGGAGATCTCCGCGCGCAGCAGTCGGTCCGAGACGCTGAACCAGAGTTCGGCCTGCTTCTGGAAGACCACGGCCTTGGCGAACTCGTTGTTGGCGATGGCGTTGCTGGCACTCCCGACCGCGAAGGCACCGTACTCTGCGGCGGACGCGTGGTCCAGCGCGTCCATGTCCGGGAATGAGAGGAAGCCCTTGTCCTTGGTGCCGAGAACCTCGTCCAGGGTCACCTTGCCCGACATGAGGTCTGCGAACTGCTGACCGCTGATGATCTTCAGGTTCTCGTTGGGCTGGTCGTGAAGGTTCTGCAGGAATCCGCTGAGGAAGTCGCTCACTTTGGTCCCTTCTCGGCGGTCCATCCGCCTCGTGTACAACGATCGTCTCGCGACGTTGCTTTCTGCCGCTAGCAACGAATCGAAACTACTGCTTGACCCAGGGCTTACATCCAGAGGTCTCGAACACCTGGCCTGCCTTGAGGACCACGCGTCCTGGTTGGTCCGCCTTGCTCGACAGCCCGACCGCCACAGCGTTGTTCTTGTAGTCGTCGGTCCAGACCGCCCAGTTGCACAGCGGCACCGCGCTGTCCTCCGCTCCGGGGGTGCGGTAGGTACCGGCCGCAACCTCCTTGCCTACCAACCAGTCCCCTTGTCCGATCGTCACAATCGGACAAGGGGAC
>Ga0268265_10000253_pt1 | contig 60788 bp, 57 predicted proteins | sample KBSSwiS52_FD_190355 | JGI IMG/M metagenome (GOLD analysis project Ga0268265, IMG submission 190355) | Switchgrass rhizosphere microbial communities from Kellogg Biological Station, Michigan, USA - KBS Switchgrass S5-2 (SPAdes) (version 2) | ecosystem: Host-associated > Plants > Roots >... | reverse complement strand
ACCCAGCCGTCGTGGCCCGCGGCCGGGTTGCTGGGATGGTGCACCTTGACCTGCCAGCTACCAGGGCTGGTCTCCCTGGCGAACGCGGAATGGCCGTCGCACGTGCCGTATTGGCTGCCAAGCACAGTTATGGACGTGGACGGCGCCGGGGCGGAATCGTCATGAGCGGACATGTGGTGCCTCTCGAGGAGAGATCACCGGTGTGCCCGGCGCTGAGCATGAAGCTCGTGAGACCGCGACGCTGACGCGTGGCAGCCCCCGCCCGGGCTAGCTGTTTCCCAGCGGGGCTATCGTACGCCGCCCCCGTTCGACTGTCCGGCGACGGACGGAGTAACCAGTCGCCGGAATAGTGGCCAGCGCCGTGCATTTTTGACTTGACCACAATGTCAATGGCACATCGCGGTCTTCATGTGCTCTGCGGGCCGCTGCGCTGTCGAAAGGTGCCGCCACAGCGGCTACCGCCACCGCATCCGGGATCAAGCCCGCCCGGCCGGCGAATGCCGGCCGCCACCCGGGATCGTCCGTCGGCAACGCGGCCCAGCGCCGGTCGCCGCTGACGGGTTCTATGCGAGCCAGGGCAGGTGTCGGACGAGGGGGGTGGTTGCCTAGAGGCGTCCGAGTCCGAGGGTTCGGCCGGCGCCGAGGCAGGCGAGGCGATCCAGGTCAAACGCCGCCGCACCGACCACAAGACCGGCAAGACCACCATCGTCACGATCTACGCCGTCACCAGCCTCCCACCAGGCCGGATCACCCACGCCCAACTCGCCGCACTGATCCGCGGCCACTGGAACATCGAAGCCCTGCACCACATCCGCGACGTCACCTACCGCGAAGACGCCTCCCGCGTCCGCACCGGCACCGCACCCCGCATCATGGCCGCCTTCGCAACCTCGCCATCGGCCTGGCCCGACTGATCGGCTGGACCAACATCGCCGCCGCCACCGACCACTACCGCAGCCACCCCCTCGACGGCCTCCAGCTACTCGGATTCACAACATGAGAACGCTTCGGCCTTGGGATCGGGTAGGTGCTGATTGCCCTGGCCGGGATCGTTCATACGGGGAGGGCGTCTCCGGGGAAGCCGTGGCAAGGGTGAACCTCGCAGCGCATCATCCCGGCTCGCACGCACGGGTCCCCGGCCATGATCTCCGCGGCTTCTTCGGCCGGCACGGTCATGATCGCGACGCCGGCCACGGTGTCGGAGGCGACCGGGCACAGGATCACGATCACCCCCTCAGCGCGCAGCGACACCATGCGTCGCTGGTGTTCGAGTTCGATTGCGTCCGCGCCGTCCATGGTCCGCTCCGGCCCCCACTGAAGGAGCGCCAGGCTGTAGGGCTTCGCGGTCGCGGCCAGAGCCCGAATCTGTTCGTCGGTCACGGTCGTGCTCATGATGTCTCCTTACTTCTCGATGCGCTCGGCCAACGAGACGATGATTCCTTCGGGCCCGCGGACGTAGGCCATCCGCCACACGCCCTCGTATTCGCCGATGCCTCCCACCAGGCCGTAGCCGTCGACTGCGGCGTGGTCGACCGCGGCTTGGAGGTCGTGCACCTCGAAGGCGACGTTGCGCAGGCCCAGTTCGTTGGCCGGTGCGGCAGGCGAACCTGGGAGGTGGTCCGGCCGCGTGAAGCTCGAGAGCTCCAGCGTCGTACCTCCGCCGGGCGGTCGCAGCATGACGATCTCGGTGCGGGCGTCGGTCATGCCGATCACCGTGTCCAGGAACTCGCCTTCGACGGCCATCTTCCGATCGGCCTCCAGACCGAGGCTGACGAAGAACGCCGTCACGGCGTCGAGGTCGGCGACGGTGATGCCGACGTGGTCGAAGCGCCTTATGAATGTCATCGGATCCCTTTCGAGGTTTCTTTAAGAGACGCCGAGAAAGGTAACACTCTAGGTTCCGTAAGGGAACCCCACTTGCTAGATTGCTGCCATGCAGCGAACGCGGTTCGGGGAGATGGCGTGTTCCATCGCGCGTACCTTGGACGTGATCGGCGAGCCCTGGTCGCCGCTGATCCTGCGCGACGTGTGGGCCGGGGTGTGCCGCTTCGACCACATCCAGGCCGACCTCGGGATTTCCCGCAAGGTACTCACCGAGCGGCTCAACCACCTGGTCGAACAGGGTGTGCTCGAGCGGCTGCCCTACGACGCCCGCCCCCGCTACGAATACCACCTCACCGCCAAGGGCGCCGACCTCGTCGAGATGCTCATGGTGATGGCGCGGTGGGGTGACCGCTGGCTCGCCGGCGAGGCCGGGCCTCCCGTCCTGTACCGCCACCATGCCTGCGGGCAGATCGGCCACGTCGACCCGCGCTGCAGTCACTGCGGAGAGCCGATGCACGCCGACGACGTCGACCTCCTCCCAGGCCCGGGTTCGGCCTGATGACCAAAGGCCGTGACGCCGACTTCCCCACCGTGACCTCCGACACCAGCATCGCGTCGATCGCCGGTTTCAACGGTCCCAGCTTCGGCGCCTGCGCCGTCCGTGGCTTCCGCGGCGCCGGAGTCGCCGACACCAACGCCGCCCGCACCGTGCGCCGATGCACCCCGTGCCGGTCCGCCAGGGCACGGATCGAGAGGTCGTCCCGGCGAGCGTCCCGGCGAATCGCCTCGAACAGCTCAGCCTTGCTCGACCCCAACGGGCCCCCTCACCACAGGAGACCGATCATCCAGGTAGCAGGAGCCGGCCATACGCGGGATATGGCCGGGCGAGTACAGGTAGCTTGCCTCGTCTGCGGCGTCAACGGTGCAGAGGAGCCTGTCGGCCTGGCCGAGTAGCCGTTCGCATTCGGACGCGCTGCGCTGCATCGCGTACGCCTCGGCGGCGTGCAGAGTGGCCAGGCCGGCGAGCACGTCGCTGGAGCCTTCGGTCACCGCCATTCAGCGCTGAGCGAGTTCCAGCGCCGCCTCCGGGTCCTGCTCGCCATGCAGCGCGATGATCGTGGAGCGCAGCAGCGCGAGTCCTTCCGCGATCGGGTTGCGTAGCTCCCGGCCAGCGGTGGCGGCTCGGTCCAGGTAGGCGCGGGCCTGGTGATGGTCACGGCACTGGGAGGCGTCCCACACGAGCTGTCCCATCAGGATCGCCGCCTCGGCCTCCACGGTCAGCAGCTCCCGTTGCACCCGCGCGGACGGTGCCTGGGAGCGCAGGTAGCTGGCCAGGGTGAGCATCTGGCTCGCCTCCGCCAGCAAACCTGTCGCAGGCGTGCAGTCGTACTGCACGTCGAGGTCTTCCACCCGCTGCCGCAGAAGCGCAACGGTCACCAGATCCACAGATCGGGGCTGATCGCGGACGTAGCCAAGGCGTTCCTCGGCAGACCCGTCCGATCCCGGCGCCGCGATAGTCGGCCAGGCCGCAGGATCAGCGAGCACGGCGGGCCGCCGGTGCGCTTGTGATCCACCAGCAGCGGGCTGGGTTGGGGCCACTGGCGCAGCCTCGCTCCGCGTCGCACTCGCGCGATCAGATGGGGCCGGCGCCGCGGTGCCCACGCTGTTGAGGAGAGCCGATCCGAGGGATCGAGACGCTCGTGGTCATCGAGATCGACCAGGGCATGGACGTCGGTCCCGTAGACGCCCGCGAGCAGGGCCAGAGTCTGCGGCGTCAACCGGCGCACCCGTGACGTGGGAAAGTTCTCCAGCTCACACAGACGCGGCCCGGTCATCGGCGCCTTGCCCGCCGGGTCGAGGCCGTGTTCGGCGGCGTAGGCGTTGATCCGGTCCGCAGCTTGCGTCAACGTCCAGCCGAACGCATGCCGGTGCGCTGCCCGAGGCCGCAACCGGTAACGCCGGGCGAACTCCGCGGCGATCTCCTGATGCGCGTTCCTTTACCAGAACGCGGACGCCAAGACACTGGTAACCACGGCGATCGCCGCCAGCGGTGACCAGCGGCGCCGAACCGGGGCCGCACACGACGCGCAGGTCGAAGCGTCCTGGCACCAGCGTGCTCTCAATGCTGAGGACGCTCTCAAGGCCGCCTATGCCGAAATCGACACCCAGCGGGAACGGATCGGCATCCTCCTCGGACAACTCCGCGACCTGCAAGCCGAGTACACCGAGGGCACCGCCCAACGCCTCGCCGAAGAGAACTCCGTGCTCAAGCACCGTGTCCGGCAGCTCACCGACGACAACCGGGCCCTGGAACAGAAATTGCACGCCACCCGCTCCAACAACCGCTTCCTCGACAGGCGCCTCGCCGACCTTGAGGCCGAAGTCATCGACGCCCAGCTGAACCGCCCGACAAGCACCCGACCCGGTGGTCCCTGAGCGGTGCCGCACCTGTATCTCGGCGGACCCTAAACCCTATGCTGGGCCGGTGACTGACGAGCGCGTCGAGGTGTTGATCGCCACCGCCGACGAGGACGACGCCAGCGCGCTACGTGCGGCACTCGGCCCAGCGGCGCCCGAGGGCGTGCACGTGTTCGAGCGCAAAAACCTGGGGGGCGACGCCGCGACCTGGCTGGTCCTCGCCTCGGTGCTGGCCCCACAGATTCCGGCGGTGCTGACGTTCGTACTGGCGCTGGTCAACCGCAACCGGGTCGGGGTTCTCAAGGTCGGCGATGTCGAGATCACCAACCCGACCCCCGAGCAGGTGGAGCGGCTGCTGGCCGAGCGCGCCCCCCAGGCACCCGGTGGATGAGGCGCTGCTGCGCACCGTGGTGGAGGCCCAACTCGGCCGCCAGCGCAGCTGGAAGTTCTACGACCGGCGGAAGCCGACCTATCTCAACCTCGTGCTCGCCCACGCCGAGCGCCGCGCCAACCGGCCGGTGAACCTAGTCTGGGTCGAGGGCGGCTTCCCCGAACTGTTCACCCTGCAAGGCGGCGGCGTCACGGTGCCGGTGTTCAGCACGCGGTACATCGAGATGTCCGGCGTCCTGCGCAAGGCGCTCACGATCGACTACTTCGACGCGGCGCGGCGCAGCGAGCAGGCCGGGTACGCGACGCTGCGGCTTATCGGCGAGATGGCCCTGCGGCTGGGGCAGGCCGACCTCGCCGCACGCTGCCTGGCGCTGTCGGTACTGGAGCGGCAGGCCTGGATCCCGGACTTGGGCTACAACGACTACGAGATACCGCCGTACGACGAGGGCTACGCCGCGCACTGGTACTTCGCCATCCTGCACGAGATCGGCCACGCGGTGCCGTCCCCGAACGCTGGCATCGTGGCCGACGGAATGATGCGTGCCGCAGTGGAGGTCGCGGGCCTCGACCCCGACCGGGTGCACCGGTCACTACAACCGGCCGAGCTGCGCACCGAGGCCGTCGCCGACATGTTCGCCGCCAGCATGTTGCTCGAAACCACCATGATGATCATGGAGGACTGGGGTGGGGACTTCGACCCAAAGGTGTTCATGGGCGAGTGCCTGCTGACCGCGGCCGTGGTCGAGCTGGTCGAGCGCTGCCGGCGGTTCGTGCTGGACCCGGCGCCCGAAGCGGTCGCCGCCGGTGCCGTCGCACTGCGCATCCGCGAGATCTTCATACGCGGGCAGATCATCGACGACCTGCGCGCGCTGGTCAGCCCGGAGGGACCTCCGGAGAAGGTCATCGCTGGCGCGCTGATCGAGATCCACCGCGCGTATGTCGCCCCGGCGCTGCGCGACATCGAGCCCGGCGTCGCCGCGGCGATGCGGCAGGCGCGGGCGGCTGAACCGAGCACGACCGCGATCCTCGCCCGCCTGCGCGCCGAGGCGACCGGCCTCAATCCCAGCACCGGCCAGCAATTCGAGCTGCGCCGGCTGCGGGAGCCGCTGCGGCTGAGCCCGGCCACCAGCCCGCTGCTGTCCGAGCTGGCCGACCTCGCTGAGAGCGCCCCCGCGTGGCTCGACGTAGTGGAGTGATCCGGGCCCGGACCACGACCCGTCCACAAGGTCGCGCTAACCAAGATCGAATGCGCACTCATGCCGCGATCCGAGCGCCACTCCCCGCCCATCCGGTGATGATCTGCGACCGGAACGGCCCGTGCTCCATCCGCCCACCCGATGACCGTCGTCGGCCGCCTGCGCGTCGCTCGCTGCCGACGCCCGAATCTCGGGAAACCGTATGTCGTTGCTTCGCGTGCGACAGCCGACGTGACGAGCATGTGCGCGACGTATATGCCCAGCAGAGGCAACTCAACACCCTTGGGCGGTCGGTAAGGTGGAGCAGGACTATCTGCGCCGAGTCCTCCTGCGCGAGCGGGACCAGCCCGATGGCGTCGCTCCGGCCCTGATTGATCAGACGGTACGGTTCTGCCTTGATCATGGCTATCACGTCGTGTTGGAAGGCATCCTCGCCGCGTCCCGCCACGCCGCCATGATCAGCGGTCTGCTTCGGGCGCATCGAGGGCGCAGCTTCGTGTTCTATCTCGACGTGTCGTTGGACGAGACACTACGTCGACACGCGACACGCCCGCAGTCAGCCGAGTTCAGCGGAGAAGCCACCGCCCGGCCGGGGAATCTTCAGCCCCCACCTCCTGCCCTGGGAAACCGATCCGCGCCGCGCGGACAGCGACAGCAACGAACACGGATCGCGGTGGTGAGCCCGCTTCCCACGCCGCGTCGCGCGTTCCCGGAAAACCACGTCGCGGCGTTCCTACGGCACAACGATCGGACGCCCACCCGCCGCTTTCTGTCGCATGATCGCAGAGCGGCCCGCGACCATTCATGGAATGCCAGGCTGATGGAGACCGCGGCCTGATGGATAACTCCCAAGACAAAGGGACAGGCGCCGATTCCGGCGGCCAGAGCGGATTTCGACGGGCTGAGTATCCAGAGCTAGTATTCGAGGTCGAAATAGCGACAGGAAGCCTGGGGGAAACGCTGAGGCGCGCTCAGATCCGGGCGATACGAGAGGTGACTGAATGGGTAGCCCAGCAGAGATCCAGAGATGGGGAGAATCCCTCCGAGTAGCCGCCGCGAGCGCAGACCCGGGCCGGCTGGTGGCTCGGGTCGCGTTCGCGGGCCGGACCTCGACTGAAGATCAGCAGGACCCGACGCTGTCCCTGCCCCGGCAGCTGCGGCGATGCTCGGCGGTCATTCCGGAAGACGCGGTGATCGTCGCGCATTTGCTCGATGTGGTCCTGGGTGATCTCGTCGGGCCCCGTCGGCCGGTAGACCGGGACGCTCGAGGCCGGCTGTGGCCGCGCGGTGGCGGGTCGAGGCTGACCAGCCAGTTGACGAGGGCGGTCGACGCCTTGCGGTAGGCGATCTTGGTCTCTTTCGGGCGGCCCTGGGCGGTCAGGGACTGCTCCCAGCCGGAGACGAGCAGCTCCCACAGGGGTCAGCCTCGCCAATGATCTTCGCCGTGACCGGTAAAACTACTACGACCAGAAACGTAGAGCTTGGCCCGTCCTGTCGTGCTACTACGGTGCAGTGCAGGTCAGTGGTGCTGTGCGCGCCCGGCAGGGATCGAACCTGCGACCCAGTGCTTAGAAGCTACCGAGACCACTTCGTTGTCCTGACCTGGGGTTACCAGGCCATTCGGGGAGCGCTGTCCACAACATTACCGGTTGTCTCGCGCGCCCCTCCGGCATCTTGAAGGCCCCTCCGGAACGGCTCGGCATGTGAGCTATCTCATGCGCTCCAGCCGAGCTGGAACGCTCGTGATCTATCGCAAATAGTCGCATCGAAGGGCTGCCTGGTGATCAGGGGCCGCGACGCAAGCCGCCAGCCTTCCTGTGACACAGCGTTACAGATCACGTGGTGCTGCCGGCCCGGTGGTCGCGGTCCACATCGTGCCGGCGGGCGCCCGGCGCCGCGCTTGCGCGGACCTGGGCGGGAGGTGTGCGAAGTAGGCGCGGCGGGCGGAGTCGGCGCGCTGAGCGCGCTCGGCGGGCGGGAGCTTGCGGTCCGGGACGGCCTGCCGCTCGAAGCGGTCGAGAAAGGCAGTGCGGGCGGGTGGGTTTCGTGCGGTCCGGCCGTGGATCTTCGCCCAGGAGGAAAGGGACGCGATGTGGGCGATGGTGCTGCGGTCTTCGGGGCGTGCGGCGGACATGGGGCGCCTTCCAGAGCCCCCTGCCCGCCCGACCCGTCGCCCCCGGCCACCTCTGGACCCCCGCCCCGACGGTCGAATCCTTCGAACGCCTGACTTCAGTTGCGGCGGATGAGAAAATCATGTTATGGGGGACATGCTAAGCTTCGCCGCCTTAGCAACGTCAGCGATTGCCGTTGTCTTTTCTTCGCTGCTCGCGCAGGAGACCATACGTCTCACGCGAAAGGCTAACCACCTACCCGTCATCGTCGATTTCCTGGAGAAGCATCGATCGGCAAATTTTATCCAGCAGGAAGAGAACGTCTGGAAACGTATTCGAGATCATGATCCAGCCCTGGGCTTTTCCAATCTTCCAGAGCCTCTAAAATCCGATGCAATAGAAGTTGCTCTTTTCTATCAGGCCGTTGCATACATCGTCCTTGACGGCCTAGTAGAGTGGAAGACGCTCGTCCTTCAGGTCCACTACCGCGCGACGAAAACGTGGTCTTCCATCAGTCCACATGTCGCGGGCGAGAGGACTATCCGCGGAGCGGAGCATACTTTCCTGAACTCTTTTGAATCTTTTGTTCACGGCATTGGCAGCCTGGACATGCAAGCTTTGTCGATCCGACCGAACCATCCATTCAAGTAGACCATCCCGGTCGGGGCCGAGTCTACGTTTTGCCGCTCATCTTTTCCGGAGTACAGGCCGACCTCAGCATTCATGCTAGTCGCTGTGTCGCGAATTTCGCCTGCGCGCCTGGGCGGACTTGAGCGCGAGGTTCACGAAGTAGGCGCGGCGGGCGGAATCGGCGCGCCGGGCGCGCTCGTCTGGAGGCAGCTTGTGGTCCGGGTCGACCTGCCGCTCGAAGCGGTCGAGGAAGGCGGCGCGGGCGCGTGCGGTTCGTGCGGTCCGGTCCTGTGTCTTCGCCCAGGACGAGTGGGACGCGATTCGGGCGATCATGCTGCGGTCCTCTGGGCGGTTGGCGGCCATGGGGCGACCCTTCGGAGAGTGGATCATTGGGGAGACGGTTCGGCAGGGCCGGAGGTGTAGCGAGTTGCGCCGGCCGCGGCCCGCGGGCGCGCGCCTCGGCGCGTTTTCAGCCGAGAGGCGCGTGGGCCGCTACCCGCTACAGGGCGCGATGTGTGCTGGTCAGCGGGGGGCGGCGGGTTGCGGGGGGTGTAGCGCTGCCGCTACACGCCCCGCGTGGCGCTACACGTCGGCGCGGGCGCGGTGGGCCTGGCGGATGGCGTCGGCGCGGGCGCCTTTGCGGACTTGGCCGTCACGGCGGACGTCGACCGAGGGCACGTCAAACGCGCGGAGTTGGGCGCTGATCGCTTCGGCCGTGGCGTCGCGGTAGTGCTCGGGGTAGGCGGTCGCGAGCCGGATGGCCAGCTCGGCCCAGTGCAGTCCCGGGGCGCCGTCCGAGAACACCGACAGGGCGTCGGCCAGGACGTCGCGCCGTTCGCGGTGGGGGATCTGGCCGGCTGCCTGGCCGGACAGGGTTCCGGTGAACTCGCGGAGTTTGCGAGCGATGGCGAGTAGGTGTGCGGCGTCCTCGGCGTCCGCGAGGTAGGTGCGGACGGTCGGGTTGGTGTCGCTGGCGCCGCGGAGGATTCCGGCGCCTTTGTGCTCAGCCGTCAGCGTCGAGGAGTCGAGTCCCTCGCTGAACGCGCCCGCGCCGAGGACGAGGTCTGAGACCTGCCACGAGCCGGTGCGGAGCGCGAAGCGGATCAGGTGGTTGTCGCGGTAGTCTGTGAATTTCTTCGCGACGTCGCCGCTGCCGATCCCCGAGGGCCGCTGTGTAGCGCTGCCGATGATGACGCCGGCCGCTGGTGCGACCCTAATCAGGTAGACCAGGAGCGCGGCTATTTCGCTGTCGGCCGCGGGGTTGCCGGTCGCGAACCACTCTTGGAACTCGTCCAGGAGGAGCAGCCGGACGGGCATGCCGTACTTGGGGTCACGTGAGATCTCCCGGGTTAGCTTTCCCTCCGGAATCACATCGGGCGGCAGGTCCGAAAGGGCCAAGTAACGCGCCTGAACGTCGGAGCGGATCTCGCGCAACGTGTCGATGAGGATCTCGACCGGGTCGCCGTCGCGGGTGGGCGCGAGCCCGAAGACGGCCCGGTCCGCGATGGCCTCGAACTTGCGCCAGTCGGGTTTCCCGCCACCGTCGGCCACGGTGATCCGCACGTACGGGTCAAGCGCGGCGAACAGGCCGAGTGACCGCAGCGCGAACGTCTTCCCCTGCCGAGGTTGGGCGCCGACCAGGATCGAGTTCCACATCAGGTCGACCGTCACAGGCCGGGCGCGTTCGTCCAGTCCGAACGGGGCGGGCGTCCAGATGTCCGTGGGCCTGCCTCGCAGCAGTGGGGTTCGTCCTGCGGGTATCGCCAGTGGGTCACGGTCAGCGACCCACAGCGTGTGGCGTCGGTGCGACGTGCGGTCTCGGGTGAGGAAGACTTGGGTGACCGCGACGTCGAGCCCGGACGCGATGGCGCCGTGGGCTTTCACGGCGTCGGTGAACCCGCGGCCGTAGGGAAGGTCCACGGTGACGCGGGAGCCATCGCCATCCCGGGCCATCGGCGAGCCGAAGGTGACGCGCTGATCGTCTTTGTCCGCGCCGAGTTTGGCCGCGTAGTAGGCGCGCACCACGATGTCCGCGTTCAACTTGCGGAACCGGGGCGTGACGATCGCGGGCGCGATCAAGGGGCCGCCCGCTGGCCGTCCCGCACGCGCGAGCACCGCCACGACCAGCGCGACGGCCAGCGTGCGCATGGGCCATGGGGCGTTCGCCAGTGCGGGCAGCGTGACCGTCAACGCGGCGAGCACCGCGCCGCCGGCGACAACGGCCACGCCCGTGCGCGAGCGGCGGGTGACGCGCGCCTCGCGGTCTAGGCGTAGCCAGGCCGCGCTGTCGCCACTGTCGACCGCGGCCCGCCGAAGCGGCGCGGACTCAGCGCACGACCACCACCGGCCGAGCCGGACGGCCAGACGGCACGCGCCGAGGATCGCAGCCCGTCCGACGACGATCAGGTACCAGGGGGCGCGTACGGCGTGAAAGGCGCTGACGTGTGCCCATCGTCCACTCGCGTGCCGGACGGTCGGACCAAGCCGGCCGCCTCGGAGTCGCTCGGGGATGACCGGTCGGCGGCCGACGTCCGCCGGTCGGGCCGACGATGGGTCAACGGGCACGGGTCGAGCGTCGGGTCTCTCGTCGATCGGCCATTCATAACTGCGCTCCCGGGCGCCCGGTGTGGCAGGCAGCATCGGTCGAATTTCGGCCAGGACGGCGGGAATGTCTGGCACCCAACCCGAACGCTCGACTGGCATCGGAAGGTTGTCGGTCATGAGAAGTCCCTTCGGGAGGTTGAGAAGGAAGGGCGGACGGGTGCGCGTCCCGCCGTGTGCTGGAGAGCGGGACGCGCACGCTGTGGCCGGGACGTCCTAGTAACGGATCGGTAGGGTTCGAAGGAATCCGTGAATCTGCGTGAATACGGCCGCGATGGTCGGCACGAACCCAGAACCGGACCAGTACCAGCCGAGCAGAATGCACACCACGGGGACCAGGCTGCGGGTTCGGGTTCGGGGAGCGATCAACGCAACCAACAGCAGAGCCCCGAGGAGAATGACGATTGTGATCTCCATGGCCGGTCAGACCTCGCTGTCGTCTGCGTAGTCGTTGTGTTCATCGGTTTCGCCGTCGAGGTCCGCCTGCATCTCCGGAGGGATCTCGATACCGGCTACCGTCGCCCACGTTCGGTAGGTCGCGGCCCACTCACGGCGGGTCTTCTCGCGGTAGCTCTGAATGAAGGCGATGGCCTCGCCGACCAGTTCGGCCGCTTCCGGGTCGTACTCGGGGAGAGTCGCCAGCGCCCGGTGCAGGACGTCTGTAGCGTCGTAGGTGGCGATGTGGTCGGCGTACGCCTGATCGGCGCGTAGCGCGAGATCGTCCAAGGTCAGCGACCCGTAGCCGATCAATGGCGTGCTGCTGTCAATGCGGATCATGACGGAGACTCCTTCAAAGTGGAGCGAGCGAGAATGCGGCTAACGAGACGCCAAGATCAGAAGTAGCGGAGTGAATCGCGCCGCCGATGCGAACAGCCACACAAGGCAGATCCAGACTCTTACCGAGGCGTGGCGCGGCTTCGCTCCGGGCCAGAGAAGACCTAGGAGAAGGACGGTTTCTAGCAGCCACCACGCGGCGTCATAGGAGAGCAGCAAGACGCCGAAGTCCGGGGCTGATGTGGACAGAGCGGAAACTGGATTGAGGCCAATCGCGAGGCTCACCGGTCTCGACCGCGGTGGACCAGGAAGACCGCGCCGTAGGCTAGCCCGGCGACGATCAGGAAGGGGCCGACGGCCGACAGCAGATGGCCCGCGACGTACGACAGGCCGAACAATGCGAGGTACAGGGCCGACACCGCCAGCGACCAGCGAAACAGCCGCGACAACAACGACGGCCGGTAGACGAAACGAGGCATGAAGACTCCATGAGTGGTTGGCGAGAGAGGCGCCTCGGGTGCTTCCCGGGGCGCGTTGGCATCGCCAGTATTGGCCTCGCCACGCAGGGGTTTTGCCCCCAATATCGGTCAGCGATATGCGCCGAGACTCGGCCGCTCATTGCGTTCGAAGTGGGCGGCGCAGTGCACACGCAACAGGGCATTGCCCTGGCACGAAACATGGCAGCAGATCGGTTACAGATCCGAGCCGACCCGCCCGCACGCAGCGCTCGGAGCAGCGCATTTAGGCGGTTGCCACCGGCCCTTCGTGTCACCGGGGCAGCGCGCTCCTGTGATCGGATCAGCCTCGGTCATGACCAAGACGAGCGCGCCTGCCGCGCGAGGCCCGCACCCGCTGCGCCGGACGCGTCCTAGACGGGGCCGGTGGCTCCTCGTACGCCGAGCGGCCGTCAGCGGCAGCTTCGCGGGGCTATCGACAGCTAGTGGACACAAACGCAGCAGGAGGGGACAAAGCATGAGATAGTTGTCGACGTTGCCCAGCGAGCACCCCGCAGGGGGCAGCACCAGACACAGAAGGAGGAAACGCGGCGGGGGACGCGGGGGCCTACACAGGCCCCTGCCGAACGCCACATGCACACCCACGACCGGCCGGACGTCGAAACGGTCGAAACGCTTCTCTGCAAGGCCCGACGCCACGGCGCCGGAGCCGCGGAGCTGGCACGACACAGACCCGACCTGGTCGACCTGCTCACCACGCCCGACGGGACCAGCCCTAAGACACGGGCTTTACTCGCCGAGCGGATCATCAGGGCCGCGATCGACCGTCTCGACCCGCCAGCGGACCGCGCCATGAGAGCTCTGTTCGGCCTGACGGCCGGCACCCGGCGCAGGAGCGTCGCCTACCGCCGAGACGAGGCGGCGCGCCTCATAAGCCTCACTCCCGGCGCCTTCCGCCGCCCCAATCGGGAAGGCTCCATGATCCTCGACATCGCCTTCGAGATCGTGACCGCGGAATGACCTCGGCGGTAAGGCGACAAGTGGGCCGCGCGGCGCAACCAGCCGCGCGGCCCACGCACGTTCCCAGGCAACCCGAAGAATCCGGCACGTAGGCCATCTACGGCCGTTACGATCGTAACGTGACGATCGAGACGGTGTGTGGATGCGGATGCGGTTCGCCTGTGCCCGAGGCGCCCGCCCGCGGCGGCCGATCCCCGGCATGGGCCACGAACGCATGCCGCCAACGGGCGTACCGGCGCCGGACTGCGGTTCGCTCCGACGGTCCAATAGACCCCCCGAGCGTCGCTCCGTTGCTCGCAGCGATCCGCGACCTTGCCGGCACGCTGGACAGCGGCCAGACCCCCACGGCCACCGGGGTCGCCGCCGTGCGCGACGGGACAAACGCGCTACTCGCCCGCGTGGGAAAGCCCACCAGCGTCGAAGTGCTGGCACCAGCCGATCGTAACGAGACGATCGAGACCAACGGCTCGACTCCCGGCGCGCGGCGTCCCCAGGATGCCCAGAGCGCCGCGCCAACCGATCGTCACGCGACGATCGCCCCAACCGGCCCGGCCCACGCCACGAGCCCGGCCGAGCCCACCGGGACTGCCCCATCGATCGATCGTAACGAGACGAACGGCCGAGAGAGCGCGGCTCGCGCCCCGAGCCGGGCTGGGCGTGCGGCCGTATCCGATCGTCACGAGACGAACGATCTCGTTGACGCGATGCGTGCGACCCGGGAAGCCCTCGAAGCTGCTGTGCGGGCGGTTCGTACGGCGCCGCCTGACGTGGTACCCGCGTTCGTGCGGGCGAGTGACGGCGGGTGGACGGTCGTGATGGGCGATGTCCCGATCGGAGTGCTACAGCCGACCTACGGGGTTCGGAGTCGCTCGGGTTGGGAAGCTCGTGACATCGCATCGATGGCGTCGCGCGGGCAGCATCCAACCCGGGCGGGCGCCGCCTTGCTGCTCACCGCTTCCCTGCTCAGGAGGCCCGATATCGCTGGTCGTCCCGACGACGTCACGGAGGCCACCGTCCGGGCGTGGCGTGAGGCCGGCGAGACATGGGCGCAGATCGGTGCCCGAGTCGGCCTGTCCGCCCGCGCGGCTTCCAAGCGGTGGGGTCAGACGGCCACTCGTCGCGGCTAGCGGCCCGACGACTGCCGCTCCTGGGCTACGCGAACGCTTGCGAGCCGCTCGCGCTCTGGATCGGTCAACCCGCGAAGGCGGCAAGCGCGTGTGCGGCGTCGCGTAGTGACCGAGGCGCGGCCGGCGAGCGCTTGACCGTGTCGGCCAGGCGGACGATGCGGACGTTCAACCGCCCCGAGTGGCTGTCGTCCGCTGCGTCGACGATGTCTCGCACCGTGCCTTCCGCGTCCCGCCATGCTCCCGCGAGAACCTGGCTCAGCGCGAGGTTTGGAAGCGTCAGAGAGCAATACAGGCTGTCGGGTCGCGTTTCGAGGTATTCCCGAAAGGCCCTGATGGCCAGCTCGTGCTCGTCAAGATCCTTAAGTAGTAGCGCCTTTTGGAGTTCCATCTGTTCGTCGTCGAGCCACCATGACCAGTAGGGATCCGAGTCGCGAACTCCGTCGCTGTACTCGGCGATAGCGCGTTGCCAGACTCTCCTGGACTCGTGGTCGCCTCGTGCCGCGAGGGCACGCGCTTCACGCACGTGGAACATCGCGGACAGCCGTGGGGAGAGCGGCTGATCCAGGACACCGCGTGCCAGGTAGAGCGCCTCGGTGGCCCTGCCCGTCTCGCAGAGATGCATGGATTCGTTCTGTAGGACGAATATCTCCATGCTGTGGTCTCCGGCGACCGCGGCGTGGTGGAGCGCGCGGCTGTTGGCGTGGTCCACATCAGTCGGCCGCGCGGCGTCGACCAGTAGCCAGCCTGAGATCTCGAACAGCTCGGCGGCGACCGCGTGGGCTTCGGACTGGTAGCCGGGGCGGAAACCTGCGTCGGTTATCCGGCGCTCGAATGCGCGGGCGGAGTCGACGGCGATGTCCGCGATGCGGGTTCCTCCGAACGTGTGCTCCATGGCAAGGAGTTGCTTCACCCGGTCACGCGCACGTTCGGTGTGAAGGGGACCGACCGGCTCTGTCGGGCCGACCTGCACGGGATCACGAACCTTCTCGGGCTCGTCGCCATTCAGAAGATGATCGAGATCATCGAGCGATATTTGGAGGATCTCGGCCAGCGGCGCGCGGGTCGCAGGCTTCGGAGCTACCTCGCCGCGCTCCCACCGGGCGACCGTGGACCGGGCGGTGTCCAGCGCCTCGGCGAGGCCCTCTTGTGAGAGACCGACAGCCTTGCGCCGGGCGGCAAGTCCGGGGCGCTTCTCCATGGGTCAATTCTGCGCCATCGGGCCGGCACGTTTTCGGACTGTTGCGTCGACATCTGCCGCGTCACTCTTGCCGTGGCTCCCGGGCCGGCTGTCCCCCAAGCCGGTCCGGGACGTCCGCAAAACGGCCAGAGACCTCCCGGACCATGTCGCGGGCGAGGTCCGAGCGGCGGGAGGACCGGCGGTGACAGTAGTAGAGGGCGTGAGCGGCCTCGGGATCGGCCGCGGTGGCGCATCGGTGATAGGCCGATGGCTCCGCCGCTCGCGGCGCAGGCGCCGCCAGCTCGGTCCGCGGACGATGGCGTTGGTTGACCGCGGCGAAGGTCCGCGGGCGACGTGGGTACGCCTTTACCGCGCAGCTTCTCCCCACAGCCCGAACGACGCCGCCGCGGTAGAGACTGACGACGCGAGCGCGCCGGAACCTGAGGGGACGCTGTCGCCCGGGTCCGGACTGTCCGAGGTCCAGCCATGCCGCGTGAAGGCTGCCGTTGGTGGGCCAGCGGTGACCGTGACCATCTGGCCGGGCCAGCGCCCGGACGATCTCATCGATCAACTCGCGCGGGTGGCCGACGGCATGGAGTTCGTCGAGGTGTTCGGCGACCGCAGCCTGGTTCTCGTTTACGGACCGTCCGGCGTTCCACCGACGCGACGATCGATGCTGCGCGCGGTCGTCGCCTCGCTCGGCCCAGATGACGACAGGTAACCGTCGTCCACCACTCAATCCGTCGACCCGGTCGCCCGGTCGCGAACAGAGCAGATCTCGATCAAGTGCAGGCCATCGAAGGGAATTTCAAATCATGGGAGAGATCCATTTTGAAATCACAGCAAAGATCACCGTTGATATCAATAAGTGGGCCTACGCCTTCGAGCTTCCGCTAGACGCCGATGCCGTAACGGCGAGTGTAATCAACTACTACGGGAACGCCATCACGGAGGCAGACCAGCAGGCCCCGGGAATCTGCGTGCTCAGCAGCCAGGTTCACAGAGAGGCGTAAGACCGCCCCGAAGGCTCCACCAACAACCAGGTGCTTGCAGACCGCTTGCAAGAGTTAGCACCAGTGCGGGTAAGTTGGCGACAAGCTTCCTGGCCCACGCGGCAAGTCTTGCGCAGCCGTTGACAACGAGCACGTAATCAATGACTGGGCTTTGAAGCGCGGCGGATCTGGATTCGCTCCACCAGAAAGAGGATCGCGAAGACGGCTCCGGCGGCCAAGATCAGGCCGAGAACCGACAGATACATGTCGTGGTAGTGGGACCAGTCGAACATGGACCTGTTGCCGTCGACCTGCGTGTAGTTCCCGCCGAAGAAGCCGAGGATGATTCCGATCGGAACGGCGATCGTGGACAGGAGGCCGATCGTCACGCCGTAGCGCAGTCTGCGCAGGTCCTGGCGCTGGGCGTCCAGGGCCGTCTGGGAGCCCTCCTCGGCGGCCAGGACTGACGTGGCGCGGGCGAGCATCGTGGAGACGGTCTCGATACTGTCGCGCAGCCCCGTACAGGCCACGAGTTGGCGGTGGAAGTTCTCGACCCGCAGTGCTGGGACCAGGATGCCGATCTCGCACGCGGCTTCTACGCCGAACGTGAGAGCCAGTTCCTGCTCCGCTAAGGTCTCGTGAAGCCGAGCCAGCTCGGCCCTTCGCTCCGGCCTGGTCATCGTGGCTCGCGTGGTTCCGAGTTCACGGACACGCAGCAAGGTCTCATAAGCAGCGAATCTGACCCGACGAATCTTGCACGACGCTGCGACAACCTGAACCGCGGACAGCAGCGCACAGTTCTCGATGTAATCCTGTTGCGCCGCTAACACAGAGACGTAGGCACCGACGGCGGCCCCGCTGGTCGGCCGCCGGTTGAGTTCCGCCGGATACTGAATCGAAGAATATTGCGGGTTCGCGTCGAGGTCCGCCCGGTAGATGAGCCGCTGAACCGTGTCCTCAGGCAGCGTGGCCGAGGTGAACACCATCTGATGGCGCTGTGAGGTCAGCTCCAGCCGACTCCCGGCGCTGTGCCGCACTGCGGCGTCCGCCCCGTCGAGAAGATCGGCCGCTACCACGTCGAGCGGGCTACTACCGATGGTCAAGTCGTCGTAGTAAAGATCTTCAAGAAATGGGATCAGTACCAGCGGCTCGCAGTCCAGGTCGACGGACAGGACGGCGACGATGGGACCGGCCTGGACATCGAACAGCCACAGTCGCGCCGCCCGGATCGTCGCCGCGGTCCCTGCGCCCCTGCGGAACGTCAACGTCGTCGGATCGAGATCGCGTACGGCCAGGACACGGGGAAGCTGGCTATCAGCATCGCGGTAGAACGCCGCCAGCCGACCCAACCGCAGGTACGTCTCCGGAAGCTGGCCGTCTGCACGCAGCAGATCCGCAGTCTCGGCGCTGGTCGCGATCACGATGGACAGCCGATGAGACGGCCGGGCCACGATCGGATCAAACGGCCGCGCCGAGCCCGCCGAAGCCGCGGCGCTCAATGAGCCCACCACCGGGTCGCAGGCGGTCCGACCGGTTCACCGATGGTCCCAACACGCAGCCTGATCTCATCATCGATCACGGCCGAGGTCCCGTACTGCTGCAACAACCAACTGACCATGCCCAGCTCCCGAAGCCGGACCAGCGTCTCAACGTCCGGAGACGTCCGCAGGTCGAAGCCATACGCAGCGCAAAACTCCTGGTAGTCGGACTCGGCCAGCCCGAAGCGGCGCACCGTCACCAGATTCGGGACCAGGTCCCACTCCCGCGGCCCACGGCAGACCTGATCAAAGTCGATCAGGAGCAGGCGCCGGCCCGGCAGGCACAGCACGTTGCCGTAGTGCATGTCCCCATGCATCACCCCTACCCCGAGCCGCGCTGACAGCCGGTCGACCGCCGTCTCCACCGACGCGAGCAGGTCGGCCAGCGGCCTGGTCAACGACTGGTCGAACCCGTCGCGCTCCGCCGCGGCCAACCGCGACCGAATCAACCCGAACGGCTCCCACTCGTCGAGGAGATCGGCCTCCGGCGCGGCAAGCTCGTGGAACTGACGGACCAACCCGCCCAACTCCGCAGCGCTCACCCGGCAGCCCTCGTCCACATCGTGCAACGTCCACAGCGTAACGACCCCGGTCGACGTCACGACCGGCTGCGCCAACTCCGGCAGGTCGGCAGGCTCCGAAACCGGCATCCCACGCGCCGCGACCCGCCGCACGAACTCCACCGTCCGAGCGACGTGCGCTGGCTCGGTAGATGGCCGAGCCACCCTGACCACGAGCCCCTGCTCCCGGAAGGCGTACAGCGCGTTCTCCCCGAACCGCAGCAACTCAAGATCCGGCGGATCCACACCCAGCCGCGCCAGCACATCGAACGCCGCCATTCGGGCGTCGGACTCTTTCCAGGTCACGAAGCCAGCCCTACCCGACGGCTCGGATCGTCATCGCTCGGAAACCGATCTGTCTCCACCGACGACGCAGAGAACTGCGCCCGTTCGCGCGATCAGGGTCACTGTCACGTCCACTCCCGAGGCCGGCCTTCGGTCAGACTAAGCGACGGGAACGCCGCTGCGAACCCGACGAGTCGGGTCCGGGCAGGAAAACCCGTCGGGCGCAGCGCCGATGATCTCGGCTTCGACTACGACGTCGCCGCGTGACGGGTATGGGACGGCGTGGCCGTGCTTCCAGCACGAGAACCGCACGGCAGACGCGCTCCGCCGATAGCTCCCCGCGCGCGGTCGTCGGCGGTCGACGCCGTGTATCGGCTGGCCATCCCTCGCGCGCTATCCGGCGAGACGCATGAGGGTCCGTTACTTGTGGCTCGCGGCGAGCCAGGCATGGGCGAACGTGTGCTGGCACAGATACGCGTGGAGCGTGGGGACCGGCGTTGGCCGCGTGCGCTTCAGGATCTGGCATATGCCGGAGTCGGTCACCGGCCCCTTCTTGCCGAGGCAGAGCGCAGAGCTCACTGGCGAGCAACGTCCAGCGATCGTCGCGAGCCTCGATTGACCTGCCGCCAGTCCCCCGCGCCGACGGTTTTCTGTCTTCCTTCACCCTGAGGTCGCCCACGCCCACAATCGACGGTCGTTCATCGGTACCAAGCCAGCCCTGCCTTCGACGAGCCGGACGACCGTCAACACGCATGGCGCGCAAAACGGGTATGATACACATCATGACGACGCCGTCCGGTGGACTACTAGCAGTTCGCGGTGAGAGCATTCAGCGGATCTTCGGATGGTACTTGAACGACAAGTTCTTGGTGAACCGCCGATACCAGCGAAAGCTCGTCTGGAGCGTCGAGGAGAAGCAGCGCCTAATCGACTCGGCGATGCGCGACCTGCCAATACCACTGTTCCTGGTTGCCGAGATTGGAGGAGCCGACGACGCGCCATTCGAGCTAATTGACGGCCTCCAGCGCCTGAATGCCATTTTCTCATTCTTGGAAAATGAATTCGCAGTCGGCGGAGAATATTTCGACCTCGATACGCTCGCCGATACTAAACTCTTGAAGGACGACAGAAAGGTGCTACAGAAGGCACCGATCATGTCGCGAGAGAAATCTGCAAGGATCGCTAACTATACACTGGCACTATCCGTCTATCGGGCCTCCTCCATTATTGGCGTCGAAGACGTATTTCGTCGCATCAATTCAGGCGGTCGGCGGCTACAGCGTCAGGGACTCCGCCAGGCGGGGACGATCTCATCGCTTGCAGATCTCGTTCGCATCGTATCTTCCCGAGTCCGCGGCGACACGTCGCCGGGAGACATCGTAGCGCTGCGCGCGATGCCTCAGCTAAGTATCACGAACTATAATCTTCCCTATGGTGTTCCTGTCGAGGAAATATTCTGGGTTAAAGAAGGAATCCTCCGCAGGGAGGACGTCCGCGAGTCGCTTGATGAACAACTCGTGCTCGACATTCTGATCGATATGCTGATCGATCCGATCACGACATCGGGTACGAGACTGCGGGATGACTACTACAGCTACACCGAAAGTACGGACGACGCCGAAACTAGAGCTTCGATCAGCATCAACCATGCGATCGACGCCTACGGTAAGCAGCAGGTCGAAGATCATTTTCTCCGTGTTTACGATGCGATGAGAGAAGTTCTCGGATGCTCCGACAAGCGTTTTAGTCTCCTGATTGGCGCGGGGAGTGGGGGAAGATCTCCTCGCTACTTCCACGCTGTGTTCATTGCCTTTTATGAGCTATTTTATCGGGACCGGATGCGCCTGCGCGATCCTTCACGGGCTGTTCAGAAACTTCAAGGAATCGGCGCTGGGAGCATGAGTGTACCAGCCGGCGGCGGGGACTGGGGTAGGGAATCAAAGCGTCTTTCAATTGATGTCGTGAAAGGTGTTGTGCGTGACGCCTTTGAGCCCTCGACCGGAGCGGAGGACCTAGGACGGTATGGGCGGGCGAGCGAGCTGGAAACGCTCCTAGGGAATGCTCTGGTAGAGCAACAGCTACTCGACTGTAAGCAAGGATTTCTCTCTCTCGGGCAGGACCGCGTATTCGACGAGGGTAGCTTTAGCAAGATCTGCCAGACCCTGTCCGCGATGGCCAACGCAGGTCCAGGCTGTGTTGGATATGTTGCCGTCGGAATTGCGGACGATGCCAGCGACGCGAATCGCGTAAAGCAGCTCGACGGCGTCAAACATGTTCTGTACCGACAGTTTCACATTGTTGGCATTGGTCGCGAGGCTGCGCTACGCGGAGAATCTTTGAACACCTATTGGTCGTGGATAATGCAACGGATCTTGTCCAGTGGTCTTGATCCGAGGGTCGCGCGTCGCGTCGCGACCGACTCGCGGCTCGTGAATTATCGGGACCAAGCGGTCGCACTCTTTCGTGTCACGGGCCTAGGAGAACCCTCGTTCTTCAACAAGAATGAACTCTATGAGCGACGTGGCTCCGAGTTGAACCGAGCTGAGCCGGCAGACTATATGCGGATTTACCAGCGATTCACTACTGGTCAACACCCATCGTCTGAAAAGCAGGCATAGCGTCTGCGTCAAACCCGCCGCTTACCACGACAGCAAACGCCACCAAAGCGACGACCAACTGCTCCAGGTCCTCGCGCGATCTCACCATGCCGGTCTAGCCTCCTGCGGCCGGCTAATCACTCATCAGGACTGCGCCGCGCGGCGCCGGCGCATCCTGCGTCATGAATTGGAACAGCCCAACGGCGCGTGACCTTGATCCGGGGTCATCAGCGCTTTTCCTTGAACGCTTCCTGGTAGAAGAGAGCGAGCGGCGCCACATTGGGCGCCAACGGGCGGTCGGGCGATGCCATTGCCAGGGATGCCAGGGTTCCCGATATCGCCGCTATATCTTGAACTAGTGCGGCATGACCAATGAGGCTAGAGGCGCCGACGATCGAGGCGCTACCTGCCGCAAGGCTCCCAAATACAACTCTGGTGTTGAGGTTGAGCCATGGAGCGATGCGACGGGATCTTAGAGCACTACTTACATAACGCGGAAACTCGGCAACAGCCACGGGATCATTGCGAAGCAGTGCCGGTATCCAATCTCCGTGTAGCGTCGGCCAAAGATGGCGACTTGCAGCTTCACGTAGCCTCAGAAGCGACTCCTTTCGTGAAGTCCAATCATTCTCCCAAGGCTCATCGACTACACGATAGTCGGCAATTCTAGTCGCAGCGCGGTCGATGTAGGGCACGAATCCGCGGCTTGGATCGCTGTATTCACCTTCACCTGCACAAAGATCTCGGATAAACGGTTCTTCAACCTCAGCGCGGACCCTCTTCTGACGCTCCTCCATCTCGTCGCTCCACTGAGATGGAGGTCGGAGAAGCCTCACTCCGTTGCGAGCCTGGGCCTCATCGACCGGGCGAGCAATCAAGGCCAGCATGTCGTTTATGCGCTGAGCCTTGACCGACGGTGGTTCTGGCACCCCATCGGTCGCAGGGAACCAGTTCCTGAAACTGGTCAATGTTCCGGCCACGATACTGTTCAGCCTGTCCGCCACCGGCGCTATCAGATCATAGTTAATCAGTTCGAGCGCTGCATCGTCGCCAACGTCGATAAGCTCCCTTACCTTACGTCCAGGGTTTTTCTCTTGAACGATTTCGTGTGCTTCGACGAGTTCCGCGCCGCCGCCAGGAAGGTTCGACCAGTCAACTTCGTGAATGATCGGACCGTCTCCTCCAGGAAGTCCACCGGAAAGCTCTTTGAATATGATACTGGATGTCCATCTTATCCGCTTGGCCGCATATTTTTCATTTTCAAGCGACTCTTTTGTACAGTAGACATTTTCGAACATCCAAAATAGAGCCCCCCCATTCCATAGAACCCGTCCGGGGAGCGCGCTATTTCGTGGCGTACGCGGATCAGTACCCAGAATGCGATTGTATTCCCATCCCGGCAGATATACTCCGTTTATCATGGCACTCCGTCATAACTCTCACGGACGGTATCGATTGCGAACACGTGGCGGGTCGAAATTGTGGCGCGAGAAATGTTGATGTGGGACGATCCCGCAGATAGACCAAGATCGGGCCTGTATGTCGTCTCGCCGACGCCATAGACGATCTTCTGGCCGTTCGAAGGCTAGGCATCGGTGAAGGATGAGAGGACGGACCGATAGCCACAGTCGTACGCTGACCACCGATTACCGTCGAGACGTAGCACGATCATGACCCTGATCGCGAGGCGGGACGCTGCTCTCCGCTTCTCCGGCACGTTCGAGCCACATGGCACCTTCGGGTCAGAACTGCTGACTGCCGGACTCAACACAGGGCCGGATCCGAAGACGTGGAAGGAGTCGGACGCCCGGATGACGATGGTCTGGCGCGGTTTGGTATCGATCCGCCCGAACTGGAGCGCGGACCGGAGGTCAGGAAGATCTACAATCGGTCCCCGAGAGACAAACGCGCCGCCGCCTCACGCGCGCGTTCCTCGGCCGTCGACCGCGCGTAGCGGCTGACCATCTGCCGGGAGCGCCACCCGGCGTTATGCATCAGGTCTGTCTCGGCTCCACCGGCCGACAGGAAGTAGTGCGCCCAGCTATGACGGAGCTGGTGCGGATGCGCGTCCAGGCCGACCGCCTTCGCCCGGCGCGCGATGAGCTGGTAGACGCCGTCAGCCGTTATGGCTCCGCGGCCCTTCTCTGCGAGCCACAGTGCCGGCAGTTCCGCGGTCCGCTCGCGTGCCCTGAGCCGGACGTACCGGTCGAGCGCCAACGCGGTCTTGGCACCGAACCGGACGTGCCGGACGCGCCGGCCCTTGCCGAGCACGGAGACCGTCCGCGTGTCGAGATTGAGATCAGCCACCGCGATGTTGGCCAGCTCGGACCGACGGAGCCCGGTGTCGAGGAACAGACGGATGATCGCGTTGTCCCGTCTGTCACGGAAGGTCCGACCTTCTAGCGACTTCATGAGAACGCGGAGATCGTCTTCGCCGATCACCGGTACCGGGACATCCGGGACTCCGGGCGCCTTCATCCGATCCATCGGGGATCGGTCGATCTCCTCCTCCTCGACGGCCCAGCGGAAGAACTGCTGAAGCGACCGGTACCGGTTGGAGACCGTCGCTGGCTTCAGCCCGGCCGCGTGGAGGCTGATCACCCAGTCCTCGACATCCGCCCGCGCGACCTGCCCGAGATGACGCACCGTAGCGCGATCCGAGAGGAACGCATCGAACAGACATCCGGCAGTCGTGTACTTCTGAGCGGTCTCGTCGGACAGGTTGCGGGCGCGGATCGAGCGCAGCCATGAGCGCAACAGAGGCCCGAGCGGGCCGTCGGCGCGGGCCGCGACACGATCTTCGGGGGTCAACATGGAGGCAAAGTTACCGGTTGTCTAAGCGCTAGCCAATGGTCACTCTTGATCATTTGGAGACCAAAAGCCCTGCGCTGTAAGGGTTTGTGCGCCCGGCAGGGATCGAACCTGCGACCCAGTGCTTAGAAGGCACTCGCTCTATCCGCTGAGCTACGGGCGCTCGTGTTCCATTGTGCGGCCTGGGGTTGGCCGTGTGGTGGGACGAACGGCCCGCGTTGCCGACGGCACGCCGAGGCTGGCCGTTGGAGCGAGGCCGCGACGGCTGCTGGGACGGAGGGGGACGCCGGGTGGTGGCTCCGACATCCCTCGCACGAGCCACGCCGATGATGCCCGTGTCGGCGGTCTTTTGCCACAGGCTAAAGGTCCTGATGTGGACCGACGAGAGGATCGCCACTGCCACTGCGCGCGAAATGTCATGGTATGCGGTCGTGTGCGCCGGCCTGGTACTGCGGTAGGCGCCTATTACCTCCTGCCGCAGGAGGCCTCGCCGGTGCGGGACCACTGATCTCGGCGTGGAGCCCGTCGGGAAACGGGTGGGGCGTCGGGACATGTCCCGACGCCCCACCCGAGGGTCAGCGACCGGCGGCCTCCAGGGCCGCGAACTCATCGTCGGTCAGGATCAGGTCGGCGGCGGCGACGTTCTCCTCGAGGTGCGTGACGGACTTCGTGCCGGGAATCGGGAGCATCACCGGCGAGCGACGCAGCAGCCAGGCCAGGGCGAGCTGGGCCGGCGTGGCGCCGTGGGCCGTCGCGACGGAGTCGAGCGGGCCGCCCGGCCGGGCGAGCTTCCCGGTCGCCACCGGGAACCAGGGGATGAAGCCGAGGCCCTCCCGCTCCGCGTAGACGAGGACGTCCTCCGAGGCCCGGTCGGCCAGGTTGTACCGGTTCTGCACGCTGACGACGTCGACGATGGTCCGGGCGTGCGCGAGCTGGTCGACGGTCACCTCGGACAGGCCGATGTGGCGGATCTTGCCCTCCTGCTGCAGGGCCCTGAGCTCACCGAGGGAATCCTCGACCGGGGTGCTTGGGTCGATGCGGTGCAGCTGGAACAGGTCGATGCGCTCCAGCTTCAGCCGGCGCAGCGACATCTCCACCTCTTGGCGCAGATACGCCGGGCGGCCGACCGGGACCCATACGGACGGGCCAGTCCTCACCAGGCCGGCCTTGGTAGCGATCACCAGGTCCTCCGGGTACGGGTGGAGCGCCTTGGCGATCAGCTCCTCGCTGACATACGGCCCGTAGGAGTCAGCGGTATCGATGAAGTTCACGCCTAGCTCGACAGCCCGGCGCAGCACCTGGACGGCCCCATCCGGATCGGAGGGCGGGCCCCATACCCCCGGACCGGTGATCTGCATGGCACCGTAACCGAGCCGGTGGACCGGCAGGTCTCCGCCGATCGCGAAGATGCCGCTGTCGGTGGCCGTCGGCTGTGCTGTGTCCGTCGTGCTCACTGTGATCGTCCCCTCGTCAGTCCTGGTCGGTCCTGCCTGGCGGCCCACGGACCGGCCACTGATCGGGACGGGTCCTGCCGGCGGACGCTGCCGCCTGGGCATCCCCTCGTCCCGCACATACACGTCCTGGCGTCGGCGGCCGAGCCGGGCGCCGTCCGTCTCGCCGCCGACGGTGCCATCGACGCGCCCAGCTGGTCTGCACCGGATTCGGGCCCAGCGCCTACCTACACGCGTCGCCGTCAGCGTTCCCTGCTGTCGCTGGCAACCGCGCCTTCGACAGCAGTGTTCCCGGCCTCACGAGATCATTCCCAGGCCAGGGCGCCGCCTGTGGACAGAAGGCCGTCATCCACAGACGGCGCCATTCGCTTTCCACCCGGGAGGCCGGGGGCGACTCTGACCGCGAAGCCGACCCGCCGGTCGGCCCGCACACCGTCGCTGGTCGGAACGCCCACCGTCGCCCGCCCGGGCACACCGCGGCCTACGCCAGGTCCTTGTCAGTCTCCTCAGCCCATGAGATCCAGCATCCCGGGAGGCCAGCATGCTCGACGCCACGATCAGCCTCGTCGGCAACCTCATCGACAATCCGAACCTCAAGGTGACCCCTGGTGGCACCTACGTCTGCTCCTTCCGTATCGCCTCGACACCTCGCCGGTTCGACCGCAAGGAGGACCGCTGGGTCGACAGCCCGCCGCTGTTCATCGAGGTCACCTGCTGGCGAAAGCTCGCCGAGAACGTGGCCGCCTCGCTGAACAAAGGCGACCGCGCGTTGCTGGTCGGCCGGCTGCGGTTGCACGAGTTCGAGAACGCGCAGGGCGAGCGGCGTCGGCGCTACGAGATCGAGGCGGACGCCGTAGGCCCCGAGCTGGCCTGGAACCCCGCCCGCGTCGTGCGCGCGACCCGCGGCGGCGTCGGTGAGCGCCCGGCAGGACAGTCCGACACCGGGGCCGGAACCGGTCCGGATGCCGGTGACGGACACGACGGACACGTACTTCCCGGGCCGGGCCTGTCGTCCGACGTGCCCACCGCATGGCCCGACGGCGACGTGGACGGCGACCCCTTCGCGTACTCCGGCGCGACATCGTTCGACGAGCTCACCGGTGAAATCAGCGTGCCCTTGTCCGATGCCGCCGACAGACCTTAGGCCCCGGACGGCTACGAGGACCACAAGGGATGTGACTAGTGGTGCTGCACCTCGGTCAGAAGCGTGCCGTCTGGACCGATACGCTCACCCCGGTGACCAGTCTGCGCGACGATCGGGAAGGACCAGCCACCGCGACCGCCATTCCCGGCCAGAGCGCGGCTGGCAGCCCGACCATCTCCCCAGTCGATCCTGTCGACGGCGAGTCCACCGACAGGTCGCAGGTGCCCCACAAGAGCCCTCCGGTGTCGGACAGCAGCCGGTCCGGGCTCGAGGGTCCAGAGCCGGCGGCGCAGTCCGGTGTGGGGGACGGCGCCAGGACCGGGGGCGCCACCCGGTGGCCGGCCGCCGTCCGTGGGCGCCTGCGGGCGGTCAGCCCGACAGGGCGTTACGTGGCCGTGCTCGCCCTCCTCGCGGCGGTGCTCGCGCTGGTCGTCAAGTATCTGCTGTTCCCCTACCTGTCGGTCAACAACGACGAGGCGCTCTACCGGCTACAGGCACAGACCCTGGCCGCGGGGCGGCTGTTCCCGGTCGCCGGCGACCCGGCCGCCTCGTACGCGCCCTGGCTGGCGGTGCCGAGCGACGGGCACTACGTGCTGAAGTACACGCCGTTCGTGCCGGCGCTGTTCGCGTTGAGCCTGCTGGTAACGGGTGGCTTCGGCGCTGGGCTCGCCGTCATCGCCGCCGCGGCCGTCGTCGTCACCTACCGGCTCGGGCTCGCGCTGTTCGATGACCGGCGAGTCGCGGCAGTGGCGGCGACGCTGTTCACAGCGTCGCCGCTGGTGGTGCTGCTCGACGGCATGGTGCTGGCCTACCTGCCCACGCTCGTCCTGATGGAGCTGGCCGTGCTCGGCCTGCTCCGCGGCCTGCGCGCGGCGCGCGGCACGGCCGCGACCGAAGCCGGCACCGGCGGCCTCCACAGCTCGGCCGGTGAGACCAGCCAGAGCAACCGGGGCCGGTGGGCGCTGGTCGGCGCCGGGCTGGCAGCCGGGACGGCCGTGGCTGTGCGGCCGTTCGACGCGTTGACACTGCTGGCGCCGCTCGCCTGCTGGGCGGTCGTGACGGCGCGCGGCCGGCGCGCCTGGCTGCTCGGCTGGGTGTGCGCGGGTCTGGCCGTGCCGGCGGGCCTGCTGCTCGCCTTCAACACGGCGGCGACGGGCTCGGCCTTCCGGCTGCCGTTCAGCTACCTGGAGTCCGAGGACAAGCTGGGCTTCGGCGTCCGCCGCCTCTACCCGACGGACCGAGCCCACCACTTCGGTTTCCTCGACGGGCTCGCCGGCGTCGGTGACCACCTCTACCTGCTGGGCGGCTGGGCGTGTGGCGGGGTCATTCTGCTGGCCTGTGCGATCGGCGCCGTGGCGCGGCGCCGGGTCGGTGGTGCCGGGCTCGCGCTCGGCGCGGGCGCTCTGGTCTTCCTCGCCGGATACGTCGGCTTCTGGGGCGCCTGGAACGCCGCCTATGTGTGGGGCAGCATCCGCTTCCTCGGACCGTTCTACCTGCTGCCGGTACTGGCGGTGCTCGTTCAGCTCGGCGCCCGCGGGCTGGTGGACCTGGCCGCCTGGCGGCCCCGGCTGGCCCAGGCCGCGGTGGTCATCGCGTCCGGCCTCACCTGCCTGGTGCTGGCGACGGCGATCCCGGCCAACCTGACGCTCACCCGGCAGAACCGTGACCTCGCCGCCGCGATCGACGCGTTGCCCGGCGACCCGGTGGTGTTCCTCTCGGTCGCCCCCGAGTACCTGATGCACCCGACGTCAATCGCCGCGAACCCGCCTGAGCTCGACGGCCGGGTGCTGTGGGCGGTCACCCGCGGCGGCGCGGCCGACCTCGCGGTCCTGGCCCAGCACGCCGACCGGCCCGCCTACCTGCTGCGGATCCCGACCACCTACAACCTAAATCCCAACTCGCCGTCCGGAACCCGCCTGGAACGGCTGACGACGCGCACCGACGACGCCGTCGCGCTGGACATCACCGTCGACCCCGCGTACGAGCGGACCACATCGGCGCGCCTGGTCCTCACCACCAATGCGGGCGACATCTCCTACCCGATAGATCCTTCGCGGCCAGTGACCGCCAAGCTCGTCGTGAACTCCGACGGCGCGACACTACGTGGCCTGACTCCGGAGACCGGCCTCACCGGCGACCCGAAGGTCACCCGCCGAGCCCCAGCCCGCACGCTCAAACCCGGCAACAGGATCGTCGCGCTCGCGCTCTACCTCACCCCGGCAGACACCGGCAAGGAACAGTACGTCGACCGCCAGCTCGCCCCCACCGTCGTCAACGCCGACGGCACGGTCGCGGTCGTCGCCTCCACCGGCCAGGTCGCCGCCATACCCGGCCGAGAGCCACCCCAACTCCACATCACCACCTCGCGCTGACCGGCCGCGGGCCAACCGGGCGCAGGGCGGGGGACAAAGTGGTCGTCTGGCGTGTTCCCGACACCTAGCATGGGCACGCACGGTGTATCAACGGCTTGCCCGGGTGACTACTTGCTCGCCGTCACTGCTCGCTCGTCGACACCCTGTCCGTCATCTCTTCCCGCTCTTCATCCTCATCAGCCCGTCGTCACCGGTTCATCGTCACGGAGTGTGCATGGCTCTCGTTCGGTCGGAGGTCGGCGCCCGGGTGCTCGTCGTGTACGAGAACCGGGTCCTGCTCGCCAGTTTCCGCGGGCAGACGTGGTACTTCCTGCCGGGCGGACGGGTGCGTCGCGGCGAGACCGTCGAGGACGCGGCGCGCCGCGAAGCCGGCGGCCAGACCGGCCTGGACATCGGAGCCCTCGACTTCGTCGGCTGCGTCGAACACACCTACGCCGAGAGCGACGGCGCCGTCTCCGAGCTGATCACCGTGTTCGCGGCCCCGCTGCCGTGGGCCGCCCAGATCATCAGCAACGACCTACGCCTGCACGTCGCCTCCGTCGCGTTGGAGGACCTGGACGACCTCGACCTTCGGCCGGCCGGCCTTACCGCGATGATTCGGCGCTGGGTCGCCCACCGTGAACCGCTCTGGCGCACCATCGTGACGGCCGGCTGACGCCGCCGGCACCCGACCTGCGCCCGCCCACGACCTGCAAGCGGAAAGGATCTGGAGTGGCCATGCCTCCCGCCATCCGGCTCGACGTACGGATGGTCGCGCGCGCGGCCAACCGAGTGCTGCTCACCCGGGCGGCCGGCCAGGCCTGGTACTCGCTGCCCGGCGGTCCAGTCGACGGTGCCGAGGGCGCCCAGGGTTCGCTCACCCGCCACCTCGGCGCGCTCGCCGGCCCGCTCACGGCTCCCGCCCCCACCCCCGCGGCTCTCCCTCGGACTCGGCCGCAGGCGCCTGCGGCTGCGGCCCGACCTGCCACCGCGGCGGCAGCCACCGCCGGCGGATGGACGTTCGCCGGCGCCGTCGAGCACACCGGCGACGCAGGCGACGATGCCGACCGCACCGGCCTGGATCCGGATCAGGAGGCCTGGGCCCACGGCACGCCGGGAAGGGCCCACGTCCTGACCCTGCTCTTCGCCGCCGACTGGCCCGACGACCTGCCGCTGCCCGCGTCGTGGGAAGACCGCGAGGTCACCGCGGTCCGGGTCGACGACCTGGTGGTCACCCGGCTCGCGCCGTTGCCGGTGGCCTGGGTCGCGCGCCACTGGCTGACCGAGGGGCGCCCCGCGTGGCGGCGGCTCGCCCCAGGCGCGGCACGCGCAGCCTGGTCTGGCTCCCAGCCACCGGTGGCGACGCTGCGCGGCCAACTCGCGGCCCGCCGCGACCAGTTGCGCGGCCGCCGGTTCCGGGACGCGGCCGTCGCGATGTGCGCGCTGGTGGCGGCCGCCGACGGCCGGATCGACCCGGCGGAGCGCGACGGCCTGCGGGCCTTCCTCGCCACCGACCCCGTCATGATGAACTTCCCGGCAGCCGAGCTCGAGCAGGTCTTCGACGGGCATCTCGCGGCGCTCGAAGCGGACGAGGACGCCGGCAGGCGCGCCATCCTCGCCGGGATCGCCAAGGTCCGCGGCCGCCCCGCCGAGGCCACGGCGGTGCTGCACCTCGGCGAGGTCATCGGTCGTATCGACGGCGCCTTCCCACCCGTCGAACAGGCCGTGCTCGCCGAAGCCGCCGAGGCCCTCGGCCTCGACCCCGCCCAAACCATCTGATCATCGGCCCGGTGCCTCGGGTCGGCCTGGTGCCTCGGGTCGGCCTGGCGCCCCGGGTCGGACTGACGCCCCCGGGTCGGCCCAGGAGCGCGGCCGCCGCCGACGGCGCCGTTCGGAGTGGTCGGTCGAACTCACCCGGTCGAGGGGGATTGGCGAGCGCTCGGCCGCAGACGGTCACTCTCCGTGTTCTGTAGCGGAGCGTGGTGGGAAGGACCCCGAGCGCAGGGGCGGACTCGGTTTACCGAGCCACGTGACTGGACGTGAACTCTGGGCCGCCGCGTCCATGGACGTCGCGGTTCATTGCAAAGGGGGGAACGCCATGCGAAGGATGAGCCAGGCCGTCGTCGCTGCCCTTTCGGCCGGTGTCGTGTGCGCGACCGGCGCCGGTGCGCTGGCCACCTCGTCGCCCAGCCAGCGACCAGGGCCGTGGCACTCGCCGCCACCGGCGCCGACGGCACCGGCGACGATGCCCATGCCTATGACACCTCCCACCCCGACGGGGAAGCCGGCGTCGCCGCGTCATGTCTGGCCGTGCGCGCCGTGGAACCTGCGCCCGGCCATCGCCGAGTCCGAGGGCGCGGCCGGCAGCACCTACATCACGTTCACCTATACGAACGTCGGCCCGCACACCTGCGTGGTGAAGGGCTATCCGAACGTGAAATTCGTCGACAAGCACGGCCGGCTGATCGGCGCGCCCGCGGCGCGGATGCCGACCCTGGCCTCGGGGACCACCGTGGCCCCGCCCGTGGCCGTGACGCTCGCTCCACGCGCCAAGGCTAGGTTCGTCGTCCGTGAGGTTCATGCCGGCATTCCGGCTGGCTGCGACAAGGCGAGCACCTACACACCCGCGGCTGGCCTGGCGATCATGCCCGCTGGCGGGGGTGCGCCGCAGTTCGTGAAGCTGACCGACAACGCGTGCAAGAGCCGGTCGGTGCAGCAGCTCTTCGTCGGTCCGCTCACGACCTGACGTCCGTGACCTGACGTCCGTGACCTGACGTCCGTGACCTGACGTCCGTGACCTGACGTCCGTGACCTGACGTCCGTGACCTGACGTCCGTGACCTGACGTCCGTGGCCAGATGTCCGTGGCCAGATGTCCGTGGCCTGACGTCCGTGGCCTCGCAGCGAGCAATGCACCGGGCCTGGGCGACGCCGCGATGGCGGCCGCCCAGGTCCGGTACCGCCGTGGCCGCCTGCCTGCGCCCGGCGCACAGGCGGAGCGCGTTCGTCCCATCCGTCCGTGCTGTCCCTTAGGCGACCGATGCGCGGTGGCCGTTGTGTTAGAGATGTCGGCGTAGGGTCGAGGAGGCTGGATACCCTGGGTCCGGCGTGCACCGGGTCAGTGCGCGCCGGGTGGGCGGGTTTGCGGCGTGGAGAGGACCGACATGTCGGATTCGCTGAACCTGGGTGGGCCACTGGCGCCGCCTGCCGCCGCGGCCACGAGGTCACCCGAGGTCGGCGCTCTCGTGCTCTCGCCGCCGGCTCCCGTCCCGGTCATCCCGGACGACCAGGTCGACAGCATGGTGCCGATCGACGAGGCGACCAGGACGCAGCTGCGCCAGCGGGCCGCCGCGTTCGCCGACGACCTCGCCGGGCAGGACCCGCGCAGCCCCGCCTTCCAGGAGAAGATCAACGACATCACCCGCATGGGGGAGCGGGAGATCGTCGCGAGTGCCCGGGTGTCGAACCGGATGCTCGACCGTCCGGCGGCGGCGATGAAGTCGAGCCGTGGCGGGAGCGGGCCGGCGGGCGACGCTCAGACCAGGGTCGCCGGCACGCTCGTCGAGCTGCGTCGCACCGTGACGGAGCTGGACCCGGCCCGGGCCGATCTGAAGGGCGCCCGCAAGATTCTCGGCGTCGTGCCGTTCGGCAACAAGATCGCTAACTATTTCCAGCGCTACCAGTCGGCGCAGAAACAGCTTGACGCCATCATCACCGCTCTGGGCTCCGGCCAGGACGAGCTACGCAAGGACAACGCGGCGATCGAGCAGGAGAAAGCCAATCTCTGGGCGGCGATGGGCAAGCTCACCGAGTACGCCACCCTCGCGAAGGCGCTGGACGGTGCCGTGTCGGCCAAGGTCGAGCAGCTGCGGCTCACGAACCCGACGGCGGCCGAGGCCCTGACGTCGGACGCGCTGTTCCCCATCCGGCAGCGCGAGCAGGACCTGCTCACCCAGCTCGCCGTCAGCGTGCAGGGCTATCTCGCGCTCGACCTGGTCCGCAAGAACAACATCGAGCTCATCAAGGGCGTGGACCGTGCGCAGACGACGACGGTCGCGGCGTTGCGCACGGCGGTGATCGTGGCGCAGGCGCTGGCGAACCAGAAGCTGGTGCTTGACCAGATCAACGCGCTGAACGCCACGACGAACAACATGATCGTGCAGACGAGCGAGCTGCTGCGCCAGCAGTCAGGGCAGATCCAGGCACAGGCGTCGTCGTCCATGGTCAGCGTCGAGGCGCTGCAGACCGCGTTCGACAACATCTTCGCGACGATGGACGAGATCGACTCCTACCGCGCGAAGGCGGTCGACAGCATGGCGACGACAGTCGCGGCGCTGGAGACCCAGGTCGGACGATCGAAGGCATACCTCGAACGGGCCCGGACGAACGAGCGCTGACGAAGGGTCCCAGCCGGCCGACCGGTCGGCCGCCACCCGCGGCGTACAGGCGGCGTGTGCCGAAGCCGACGCGCGCCCCGCCTGGCCAGTGCGGCCCCGAACCGTCCGCTGGCCTGCTGGCCTGCTGGTCGCCCAGTAGCAACAGGAGGAGCGTTGTTCCGTCGACGGCGCGGTGACGACGCGGCCGACGCGGCCGACCCGGCGGCCAGGCGCCCGGCCGGCGCCGGCGGCCCCCGGCATGAGGACGACGAGACGACCCGCCAGGTGCGGCGGCTACGGCAGGAGCTCGCGACCACCGTCGGGCAGGCGAACGCCGACGGCGATCGACTGCCGCCGGGGGCCGTACCGATCGTGCGGGACGTCGACGACGCCCTCCGACCGTTGCTGGAGTACCTGCAGGTCCAGCCGCCGAACGGCGAGGAGCTGCGCAGCCTCACATCGATCATCTCCGAGTACCTGCCCCAGGCGCTGCGGGACTACCTGGTGCTGCCGCCGCGGTACGCCGACCGCCCCGGCGTCACCGGCACCTCACCGGCCGACGACCTGATCCGCCAGCTGGTCCTGCTCGACGAGGGTGTGAGCGAGCTGCAGGACCTCGTCTACCGCGGCGACGCGGCGAAGCTCGCGGTCCAGGCCCGTTTCCTGGACGCCAAGTTCCGCCGTTCCGACCTCGACCTGGACTGACAGCCGGGATGGGATGACGACCTGGATTGACGACCTGGACGGACGCGACGAAATTGACACGACGATGAGCGTCACCCTGCCCAAGGGCGGCAACCTGCTGCTGTCCGCCGTCGCGCCCGGCCTGACGCGGCTTCGGGTCGCCATCGGCTGGACCGGCCGGCCGGCCGGCAGCCCGGCGGGCGCGGCGGGCGCGACCACCTCGGAGCTGGATGGCATCGTGTGCGTCGGCCGGCGTGGGGGTGACGGAGCCGAGCCGTCCGTCCAGGTGCTTCTCGCCCACCAAGTGCCCAACCCGAAGGAAGGCCTGGCCACCTCGCCCGCGCCGGTGCCTTCCGGTACCGGCGATGTGGACACGCTCGTCGTCACGCTGGCCGCGGTCCCGCCCGAGGTCAGCCGGTTGCAGATTGGCGCCGTGATCGGCGCCTCGACCGCCAGAGCGCGGGAGTTCCGGTCGGTGTGCGGCGCCTACATCCGCCTGCTCAACGACGCGGACGGTGTCGAGCTCGCTCGCTACAACGTGCGGCCGGAAACTGGAGACGAGACCGCCCTCGTCTTCGGCGAGCTCTACCGCCACCCGGCCGGCTGGAAGTTCCGGGCTGTCGGCCAGGGCTATGCCCAGGGCCTCGCAGGCTTCACGGCGGCGCCGGGCCGTAGGCCGATGCCTTCCCGGCCGGTCGACGTGGCAGGCTTCCTGACCCGCACATCGCCCACCCGGTCGCGGCGCAAGGTCGCCGACTACCTGTACGCGCCGTACCCCGATGGGGGCGTCGGCGCGACCCGCTCGGGGGCGGCCCCATCCGCCGGTGGTCGGCCTGCGGGGCCCGGCCGGCCAGCTGGGTGGAACGTGGCACCGTCCCGACCGCCCGTCACCCCTCGCTCGCCTGCGGCTCCGGCCCGCCCGGCGCCACCGGTACCGCCCAGGCCGCCTGCCACGTCAACAAGGCCGGCCGCCACCCCGCCGCGTCCGGCGCAGCCGCCGCGTCCGGCGGAGCAACCGCGTCCAGCGCCGCCGCCTCCGGCGGAGCGGCCGCGTCCGGCGCAGCCGCCGCCTCCGGCAGAGCAACCGCGTCCAGCTGAACAGCCGCGCTCCGTGCCGGCGCCGGAGCCGCCGGCCGCGCCGTCTCCGGCCGGTGCGCCCGGGTCTGCGGGGCGCGCGGCGCGCTCGCCGCTCGACCTCGGCGCCGGCGAGGCGCCCGGCGGCGTGTCGCCGCCCGTCTCACCGCCAGGCGCGGCGCCGACGGGCGCCGGGTCCTCGGCCGGGCCGGCTCGACCGGCGGCCAGTCCTGCCGGTGGGCCTACCGCCCGCCCAGCAGCCGGTGCCATGCTGTTCGGCGAGCGGTCCTCGCGATACCTGCAGCGCCTGGAGCACGTGACCGAGCTCAACGACGATCACCCGGCCACCGCCTGGACGGCTGAGAAACGTGGCTCCGGCGCTGTGACGGTCACCCTGACCTGGGCGCCACTGACGACCAGGACCGGGTTGCCGCGGCCGAGCGACCTGCACCTCGGGTGCTTCTGGCAGGCGCTCGACGGTTCGGTCGGCCTCCTGCAGGCCCTCGGCGGCGCGACGAGCGCACCCGGCCGCGGCGCCGACCGGCAGGTCCTGGCGCTCGGCCCGCGCGACGAGCACGAAGGGCAGAAACTCTTCGTCGACCTGCGGGCGCTGGACACGTTCAAGCGCTTCTTCGTCTTCGCCTATGGCCTGCGCAGCGCCCCGGAGTGGGACCTGCTGCGCTGCGTGCTGACCGTCAGCGCGCGCACCGGCGAGCACCTCGCGATCCCCATCGGTGCCGCCCCGCCGGCCGCGCGGACCTGCGTCCTCGGCTCGTTCCACGTCGCGCAGGACGACCTGGTCATCCGCCGGGAGAGCACCTTCTTCGACGGCCCTCAGTCGGAGGCCGCCGCCAGCTACGGCTGGTCTCTCCCGTGGAACCCCGACGGCATGACCATCCGCGACCGTTAGCCACTAGACGAGTAGTCCGATCTGACCGTGCATCGGTGCTGCCCGGCGGCCCGACGAGTGTCCGCGGATCTGGGCATCTCCCACAACTTTGACGCAACCGTCAATTTCTCGCCCTCGCCCTCGCCCTCGCCTTGGTCCGCGTTCTCGTTGACGCTGAGTGCTGGCCGTTAGATGCGCGCGGATTCGTATCCGAGGCCGGCGAATCCGCTGGCCTGCCCGGATCGCCCACCCTTGGTGGTCCGTCCTCTGTCGAGCTGATAGCAAGAGGGTATGCGGCTGACAACCGAGCGCGGCACGACCGTTGTCCTGCACGACCTCGGCGGAACGGTTCCGGGCCTGGGCGCCTCGGTGCTGGTCTGCCACGCGACCGGGTTCTGCGGTCGGATGTACGCGCCGCTCGCGCGGCTGCTCGGGACAAAGGCCCATGTCTGGTCGCTCGACTTCCCCGCCCACGGCGAGACGCCGGCGCCGGCGGACGGGGTCTACGACTGGCGGGCCTGGACGGCCGAGGTGGCGGCCGCCGTCGCGGCGATCAAGGACCAGGCGGCCGGACCTGTGCACGCCGTCGGCCACTCGATGGGTGGTGCGGTCGCGCTGCAGGCCGAGGCCGACCGGCCGGGGCTGTTCGCATCGGCCTACGTCTACGAGCCGGTGGTGGCGCCAACTCGGGGACTGGCGGCCGGTGATCCCCTGGCGGCCGGTGCCCGCCGTCGTCGCGCGGTGTTCCCGTCGCGGGAGGCCGCGCTGTGGCGCTACGCCTCGCGGCCACCCCTGGGCGACCTGACCGCCGAGACGCTCGCCGCCTACGTCGAGCACGGCTTCGAGGACCTGCCCGACGGGACCGTGCGGCTGCGCTGCCTGCCCGAGAACGAGGGCAGCACGTTCGACGGGTTCGGGCGGATCACCTTCGAGACGGTGGCGGCCGCCGACCTGCCGGTGCTGGTCGTGGCGGGCGCCGCCGAGCACTTGCAGTCGCTGGCCACGTTCGGCCCGGGGCTCGCGGCCGCGCTGCCGCGGGCCACGCTGCGCCTGCACGACTACCTAGGCCATTTCGGCCCGTTCCAAGCACCCGCCGTGATCGCCGCCGACATCCTGAACCATCTCGCTGGCGTCAGCTCCGGGCCGGTGAACGTCGACCCGGCCGGAATCCGCCCCCGGACCGCGCAACCGCACGGATAGGAGCCGCTGTTGGGGTGCAGTCCCAGGCTGGCTGGCCGCAACCGCCAGGGCAGTCGGACTGGGCGAGTGCCGTCGGGTCGGGGGCGAGCGGCGCGAGTGGCGGGGGAAGATACGGACGTGAACGGATTCGGGCTGGTCAGGCTGCCGGCGCTGGCAACCGCCATCATCCTGCGCGACGAAGTGTTCCGGCTGGACGCGGCACGCCAGGAAAAGAGCTGGGCGACGGCGCAGGTCGTCGTCCTCGACGACGGCGGACGCTCCACGGTCGAACTGCCGGCGCCGCCGCGCGCCCGGCGGCCCGACGAGTCCGAGGAGCCCGGCGGCGCGCCTTCCTCGTCACCGCACGGCGACGCCGCGGATGCTCCGGCGCGGCTGGTGACTCGTCCGGGGGCGAGCATCGCGGAGTTTCCGCCCGCCGACGCCGTGCTGCTCGGTGAGGCCGAGGGCGCCGTCTACTGGGCGGTCCGCGCCGCCGCGGGCGGCGAGGGCGGGGAAGCCGGGGAAGGGGAAGCCGGGGAAGGCCGGGGTGCGCGCACACCGCCGGGGACACGCTGGCTGAACCTCGCGATGATCGGCGGAGAGCTGGCCGGCCTGGACGCCGCGCTGTTCACCACCGCGGTGGCGCTGCTGACCTGGCATGACCGCGCCCGGTTCTGCGCCCGCGACGGCTCGCCGACCCGGCCGACGAAGGCCGGCTGGGCGCGGGTCTGCGCCGCCGAGAAGCACGAGGAGTTCCCCCGCACGGACCCGGCCGTCATCTGCCTGGTCCACGACGGCGCCGACCAGATCCTGCTCGCCCGGCAGGGAACCTGGCCGGCGGGGCGGTTCTCGGTGCTCGCGGGTTTCGTCGAGGCGGGGGAGTCGCTCGAGGGGTGCGTGGTGCGGGAGATCAATGAGGAGGTCGGTGTCGACGTCACCGACGTCGGCTACCTGGGCAGCCAGTCCTGGCCCTTCCCGCGCTCGCTCATGCTCGCCTTCCGTGCGGCCGCCGACCCGTCCCAGCCGATCCGGCTCGACGGCAGCGAGATCGCCGAGGCCATGTGGGTACATCGCGGCGACCTCACCGAGGCACTGGAACGGGGTGACTGGGGCGGTAGTGGTGATGGCCGGCTGCTTCTGCCCGGCCACTCGTCGATCGCCCGCACGATGATCGAGTCCTGGGTCGCCGACCGGGCCGCGGTGGGCAGGGTCTGAGATCTCAACAGCTCACGCCGAAGGCGGCCAGGAGACGGCGCAGGGTATTGGTGGGCAGGCCGATGACGTTGTCGAGGTCACCGTCGACGTCGGCCACCAGGCGCCCGCCCAGGCCCTGGATCGCGTACGCGCCGGCCTTGTCGAACGGCTCGCCGGAGGCGACGTATGCCCGGATCTCCTCGGTGCCGAGCGGACGCATCGTCACGGCACTCGTCGACGCGCCGTCCCGGTGCTCGCCGGTAGCAGCGTCGAGGACGGCCAGGCCGGTCACCACGCGGTGCGTCCGGCCGCTGAGCCGGCGAATCATTTCGAACGCCTCGTCCGCGTCTCCCGGCTTGCCGAAGATCCGGCCGTCCAGCTCGACGACGGTGTCCCCGCCGATGACCAGCGCGTCGCCCACCCACTCCGCCACCGCGCGGGCCTTGCGGTGGGCGAGCTGGAGCGCGAAGTCCGCCGGGCCGTCGAACACATCGACGGTCTCGTCGACGTCGCTGGACAGGACGTCGAACGTCACGCCCATCGCGGTGAGCAGCTCACGCCGGCGCGGGGACCCGGAGGCGAGCACGAGCCGCCTGACTGACATGTGGCTCCTTCACGGCTGACGCGGATGCGCGGTGGGCGACGCCGCTCCACGGCCGGACCCCACGGCCGGACCCCACCGTCAGACCATGTTTGTCTGGAATGTCCGTACTCGGACGTCTGGCTCCGGGGCGTCCGGCGATCACACGGAAGTCACGAATCGTCACGCCTTTGAAACCTATCGGGTTTCCTGCCCAGATACTTTGTTTCCCTCTAGGGTGCGACGTGGCGGTCGGATGCGATACGGATGCGGGCGCCGAGGTGCCGTTGCCCACAGCCTCTCGAGCCAGTGGAGCCTGCCGTGACGATCGACGAGAGTGCCTCTCGTGCCGACCCGGGGGCCGCGGTCGGCGCCGGTCCGGATCTCGCCGCGCGCGCCCGCGCGGACGGGGTGCGCTTCATCCTCGCGATGTTCGTCGATCTGACCGGCAAGCCCTGCGCGAAGCTCGTGCCGGTCGAGGCGGTCGACGAGTTGGCGACCGAGGGTGTCGGGTTCGCGGGGTTCGCGGTGGGTGCGATGGGCCAGACACCGGCGGACCCCGACCTGATCGCCATCCCGGACCCGGCGAGCTACACGCCGTTGCCGTGGGTCAAGGAGGGGCTCGCGCTGGTGCACTGCGACCCGCACGTCGAGGGCGTGCCCTGGCACTACGCACCGAGGGTGATCCTCAAAGCCCTCCTGCGCGCGGCGGCGAGCCGGCGCCTGGAGCTGTTCGCCGGCGCGGAGATCGAGTACTTCCTCGTCACCCGCGGCCCGGACGGCACGCTCGGGCTCGCGGACCCGCGGGACGTCGCCGCCCGCCCCTGCTACGACGCCCGCGGCCTGACCCGGATGTACGACCACCTCACCGAGGTCTCCACGGCGATGAACGCTCTCGGCTGGACGAACTACGCGAACGACCACGAGGACGCCAACGGCCAGTTCGAGCAGAACTTCGCCTACGCCGACGCGCTGACCACGGCCGACCGGGTGATCACCGCCCGCTACCTGATCTCGGTGCTGGCCGAGCGGCGCGGCATGACCGCGACCTACATGCCCAAGCCGTTCGCCGACCGGACCGGCTCGGGCCTGCACCTGCACCTGTCGCTATGGCACGACGCCACTCCGCTGTTCCCCTCCGGGGATCCCACCGCGCCGTTCGGGCTGTCCGACATCGCGCGCCGCTTCCTCGCCGGCATCCTCGACCACGCGCCCGCCCTGCAGGCGGTGCTCGCACCGACCGTCAACTCCTACAAGCGCACCGGCGCGACGTCGACCCGCTCGGGCGCGACCTGGTCGCCCAAGCGCGCGACCTACGGCGGCAACGACCGCACCCACTATGTCCGCATCCCCGACCACAACCGGATCGAGCTGCGCGGCGGGGACGGCTCGGCCAACCCGTACCTGGCGATGACGGCTGTGCTCGCCGCCGGCCTCGACGGCATCGAGCGCGCGCTCGACCCCGGGGCCCCCGGCGGTCCCGGCGGTCCCGGCAGTCCCGGCAGTCCCGGTGGCAGCTCGGCCACGGGCGGACCCGCGCGGGCCGAGCTGCCGCCGACGCTGCTGCATGCCGTGGAGGCGCTGGGTGCCGACCCAGTCGTCACCGCCGGGCTGGACGCGGCCGGTCCGGGGGTGGCCGACTACTTCGCCGCGCTCAAGCGCGACGAGTTCTTCGAATGGCACGCCACCGTGGGCACCTGGGAGCACGACCGTTACCTCACTGCCTTCTGACCTTCTGACCTTCTGACACCTCACGGCCTTCTGACTTCTGAAGGGAGACCGGCCCGTGTGCGGGATCGTCGGACTGCACCTGCGCGACCCCGAGCTCTATCCCCGGCTCGGGCGTCTGCTGGAGACCATGCTGTGCCAGGTGGCCGAGCGCGGGCCCGACTCGGCCGGCGTCGCCGTCTACGGCGACCATCGCCGCTGCCCGGCCGGCCACGCTGCCGTGTCCGTGCTGCTGCCGGCGGCCGGCACCGCGCTGGACGACGCCAGGGCCCGAGTGACGGCCGACATCCGGGCGGTGCTGCCCGGCGGGCCCACCCCGCTCGTGACCGCCGCCGGCGCCACCACCGTGATCGCGGCGCCGGTCGGTGTCGACACGCTCGTCGACGCGGTCCGTCGCTCCGTGCCGGGCGCCCTGGTCGTCGGCTCGGGCCTGGACCTGACCGTCTACAAGGACGTCGGCGGGCCGCGGAGCCTGGCCGCCACCTACGACCTGGCGAACGCCCAGGGCTGGCAGGGCCTCGCGCACACCAGGATGGCGACTGAGTCGGCCGTCGTGCCCGAGGGCTGCCACCCGTTCTCGGTCGGCCCTGACCAGTGCCTCGTCCACAACGGCTCGTTCGCGAACCATGCCACGATCCGCCGGGAGCTCGAGGCCGAGGGTGTCCGGTTCGACTCGGACAACGACTCCGAGGTCGGCGCCCGGTTCGTCGCCGCCCAGCTCGCCCAGGGCGCCGACCTGGACAAGGCGCTGCGGCTGCTGTGCGAGCGGTTCGACGGCTTCTACACGCTGCTCGTCACCAGCGACGACGGTTTCGCCGTCGTGCGGGACGCCATCGCCTGCAAGCCGGCGATCATCGCCGAGACCGTGGCCTGGGTCGCGATGGCCTCGGAGTTCCGGGCGCTCGCCGACCTCCCCGGCATCGACGATGCCCGGATCTACGAACCCGAGCCGGAAAGGGTGTACGCATGGCGCCGGTAGCTGCCGAGGTGGCCGGAGCGGCGGGGACGGTGACCTTCGACCTGGCCACGACCACGGTGCGGGCGCTCAACAGCGAGCTGCACGCGCCGACGGCCACGTCGTACGAGGTGCTGCACCCGCAGGGCGCGCACGCGGTGGCCGCGGGTGTGTATGCGCCGTTGACGATCGACGTCCGGGGCCACGCCGGCTACTACTGCGCCGGAATGAACGACGGTGCGACGATCACGGTGCACGGCAACGTCGGGACCGGGGTCGCCGAGAACATGATGTCCGGGCTGGTCCGGGTGCGGGGCGACGCCTCGCAGTCGGCCGGCGCGACCGGGCACGGCGGGCTCCTGGTGATCGAGGGCTCCGCGTCGATGCGCTGCGGCATCTCGATGAAGGGCATCGACATCGTCGTCGGGGGCGACATCGGCCCGATGAGCGCGTTCATGGCCCAGGCTGGGCGGCTGGTCGTCTGCGGCGACGCGGGCGACGGCCTCGGCGACTCGATCTATGAGGCGCGCGTCTACGTCCGCGGCGCGGCCGGCGCGCTCGGCGCCGACTGCGTCGAGAAGGAACTGCGTCCCGAGCACGTCGCGGAACTCGCCCAGCTGCTCGCCGCAGCCGGCCTCGAGCCCACTGGCGAGTACGCACCCGAACGGTTCCGCCGCTACGGCTCGGCCCGGCGCCTCTACCACTTCGCCGCGCACAACTCGGGCGCGTATTAGCTGTGTTTCTGGTCCGCTCCGTCCGGGCACGGCCCTCCGGCCCCGTACTCCCGACCTCCGAAATCGGCTCCGCAAGCTCCGCCGATTCCGCAGGGACCCCGTCGCTCCCACGGGTCCTCCGGGCCGCGGGGTTCCTGCCGGATCGGCGGAGCTTGCGGAGCCCGGGGTCCCTGCCGGATCGGCGAAGCCGATCTGGGAGGTCTGCTGGGAGGTCCGCCTCCTCCGCGGACGGGTGCTCCGGCGACCTCCGCTGCGGCCCAACCACGACCTCCGAAATCGCTTACCTCCCAGATCGACTTCGTCGATCCGGCAGGGACCCTGTCGCCGATTCCGCAGGGACCCCGTTCGCTTCGCTCGGTGGCCGGGCCTCCGCGGAGGCGCGCCTGCGCACCCAGCTCGGTTGCGTTGTGCTGGAACGTCACCAATCGAGACCGGTCTAGCCGCGTCACGTGTCACCAAGGAGGGCTTCTCGATGACGGAGCTTCCGGCGGCCAGCGGGTCGGCCCCGGCCATCAGCCGTGCGTCGGACCCGGCGGCTCTCGGGCTGCGTGAGTCGCACACCTTCGACCGGGCGACGATCGCCGGGATTCAGCGGGCCGCGGCGACCGGGGTCTACGACATCCGCGGCGGGGGCGCCAAGCGCCGGCTGCCGCACTTCGACGACCTGCTCTTCCTGGGGGCGTCGATGTCGCGGTACCCGCTGGAGGGCTACCGCGAGCGGTGTGACACCGACGTCGTCCTCGGCGACCGCAACGCGAAGTACCCGCTGCACCTCGACATTCCGGTGACGATCGCCGGGATGAGCTTCGGGGCGCTGTCCGCGCAGGCCAAGGAGGCTCTCGGTCGGGGCGCCAGCGAGGTCGGCACCTCTACCACCACGGGCGATGGCGGGATGACGCCAGAGGAGCGCGGCCAGTCCAAGCATCTCGTCTACCAGTATCTGCCGTCCCGCTACGGCATGAACCCGACCGATCTGCGCAGGGCCGACGCGATCGAGATCGTGCTTGGCCAGGGCGCCAAGCCCGGCGGCGGTGGCATGCTGCTCGGTCAGAAGATCTCCGACCGGGTCGCGGAGATGCGCACGCTGCCAGCTGGGATCGACCAGCGCTCCGCCTGCCGGCATCCGGACTGGACCGGCCCGGACGACCTCGCCATCAAGATCCTGGAGCTGCGTGAGATCACCGACTGGGAGAAGCCGATCTACGTGAAGATCGGTGCCTCCCGGACGTACTACGACGTGAAGCTCGCGGTCGCCGCCGGCGCGGACGTCGTCGTCGTCGACGGCATGCAGGGCGGCACCGCCGCCACGCAGGACGTGTTCATCGAGCATGTCGGCATCCCCACGCTCGCCGCGATCCCGCAGGCAGTGCAGGCGCTGCGCGAGCTGGGCCTGCACCGCAGGGTGCAGCTCGTCGTCTCCGGCGGCATCCGTACCGGCGCCGACGTCGCCAAGGCGATGGCGCTCGGCGCGGACGCGGTGGCCATCGGCACCGCGGCGCTCATCGCGCTCGGCGACAACGACCCGCGATTTGCCGACGAGTACGCGGCGCTCGGCTCGGCCGCCGGCTTCTACGACGACTACCAGGACGGCCAGGACCCAGCCGGCATCAGCACGCAGGACCCGGAGCTCGCCGCCCGGCTCGACCCGGTAGAGGCCGGGCGCCGCCTGGCCAACTACCTACGGGTGCTGACGATGGAGGCGCAGACGATCGCGCGGGCCTGCGGCAAATCGCAGGTGCGCAACCTGGAACCCGAGGACCTGGTGGCACTCACGATCGAGGCGGCGGCGATGGCCCGCGTCCCGCTGGCCGGCACGAGCTGGATCCCCGGCCAGACTGGTCTCCTGTGACGGTTGGTGGAAATGACGGTTGAGGAGGGGAAGGCCGGCGCCGCCACTGGTGCCGCCCGTGGCGCGGGCGGCGGCCCGGCTGTGCGGGAAGTCGGTGGCCCCTCGTCCCAGGAAGGACGGCTTGAACGGCTCATCGCGGCTCAGGTGCGGCGAATGCGGCAAGCCGCCGGGCTCACCCTCGCAGACCTGGCCACGCGCAGCGGAATTTCGAAACCGATGCTGTCGAAGATCGAGAACGCGAACACCAGCTGCAGCCTGACGACGCTCGCCCGGCTCGCGGATGCTCTGGACGTACCGGTCACGTCGCTCTTCCGTGGCGCGGACGACCAACGTGAGGCCGTGTTCACCCCGGCGGGTGCCGGTGCGCGCATCGTGGCCCGCGGCACCCGGGTCGGTCACGACTACACCCTGCTCGGCGGCCTGCGCGGCCCTCACAAGCGGATGGAAGCGCATCTGGTGACGCTGACCGAGCGCAGCGAGACCTTTCCGCTCTTCCAGCATTCCGGCACTGAGCTGCTCTACATGCTCGAAGGCGAGATGGTTTACGGCCACGGTGAGGCGAGCTACACCATGCGCCCGGGGGACGCCCTCCAGCTCGATGGCGAGGGCATCCACGGCCCGCAGGACCTGGTCACCCTCCCGATCCGCTTCCTGTCCGTCGTCGCCTACGGGACCTCCGCGACGGAGGCCGAGGGGGAGAGGGAATCTCGTTGAGCAGGGCCCGGCCTTGCCGGGTGCTCGTCCTTCAGCCCTGGTCGGATGCCGCTTCGGTGCGAGTATCCCTGGTTTCGGCATCGAATCGGCTGAGGTATTCGTCGACGAGTGCGATCATGTGGTCGTGTCCGTTCGTCGTGCCTCGGCCGGTCAGGGGCCGGCGGGCGATTCAGGAGGTCACGGTCTCCAGGAACAGCGTTCTGCCCCGTGACGCCGATGGTGGGCATGAGGTTTGTCATGGCCAGACCGTGCGTTCGTCACCGCGACCGATGACGGTGCCACGCCCCGCGGCGTCTTCGCGGTCCCACGCTGAAGTGCATGGACGAAACACGTGTCGACCAGGCCGTGGTCGACGAAGCCGGCGTCATCACGGTCGACAATCTTTGGCGCCGCTACGGGGGGTCGGGTGCCGGGGGGTTCGACGCCGTCCGGGGCGCGGGTTTCTCCGTGCGCCGGGGTGAGCTGTTCGCACTGCTGGGCACCAACGGCGCGGGCAAGACATCGACCCTCGAGGTGCTCGAAGGTCTTGCCTCGCCCACCAGGGGGCGGGTGCGGGTACTCGGCCACGATCCGCGCCGCGCCCGCCGGCTCGTCCGGCCGAGGATCGGGATCATGTTGCAGGGCGGCGGTTTTCCCTCCGGCCTGACGGTCGCCGAGACCCTGAGGACCTGGGCCGGAACGCTGAGTTCGCCCCGGCCGGTCACCGAGGCGCTCGACCTCGTCGGCCTGCGCGGCCGGGCGGGCGTCTACCTCCGTCAGCTCTCCGGCGGTGAGCTACGGCGGCTCGACCTTGCAGCGGCGATCCTCGGCCGGCCGGAGGTGCTGTTCCTCGACGAGCCGACCACAGGCCTGGACCCCGAGAGCCGGCGGGCCACCTGGAGACTGGTCCGAGGGCTGCTGGAGTCGGGGACCACCGTGCTGCTGACGACTCACTACCTGGAAGAGGCCGAAACCCTGGCCGACCGTCTCGCGATCATGCATCGGGGCCGGATCGTCCGGTCCGGCACTCCGGCCGAGGTGGCCGCCTCGCAACCTTCGCGGATCTCCTTCGCGCTGCCCGCCGATCTCCGCGAGCCCGTTCCCGACCTGCCCGGCACCCTTGCAGGCGCCGCGCGCCCAGCGGCCAACGGCGGCACCGTGTTGGCTACCAGCGATCTTCAACAGACCCTGAGCGCCTTGCTCGAGTGGGCGAACCGGCGCGGCGTGCGGCTCCACCACCTGAACGCCCGGTCGGCCTCCCTGGAGGAGGCGTTCCTCGCGGTCGCCGAGGAGGCGGACCGTTCCGGCGGCGGCGTTTCCAGCGATGGCGTTTCCGACGACACCGTTTCCGGCGACGCGGCCATGGGGGTGGCGGCATGACCACCGATGGTGTGGGGCGCGGACCGGCGTCCAACCGGGGAGCGTCGGTGTCGCCCCGCCCAGGTACGCGGGGGGCCGTCGCCGACGGCGTCCGGCGGATCGTCGCGCTGGGGCGGGCGGAGGCCTTGCTGCTCCGGCGCAACGCCGTGGCACTGCTCGTCGCCCTCACGACGCCCGCGGCGACGATGTTCATGATTACGTCGTCCTCGGAGTCCGGCGCTGTCGAAGGGTTCGACGCGGCGGCGTCGGCCGTGACCGGGCTGGCCGCGATCGCGCTGCTCGCGGCCGTGTACTACAACCTCGTCACCGCGCTGGTGGCCCGCCGCGAGGAGCTGGTGCTCAAGCGGCTGCGCGCCGGTGAGGCCAGTGACTCCGAGATCGTCATCGGGACTGCGCTGCCGGCGGTCGCGGTGGCCTGGGCGCAGATCGTCCTGGGCAGTGTGGCCGCCTACGCCCTGTTCGGGACGGCCGCGCCGGTGAACGTCCTGCCGGCTCTGGCAGCCGTCGTCCTGGGGACCGCGGTGTTCGTCCTGCTGGCCGCGCTGAGCACGGTGGTGACGCGCAGCGTCGAGATGGCACAGGTCACGACGATGCCGGTGCTGATCGTGCCCTTGGCGCTCTGCGGCCTGTTCTTCCCACTCGACGACCTGCCGGGCCCGTTGGAGCAGGTCGCCCGGATGCTGCCCCTCACCCCGGTGGTCGACCTGATGCGGCTTGGCCTGACCGGCACGACCACGGACGGCCGGACGGTCGAGCTGGCGGGTTCCTTCGGCGAGGCGGCGGGGCCGGTGCTGGTCCTGGTGGCATGGGTGGCGCTCGGCGGGTGGGCGGCCCGGCGCTGGTTCCAGTGGGAACCGCGGCGGTGAGTGGCGGCGGGCGGTGCTGTGGACGGCGGGGTAAGCGGCGCATCAGGCTGATCGTCCCGGGGTGACCGTGACAGGCTGGGGGCCATGACGAGGGCGCAGGCCTGGCGGCGGTGGCAGGAGCGCAGCGGCACCGAGCGCCTCGACATCTCCATCAGGTGGCCGCTCTACCTCACCTCCGCGAGCGAGCCGCTGCTGGCCCTGCTGGTCGTCGTCGGTCAAAAAGACGTCCGGTGGCCGGGCGCGGTGGTCTTCCTGCTCGTGTCGGGACTCCATGCCGTCGTCTGCCTGGCGCTGCTGCGCTCCGGCCTCGCGGCGTATCTGGGCGGGCCCCGGCCTGAGCCTCGGCTCGTCGCAGCAACCGTCGGGCTGGCCGTCGCCGGAGTCCTGGCGGCGATGGCGGCGTTCCCTGGCTTCGTCCGTCCAACGGCCGCAGGCGCCCTCGCCGTGAGCCTCGTCGTCATGATGATCATGATCGGTGCGCTGGCGGCGTCGCTGGCACCCCTGCTGCGAGCTCCGGCGTTGGTCGCCATCGTCCTGGCCGGCGCGATCCTGGCCGCCGGTGTCGGCGAGGCCGTCGGCGGCGGCGGTCCCCCGGATTCGTCGCCGGCCGGTGCGGTCGCCTTCTACGCCTCCACGGTCGGCGGCATCGTGCTCTCCTACCGGTTCTCGGTCTGGATGCTGGGCGTCATGCGGGAGATGGACCGGTCTCGGGTGGCGCACGCCAGCCTGGCCGTCGCGGAGGAACGGTTGCGGTTCGCCCGCGACCTGCACGACGTGCTGGGGCGGAACCTGTCGCTGGTCGCGGTCCAGAGCGAGCTCGCCGCCCGGCTGGCGCAACGCGGTGACGGGACGGCGGTCGAACGCATGCTCGAGGTACGCCAGGTCGCGCACGACTCGTTGCGTGAGATGCGGGCGGTGGTCGGTGGCTACCGCACGGCGGACCTTGACTCCGAGCTGGCGGGAGCGCGGTCGGTACTGCGCGCGGCCGGCGTGACCTGCCGGGTGACCGGCGACGGGACCAGCTTGCCCAGCACTGTCCAGACCGCGCTGGGCTGGGTCGTCCGCGAGGCGACCACCAACGTGATTCGGCACAGCGACGCGACCGTCTGCCGCATCGACCTCGAGATCGCCGACGGTCCGGGCACCAGCCGTCTGGCGATGCTGCGGATGAGCAACGACGGCGCGCCGCCACGCGATATCGGCGAGGTCGGCGGCGCGAAGGTCGGCGGCGGGGGCACCGGCCTGGCCGGTCTCGGTGAACGGTTGGCCGAACTCGGTGGCACCCTCGATGCGGCCCGGCAACGAGGCGGCCGTTTCGTCGTGACGGCGCGCCTGCCGGCCACCGTCGAGGCGACCGACGCAGAGCCGACGCCCCCGAACTCGACGCCACTGACCCCGGCTCCTCCGACCCCGGCTCCGACGATGGCACCAGCTACGCCGCGTACGGAGGCGGACGCGACCTCATGATCCGTCTCATGCTCGCCGACGACGAGAACCTCATCCGGTCTGCCATCGCGGCCTTGCTGGCCATGGAGGCGGACCTGACGGTCGTCGCGCAGGCGGCGTCCGGACCGGAGGCCGTGGCGATGGCCCGACTCCACCGTCCGGACGTCGCGGTACTCGACCTGCAGATGCCTGGTCTGGACGGCATTGCCGTCGCCGAGGCGCTGCGAACCGAGCTGCCGGCGTGCGCCTGCCTGATCGTCACCAGCCACGGCCGGCCCGGGCATCTCAAACGGGCGCTTGCCGCCGGCGTACGCGGCTTCCTTCCCAAGACGGTGTCGGCGCAGGTGCTCGCCGACGTCGTGCGCGTGGTGCACGGCGGCGGCCGCTACGTCGACCCGGAGCTCGCCGCCGAAGCCATCGCCGCCGGCGACAGCCCGCTGACACCGAGGGAGTCCGACGTCCTCGAGCACGCTGTCGGCGGGGCGCCCGTCGAGGAGATCGCGGTCAAGGTGGCACTCTCACCTGGGACCGTGCGCAACTACCTGTCGTCGGCCGCCGCCAAGCTCGGCGCGGCCAACCGCCACGAGGCCGTCCAGCTCGCCCGCACCCGAGGCTGGATCTGACGCTCGGCCATTCGGGCCACTGCGGACTGGAGCGCCGAGACCGGCAGGGCTTCGGCGTGAAGGGGCTTCGACTGGTACGTCCGATTGATCGGTCCCGTGCGGGTCGGCCGGATGTGAGTTGTCGCGTCCGTCAGCTTCTCGTCGAGTCGGCGGTGGGTCGGGCCGGCGTCCCTGTTGGTCGTCCTGCACACGCCAGAATGATGCAATCTTCATTGCGGCCGAGGTTTGTCGGGCTTGTAGCGGCGGATTGTAGGATCGAATTCATCGATCTCGCCTAATTCAAATCGACGCATTTTTACCGCCCACCAGAGTTCTTCGCTGGCCTCGGTGCCTAGCTTGTATGCGCCGCCCGGCAGCAGTGTCGCCGGTCCACCTAGGCATGATCTGATCGAGACGGCCGGCCTGCCCGCGAGGCCCGGCATCGGCCCGACGGGCTCGACACTCCGCCGCAGACACAAGGAACTCGGAAGTCAGCTCTGAAGTTCGGGTGCTTCAGAGCGCTTCAGAGTGCTTCAGAGTGCTTCAGAGGGCCGATCGCTGCCCGGGCCCTGGCCAGGGATGATGTCCAGTGATCACGCCAACCTCTACATCATCTACCGAATCGAACAAGCGTTCCGTGCACCTGGTGGTCCGGACGCTTCGACCCGTCTCGTGACCGTGATCGTCGGCGTGGTAGTCGCGTTGACCTTCCTCTTCGGCTTCGGCAACGTCGTGCGACACGAGGTTGCACAGAGTGAGTGGACTCACCGCCTGAGGGCTCCTCCCGGGAGCCTGAGTCAGCACAACTGCAGGAATCGTTCCAGGATGGCGACTCCGGCGCGGATCGCGTCGACCGGCACGCGCTCGTCCACGCCGTGGAAGGCCGCGGGGAAGTCGAAACCGTCGGGCAATTGCAGTGGAGCGAATCCGAAACAGTTGATGCCGAGCTGGCTGAAGTGCTTGGCGTCACTGCCCGCTGGCAGGAGGTAGGGAACGGTAATTGCGCCGGGATCGGTGGCGATGACTGCCTGCGTGATCGCCTCGCTGACCGGCCCGCTGAATTCGGTCTCCACCGCGATGGCGCGGTAGACGATCTGGTGGTCCACGCCCGGTCCGATCAGCTCGCGCATGCGCGCGGCGCAGGCTTCCTCGGAGCCGGGCAGGAAACGGCAGTCAAACCGCGCCGTGGCGTACGGCGGTATGACGTTCGTCTTTCCGCCCGCGGCCAGCTCGGTCGGCGAGGCGACGTCGCGCAGCGACGAAGCGATCATGCGGGCGGCCGGGCCGAGGTGACGCAGCAACGCTTCTGGGTCGACCGGATCGAACGGTTCGCCGACGCAGTCGGCGACGGTCTGCAGCAGGGCGCGCGTCGTCGGGGTGAGGCGGTACGGGAACTCGTGCCGGCCGATGCGAGCGACGACCTCGGCCAGGTTCACCACGCTGTTACCGTCATTGATCATCGATGCGTGCCCGGCGGGACCGCGCACGGTGACCTCGAACCAGAGGACGCCCTTCTGCGCGGTCTCGATGAAATACAGCCGCTGCCCGGTGGGCAGCCGCGCCGAGTACCCGCCGACCTCTCCGATGGCCTCGGTGCAGTCGTCCAGTAGGTCGCGACGATGCTCGACCAGCCACCGCGCGCCCAGTTGGCCGCCGTTCTCCTCGTCGGCGACGAAGGCGAGCACGACGTCACGGGCCGGCCGCTGCCCGCTGCCTGACCAGGCCCGGATCACCGCAAGCACCTGGGCCACGAAGTACTTCATGTCGACCGCACCGCGACCCCACAGGCATCCGTCCGCCAACTCGGCGCCGAACGGGTGCCTGCTCCAGATGGCCGGTTCCGCCGGGACGACGTCGGTGTGGGCGTGGATGAGGAGCGGCGGCCGTGTTCGGTCCAGTCCGGGCCAACGCGCCATGACCGTGGTGCGTCGGGGGCGGGGTTCGATGATCTCGACAGGCAGGCCCGCGTCGGCCAGAACGGTCGCGCAGTATTCCGCGGCGGTGCGCTCGCCCGGGCCATCGTCGGTGCCGTAGTTGGAGGTGTCGATCCGCAGCAGGTCGGCGCAGATGGCCACGGCGGCGTCGGCCGCGGAACGGGGGACGCGCTCGCCCGCGGCGACCGCGGCGATCTCGGCGGCCGCGACCGCGGCCGCCGGGATCGAGGCCGCCGGGATCGCGCCGTCAGGCATGCCGCGGCCCACCGGGCTGGTCCAGTTCCAGAGCCGGTGTCAGTTCGCGCGCGGTGGGTGCTGGCGCTGGCTGCTGTTGGGGCAGAACGACGGCCTGGTCCACCGGCAGTCCCGTGGTGCGTGGCCCGAGCGCGAGGACGTCGAGGGCCAGGATGACCAGGGCGGCGGCGACCACGGTGAACACGGCTCCCGACCCGGCGTGGTCGAGGACGGGGATGAGGACGAATGGCAGCGCGGCGGTGACGAGCCGGCTCAGCGCGTACGCCGCGCCGACCGCCGTGGCACGCACCGCGGTCGGGTACAGCTCGGCCGTAAAGACGTGGTAACCGTTGGAGTAGACGTTGCTGATCAACGTAAACAGCGTTCCCCACAGGACCACGGTGGTGCCGGAACCGGCGAACCCGAACAGCAGCCCGGTGACGGCCATTCCACTGGCCGAGACCGCCACGATGGCGCGACGCTCGAAGCGTTCGATCACCGGCAGCGATAGCAGCGAGCCGAGCGGATAGCCAACATAGGTGAGGGCGAGGAAGCTCAGCGAGGTAAGCACCGTGTAGCCCTTCGCGACCAGCACCAGGGTCGCGATCGTGCCGAATCCGTAGTAGCCGATCGCCGACATCACGTTCATGATCCAAGTCATCACGGTGCGCCGCAGGAACGGCCCAGTGAACAACACGCGGAACTGCGGGCGCCGCGGTGCTGTCTCGGGAGGCGCCGTCGGCGCCGGGACGGGGGCCGGTTCGGAAAGGGCGTGCCCACGCCGGACGGCGTCGGTCTCCCACGCGGTGACGATGCGGTCGGCCTCCTCATGCCGCCCGACCGACTCCAGCCAGCGCGGCGACTCGGGCAGCACCCGCCGCAGCGCCCACACCAGCACGGCGCCGAGGGCGCCGAGGAAGAACATCCATCGCCACCCGTCGACGCCGACAGGACTGCGCGCCACGAGCCCGCGGCCGAGAAACCCGGCGGCCGGGACGCCAAGGAAGCCGATCGTGTATGCGACGGCAATGAGCCGGCCGCGCACCCGCGGTGGCAGCAGATCGGACAGGTAGGAGTCGCCGAGCGTGAGCTCAGCCCCCAGCCCCATCCCGGCCAGGAACCGCGCGCCGACGAGGACCTCGACGTTCGGCGCCAGTCCGCCGACCAGCGAGAACACCGAGTAGATGAGCAGGTTCAGCAAGAACGAATTGCGGCGGCCGATGCGGTCGGCCAGTCGGCCGAGTACCAGCGCGCCGGCAAACTGGCCCACGAAGGCACTGGCCAGCAGAAGCTTGAGCGAATCCCCTCCGAATCCGAAGCTCCGCTGCAGCACGGCCGACAACGTGCCGGCCAGAAACACCTCGTAGGTGTCGAAGAAGAACCCGAGCCCGACGCAGATGACCGCGACGAGGTGGATCCTGCCAACCGGCAGGCGATCGAGCCGAGCCGCCAGGGACGGTTTGCCGACGCCGACAGCAGATATCATGGCCTTTTCTCCAGGTCGCCATAACCGCGTTTCCGCGGCAGGGAAATGGGCTCTGCTAACCCAGCGGCGTCGGCGACGCTGGCGTGTCAGTTAACGTGGGAAAGGCGCTGTTCGTGGATAGCCGAGGAGGCTCGAGCAGAACGGTGTTGTCCGCTCCGTGGCCGCCGCAATGAATAGCGCCAGGTCTCGGCTCCAGGCGGCGCCTAGGACCACACGGTGGCGTCGGCTGCCGCCCGAGCCCGGTCCAGCTCGGCGTCGAGCAGCCCGGGTGGGTCCTCGGGAACCATCTGTCGCATGGGATGGACGACGACGGACTCGAACACTCCGGCCTGGTGGTAGGGCTCGCCCGCGAGGAACTGCGAGGCTTCGGACGTAGTGGCCACTCGCAGGGCGAACACCGCACCGATGGCGAGCCCGTCCTCGGCGGTCAGCGGGCCACCGAAGACCAGCCTCGACCGGGCGGCCATCATGTACTCAAGGTGCGCGGGCCGGATCGCGCGGCGGAGTTCCTGGGTGCCGGGCCGGTCACGGCACAGAACCAGTACGATCATGGCTGCTGCCTTCCGTGATCACCGTCGCTACCACCGGGGCTCGGGATGTGCGCGGGGCCGCCCCGAACGGGGGTCGGGCGCCGCGGGGTCGAAGCTGCGAGCGCGGCCGCGACGGCATAGGCGGCCGCGACCGCGATGAGCGCTCGGCCGATACCCGCCCGCTCACTTCCAGCGCCCGCGACTACTCCGCCGAGCAGCGCGATGCCGAGGGTTCCGCCGATCTGGCGGGCGGTGTTGTTCAGCCCGGCCCCTAGGCCGGCCCGAGCTCCCGGGACGGCCGCGACCGCGGTCGACACCACCGCCGGCAGCGCCAGCCCGATGCCCACGCCCGCGAGCACCAGACCGGCGCCGGCAGCGGCTCCCGACGCCCGCTCGGCTGCGACGAGCGCGACACCCGTACCGGCGGCCAAGCCGCCAACCGTCCCCGGGACGCGCTGGCCGAACCGGTCGGCGATCCGCCCGGCGAGCATGCTGACAGCGGCATAGGCCGCGAACAGCGGAGCGATGCGGACGCCCGTAGCGGTGGCTGACCGGCCGTCCACATGCTCGAAATCGAGGCTGAGCAGGTAAAGCAGACCGAGAGTCGCGAAGTTGACCAGCAGCGAGGCGAGGTTGGCGCCCCGGAAGGTTCGCGAACGGAACACCGACAGTGGGACGAGCGGCGTCGCGCACCGGCGCTCCACCGCGACGAATCCCGCCGCGAGCAGGACCGAGGCGCCGAGCGCCAGCCATCCGATGACCGACCCAGGCTCCGCGGCTGTCTCGGACAGCCCCCAGGCCAGGGCGCCCAGCATGAGAACGGCGAGGATCTGGCCGCCGCGGTCGAGATGGCGGTTGTGGCCGCCGCGACGCGACTCGCGCAGCACCCTGCGCCCGGCCGCGATGCTCACGAACGAGATCGGTACGTTGATCCAGAAGATCCACCGCCACCCCAGTCCGTCCACGACCAGACCACCGACGAGTGGGCCGACGACCAGGGCGATGCCGGCCACGGCCGACCACACGCCGATCGCGCGGGTGCGGTCGGTCCCGTCGAAGGCGTCGGCGAGGATGGCAAGCGAGGAGACGAGGACGGCAGCGCCGGCGACGCCCTGCAAGGTGCGGAACAGGATCAGCCAGCCGACTCCGGGCGCGGCCGCGCAACCAGTCGACGCGGCCGCGAAGCCGGCCAGCCCGGCCAGGAAGACCCGCCTGCGCCCGAACAGGTCGCCGACGTCGCCAAAACCGATCATGAATGCGGCGAACGTCACGAAATACCCGTCGACCACCCAGGTGACCGCGCCGGTGGACGCGTGCAGCCGGTGACCGATCGCGCCGACCGCCACGTTGACGACGGTCAGATCCAGCTGGGTGACGAACAGCCCGACGCAGGTGATGAGCAGCACCGACCAGTCCCGGCGGCTCCAGCGTCCAGCCACGGGCTGGTCGGCGCCGGCGTTCCCGCCCACGGCGGCCGCCTCCACTGTGCTGGGCGTCCGCAGGCTCACCGGCTAACCCACCATGGCCGGCGCGGCACCGTTCGGGCCGGCGCGATCTCCCCGGGGTTGCGTCCGTCCCGGCCGTCCCAGCGGCGAGCGCGGCACGGACGGTGCGACCGGGTGGCAAGCCATCTGATCATCGGCGTGACATCCACACTCATCCGTCGGTCCTCCTCACAGCCCGACACTCTCAGCGAGTGGCGTGACCGGCGTCGATGTCGTGTTCGGTGGACGGACGGACGTCGGCCGACGGGGCCGGCCCTCGGCACAACAGAAGCAACGCCACCGCGACCTCGCTGCCGGCTGGGCCGAGCGCGGCCATGAATCTGCGGGTGACCTCGTACTCGCGGCTCATCTCGATCCGCCCTCCGCCGGCGGTCATCCGCAGCTTCTGTATCCGCCAGGCCACCCGACGCCGCAGCACGATCACGTCGCGGATCAGGTCGTCGAGCTTGTCGATGAGCTCGCGACCCTCAGTTATCGAGTCGATCATGGAGATGTCCGGGGCCTCGGGGCCGAGCAGGTCGAGGCCGGTCAGCCGCGACCGGATCGGTGTCGGGTGCGGTCGCGCGTCGAGCTCGCCGGCGGTCACCGCGGCACGTCCCGAGAGCAGGTTCGGCCGGTCTTCAAACGCATGGGGCGGGTCTCCTTCTTGGTCACCCGGCCTTCCTGGGCCGGCTGGAGGTGGGGCGACTGGGGTTGGGCTCGTCGAAGGTGCCGAGCACGCGGACCCGGACGGCGCGCTCAGCCAGCTCGCGCAGCACGGCCCGTGGCGGCTGGTCGTCCGGATGGCCGCGCCACTCGATGAGGAAGTAGAAGCGGCCCAGCCCGTCGCGGGTCGGCCGGGATTCGATCCGGAGCAGGTCGATGCCGGCGCGGGCGAACGGTTCGAGGACGGTCATCAGCGATCCGGGCCGGTCGCGCTGCTGGAAGCAGGCGATGACCGTCCGCTCGCGTCCGGTGCGGGCCGGCTCGTCGCGGCCGAGGACGACGAACCGGGTCTCCGCTGTGGCGGTCTCCCCTATGTCGTCGGCCAGGACGCTGAGCAGCGGGGCAGCGAGGGCCGCCTTCGGCGTGACCGCGGCGGTTCGGCCGGTCGGGTCGCCCAGGGCGAGCTCGAGCGCGGCCGTCGTGGACGGGGCCGGGACCAGGCTGGACCGCGGGGCGTGGTCAGCCAGCCAGGCACGGCATTGGTCGAGCGCGTGCGGATGTGAGGAGACCGTGCGCAGTGCCTCGGGGCTGGCACCGCGGCGGCCGACGAGCTGGAACCGGACCGGGATGACGACGTCGCGGTGCAGGCGGACCTGGCTTCGTTCGGACGGGTCCACGGCCTTTCCGGTGCCCAGGCCGGCGAGCAGGTCGGCCGTCGGCCCGACCAGGCCAGCGACCGAGTTCTCCCAGGCCAGCACACCATAGGTGACCGACCCGTCGCTAAGCCGGGCCATGAGCTCGTCGGGGTCGGCGCAGGGGACGTGCCGCAGCGCGGCCAGGGCCGGATCGGCCAGCACGGTGCGGTGGGTGAAGGTACCCGCCGGTCCGAGGTAGCCGACGGACGCGGCTGGGGCGGGCTCGAGTGTGGTGGTCACGGTCGACTCCTGGAGGTCTCCACGCGGGACGGGTCGACGCCGTCGGTGCCGCCGGGAGCGACCCCGGCCGCTGGGTGAAGCCCGCGGGCGGCTAACGGGCCGCCAGCGCATCCGACAGCAGGTCGGGCCCGACGACCTTCCCTGGATTGAGCACGTTGGCCGGGTCGAGCAGGCCCTTGATGCGGGCCATCCACAGGGCCGCGTCGCCGTGCTCGGCGGCCAGGTACTGGCGCTTGCTCAGGCCGATGCCATGCTCGCCGGTGCAGGTGCCGCCGACGCGCAGCGCGTGGCGGACCAACTCGTCCGAGAACAGCCTGGCCGGGGCGTCCTGGCCCTCGGCGACCGCGACGACGGTGTGGATGTTGCCGTCACCGACGTGGCCGGTGGTGACCACGTCCAACCCGAGATCGGCGCGCAGCTCGCTGATCACCTGCGCGTGCTCGACGATCGCCGACAGCGGCACAGCCGTGTCAGTGATCAGGTATCGCCGGCCGGGGAAGGCCCGGCGGATCGACCAGAACAAGCGGTGGCGTGCTTCCCAGATGGCCTCCCGCTCCGCCTGCGCGGTCGCCGTGCCTACCGTGCTCGCGCCGGCCTCGAGCAGGGCTTGGCGGGCGATGTCCAGCTCGATGGCCAGGCCGGCCGCGGTGGAGCTGTGCAGCTCGACGAACAGGGCAGGGGCGTCCGGGACCAGGCCGGGCACGTCCTGGGCGAGCAGGCCGGCGGTGATCTCGTCGAGCAGCTCGAGGCGGGCGATGGGCAGCCCGGTCCCGACCGCCTCGAAGGCGCCGGCGACCGCGGCGGCGACGTCGGGGAAGAACGCCCGCAGCACCGCGATCTCTTCGGGTACGGGGTGCAGCGCGACGGTGAGCTCGGTGATGACGCCCAAGGTGCCCGCCGAGCCGATGAACAGGTCGCGCAGGTCGTAGCCGCTGCTCGACTTGCGGACCGGCCGGCCCAGCCGCAGCACGTCACCACTGGCCAGCACGACCTCCAGGGCCAGGGTGTTGGCCCGCATGCCGCCGTAACGGATCGTGGTCGTGCCGCTAGCGTTGGTCGCCGCCATCCCGCCGAGGCTCGCGTCCGCGCCCGGATCGACGGGAAACGTCAACCCGAACTCCCTCGCCCGGGTGTCGAGCCCGTTCCTGGTCAGGCCCGGCTGCACGACCGCACAGAAGTCCTCCGGGCACAGTGCGACGAGCCGGTTCATCCGGGAGACGTCCAGGCTCACCTCGCCGCCGAGCGGCACCACATGGCCCTCGGCGCTCGTGCCGGCGCCGAACGGGATGAGCGCCGCGTTGTGGCGGCCGGCCCACCGCATGGTGGTGACGACGTCGTCACGGGTCTCGGCGAACACCACCGCCCGCGGCGGGATGCTGTCCAGATGGTTCTCGTCGCGGCCGTGGATGTCGAGGTCGGCCGGCCGGGTCGACACCACGCCCGCGAGCCCGGCGGCCAGCTCGGCGAGGGCGTCCGCGTCCGGGACCGTCCTGGCCGGCCGGCTGATGGTGGTCACCGCGCGGCCGACACAGTCTCGGTGACGGCCCGCGCGACGTCCACGGAGGCGGCGCGTGCCGGCGCGACCGGGACCAGCTCGAACAGGACGCCGCCGGGCGGGCTGGTGGTGTGGTGGGCCGCGCGCGGCGTCCAGCCGGCCTCGGCGAACGCTTCGCCCCACTCGGCCTCGGTCGGCAGGTAGGTGTGCATGAGCGCGTGGGCGGCCTCGAAGCCGAGCCGGAAGATGGGCGTGTCCGGCCCAGGCGTGTCTTCGGACCGGACGACATCGCAGAGCAGCATCGTCCGAAGGTTCGGGAAGGCGATCCGCAGGTTGGTCAGCACCCGCACGCACGACTCGCGCGGCCAGAAGTCGTGGCCCATGAACACGCAGGTGACGACGTCGACGTCGGACAGGTCGTCGGCGGGGGTGAGCCGGTGGACGTCGCCCTGGCGCACGCTGAGCCGGTCGGCCAGGCCCTCGGCCGCGATGACCTGCCCCGCCAGTTCGACCGAGGCGGGGGCGAGGTCGATGCCCACCCCGGTTACCCCGGGATTCCGCTTCATGATCCGGACCAGCCGGCCACCCGAGCCGCAGCCCAGGTCGGCGACCCGGGTGAGCTCGAGGCCGGCCAGGACGCGGTCGAACAGCGGCTCGACCTCGCCGTTGCCAATGAGCCGGGAGCTGAGGGCCACTGCGCGCATGTCGCGGTGATAGCTGACCTCGTCCCGGTCGGCCGCCAGGTCGGCCGCGTAGGTGAACACCTCGCCGTTGCCGCGCACCAGCCAGTAGAAGTAGCCACGCAGCTCGTACGCGTCGGCGAAGCGCGGACCGGGCCGGACCAGCAGGGCCGGGTCCGAGGTGTGCAGCTCGACGATGCCGGCCCAGGCCAGCGCGTTGAGCAGGGCGCGCGCGACCCAGGGCGACACCGGCTCGCCGCCACGGCGCAGGTCGTCTGCCCGACAGGTGCCGCCGTCGGCGAGCGTGTCGAACAGGCCGAGCTCGACGGCGGCTGAGATCGCGCTGGCGGCCACGTAGGAGGAGAAGAGGTCGGCCACCGGGCCGATGGTCGCGGACGGCGGCGCGGCGGCCGGCGCCGCCGTGGGAGCGGGCTGTGGCGAAAGGGAGGCGCACATAGCAATTCCTTCGCTGAGAGCCGGTAAAGGGAATGGGGATTACCAGCGGCGGGTCGTCGCGACTATGAGCACGACCACAGAGCGTTCACCGCGGCCGCCTATTGCGTGCCGCAGTTCGGCGTTGACCGAACGAAAATCGGATCAACGAACTGAGAATGTCTTTTCATTTATGGTGCGGACGTCGGCCGCCGAGTGTCAAGCGAAGGAATGTTAACGTTCTATATCGGCATGTTACACTTGGTGCATATTTCTCCCTCGTTTCGGCGGGGCTGGGCGATGGAAAGGGTGGTTCACACGCCTACCGCGAGCGGTTCGATCCGCGGCGAGGAACCGGGCAGCCGCCGGATCAGGCGGGATTACCTGGCGAGCCGGCGGGATCTTCTGGATGCGGCCGAGCGATTGCTCGCGAAACAGGGCGGGCGGTTCAGCCTCGTGGATCTCGCGGCCGAGGCCGGTGTGTCGACCGCCACTGCCTATCGACATTTCCCGGACGTGGAAGCGGCTCTTGACGCCTATTACACGCAGCTCGTGGAGACCCTGGTCAGCCACATGGAGGCGGTGCCTGCCGCGCCGGATGTGCTGCGCCGTTTCGTCGCCGTGTGCGAGCTGTGGGTCCGCGAGGCCGTGAGCTGGGGGCCGGCAGTCGTGCACGTACGGTCCTCCCGCGGTTTCCTGCAGCGGCTGCGCGCGGACGACCCGGTGATCGGCCGGCTGTTCGGGGCGCTCGCGCCGCTGCTGGCCGCGCTGACCGAGGCCGGTTTCATTCCACCCGGGCCCGCCGAGTACGGGGTGCTCATCTGGGTCACCGTGTTCGACGAGCGGGTGGTCGTCGATCTGCACGACAGCCTGGGCTGGCCGTCCGCGCGCATCGCGGCCGAGCTGACCGGCAGCGTGCTGCGCGCCCTCGGCCGGCCCGCCGGGGCGGCCGAGTAGCACTCGGCTACCCGGCCGCCCAGGCGCTCAGTGCCTCTGCTTCGCTCCGTCGGCCGCGAGCTACGGCCCCGTGCTCGTTCCTCACACGGGACCTCCGCTCGCCGGGGTTCCTGCCGGATCGCGCCAGCGATCTGGTAGGTCCGCTCCTGCGCTCAGTGCCTCTGCTTCGCTCCGTCGGCCGCGAGCTACGGCCCCGTGCTCGTTCCTCACACGGGACCTCCGCTCGCCGGGGTTCCTGCCGGATCGCGCCAGCGATCTGGTAGGTCCGCTCCTGC